>Ga0210241_100702_pt1 | contig 28827 bp, 16 predicted proteins | sample ChrtobMetP5a_8mM_FD_155488 | JGI IMG/M metagenome (GOLD analysis project Ga0210241, IMG submission 155488) | Chrysochromulina tobin associated microbial communities from unialgal haptophyte culture, Seattle, Washington, United States - P5a_8mM | ecosystem: Host-associated > Algae > Haptophytes >...
GTGGTGGGGGTGGTGGTGGTGGCGGCGGCGGTGGCGGCGGTGGCGGTGGCGGCGGCGGCGGCGGCGGTGGCGGCGGCGGCGGCGGCGACGGCGGCGGTGGCGATGGTGGCGGCAGCGATGGTGGCGGAGGCGATGGTGGCGGCGGCGATGGCGGCGGTGGCGACGGCGATGGCGGCGGTGGCGATGGTGGCGGCAGCGATGGTGGCGGTGGCGATGGTGGCGGCGGCGACGGCGATGGCGGCGGCGGCGACGGCGATGGCGGCGGCGGCGATGGTGGCGGTGGCGGTCGCGGAGGTGGTGGCGGTCGCGGAGGTGGTGGCGGCGGCGAGGGTGAGGGGATGCGGTTTGTGACTCGACGGCGGCGCGGCTTGCCGCAGCAAGCGAGGGCGGCGGCGGTGGCGGCGGCGGCGGCGCCGACGCCGGCGGAGCAATCGTTGCAGTCGGTGCCCCTACCGCAATTACTGAATTCGGCTCCGGGCCCGCCGTCGTCGCAATAATCATCTCCTGAAGCGTAGCACCTATTGGTACAGACGTCCCGAGGGGGGCATGTGCCGCATGATGCCGGGCAATTGGCCCACGCCTCGGGATAATCACAGCACTCGCTCGGGTCTGTTTTGCAAAAGCTGCACGGCACCGATCCATAAGCAGTCCCATCAGTCCAGAACAAGCCGCTGCTCATCCCATCCAAGCAGGGGGGTGGGGGAGGTGGGGGAGGTGGGGGAGAGTGGGTGTGTGGAGAGTGCGGATGGTGCGGATGGTGCGGATGATGCGGATGGTGCGGATGGTGCGGATGGTGGCTGTGAGTGTGCGGATGGTGCGGATGGTGCGGATGATGCGGATGATGGGAATGCGGAATGTGGCTGTGTGGAAGGTGCGGATGATGCGGATGATGCGGATGATGCGGATGGTGGGTATGCGGCACGTGGTTGTGTTGTGAACATGGCTGCGTTGTGGATATACTGCCGCAATCGTAGCAGTCGGTGCCCAAGGTGCAAGCGCTGTACAAAGATCCGGGGCCGCCGTCATCGCATTCGCCATCCGAGGAATATAAACACGTGTTTGTGCAGCAGGTGTAGGGGTAGTGGCTGTGCTGCGGATAGTGGACGTGCGGAGAGTGCGGATGGTGGCCGTGCGGAGAGTGCCCGTGCGGAAAGTGCCCGTGCGGAGTGTGGCCGTGGAAGAAGAGCTTGCGGCGGCCGGGTGCGCTCACGCCGTGCGCGCCGCTGGCGGCGCGTTCGGCTTCGGCGTCAGCGGCGGCGGGGGCGGCGGACTGCTGGGTTGTGCTGAGTTGTCCCACCGTGCCGCTCAGCCTGAGGAGGAACAGCAAGGCAGCACGGAATTGTGTGGCCGCCATGACCCCTGGCTTGGGTCTGCTCATGTCTGCTCGGCGCCACCGGCTTGAAATTACGCTTGTAATTATCGCGCTCCGAAACATGTTTCAGGCGAAACCAGCGTCTACTCTCTTCTGAGAAAGCGGAACCCCGTTAGCCTCTCGGATGCTCAAGGATCCGCCTCCAGAGCTGCCTATTTATGAAACGAGCACGCGCGCCACCGAGTGCACCAAGGGGTCGCATACCGGGTAGGTGTAGCGGGTCGACGCGCGCGCGCAGAGCGGCGTTAGGAGAGCCTGTCTCTTATTCCAATGTCAGCCGGCCTGATGCGAGGTGATTGGAGACAAAGCGTCCTAGTGAGCGCTTTTGACATGTCGAGATGCTAGTCCGGCGCTCCTTGCCGGCGCTCTCCCTTCCCCCACGATTTGCCGATTAACGGCTTGTGTTCACACGAGTTCTTAGTGTTGGCACGGGCTGTGTCGGCCACACCTCCGTCCATAGTGATAGTGGCTCTCGTGCTTGGGGGTCCGGAGCGTTTGCGCGTTGTGTTGAGCAGCAGCAGCATGTCGAGAAGCCCCCTCTCGCTCTTGGCCCCGCCCTTCGGCGCGGCATCCCCGAACGAGCCGAGTTCACGATGGAGCGCCTCTCGGTGCGTGAGCTCCGCCAACGTTGCGAGCAGGCCGGCGTAAATGTTCTGGGCATGACCGAAAAGAGCGAAATGATTGAAGCTCTTCTTGCTGCAGAGGCGGCGGCGTCCAAACCTACTGTCGAGGCGGTGATGGAGGAGGAGGAGGACGACGACGAGGCGCTGCTCGCGCAGGCTTTGCTCATGTCGCAGGAGTCTGAGGCATCCCTCTCTAATCTCTCCATACGCGAGCTCCGCGAGCGGTGCGCCGCACGGGACATTTCCACTCGGGGCATGACCACCAAGGCGGAGATGGTCGCCGCGCTTTTCGGTGGCGCGCCGAGCGAGGAGGCGCCGCCCACGGAGGCGGCGGCATCCTCCATCTCGGCGGGCGAACGACTCGCCACGCAGCCTCCTTCGGAGGTGCTGGCAACGTTTGGCGTGCGCTTCGCTTGCTTCGCCGCGGCTGACGTTCCCGGCCTGCCGGGCGCGGCCGCGATCGAACAAACGGGCAAGGTGCTGCTGCCACGCTCGTGCCTGGCTGGGCTGGCGTTCCTCTCGAGCTTGCCGACGACGATGCTGCTGCGCCTCTCACTCCAAGAGCGCACCGTCTACGTGGGCGTCGCCGACTTTGTCGACGACCACCTCGCCTTCGACAAGGCGTCGGCGGCGGGCTATACGATGCCACGCTGGGGGCCGGGCGCCGCCGGCGTCGCGGCGGTCTTCGTGCCGCGCTGGGTGCGCTCGCAGCTGGCCGTGGTCGATGCGACCGTTGGTGTGTCCCTCGTGGCGCTGCCCAAGGCGTCGGCCATCGCGCTGCAGCCACATACGGACGGCTTCGCTGCGGCGCTCGGCCGATGCCCCGACCCGCGCGCGGTGATGACGGAGCTCATGAACCGGTACGTGGCCGTGGCGGTGGGTGACGTGATCCACCTGCAGGTGCCCTGCACCGCCGAGCCCATGCCCATGGAGACGGACGACGCGCGGACTGTTGACCGGCACGACGCGACGACGACGGGCGTGCGGTACGCTCTCGACGTCGTGAGCCTGCGTGGGCTGCCGGGGACGCGGTGTGGGCTGCCCGAGGGAATGGGGGCGCCGCTCGACGTGGCCGCCGCCTTCCAGTGCCTGAGCGGCGCTGCCGACCCCTCTCGCGGAGTGAGCGTGCGCGCGGTGTGCCTCGTAGACGCCGACGTCGAGTGCGATTTCCGACCGTCACTTGAGACGATGAGCCGAGAAGCGGCCGAGGAGGCGGCGCGCGCCGAGGCACAGCAAGCCGCCGCACGCTCGCTCGCCGAGAGCGCCGAGGCAGCGCGCGCAGAGGAGGCGGCCGCCGCGGCCGCTGCGGCCGCGGCGCAGGCGGCCAGGGCAGGGCGCCGAGCGGACGCGCGGGCGAGGCTGCCAGCAGAGCCCGATGCATCCGATGGCGAGTCGATCAGCATCGTAGTGCGCTTCGCCGACGGCACGCGCTTTGTAAGGCGCTTCGCCGCGACGGCGCCGCTCGCGGCCCTCTTTGATGCTGTCGAGGCGTCGGACGTCCAGACGCTGCCCGACGCGGACAAGGTGACGCTGATCGCCTCCTACCCCAGGCGAGTGTTCCATCGAAGCGAGGCCGCCGACGGGCGCTCGCTGCGCGATGCTGGTCTCACAGGCAAACAGGAGGCACTCTTTGTGGAATGGTAGTTTCAAGAGCGTTACCGTGTCGTTCGTGTCATTAGTCTGCTAGTCGACGCGCGCCACCGCCCGAGGGCCGCCGTGCGGTCCCGGTCGGGCGGGGGGGCGGCCCGGGGGTCGCGGCCGGGACTCAGGTGCTGGGGCCTGGGTGCGGCCGTGTGCTGTGCTCCTGCGGTGCCGGGCCTGTTCGCGGGTGCGCGGCCGTTGGGTCTGTGGTGGTGGGTAGGTGTAAGGTGAGCGCGGAGCTAGGGGCTTGCTAAATCGAGGCGAGGGGCTTGGACGGCCTAGGGTGGCCGTACGGTGCTGGTATACAATAGCTGTACAGCGTCCACATCTGGTTAGCTAGTACCGACAGTGTCCGCGCAGACCGTGAACGCACGCGGAGTAGATCGACGCATCGCGGAGCGCGTTTAGCAACATGGCGTTTAGATTTAGGAAGCGCAACCGGCGAACTCACGTGCTGATGTCAACATCCGAGCTTCGAGGCAAAATATTGCTTGTGGAACTCGTCCATGATGGCCATGGCTCCTGAGGTCTCGAGCGGAAGCAGGCTCGGATGGATGCAGCCCAGCTCGATGGGGAAGAAGCCGTCGGGCGCAAACTTGGTCAGGTCCGGCCTGCCTGGTGCCGTGCCCGGGAAGCCGCCTGCAGCCTGTGTGGTGCCGAGCACGTCGATGGTGTCGACCCAATGAAGATCGCTCGCGAACTCCTGCCATAGCTTCTGAATCCGTACGAATTGCGTGTTGAAGCACTTGGTAGCTTCGGGGTCGGACTCCATCGTGGTGTCGGTAGTGGAGGTCGTGTTCCAGCACTGTGGAAAGACGCTCTTCGCAATCGGTAGGCACGCGGCTCCAGAGAACAGGATGTCGTAACCGAAGCCGACGACTCGCGTCTTCGCGTTGGCAACGTGGATTGCGTCGAAGATGGGCAGCATGTGCCTGAAAACGTTGCCGACAAGCTCATTCCCACACTCCTGCGCGGACTTGCCCGTGCGAGCGCACGCTGGCATCTCGGCGAGCGCGTCATTGCCCATGAGAGTGATCCAAACGTAGTCGGCTTTCTTAGACAGCACTTTGACCATGTCGAGCATGCCAGGCGTGTCCCAGTCTGTTGTTTTCGTGCCAGGGATCGCAATGCTGGTCGCCGTGAAGTTGCACCCCTTTTCGCGCAGCTTACGATCGAAGGCGCTGACTCCGCCAACATCCATTCCGCCCGCGATGTCGGTGCCCCACGAGTCGCCCATGACTAGAATGTGAGGAGGGCTGGCGGCCAGAGTCAGAAGCGCGGCCGCGATCATCACGAGGCGGGTTTGTGCGGAAGTGCCGAGGCCCGAGCAAAAGATACTGAAACGGAACAGTCTCCATCGCACGCGCACCTTCAGGGCACGCGCCGTGTGCGAAACCAAAATGTCACGGACAAGGCCACGACCACGCTTGATGAACCGCGCCAGCGCGCGGGCGCGCGCGCGAAATGTCCGCGAGTGCTTGGCTGAGCGTGGGCACGTCCTTCCGGCCGCCACAGCCGCCAACGTCGCTAGCAGTGGCAGCACCTCCACAACCTGTACCACCAGCGCCTCCGCCACCACCTCGACCATCCGCTTCCGTGCGCAAGGAGATCAAGGACCGGAAACGCAAGCATAAGCGCGACAAACGCGACAAACGCGAGAAACATGACAAGCTTGCGAAGCAGCGTGATCAGCAGCATGATAAGCGCGGGAAGCGCCCCCGTGGCCAGGATGGCAGCAGCAGCCGGAGTCGCAAGCGGCAGCGTGAGCAGCTGGAGCAGCTCGTCGATCCGAGCGCAAGCGAGATTGATACGCTGCAGGACCGCGCCAAGATGCTGGAGCGGGATCGGCTCTTTCTTCGCGAGGATCCGCGCGCTGCGCAGCCATCAACGGCGCTCACGGACGACGGAGCGTCCTCCGTCAGCTCTCTCTTCCTCGACACCAAGGGCGACTTCGACACGCTCGCCTTCGGGTGCCAGTTTGCTGCCCATCTGCCCAAGTACCGCGTGCTGGCGGCGCCGCGGGAAGATCGGTGTGTACGCTACTTTGGACCGGGCTTCGGGCGCGGCCGCGGCGGCGGCGGCGGCGGCGGCGGCGGCGGCGGCGGCGGCGCTGGGCCTATGATCACCGCCGAAGCGCTACGGCGCATGCAGCCGCACGTACCGGTAGGCAACGAGGCGCTCGCGGAGCTGCTGCCTCTGCTGCCGGAGCCGTTGTTGGCCGAGAGCTGGGGCAGCGGCGACGCCAGCGCCGGTGCGGCGCGGCTGCTGATGGACGACGAGTTTGGGCGGGTGCGTGAGCTCAACGCCGCGATTCGTCAACGACCTCAAGATGAAGACGCGTGGCTCGCGCTCGCGAGGACGCTCGACGGCACGATCAGCGGCGGCGGCGGCGGCGGCGGCGGCGGCGGCGGCGGCGGCGGGGGCGGGGGCGGCGGCGGGGGCGGCGATGCCCTCGCTGAGGCCGACCAGGGAGGCGCGGCGTTCCCATCCACAGGGAGCGCGCCCAACTCGGCGCCCAACCCTCACCGCCGGCATGCGGCCGCCGCAGCTGAGCGGAAGGTAGAGGTGCGCCGCCCGCGCGATCGAGTCGACCCCGGGTCGGCATGCAAATGCTCACCACGGCGCCGCCACCCCTTTCCCACAGGTGCTCCGCCGGGCGATCGAGTCCAACCCGTCCTCCGAGCGGCTGCGGCTCGCCTTGCTGGCGGCGGTCGAGACGTGCAGTGCGCCTGATTGCACCTGATTGCACCTGATTGCAACTGATTGCTGGCGGCGGTCGAGACGTGCAGTGCGCCTGAGGAGCTCGATGCGGCCCTGACTGCACCTGATTGCACCTGATTGCACCTGATTGCACCTGACTGCACCTGACTGCACCTGATTGCCTCCGTCATCAGGTGCGCATGAGGAGCTCGATGCGGAATGGGAGGCGGCGCTCGCAGCGCTGCCCGGCTCCGTAGGGCTCTGGTCCGCCTTCCTAGCACGCACGGGCCGCTCCTTTGGTGCCTACTCCGTGAGTGCTCAGCGCCATCGCGCGGCTCGGAGCGTCGGGGCGGCATGCAAGTGCTCACCACGGCGCCCCTTCCCCTTCCCCACAGGTGAGTGCTCAGCGCCATCGCGCGGCTCGGAGCGTCGGGGCGGCATGCAAGTGCTCACCACGGCGCCTCCACCCCTTCCCCACAGGTGAGTGCTCAGCGCCATCGCGCGGCTCGGAGCGTCGGGGCACTCGCGGCGCAGCTCGCCGCCGCCCGGGCGGCCGGTGCGTCGGCCGCGCGGCTGGAGGCGCTCGAGGGCTCTGTGCTGCTCCTCGTGTACCGTGCGGCTCTGGCCGAGCACGCGGCCGGCTACACCGAGGGGGCGATCGGCATCCTGCAGGCGCTGTTCGAGTTCAATGTCATGGCGCCCGCTGCCCTCGAGCACGCGCCCCTCGCGGCACGGCTCGCCTCCTTTGAAGAGTTTTGGGAGGCGGAGGCGCCGCGGGTTGGAGGCGAGGCCGAGGACGTTGGAGCGACGCGGGGATGGTGCCATTGGTACGCGGCGCCCAAGGGCGCGGCCTCCCTCGCGCCGCCCGACACGGCGCCCCCACTTGCCACACGGCACAAACTCCCGATGCGTGACGAAACTCGTGACGGGCGAGTGCGATGCATGCTTGACGCCGAGCTGGCGGCGCTGCCGGTGGCGCTGCGCTTCGATGCGAGTCGGCTTGCATGCGCGCAGTGGGCCGCCCGCGAGGAGCTGCTTGGCATGGAGGCGGCGGTGCCCCTCCTAGCGTGGACGCATCATGACGAGGCGGAGGAGGATCCCCACAGGTACGCTGATTGCCACTGATGACCTGCCTTGCATGCAAGTGCTCACCACAGCGCCCTCGGAGGAGGATCCCTACAGGGTCGCTGATTGCCACTGATGACCTGCCTCGCATGCAAGTGCTCACCACAGCGCCCTCGGAGGAGGATCCCCACAGGGTCGTGCTGTGCGAGGACGTGCGCCCATTCCTGGTGCCCTTGCATGCAAGTGCTCACCACGGCGCCTCCACCCCTTCCCCACAGGGTCGTGCTGTGCGAGGACGTGCGCCCATTCCTGGTGCCCTTGCACGGGCGCGAGGCGCACGTGACGCTCGCTCTGCTGGCTGCGGCGTTGCTCGGCGTACGGCGGGCTCTCGAGTACCTTCCCAGCTCCCACCCGCTCGCCGTCATCCACGCAACCGCCGCCGCCACCCCCGAGGCTCTTGCGGACTTTGCGGACTTTGCGGACGTTGCGCTCGCTCCTGCCGACGCGCCGACGATCAGCCGCCCGGAGACCGAGCCACCACACCCGGAGATTAAGTCGGAGATTAAGACCGAGCCACCACACCCGCTGCCAGGAAGGCGCTCCTCCGTCCACTGCGATGCACCCTCCAAGTTCGGTCGTTTCGGCGCTCAGCACGGCGCCTATAGTAGCGGCCGTTTCGGCTTGCACACGCCTCCTATGGTCGCGGCGGCAGGCAGTGTGGCGGAGGGCGGGGCGGCGCAGCGGCAGCTCGCACGCGCCATGCTGAGCGCCGCTTGCGAACGGTACCCTGACGAACCTCGGCTGGCGGCAGCGCTGTTCGAGGCAGCCGAGACGCCCGCCGCGCTGCGTAAGCTCGCAAAGACCCTTCTCCGACGCTCTTCGGCGGCGTTGCCGACATGGCTCGCCTACGCCCGGGCAGAGGAACGACAGGGCAGGTCCGCCGAGGCCTTCACCGTGTACGCCTCCGCCCTGTCGCACTGCGCGCCGCCCGCAGGCACAGCGTCGCCGCTCGACACGGCGCTCGAGCTCCTGCCGATGGCGCTCGCGGCAGCGCGACTGTGCCTCGACAGCGCCACGCACGCCGCGCAAGTCGAGCGCATCCAACGGCCGTACGAGCGAGCACGCGCTGCGGGCATCGAGGCGGCGGGCGCCGTCGCGGGCGCATGTGCTTCGGCGGTCTTCACGCCCCCAGGCTGTTCACAGGACATGTACGCGGCCTCCTCGGCGGCAAGTCGGCGCTGTGGGGAGAGGGAGGGGGGCGCCGTGGTGAGCACTTGCATGTCGGCGGCAAGTCGGCGCGCACTACGCTGGCTGGTCTCCGCGTGGGATCCAGCCGCGGCGCCATCCGGGCCGTCGGCGCAGTCGGAGGCGGCGAGCGCCGTAACGAGCGCGCCGTCCGCTACCCAGCTCTTGCGCGCTCGGAAGGGACTGGAGGCGCTCATCGCGGCACAGCTGCCTTGTGCCCTTCCGCATGTCGCACGGGATGGCGAGTTGGCCCCGATGACGGTGCAGCAGCACTTACAGCATCTGCAGCATCAGCCCCTGGACGTGCAGCAGCAGCAGCCTCGTGACGAGCCTGTTGACGAACCTCTGGACGAAGCACGCGCGACGCTCGCGTGCGCCCTCGCGTTGTTCGAGTACCTGACGCGTGGTATCGAGGCGGCGCTCGCCGTGCATGCACGCGTGCTCGCGGCGCTCGGCACGGCGCTCGGCACGGCGGCGCCGCGGGCGGCTGCCGAGCGCCGTGTCGAGCGAGGCACGGCAGCTCCTCGCCTCGCCGGTCGTGGCACGCGCGCGCACGAGCGGCTGATCGAGCATCAACTGTGGTTACTGAGCCTGCAGAGGGCACGTCACGCCCACGGCCCGTCCGCTCGCGAGCGTATGGTCGTGCACTGCGCCCTCGCCGACTTCCCCGCCAACCAGCACGTGCTCCGCACGCTGCTTGGCACCGGCGCGCAGGCCGCGGCAGGCGAGCGGTTTGAGCGGCGGCGCCTCTTGACGCTCGCATGCAATCGCCATCCGAGCTGCCCCCAGCTCTGGCTCGCCTTCGTGCACTTCGAGCTCGAGTGCGCCCGGGACGGCGCGGGGCGTGGTGCCCGGGACGGCGCTGGGTCGAATGCCCGGGACGGCGCGCACGCCCGGGACGGCGCTGGCCACGGCTCTCGCACGAGCGCCGTACCGAGCGCCGAGGTCGAGCGCGAGGCGGCGTCGGGCCGTGTGGAGGCGATGGGGGCCGAGCGACGTGCGCGTCGTGTCCTCGAGCTGGCGGTACGACCATTCAAGCTGCCCTCTCGCCCTGCATGCAAGCGCTCACCACGGCGCCGCCACCCCTTCCCCACAGGTACGACCAGCAAGCTGCCCGGGATGCCCGGCGCTCTGGCTCGCTTACCTTCGACTCGAGGCAAGCGCGGCCGGCCGCATGCATGCCGCCTCACGCGTGCTCTTGCGAGCGCTGCAGCAGTGCCCAGGCGTCAAGCGGCTTTGGACAGCAGCGCTGTGCCGCCCCCTTGTGGCCATCCTCCCCGCCGAGCAGCTCCGTGACACTGTGCAGCTGATGGCCGATAAGGAGATTCGGCTGCGGCATGATCCACCCGAGACGCTCGAGCCCGGCTCACCACGACCGCTCGCAGAGTCCGCAGAGTCCGCAGAGTCCGCAGGTGGCTCACCGCGACCGCTCGCAGAGCCCGAGATGTCCGCAGAGCCCTTTGTCAAAGCACAAGGGCGGCAGCCTCCAACGAGCTCGATCACGGCCCCACCGCACGGCAAGGCCACAACGAGCGCGAGCGGATTGGGGGGCAGCAGCAGCAGCAGCAGCAGCAGCGGTATCGGCGGTTGCGGAGAAAGTAGCGAAGCGTCAGGCAGCAGCAGCAGTGCCAGTGCCAGTGCCAGCGAGGACGACGTCGACGACCCGCAATGAGAGCACGTGAGGTACTTACTTTCGCAATTTTAGTTAGTGGTCTCTAAAGGACAGGCAACTCGCGAGCAGAGCGCCGTCACGCAGCACGCGAGCGTATTGCTACGCGTCGAGTTCTCCCAGCGGTTTACTCAACGCCTTCATCGCGCCTGCGCCTGCAGTTGCGCCGTGATGGGTGCCAATTGAGCATGCAATTGAGACCGCTCCGTCGCCTGCTCCAGTTGCGCCGTGATGGGCGCCGTGTTGGGCGCCGTGATGGGCGCCAATTGAGCATGCAATTGAGACCGCTCCGTCGCGCCAACGATCGAAACGCTCCTGGGAGACGAGGCTCACCATGAAGCTGGCCACGTCCTCCCGTGCAACGAAGCCGTTTTGTAGGGCCTCATCCGCGCGGCAGCACTGATGCGCATGGCTTCTCGGCTCATTCGTCAGTCCCGCCGGTCGAACGACGACGACAGAGATACCCTTGGGTCGTGAGTGAGGCACCTGATCACCCCACGGCCATGTCGATGGAGCACCGATAGCTAGGGCCTCCGCCGTAGCAAGATCCTCGCGATCTTCGCGCATGGCCGTCGCAAAAAAGTAGGAGGCCATCCAGCCCACCCAGCCCAGCCCGAGCAGCTGCCTCCAAGAGTCTCCGATGCCCAGGGACGACACCATGACCAGACGCGGAACTTCGGCCATCGCCATAGCGGCCAGAATAATGGCCGTGCCCAGCGCCACCACCTGAGGCTCTCCATCATGTCTCCGATTACCAATGCAAGAGATCACCAAATCACTGCCAAATATCAGCGGCGCAAGCGCTGTCACACATGCCTCGCCAAGGTCGACGCGCGCCTTGGTGAGATTAGCAGCGGCAGGGATACGCTCAGGGTGGCGAGCGAGCGCCACGACCTCATGCCCATGTGCGAGCGCAAATAACACACACTTTCGGCCGATGCGACCCGTCGCGCCGATCACAGCGACCCGATGGACGCCCGAGCAGTCCATTTTCGTTTCCCTTCGTTGACGAGATTAGATGCGGAATTTGCGTCATTTCTTCTAGACTCACGGGAGGCCGAAGTGAACAGATGGACGTTTGGCGATGCCGGAGCGTGCGCAAAAATTATAAGGCGCTTCTTGTCTCTTCTACTGGTGGCTAGCCACACTTTACACGCTCAATCTCAATCTCAACTCATGCCTTGCCGCCCACCTCTAAGGTGAGCGAGAACGCGATCGCTATTCGATCGTCGACGTACACATAGGAGCTTCCTGACGACGAGATGCCAGCTACATCTCTCCGCATTGCGAGATGACAATCGGCAGCTTGGGCTTTGAGTTGGGGCCGACGGTGACATTCTCAACTTTGCGCACGGTGAGCATGCCGTCGACCACCTTGCCAAAGACCACGTGCTTGTTATCAAGCCAGTCGCACGCGTCGCACGTGATGAAGAATTGGCAGCCGTTGGAGCCCGGCCCACTGTTGGCCATCGAGAGCAGCCCTGGCGTCGTGTGCTTGAGCTCAAAATTCTCGTCGTCGAATTTGTCGCCGTAGATGCTTGTGCAGCCAGTGCCGTCACCGCGCACAAAGTCGCCGCCCTGCACCATGAAGCCCTTGATCACACGGTGGAAGCTCGCGCCCTTGAAGCCGACGGGCTTGCCATTCTTGCGGAACTCACCCGTGCAGAGCTGCCGAAAGTTTTCGGCCGTGCGCGGCACGACGTCAGCGAAGAGCTCGATCTTGATGCGGCCCGCGCTGTGGCCGCCTATCGTCACGTCGAAGAAGACGATCGGGTTGCCGTTCGCGAGGCCTGGGATGCTACCCACACCTGACATGTAGAAGCGACGAGGCCGCTCGCGTGAATGGTGATTTCGGTGTTGAATATGACCAAAGGCCGTGAGAGTCCACACAGTAAACGCCCGTTCACGCACTCATTCGTTACTTCCATTTTAGGAAATCTTGTAGAAATTATCATGACGAACGCCAGGAAGGTCCGAACATGAGCACGGCGCAGTCGGTAGAACGGGCTATCCAGCTCGCGCAGGAAGCGGTCAAGAGTGATGAGGCGGGCGATCTGGACGAGGCGATCCGGCTCTACATGCAGTCGGTCGAGCTGATCAAGCACGGGTTGCAGGACAAAACCGTTGACAACGCTGTGCTCCTCAAGTACAAAGATCTCTATTGCGACCGTATCGCAGAGCTCCGCCACAGCCTCGAGATCACAGTAGTGGAGTCGGCCCCGACACAGGCCCCCACCACTGGCGGCACGGCCAGCGGAGCAGGCGCTGCTGTCGCAGAGAGCACGACCGCCTTCGTCTTCGATGACGATGCGGAGGCCATCAAAGCGGCAAGGCCGCCGGCGCCATGCCCGACCGGCGCGGAGGAGTGGCGGCGCCCGTTTTGGCTCATGGGCATCCTGCGCACGTCGATGCTGCAGGGAGGCTACATGTCATCGGATGCGCGCGTGTTCGTGCCACGGCGCGTCTGGGTGCAAAAGGGCGGCAAGCTTGCCGCGAGAGATGCGAAGCTCGAGTGTGCGCAGTGCCTCGTCGTCGAGCTCCAGAAGGTACGCACCGTCTTCGACTTCCGCCAGGTGCCCCTCGTGAGCAAGGAGCTCGAGCGGCTGGGTGAGACGATGGATACGCTGCAGACGTCGCTGGCGCGGGTGCTCTCGTTTGTGCCTGATCTGCGCAGCAGCACTGCGAGCACCGGTGGTGTCTCGATTAGCATGTTGACCCAGGGCTTCAAGGGTCTGGCCAAGACGCTCGATAAGACCGCCGCTCGGCTTGGCGCGATGCCCTCGAAGGCATCCAACCCGAGCGAGTACGTGAGGGCCCTCGTGTCTGTCTTCGAGCATGCTGCCTTTCTCGAGCCCTGGCTCGAGCACTACGTGAAGCTGGTACCAGAGCAACCTCATGTGCTCGAGAAGCTGCATCGCTGCGCTGCCTTTCTGTACGAGGTCGTGTGCGCCTTCGTAATCCAGGACCTCGACGCCTTGATACAGCGGCACATGCGCAAGGCGCTCGCGGGGTTCGTCAAGGGTGCTGAGAAGGGTGACTGAGAGGGTCTGGCGCAGCCTCCGACGAACTGCGGCGAACCATGGCGCTCGCCATGGCGCGCCGCCAGCCCGCCACGCGCTCTGCAAGCCATGCGGGCTCGATGGGAGCGTGCCTCGTCGAGGCTCGATCGGAGCCCGCCTCATGTGTCACGCCCACATTAAACCACGAGTCCTCGTCTCGTCGTCTGTCGTAGGAGCAGAGAGAACCGACATCGCCAATGGAATGGAGCGGCGGCACTGAGCACGCAGAGGCGTGGCACTGTGCTTGCTTGCTTGCTCTGCAGCGTGGCACCTTCGTGGTAAATCGCGTGTGCGTAGCGAAATCCAAGAGTGGTTTCAATGTTTCTTCGCTTTCGTGTACGTGTTCTTTCCCAAACGGCTAATGAAACTTGAAAATCTCCGAAATCGAATGGCCGCAGAACGTATCCACTTCTCGACTTTGGCATTGGGAACCCACTGCGGGCAGTCATGCAGGCCAGCTGGGGCGCAGAAACGCACGCCGCTATCAATCCGACGCGCACGGGTCTTCTCTACGGCGAGGCGGGCAGTTGGTACGTTGGTAACACTCTCAGCTGCCCTGACGTGTTCACGCGCGCCGATCCGGGAGTGCGCGGCGCCGACAACGCCGAGGAAAAGTTCACAAAAAAGGAGTATGTGGCAACCGACATGACATCGCAGGCGTACACCAACAAGTACACGGCCGAGCAGGACATCCAGGCGATCGGCCTGCATGCGGGCACGTTCGCGAGCCCCGACAAAATGACGATGGCCGACCACGACATGGGCGTGGCATGGCCGCCACCCAAGGGCCAGGAGGGTCTGCACGCCAAGTTTATGGGCATGGTCAAGGAGTCGAGCCCCTACAAGGACGAGGTGCAGGGCATCATGGTCGGCTACAAGGGTCATGTGCCCCGCTCGCGCGACAAGATCGGCGGATGCGCGCTCGGTGGCATCGTGAACGGGCGCACCGCGGAAGGCTTCCCATCGCCGGAAGCGACGGCGGCGGCCTATCTGCCAGGCTTTGGCGCACAGACGAGAACGGGCTCCCCGGGTAAGAAGATGTATGTCTCGAATGCGCGGGCCCACGAGGCCGTCACCATCATCGCCGCCGCTGGCTCGCCGCCCCCGAACCGGCCGACGAACACAGTCTCCGGCGACGGCTTCATCCCACGCTACGCCGGCCACATGCCCAAGGTGTTTGACCACGTGGGCGAGTCCAACTACGGTGCGGTGCCGGAGGGGCAGAAGTACATCGCGCCGTCGAACTTCAAGTACAAGACCGTCCAGGGCGACATTGCCTACGACGCGGGCAGGCGCTCCATCCACGGGCTCTCCATCTATGACAAGCTCATCTAATTCTAAAGCTTGTACTCGAGTATGAGCTTCCGCTGACAAGAACCGAACCGTGCGTCAGCAGCAAGAGCTGCTGCTGGTGCTGCTCCGGCTGCCGGCTGGAGGATGCTGATCATGATGGCTGGAGCCGCCGCGGCGTGCTGCGCCGCGGCGAGTGAGGGCGCAACCAGAACTAAGAGCGCCTGCTCGCAATCAGATGTGTAGCGGTGTCGTGTCACGTGTGTGTTGAGTGCGGCATGCTCTTTGCTCTGTGTGCTCATTGTACGCTGAGGCGATGTGGGTGATGCGCCGCGGCATGTGATTGTGGCCCGTCAGTCGGCGCTTCTGGCGGGATCTGCGCCTTTGGGAGGGCGACGAGTCCCGCCGGAGGGGAGAGGCGCTTTGGCCTTTGCTGCGCCGATTTGGCTCGAGGGTTCCTTATAGGTGATGAAGAAAGCGCGATAGCATGTTTGGCGTTTGGTTCAACTCTTGCTACTGAGGTATGTCCAACGTGTGTACTGTCGGGTGTAACCGAACGGTCGGACAATACGGTCGGATGCTTAAACTCGACTTCAATCGCCGCGCGGTACACGACAGGTCACAGGACGGGACATGCGAACGGAACCGAACATGCATCCCGGCCGCGGACGCACGGTCTTGCTAACGGAACGGAATGATTGAAGAATGAGACGAAGTTCTGAGTAGCAAACAAACAGAACAGGTAACAGAGGTTCGCGAACAGGCTAGCTCGCCTTGCTCATCCAGTCCCACTGTGTGGGGCGATCACGCACCATCAAACCGCAACGACCACCAAGGAGAGTACTCCCACCGAGAGTGACGGAAGATGGCAGCGGCACACGGCTCGGCACGGCGCTCGCGCGCCTCGCCCTCGCTGAGCGCCTTGCAGCCGACGCCGACGAGCTGGTACTGCTTGCCATCGAGCTCGGCAGGCGGCAAGCAGCGGATGAGCCCGGGCTCATCGGACGGGTCGCGTACCAGCAGCCGCGGAGGGTGGCGCAGCACGCCTACGATGGAGCGCGAGTGGCCGTCGTGCTGAACGTAAAGGGGTAGCAGCTTTACCGGTAGCAGCCGCGGCGTCGACGGCGCCGACGGTGCGCGGCGCGGGGCGTCCGCAGTGTGGTCGGAGGGTCGCTTCCTTCCACTGAGCGACGGTTGAGGGACGTTGCGATCTCCGGCCATCTCCGAAGGCACGTTGTGAGCTGACGAAACGGTCGACGACGATGGCGGTGGCGCAGCATGTGCGGCGACACGCGCTTCGGCGGCGGCGGCCGCCCGAGCGGCGGCGAATTGCATTGCGACGGGTACACGAAGGCTCGCCGCAGTGGATGCTGACACGGAGCTCGTCGTCGGAGCGGCGGCACCACCCAGTTGACTTCCTTGTTGCATAGAGCTCCCGAAGCCGCCCGTGCTCGTGCTGGTGGCGCCGGCGGTGCTGGCTCCTGCGCCGCTATGTTCCGCGGCAGCCGCGGAGCCCGTAGCAAAGTAGGCGGCCGCTGCCGCGTACACGGCCGTGCCCGAGCCGCGTCGGTCAACCACTTCGATCACAAAAGCGTCCAGCCGAAGGTGGGTAAGCAACGCGAGCGCTTCGGGTGCGCCCACCATGGCCGCACGGCCCGTCTTGCCCGCGAGCGAGCGCCCAAATGTGAGCGCCGACTCGGGATCGAAGCCCTCGCGCCACGCCGCCTCGATGAGCTGCTGCATGCTGCCTGTGCTCTCGGCGGCAGCCGCAGCCCGGACGCTGTTGGCACTCGGGATCGCGTGCAGCCGGCCGAGCGTGCGAAGGAGCGCCGCAATGTTCGCGTAGCCGCAGTCCCATGCTCTTTGCTGCTTTGAAAAGACAGCCTCGAGGCAGCAGAGCAGTGGCTGCAGCTCGCGGGGCAGCGCGGCGGCGAGTGAGGCCACGCTATCGCAGTGCAGCTCCGAGGGCACATCGCGGAGCTGAAGTGGCACCGCAGCGAGCTGAGTTGGCGCTGCGAGCGAGGCTGATGGTGTGGCGGTCACGAGCGGAGGCGGCTGGGCGGCGACTGGTGGCGAGTCGCCCGTCAAGTCCACAACGGCTGAGGCTCCTCCGAGGCGGCGCCGCGGTGTTCGAGTTGTCGACATCGTCGTGAAAGGTCGTCTTGTGGGAAGTCCTCGGGGAGTCGTCACGGGGCTTCCTCAATCTCTCAAGTCGAGACAACGTCGCATCCGCGCCGCCGTCCCGACTTCGAGCGCTCGCAGACCAATGAGGTCCCCGCGCGTCCACAGGATTGCACAGGACTCAGGACATTCACGCAAGACGCAGCGGTACCTTCTTCGTGTGGTGCGCCGTGAGTGCCCGTTTGGGATGGTGGGATGCTGGCATCTCATTCATAGGGAGGCACGGTGCGGCCGGCTACAATGTATGTGTGGGATGAGGTTCCGAGGGGAGCCGTCCATTTGGAGCCGTCACAGGCGCCTCGTTCCCACCCTTCGTGATGTGACATGTGAATGAGAATAGTCGGCCCTGTCGTCACTCCTAATGTCGAACCACCTCGGCGCGCTCCGCCGGCGACTGGATTCGTCTCATAACTTAGAAGTCTACAAGTAATTACAAACTGTCACGCGTGCAGCGGGAAGGACATCATGCACGTGGCCACGAAACACGGAGGCCTTCTGTTCCTTCTCCATCTGAGCGGCACGGTGGGACAATGCTCAAACACGTGCGGCTATGCCTTTGACCGTGACTGCGACGACGGCGGGACCGGATCCGAGTATTTTGCCTGCGGCCTCGGGACCGACTGCAGCGACTGTGGCCCTCGGTCGTCATCGCACAGCCACAATCCCCTGAGCTCGTCGCACCCCTCGGTAACCTGTAACGATGCCAACTCACTCCCACATGCAAACCGGCAGCCCTGCTGCACAACATGCCCCTCGTCGTATCCTTATTGTGCAATCAGCTGCTACTATAATAGCGGGCAGACGTGCACGGGGGGATGTGCCATCGGCCTCTGTACTTGCGCGGGCGAGGCTGTGTGCTACGCGTATGCTACTATCCCATGCCCATCGCCTCCATCGCACAGCCACAATCCGCACAGCCACAGTCCGCACAGCCACACGCCTGGCACAGCGGGACAAACCTGCTCAGAAACGTGTCAGTTCGCCTCTGACGGTGACTGCGACGACGGCGGGCCCGGATCCGAGTTTTCTGGCTGCAGCCTCGGGACCGACTGCACTGACTGCGGCAGGGTCTCCTGCACCGATGCCACGTACAGCGGCCTGTTCTGGACTGATGGTACTGGCTCTGTTCCGTGCAGCTTTTGCTCAGGAGAACCCGACGAGTGCTGTGACTTTGCCGAAGCGCAGGGGAACTGCAAGAAAGCATGCGGCACACGGTGCCGCACAATAAACACCTGCACCAATACGTGCTTCTCAAAAGAAGACAACCAGTGCGACGACGGCGGCGCAGGATCAGAATGGTCGGTGTGCTCTGAAGGCACCGACTGCCTCGATTGCTCCGCCGGGGTCGCCGCCGCTGCCGCCGCCACCGCCGCCGCCCTCGCCTGCTGCGGAAGGCCGCGCCAACGTCGCGTCACAAACCGAGCCGTGCCTGCGCCGCACAGCCACACACCACACACCCACACGCCGCACAGCCACACACCACATAGCCACACGCCGCACACCCATTCTCCGCCTCCATCACCACCGCCGCCGTCGCCGCCGCCGCCGCCCTCGCCGCCGCCGCGGCCCCCTTCGCCCTCTCCGCCGCCGCCTCCGCCTCCGCCGCCATCGCCGCCACCATCGCCGCCGCAATCACCCCCGCCGCCATCGCCACCCTCGATGCCGCCCACGGAAATGGTGCGCGCACTCGAGCTGCTCTACGAGGCCACGGGCGGCGACGCGTGGCGCAACAACGACAAATGGCTGTCCGGCGAGCCGTGCGTCGACGGCTGGTTTGGCGTGCACTGCTGCCCACAGGCGCTGCCGGTTCTGCGCGGGGACGACGAGTGCACCGCCGACGGCGGCGGAGCCGCCACCGGTGTGCTCATGACGCAGGGCAGCGCCGCCTGCCACTCGGGCTCCGTCACGGGCACCGCGCTCGACCTCGCCACCTGCGTCGTCGTCAAGGTGCTGCTGCCGTCCAACAACCTCATCGGTCAGATCCCCCCCTTGACCCAGCTGCCCTACCTGCAGCACCTCGACCTCTCGGACAACGCGCTCACGGGCAGCCTTCCCTCCGCAGCCGACTGCTTTCCGCGCCTCACCTACCTCGACCTGACGCAGACGCGCTCGTGGGACAACGAGGGCGGCGTCACCGGCCCCGTGCCCGAGTGGCTCCTCGATCGCCTCGTCGACGCGCCGCTGTTAACGACGCTGCGCCTCGCAAACAACGCCTTTGACGACCCGACGGACGCCGACTCCGCCGTCGCGATCCGGCAACTCTGGAAGCGCTGCTCGACGCTCGGCGCGGAGCAGTGCTCGGGCGTCCCGCCGATTGGCTGCAGCGCCTTCAACCGCCAGGGCCAGCGCTACGAGGTGGAGCTCGACAGCCTCGGATGCGTGCGCTGTCCGACGCCGCTCGAGATAGCCGGCATCGGCGGCGGCATCGCGGGCGTCGTGCTGCTCTTTGCGCTGCTAGTTTACGCGTACACGCGCTTGGTGCGCAAGTACCCAGAGCACGCCAAGACCCACGTCGCCACAATCATGATCTTCGTGGGCCACTTGCAGACGCTCACCATCATCGGCAGCTTGCAGCTTGGCTGGCCGCTCATCATTCAGGAGATCCTCGCAAGCATCAACCTGCCGCTCATGGGCTACATCCCGTTGCCGTGCATCCTGACCGACCCGGTGCTCAAGGCGCTGCTGAGCTACGCGGAGACCGCCATCGTGCTGCTGCTGCTGCTGGGCGCCTGGCTTGTCGCGTGGCGCCGGCGCAAGGCTGCGACCCGCGCGGCACTCAAGCGAAAAGAGGCCCAAAGCGCCCTTGAGGCGGGAACTGTCGCCGTCGCCAATGCCGCGAAGGACGCCGCCAGAGCGAAGGCCGCTGCCGACAAGGCCGACGCCGCCGCCGCCGAGGCTGAGTACTTTCTGTGCGTGCTCTTCAGCCTGCTCTTCACTGTCGGCCTCCGTGTGAGCGCGTCCCTCTTCATGCGCTACGACGAGGGCCAGACTCGGCTGATGATTGCCCGCCTCGTGGCATCGCTCCTTCCGCTCTTCTGGCTCTTCCTGCTCTGGCGCTTCCTCCGGCTGCTGCGCGAGGCCCGGGGGACGGCGGAGAAAGCGAAGGCGGCGGCGTTGGCGGTGGCGGCTGCGGCGGCGAGTCGTGTCGGGATGGGTGAATACGTTCTCGTGAATGGCAGGCGTGGCAGGATCACGACCGACGATGGGACCAGTAACCCGTACAAGGTCACCTTTGACAACGGGGAGGTGAGCGGATGGCTCTACCCCCATGATGTGGCTCGGGATGTGACTCGGGCTATGAAGGCTCTGCCTCAGTCTGAGGCGGCGAGGAAGGCGAGGGCAGATGCTGTGCAGCTTCAGAAAGAGGAGCGCCGCGCGGCGGAGGCGGTGCGCTACCTGACCGAGCGGTACGCGAGCGACGACCCGGGAGGCGCGCGGTGGCCGCTCCGCTCGCAGTGGCAGCTCGTCGTGTGGACGCGGCAAGGGCTCCTCTTCCTCGTGTCCTTCGCCATGGACTGTGTGGTGTGGTTCGCGCCATATGAGGAGCACCAGACCGCACGCTACGTCTTTGCCGGGCTTGCGATTGCCGTCCTCGGCGGCTTATGGCTGCTGCAGGCCCGGCGTCTGCCGTATGCGATGCGTCAGCAACATTGGCTAGAGACCTTCCTCTACGCGGTCGACATCCTGGTCATCGTTGGCGCCTGCGTGTACGGCGCACTCACGCACTACAGCGCAGTGCAGGACGGGTTCATGCGGCGGGCGCTCGAGCTGGGCCTTGGCGCGCTGCTCGGCGCTTCCGTGCTCGTCGCGGCGCTGGTAATCGGCATCGACATCTTGCTCGAGCGCAATTTAATCCAGAATTGGTACCAAACGGAAGGGCTGGTGCAGGCGCTTGAAGGAAGGAAAAAAGCGGCGGACGTTATCGACACGCCGATCGTTGCAGCAATCCGCGACGGCGCAGTACGCCTCATCGACTGTGCGTGGCTGCTAGATTCCGCGCGCTCGGATGGGCAGCTGCCGCGCGTCACCAAGGTGGTGGCACGCCTCGTTTCCGACGAGCCGAGGAGCGTGCTGATTCGGCGGTTGGCGACGCACTGCGGGACCTCGTCCATCTGCATCACGGTGGAGGCGGCCTCGGCAGCCTCATCGGTGCGGCCGTGGTGGAGGTGGAGGTTGTGGACGCCTCTTTCAGAGGCCTCAGGACGTCAGGGGAGGTGGTGGCGGAGGTGGTGGTGGAGTGGGCAGCCGACGCCGCCCCTCTCGCCGCCTCCCTCTCCTCCGGAGGTGGCTGCCCGGGCGGAGGTGCAGCTCGAGGATCGGTCTTCTGCTAGGCATGTGACGCGCCTCGGGCACGAGCTGGCCGAAACGGGCCTGCAGCGGAGGTGCAACACGAAGCACGCCGATGCCAAGCTCATGCGCAGCCTCACTTCGTCTCCAGCCAGGAGCCCCGGCTCTGGCACCTCTGGCCGTTTCCATTCGCGTCGCGGGAGGGACTCTTTTGCGGAAGACCTGACGATGGAGGCGGCTTCGAAATCGGAGCATCCATCCGGCAGAATGACGAGACGCGGCCTGCCGACGCCATCGTCCTTTCCGAGGCCTGGGGCAGTGGGTTCCGGCCGGATGGACCATAATCATGGTATTGTCCTCCAGGACCTCGACTCTCGCCCAGCACATAGGAAAAATCCTGCACTTGTGGTCACCTTCCACCTAAGCACGTTTGACGAGGTCGCCCCGCTCACTGCAGCCAGACTGCAAGGTAAGGCCGAGGCGGTGAAGGAGAGGCTGGCTGAGCTTGGGGCCAAAGACATCGAAATTGTCACGGGAAAGCCCTTTCTGCCACGCTGCCAGGATATGCCGGCGGAAGCCTTCCTGTCGCCCGAGCGCGCCGTGGACCTCTTTGAGCGGCGGCGACGTGGCGTTAAGGTCGTCAGCTACTGCTGGCGCATGCCTGGCATGCCCGACCCCGATGGCCTCACGCTCGAAAAGATCCGCGGCTATCTACACGTGATCATGGGAGGCATACACGGCGAGTACGGTCTTTTCGTGGACGTTGCGTGCATGCCGCAGAACTTTGCATGGCCGTCGTGGCACGCCCCGGAGGCGTTTGGACGCTTTGGCGCCGAGGTAAGCCAGGGCCCGCTCACCATACTCAAGTTTGATTGCGAGCGCGTCGCCACGGAGGACGAGGCGCAGGTTTGCGTCGACAAGCTCGTCGCCCTATGTGATGAGAAAAAGTGGGCGCTGGCCTCCATGGCGGACTTTAAGAGCCTGGGCCTGCCGCGCGGCCACGTCAGTGTGCTCTTCCACGGGCGTTACAAATCAGGCGCGTACAGCTTCGACGTGCCAACCGACAAGGGAACCTCTGCCGGAGGCTACATGCGCTTCAGCACGCCGGCCGACGCAAAAGCTGCACGTCAAGATCCCAAGCTCAAGCGCTTATGCGGCGGCAAGGAGCCAAAGCTGATGGGCGAGCACGTCTTCGAGAACGAGCTCAAGTTTGGCCGCGCCCTCTCCGTCATGGGCAGCCTCTACGCGTCGGCCACAGGCACCTGTGTGCTGCAGCTCACGGACCCGCCTGGAGAGCTCGGTAAAGAGGTCGCGCCGGACGAGCTCGTCTCCGCGCGCACGGGGACCGTCTTCGTGGTGCGCACCAACATGTCGCTCGAGGAGCTGCGGGAGGAGCTGGGCGACGACCTGCTGGCCTGCGAGAAGAAGGGGTGGGGTGAGGCAGTGGTGCGTGTCCTCGGCGAGAGGGCAGCACGCGCCGCGCACTCGCTGAACGAGCGCGGCTACCCGCTTCGTCGCAAGGATCGCGTGGTGTACCCAATGTACAGCTTGCGGCCGTACGGCTCGCGCGGGTGGCCGACCTTTGAGACGTCCGCCGCCTCGATGGTGCTCGCGCACCTCACGCAGCGCAAGCGGCGAGGCGGGGCGCTTCCGCCTCTCATCGCGCAGGCGGAGGCGAGCAGTCTGAAGTTCATCAACATCGATGTGATCGACAAACCGCGTGAGTTGGAGGTCGCGCAGACGCCAGAGCGCCTCCTCCGCCAGTGCAAGAAGAAGCTGCGCTCGAAGAAAACCTTCTTCACCGGGAAAGCCGACCAAAAGGTTGTCATCCAGCTGCTCTGCGACTTTGAGGACTCGATCGCGGTCGAGTTTGACCAGAAGCGCGCCTCACACCTCAAGCTCAGGACGGAGGACCTCGTCTGCGCGCGCGCCGCAGAGCTGGGTGACGCGCGCAAGAAGCGATACCGCAAGATGCTGCAGCGCCTCACCTTCTACGAGGAGCCGACGCCCATCCTCCACGAGTCTGAGCCGACGCACATCATCCATGCCGTGCCCAGCGCCATCTCGGCAGCGCCATCGCCTCAAGCGCGTTCGCCTCCTCCACCGCTTCATCTCCAAGCCGCCCCGGACCATGCAAACGAATACCGACGCGCCCCAGGCAAGCCCCCGTGCCGATATGGCACCGCGTGCTACCGCGAGGAGCCTCATCACTTTCGACATTTCGATCATCCGTCCGATCACCCTCTCATCGCCCGCGGGTTCGATGCATAGAATGGTTCTGGGCGGAAGGCAACGTGCGTGATTTCCGAGCGTCAGCGTTCTCTCGGAATGGGAAGCGTACACGCTGTTGTGAGGGAGGATGTTGTGCACACAGTTGGCTGGGTGTGACATCGGCCAGCAGGCCGGGATGGGGTGGGAAATGAATGTGTGGCCATGCTTCGCCCCACGCCCGCGCAGAGAGAGATGCAATAATGAGGCCGCGAGTGCGCCTCGGACCCGGCTGGCGACGGATTCGTCAACTCATGTCAAGTCCAAGATATTACGATTCGTCCGATCGTTGAGACGCTCGGGTGGTTGCTGCGTGTGCGGTGGTGAGCGGAGTAAAGGAAGACAATGGTGCATGGCGTACTGTTCAAGCGTATGTACAGTGTACAAGACTACAGTGGCAACCACACGTCCAAGTGAAACCAAGACACAGCAACAGCATGCCGTTACACACTTCGTACTTCATCACATCGCACATCGGGCTACGGGCATGACGCATGTCTCGCCGCTAATACGGGCACTCTGGCAGGCGGCATCGGACATGAAGACAAGGACAGTCCGTACATGTAGTTCACGACACCTGCAGAATCTTCTCATCATCGTCCTCGTCCTCGTCCTCGTCCTCGTCCCATTCCTCCTCCTCCTCGCCGTCGTCCTCGACATGTTCGTCCTCCTCGCCGTCCTCCTCCTCCTCCTCGCCATCCTCCTCATCCATGAACGCATCCTCCTCGTCGCATTCGTCCTCACCAGCCTCCAGGGCCGCCGCCGCCGCCGCCGCGCGCGCCGCCGCCGCCGCCGTGGCAGCCGCCGCCAGCGCCACCGTCTCCGGCGTGCGGCGCGCCTCCGTGTACGCCAGGTGAACGTCCTCATAGTGCACGTCCGAGGGCGACCGCGTCCTCGTGGGCACCGAGAAGAGGCCGAAGACGGCCGTGTAGCCCTGCAGTGCCACCTCGCCCGCTTGCGTGGCACACGCACCAGAAGCGGCGGCGCTCGCGACGGCGCTCTCCCCACTCTTGCTGCTGCTGCTGCTGCTGCTGCTATTGCTGCTGCTGCTGCTGCCCTTCGAGCCAGACGGACCGCCTGACACGGCGCGGAAGCGCGGGCCGATCTCGCCGCCGCACGGCATACCGGCGAGCGGCGAGCGCGGGAAGACGGTGCGGAAGGCGCCTGCATCTGCCCGAGCGTCGCGCGCCGTGCATGTGAACATGAGCCCCCCGAGGAGCGATCTCCCCTGCTCGGCGATCTCGCGCTTGGCGTGCTGCAGGCGAGGCAGGCACTCACCCTTGCACACGAGCGCGTGCAGCGGCACGTTGCCGCGGAACATGAGGCCGACCAGACCGTCCTCGAGGAATCGCACCTGGTGGCCGTTCGCGCGAAGCAGCCAGTCGCCCGTGGCGAGACCGCCGATGATTGCCGCCTGAGGGTGCACTGCCTGTAGCTTGCCGAGGAGACCTTCGAGCCGATGGACGCCATTGCCGACCGAGAGCACCACCATCACCTTCCAGCCGGGTTCGAAGGCGCCCTGCTCCTCGAGCTGCGCGATCTCAGGCCAGCCCATGCTGAATGCGCCACCCCGGTGAACTTTCGACGAGGAGCTTTCGACGATGAACGACCCCGCCGGCGCCTCCGGGAACCCGCCGAGCGTGAGCGCGTAGCCGCGTCCGCGTACGGTCGCGAGGCTGCCGTCGGCGCACGTGCCGAGCAGCGTGTCCACCTCGCCGCCGATTAGGTGCACCGATGGTGGAAGCTGGTGCATGAGCCGTGTGCATGCAGCGCGCCGCCCCTTGGCAGAGCACTGCTCTTTATTCCACGCGAAGAGCCTCGGCGTCGTAAAGAGCAGGCCCATGGTGGGCGGAGCGGTCATTTGGGATGCGAGCTCGCGCATGGAGTCTAGCACTCGCTCAGGCGGGCAGGACTTCAGATTGAACTTCACCTGCGAGCTTAGGAACGTTGCTTGCGCCACGTCACGCTGCACCTCCGAGCAGAGCAGCCACGCCAGCTTGCATGAGCACGACGTGGCTGCTGCATTATGAGCGCGTAGCTGGCTGAAGATGTTGCAGAGGATCTCCGTGTCAAGGTCGAACAGTGTCAACACCGACTCCATGCTTCTGGTTTGTTGATATGAGATCTCACATGAAACGAAACCTGGAGTTTCGTCCATGACACTTGTGCGACATCCCTGGCCAAGCTGTTCGTGAGACGGGTTCTATGGTGATCTATGGGAACGCACATCGCTTTCTCGAAAAGGAAACCTCCCTAGGAATTCGCCTATAAGTAATTCCTCATAAGTAATTCCTTCTTGTGTTACGTGTTAGCCTCAAAACACGGCGGCCGCCGACAACCGACCGCCGAGACAACACGCGGATGAGGGTGAGCTAAGGGTGAGCCTGCTGGTCGCGTGCCTAGCCTCGGCAGTCGCCGCCGGCGCGGCCCCATCACGGATTGGCCGGTCACTAGGTGGACTCAGACAGTGCCTGACCTCAAACTGTCTCGCCATCTTCGGCCCCTGGCCCTGCAGCCACTAACCCGTTTTAACAATAATTAACAACGGCCGTCCCTACTTCGAGCGTTCCTGCGCGCACCCGCCCGCGCCCCGTGTTGCATTTTGGACGCCCTTCGTGAATGTACACGGCGGACTTCCTACTCGTAATCTCGTATATGTTTCAGATTTAATCTCCGAGATTTTAATTAGTTGATGACACTGACGAACCCTTGACGAAGCCCGTCGCGCACTATGACCCTGAATCATAAGTCTGACACTGGCAGACATACGTGACACTCCAGAGTGCGGGAACGTTACTGGTCCATATGCAAGCACGCGGTTTCGTCCGAGATGCGGCCGAGGTCGGTCGGGTTTGGGGGTCGTTTCGTCGGTCGACGTTTCGTCACGAAGGGGGTGACGTTTTTGGATTTCACACTGAAACGTCCACTGGTCGTCCATATCGACGAACCTTGACCTCGACTCATGAGCTCGACCTCGCCGTTTCGGACCGACGCGCCGCGGTCGGGTCTCGCGTGTGAATTTTGTGGACGTTTCACACTGCAGTATGGCATCTTGCAGCATATGGCGGTTACCGCGTCGTGTTGGGCGTGTTAGAACCCAGGTCCGTAACGGCGATCGTCATACCCCATTAAGTCCAACTCGTCTTCCACGATGTTATTCATAATGTAACGACGTCTGTTAGTCCGGTCGATCAGTGTAAAGGCTAGCAATTCCAAATAAGTATCCCAAATAAGCCTTATGAGATCTTGTGGGTAACTACCAATTCGACGAAACATTCCGGTCATGAGTACGACGAATTCCTGCGCACTTAGTGGGTATACTCTCTGACGTGGCGGCATCGATGTAACACATGTATGTCGGAAAATGGCGGTTACCGCGTCGTGTTGGGCGTTTTAACGTTGTATGTTATTTTCTGTTTTACTCGGAGAGATGGCGGGGAACTTTCCGATTCATTCACCAACTTTCCCCATCCTTGCAACCTTAGCACATCTCTTACCAGATGACAATTTCATTAGGCATCTTAACCATGTTCCAAGACGGATACGGAACAGATCAGCAAACAACTGGCTGATTCATTGGGTGATGAAAATCCCACAACTACCTGGTGAAGTACTCGAAATTGTTCGTGGGTATTTCATTTCTGCCATTAGGGCCGTGCAACTGCCTTTAGAGCTTTATGATTTAAGACAGTGGTTATCGAATGTGGACCATGATTGGAGGCGGCATAATTGGACTAATTGGGCTCATTTCGGAATGACCTTGCCTACGTACGGACCGGGCTTTGGTAGATTACAAAACAACAACGAACCAGAGGTGATTCCTAACGTTTATCCTGAGTACATTTCGACAAGCAAGAGAGACGAGGGTGCAAGCAGCATGGAGCATGGGGAGAGAGCCGAGGGCAGAGACACAAGTGAGAGGGCGGGGAGGGAGCTGAGAGAGAGAGCGGTGCGTGCGCACAGCGATGAGGAAGAGGCAAAAGTGGCAGGCAACGAGAGAACGTGTGGCGGTCTCGCAGGCGGCATCAAGAAGAAGAAGCCGCAGAGGAGATCCAAGGGGGGCGCGAAGAGCCAGAAGCCTTCTCGAGAAGCAGCGATAAACGGACAAAGGGCAGCGCAAGAACCAAGATGCACGGCGCGGGTCCGCGATGCAGGGTGGTCCGATACTGCCCTTCGGGGTGTGAATCTGAACTCGAGTGCGTTGCTTTCCTTACTTACAAGCAAGCAAGCTAATCTTACATTTGTAAGAGAGGAAACTCGAAATCTGAAACGAAACCGTTTCCAAAAGATCTTCGACCCCGTGGACAAAAAAACGTGTTGGGAATTGGCCAACATGCTGGCGGCCACGAAACATGGAGGCCTTCTGTTCCTCCTCCACCTGAGCGGCACGGTGGGACAATGCTCAAACACCTGCAACTACGCCTTTGATGGTGATTGCGATGATGGAGGACCCGGCGCCGAGTTTTCCGGCGGCTGCAGCCTCGGCACCGACTGCTGGGATTGCGGCTCTCGGTCGTCATCGCACAGCCACATTCCGCACACCCACAATCCGCACAGCCACAATCCGCACAGCCACTATCCGCACAGCCACAGTCCGCACAGCCACACGCCTGGCACAGCGGGACAAACCTGCTCTAACACGTGTTTCTTCGCCTTTGACGGTGTCTGCGACGACGGCGGCCCCGGAAGCCAGGGTTTTTTTATCTGGTGCATTCTCGGAACCGACTGCTCTGACTGCGGACCTCGGTCGTCATCTGGGCACGGTCACTCTCCTGTGACACACTCTCACTATCCGCACAGCCACTATCCACACAGCCACACGCCTGGCACAGCGGGACAAACCTGCACAAACACGTGTCATCTCCTCTTCTCTGACGGTGACTGCGACGACGGCGGGCCCGGATCCGAGTATTCTGTCTGCAGCCTCGGGACCGACTGCAACGACTGCGGCAGAGTCTCCTGCACCGATGCGACGTACAGCGGCCTGTTCTGGACTGATGGTACTGGCTCTGTTCCGTGCAGCTTTTGCTCAGGAGAACCCGACGAGTGCTGTGACTTTGCCGAAGCGCAGGGGAACTGCAAGAGAGCATGCGGCACACGGTGCCGCACAATAAACACCTGCACCAATACGTGCTTCTCAAAAGAAGACAATACGTGCGACGACGGCGGAGCAGGATCAGAATGGTCGGTGTGCTCTGAAGGAACCGACTGCCTCGATTGCTCCGCCGGTGTCGCCGCCGCCGCCGCCGCCACCGCCGCCGCCCTCGCCTGCTGCGGAAGGCCGCGCCAACGTCGCGTCACAAACCGAGCCGTGCCTGCGCCGCACAGCCACACACCACACACCCACACGCCTCACAGCCACACACCACATAGCCACACGCCGCACACCCATTATCCGCCTCCACCACCACCACCGCCGTCGCCGCC
>Ga0210241_100718_pt1 | contig 28525 bp, 14 predicted proteins | sample ChrtobMetP5a_8mM_FD_155488 | JGI IMG/M metagenome (GOLD analysis project Ga0210241, IMG submission 155488) | Chrysochromulina tobin associated microbial communities from unialgal haptophyte culture, Seattle, Washington, United States - P5a_8mM | ecosystem: Host-associated > Algae > Haptophytes >...
CAGAGCTCGACGGCTCCCTTGATGAGGGATGTCATCAGACAGAGCTCGACGGCTCCCTTGATGAGGGATGTCATCAGACAGAGCTCGACGGCTCCCTTGATGAGGGATGTCATCAGACAGAGCTCGACGGCTCCCTTGATGAGGGATGTCATCAGACAGAGCTCGATGGCTCCCTCCCGAGCGCGTGAGCAACGGGTTCGTTGGCCCTTCGTCTGCCCGGGACGTCGCCTCCATCGGGCCTTCGTCTGCCCGGGACGTCGCCTCCATCGGGCCTTCGTCTGCCGCCTGCTCGCCGCCTCCCTCCCAGCAGCCATGAGCGCCGCCCCGGGCGCCGCCTCCGCTGCCCACCAAGCCGCCTTCGCTCGAGAGCAAGCGCGTCCTCCCCGTATGCGATTGCGAATGCCATCCCACCGATCGGCCAGTACGGCGCCTCACACGCCCACTCATCGACGGCGCGATCGCGCTCGAGGCGGCGCGTGCCGCCACGTGCAAGCTCGCGATAATCTGACGGGTGCCCGGCGAGGGCGGTTGCGAGCGTGCTGTCGCCTCCAAGGCTAGGCGCATACGTGAGGGGCTTGGAGCCTTGTCAATGCAGACGTTGTCGGCGGCGGCGGCAGCGGCGGCGAGGGCCGCGGCAGTCCCGGGCTGCAGCGCGCTTGTGTGCTCACGTGCTGGCGACTGCGGAGCCTTGATTGCACCTTGATTGCACCTTGATTGCTCTTGATTGCACATTGATTGCTCACGTGCTGGCGACTGCGGAGCCGTTGACATCTCGCCTGGCTCCAACGCGAGCGTCGCTGCCGAGCTAGGCGCCGCCTCATCCTCTGCCGGCGACCATGCCGCCTCCGCCGTCCCCTCCCTGATGGTCTTGACGATCTCAGCCGTCTCCTCCTCGGCAAATACGAAGAGTGTGGGCGCGGCGACGGCGCGTTGTACTGGGCGCCGCTTGGGTGTCCCCTTCGAGCTCGATGGCGTCTTCGTCCTCGCATCGTTCGGCGTGGGCGGTGGCGTTCGCGGCGGCGCGGCGCATAGCGGCGAGGGTGGCGGCTGTGAAGGGCGATGCGGTGTGGGCGGCGCCTCGCCCCCCTCGTTCAAAGAGCGCGGCCCCAAACCCTTGCGTCTCGCCACATAGGTGCGTAGCGACGCCGGCGGTGCGGCCGGATTCTCTGCGTTGACGTCCATCTCGGCCGTCTTGCTCTTCAAGAGCCACTTCGAAAGCGTGTTGGGCGTTTGGCCTGGCGTGGTGCAGGGTGTGGTGCAGATTCGACTGCTGCCTGGCATGGAGGTTGGCGTGCTGCCCTTGGACGACGCGGCATCGCGCATCGAGCTCTCGAGCCAGGCGAACTGTTGCTCCCAGGTCGGAGAGACCACGTCTTTCCTGGGCCGCTGTGATGTGCAAGACAGCTGCAGCTGTGGCGTGCAAGACGGGTCTTCGAGAAATCTCGCCCTCAAGGCGAGCGCAGCGGGCCGGCAGTCGAAGGGCGTGAGACACTCAAGGGACGGATACAGCGAGCGCGATGACTGCTCATATGGCGATGATGGGCGCCGTGCGTAAACACTCGGCAGGTCGCGCCACGAGCGCGACGACGGAGCGACCGGCGACGCTGCGTCGGCGCCGGCCATTCAAAAACAAGCACGAAAATCGGGAACTAAAAAACTTCTAGCGAATGCATAGGGCGTCAGCTACGGCCACACCACACGATGCGCCACACTGGACGTGAAAATGAAATCGAACGAATTGCCTTCTTCATCAGTGGCCTAGGCCTCGCCACTGACTGCGCCCCGACGTGCTGCGTCAAGACGATGGCGGACGACGATGACAGCGATGACGACAAGCCGCTCGCACAGATACTAGCGCCGAAGCAGCCTGCACCGGACAGCCAGAAGAGCAGCAGCAGCGCCGCGCCAGCTTCCAAGGCGGCGCCTCCTCCGGTGAGGCCACCACCCGCCAAGCCAGCTGCGGCGAGCGCCGTCAAGGAGGCACCGCTCAGCAGCAAGCGCAAGGCGGAGGAGCCGCCCGAATCCGCGAAGAAGCCCAAGGCCACCGACCCCACAGCCAAGCCAGCGGCCGCCGCGGCTGCCTCCTCCAGCAGCAGCGCTCCGGCGCCCAAGCCAGCAGCCAAGCTGCCGGCAGCGGCACCCGCGAAGCCGCCCGCGGCGGCCGCGGCGAGCAAACCCAAGCGCGTCGTGCAGGACGACAGCAGCGATGACGAGCCGATCAAAGCACCGCCAAAGGCGGCGAAGACTGAGGCACCCGCACCCGCGCCGGCCAAGGCGCCCGCGCCGGCGCCGGTCAAGGCGCCCGCGCCGGCGAAGCCGCCGCCGGAGCCCGCGCCCAAGCCTGCGCCTAAGCCTGCGCCCAAGCCTGCGCCCAAGCCTGAGTCTAAGCCAAGCAGCAGCAGGAAAAAGGTCGAGTCTGAGTCTGAGGACGGCGACGAGGACGAGGACGAGGACGAGGATGAGGATGAGGACGAGGACGAGGACGAGGACGAGAGCGAGGATGACTATGGCGAGTCGAAGAAGAAGAAGGCAGCGGCGCCGAAGAAGGCTGCACCCAAGCGCTCGCCCAAGCCCAAACCCAAGAAGAAGGCTAAGGATGATGACGACGACGACGACGACGACGACGACGACGACGACGACGACGACGAGGGCGGCGGGATGCCAAGCAGTCAAGGTGGCGGCAAGTGGTACGAGAAGAACCCCGATGAGGTCGAGTGGACCCGCGGCGGCCAAAAGTGGCAGACACTCGAGTGGGCGGGCGTGGTCTTCCCGCCGTTGTACGAGCCACACGGCGTCGAGTTCAGGTACAAGGGCAAGAAGGTGCCCCTCTCGCCTGATCAGGAGGAGGTGGCGACGATGTATGCGGCGATGCTCTCGACCGAATACGTGACGAATGCCGAGAAGGGCGCGGTGTTCAACAAGAACTTCATGGAGTCGTGGCGGCCTTTGCTCAAGAAGACAGAGGAGGGGAAGGAAGTCAAGGAACTCGCGCTGTGCGACTTTTCGAAGATTAAGGAGCACCTCGACGAGATTGCGGCCAAGAAGAAGGAGCTGACCGCTGCCGAGAAGAAGGCCGCCAAGATCGAGAAGGACAAGTTCGAGGAGCCGTACCTGTACGCGCTCGTCGACGGGCGCAAGGAGAAGGTGGGCAACTTCCGCGTGGAGCCGCCGGGCCTCTTCCGCGGACGTGGCGCCCACCCGAAGATGGGCAAGCTCAAGGCGCGCATCTTCCCTGAGGACGTGAGCCTCAATATGAGCAAAAAAGCCAAGGTGCGAAGCGCGCCGCCCGCCGCTGCCGAGTGTCTCACCTCGCCACGCTGAACGCCTGTGCTCTCCTCCTTCCCACCACCCACCCCACTCATTCCCACGCCCTCCTTCCTCGGTGCCGTCACGCTCGTCGCAGGTGCCGCCGGTGCCCGATTTGGGAGACGGCAAGGTGCACAAATGGGGCGAGGTGGTGCACAAGAACACGGTCACCTGGCTCGCCAAGTGGAAGGACTCGATCAACGGCGAGGATAAGTGCGTCTGGCTCGCGGCCAACTCGTCGTGGAAGGGCATGTCGGACATGGCCAAGTACGAAAAGGCGCGGCTGCTCAAGCAGCACATCGGCAAGGTGCGCAAAGACTATGCGGAGGGGATGAAGCACGGCGATCTGACGGCGCAGCAGAAGAGCGTCGCCGTGTACCTGATCGACCGGCTCGCGCTGCGTGTGGGCAATGAGAAGAACACGGACGAGGAGGCGGACACGGTAGGCTGCTGCTCGCTGCGGGTCGAGCATGTCAAGGACGACGCGGGCGAGAACATGCTCCATCTCAACTTCCTGGGTAAGGACTCGATTGTCTACGACAACACCAACCCAATCGAGCCAATCGTGTACCAGATGATCAAAAAGTTCATGAAGGGCAAGAAGCCGACCGAGGAGCTCTTCGACAAGGTTGAGCCCGACGACCTGAACGACTATTTCAAGAGTGTGATGGAAGGCCTCTCCGCCAAAGTGTTCCGCACGTATAACGCGTCGATCACGCTCTGCTCGGAGCTCGCCAAGACGGACGTGGAGGTGACGGCCGAGAAGCGCGAGAAGGAGGGCGACGTGAACGCCCTCTGCTCGTGGTACAACACCGCCAACAAGAACGTGGCCATCCTTTGCAACCACCAGAAGGCCGCGTCCGCCTCACACGGAACCACCATGGCCAAGATTGACGAGAAGATTGAGAAGGTGACGGAGGAGCTTAAGGAGGCAAAGAAGGCGAAGAGCTCAAAGGTGGACGCGCTTCAGAAGCGCCTCGTCAAGCTGCAGGCCGAGCGACAGACGAAGGATGACCTCAAGAACGTCTCCCTCGGCACCTCCAAGATCAACTACAACGACCCGCGCATCACCATCGCCTGGTGCAAGCGATTCGACGTGCCCATCCAGAAGCAGTTCCCGAAGACTCTCCTAGCCAAGTTTGCGTGGGCGATGGAGACGCCCCCCGACTTCAAGTTCTGATTGCCTCCCTCATCAGGGCGATGGAGACACTCCCCGACTTCAAGTTCTGAGCCGGCGGAGGCGGTGGCGCCGACGTTCAGAGCCGCCGCCTCTGGTGGCCTCTTCACCAGTGGCGGCAGCAGTGGCGGCGGCGCGTGCTGCGCGCCTCGCGTCCCTTGAGCGGGCGACGGCGCGCGAGGGCCGGCGGAGAGGTCGCCTCTTATGTCGTACAGTTGTAGAGAGAGGGCGAGCGAGGAGTGGACAGCGGCACCGCGTGCCGCATGATAGGTTGGAGCACGCCGAGGGGAGAGGGCGCGTGCCATGGGGCGCGCGATGCGCACGACGAGATGCGCGCAGTGGCAGCGCGTGGGCCGACGAGCGAGCGGAGCGGGGCTGGCGTGGCATATCTGGCAGGAACAGAACGTGCCGTGCGGGAACGGCAGGATTATGTGGCGCGATCCCGTCCGCCGCACATGGCGTTCATTCTGCGCGATCTCACTTTTTCAAAACCGAACCAGTGAGCCAAAACATGGTACATGCAGAAACACGGTACACGGGGCACGCAGTTGGATGGGACTGTTCCGTGTTCGGACTGAGAGCCCGGTAGTTGCGCACGATTTGATTCGAATTCCGGTCGTTGCTCGTTCGCCGCCCCGGACGCCCGGACGAGGTGCCAGGGAGCGCTCCAGGTGGCGCGGAGGCGCCAGGCGGCGGAGCCGCCGGAGCGCTCCTGGCTCCGGTCGTCTGCGAGTGATCGAGTGTTGGGCCGTTGGCGTCGACGTAACATTAAGTCTTCTCTGTGCATCACACTTGTTAGGGATGTTAAGTTTAAGTAATAGTCAGCCCCGAGCATGGCCCCGAGAGCTGGCGCCTTGTGAGCGCCGATTGGCCGAATTCTCGATTAAACTTTACGCTCGAAATTCCGTCGACGAGCGTCGAGCCCGCACGTTGTTCATCCGTGTTCCCGTTTCACGTCTCACGTTAAAACGCGAAGCCGACACACGAGTCTGATTATTCTCGAGCTCCGTCTCGTACTCTTCCAGTTCCACCTTCCAGAGCGGGGGCTTCTCAGAAGGTTCCAATGCGTGCCTTCTGATCGGCTCCTAGGCGCTGTAGTCCCTGCTGGATGGTAGTCCCTGCTGCTCTTTGACCATGAGCTGCGCGACCATCTTCTCGAGCTCTCGCACTTGCTTGTCGATGGCGGACTCCCGCTTCTGCAGCTTCTGACGCTCGCTGTCGAGCTCCGCTAGCGCCGCAGAGGCGACCTCGCCGCCGCCGCCGCCGCCGCGCCCGCTGCTGCCGGCGCCCGCGCCAACCTCGAAGGGTGAGGCGAGAGAGGGCCAGGCGCCGAGGTCTTGGCTGGGCTCGGCCAGGCCAAAGAGGCCGGGCATGAGCCACTCGAGCCGACCGTTGGCCGCGAGCCGTTTGTCTTGCAGCCGAATGACCAACTTGCGAACCCAGCTCACTTGGAGGAGCAGCGCGGCGCCCGCGCGCTCATCGAGGGCCTTGATCTCCTTGACGACCATTCGGAGCGCCCAGTAGCGCAGCATGCCGTGCCGGAGCAGGTCCTCGAAGACAAACTCGGCGAGCTCGGCGCGCGCATACGGCCGGCGCTCGAGGAGGGCGTACAGGTCTTCCTTATTTAGGCTGAAGAGTTCGCAACGCGTGGCGGCGCGGTAGGCAAGCTCCGCGGGCGCGTTGCACAGGATGTGCTCGCCGAGGAGGGATCCTTTAGCTACGATGGGGAAGAGGACGCGCTCGCCAAGTGACGAGCACGCGGCGACTGTCCCTTTGGAGAGGAAGAAGAGGTCGGCCCCGCGAGCGCGCTTGGGGACGATGAGCGAGGGATGGTGGGGCACCGACGCCTCGTACATGAGCGGCTTGAGGAGCGGATGGACCTCGAGCTGAAACTCGACCGTCGCGTACGAGCAGTACTCGATCGAGAACATGGGGATCTGTGCGGCGGTCTTCTCGAGCAGGTACGAGATCACCTCTCGCTGGAGGGCCGGCGCTAAGTTGGCCACGATCGCCTCCTCGTCCATCGCGGACTTGCGCATGTAAAAGTAGTCGAAGTACTTTCGAACGCGCGCCGCGAGGTCGGGGCCCATCCGGTGCCATCGGGTGAAGTCCTTGATCTCGGCGAACTTATCATCGAGGACGACGGCGTTCTTGTCGAGCGTGTTCACGAGCTCGCCGATGGCGGAGAGCATGTAGCCGAAGACGAGCGCGCCGAGCAGCAGGGTGCCGAGCGCGTACCTGTGGGGAAGAGGTGGGGGCGTCGTGGTGAGCATGTAGCCGAAGACGAGCGCGCCGATGAGGAGCGAGCAGAGGACGTACACGCGCTCCGTGTTGTTCGTGGGCACGATGTCGCCGAAGCCGACGGTGGTGAGGGTCGTGAGCGCCCAGTAGACCGAGTACAGGTACTTGACCGACGTGGGCTTGGTGAGGCCCGAACCGCCGTCGTAGGACGTAAGCCATGTCTTGTCGTGCTCGCCCGTCGAGGCGATGAAGTACCAGAAGCAGCCGAGGATGTGCATGAGGTAGACGAGGCCGGCGACCATCTGGACGATCTTGAGCAGCTGCATCGACGTGACGAAGGCGTCCTCGAGCTCGTCGATGATGCGCTGCACCTTGAGCAGCTTGAGCATGCGCAGCAGGCGCACCATACGCAGCGCTCGCAGCGCCGTCGGGTCGAAAGCCGAGTCGCTCACGCCATAGTGAGCCTCCGAGTCGCTCGCACCTCCAGCCTCAAAGAGCCCAAAACGCGGATCGAAGATCTCGACCGGGAAGGACGAGAGCGCGTCGATCACGAGCCACGTGCGTGCGTAATTGGTCGCGATCATCCAACGGTCGATGACCCAAAACGAGCCCGCGAGGTAGGCCGTGTTGAAGTTGAAGCACAGGTCGATGCAGAAGCAGATGGTCACGCCGAACTCGAACCACCACATGTGGCCCTCCGCGTCGGCGCTGCGGCGTCGCGCGCGGCAACAGGGCGAGGGGAGCGAGGGGAGCGGGGGGAGCACGTGAGGCAGGATGGGGCGGCGCGCTGATCGCGCTTCGTGATCGGGTCGGGCATTCCGATGGTCACCTCATTCCGATGCGGAAGGGCACCACCACGCACGAGTAGACGATCAACCAGAGGACAAGCAGGTCCCACAGCTTCTTGGCTGGCATGCCCGGGAACCAGACGCCCAAGCGATGGTGAGGGCCCGGCTCGTCCCACTTGTCCTCGGCCACGTAGGTGGCTTCGAGCCGCTCTGCGAGGAGCTTCTCGTTCGCCGACTTGGGCGCCGCCGTCTCGCCCGACCGCATGCGCCGCGCCGCCGGTCGCAATGCGCCAGGCTCGGGCTCGGACATGGCCTCGCGGCTGTCGTCCCAGCAGCCGCTGATGCGGCTGCTCACGCCGCGCAGGCCGAACACGCTGAAGAAGCAGACGGCAAGGGCGAATACAGTCGTCGACAGCGCACGCCACAGGTGCTCGAGCGCGAGCCATGCATGCGTGCTGGCTCGCGGGCCGAGAAGCTGGCGGCGCTTGGCTTTCGCGATCAGCTTGTTCTTGCGCGAGCGCTCCTGCGCGACCTCATCGGCAAGCCGCTCGCACTCGGCACGCGCAGCCACGAGCTGAAGCTGAAGCTGCTGCTGCTCAGCGCCCGTCATCGAGCTCCGGGCCATCATTTGCAGTTCGACGGCTTCGCCAAGGGTCCTGAGGCGCTCCAGCCGCAGCCGCTTCTGTGCCTGCGCCTCGAGGTCGGCCATCGCGCCGCCCACTACCGCAGAGGAGGAGCGGATGGTTTTTTTCGAGGCAAACTCGATATTTTTGGCTTTTTTTCGAGACAAACTCCGGCGGCATGAATAAGGAGGATGCTGATGAGGATTCAGACATGTCTCTCGCCTATTTGGCCAGTATTTGGCCTCCAAACTTTTCGGTCGTCGGGCGCTCAGGAACGCGCCGCTCAATCAAGGACACACATAAAATGCTGCGCGGGGTGCGATTATTCGCGGAGCCCGCATCTACCGCCGGAGCCCTTGCAGTCGCTGACCCGTGTGTGTGATCGCCGCCGCAGGCCCGTGCACTCAACTCCTCGCCGGCCACGCGGCAATTTGTCCGCCGGCTCAACCTTCATGAGGTTAGCATCGTCGCCGTCCTTCACAATCAGCAAGAGAACCTCCTTTCGCCCGCGGTCGCCATCGCTGACAGTAGGCCCCTGGTGCCCGCGTGTGCGCAGTACCAAAGTGCGCAGCTGATGGCCTCCAAGGGCGTGAACGTGCCCTTCGGCATCCCTGCCAAGTCGGTCGCCGAGGTGTGCTGCAGCCACCATCATTGCCGCCTCCACTGCTGCCGCCGCCGCCGCCGCCGTCGCCGCCACCGCGCGTCTGCAGCGTAGCGCACGGCTGCTCTCCGATCGCTGACGGGTCCGTGCGCTTGGGTGCCGTGGCGCCGTGCTCGCAGGCGGTCGCGGCGGCCAAGCAGATTGGCGACGACGAGGTCGTCATCAAGTCGCAGATCCTGGCGGGCGGCCGCGGTCTGGGCACCTTCACCAACGGGTTCAAGGGTGGCGTGCACGTGATCAAGTCGGCGGACGTGGCCAAGTACGCGGACAAGATGCTCGGCCAGACGCTGGTCACCAAGCAGTCGGGCCCCGCGGGAAAGCCCGTCGACACGCTCCTCATTGCCAAGAAGATGAAGCTCGTGCGCGAGATGTACTTTGCTATCATGCTCGACCGAACGACGATGGGCCCGCTGATCATCGCGTGCGCCGAGGGCGGCACTTCCATCGAGGACCTCGCCGAGAAGTACCCGGAAAAGATTGTCAAGGTGCCCATCGACATCAACAAGGGCATCACCGATGAGCAGGCCATGAAGGTCGTCACGGGCATCGAGGCCAAGGGCGACAAGAAGAAGGCAGCGGAGCAGATCAAGGCGCTGTACAACCTGTTCCGTGAGTCCGACTGCACGATGGTCGAGGTCAACCCCCTCGCTGAGGATCCGGAGGGCAACCTGATCGCGGCGGACGCTAAGATCGGTTTCGACGACAACGCGGCCTTCCGGCAGCCTGCGATCTTCGAGCAGCGTGACTGGACGCAGGAGGACCCTCGCGAGGTCGCGGCGAGCAAGTGGGACCTGAACTACATCGGGCTCAACGGTAACATCGGGTGCATGGTCAATGGCGCGGGCCTCGCGATGGCCACGATGGACATCATCGCCGCGTACGGAGGCTCACCGGCCAACTTCCTCGATGTGGGCGGCTCGGCGAAGAAGGAGCAAATCTCGGCCGCGTTCAAGATCATCTCTTCGGACCCGTCGGTCAAGGCGATCCTCGTCAACATCTTCGGCGGCATCATGAAGTGCGACGTGATCGCCGAGGGCGTGATCGCCGCCACAAAAGAGGTCGGCCTCAAGATCCCGCTCATCGTACGCCTCGAGGGGACCAATGTCGAGAAGGGCAAGGCGCTCATCAACGCGTCCGGCCTCAACATCATCTCCGCCAACGACCTCGATGACGCCGCAAAGAAGGCCTGCGCCGCCTTGTAGAGAGGCGGCTCGTCCGCGGCGCCAAGGCCGGCCCTGGATGGGCGGCGCACGGCGCACACGTGGACCGCTTCTGTAGCGCGCACGCTCCTTCGCTGCCGCGTGCCGGTGGGTGCGGAGGGGCGTTACGCACCGCGGTTCGAATGCGCCTGCGGCGGGGGTCATCTGTCGAGGTTCCGGTCTGGGGCGCGCGGTGGATGCGCGATTGATCGGGATGCAACCTACGCGCGAAAGGAGACCACAGCGCGCACAGGCGACGGCCGACGCGCCGACGGGCCACGTGAGTCCGCTTGATGTAATAAGACCTCTGTGTGACGAGTGAATTTTGGTGCTAGCAGTCCCTGGGCGCCCCCTTCTGCCAATTTCACCGATTCAACACGGCATCGGCGTTGCAATCTCACCCGGCCAGACTGACGGGCGGCCACCCGCGGCCCGTCGTGCCGCAGCGCTGCCTGGGCGAAATCCCGTCCCTCGGCCAAGACGGCCACCCTCTCCTTGACCCTCTCCTATGCTCGCCCGACGGAGCAGATCCTCGTGAGCCGCAGAGCGCGCCAGCTCAGCAGCACGCCCAACATCATTCGCGCGTGCTTCCTGCAGCAGGGCCTGAGGGCGAGTCGGCGGTGGCTCAGCGGCCGGCGGCGGCACGAACTCACTCCCGAGAACCGACTTGCCAGTCAGAGCGGCGGAGGCCACCTGATGGCGAGACTCGTTGCGCTCGATGGCTTGTTGCGCGAGCGCGAACGCGCGCGGGTCGACGCGACGTGCCTCGGGAGGGCACGGGTGGTTCGCGCGCGGGTTCGTGTGCCCGGAATGGCGCGCTTGCGGGTCGGTGCGACGCAGGCGGTGATCGGTGGCGCGGCTCGACATGTCCGCAGCCACCGCGACGGAGGCGTCGAGGAAGCCGTCGCCACGAGCGCCGCCCGGCGCACGCTGCCCTGGCCCCTGGGCAAGGATCACCTCGGCGAGCGGGCGCACGGTCACGTACTCAAACGAGCGTCGGTGGCGCGCTAGGTACGGGTCGGTTGCGGAGGGCTCCGGCAGTCGCAGCGCCGCGTTGGGCGGCCAGTCTGCCGTCTTGGGCCACGGCGTGTGGCGGAGCGCCGTCTCGAGCGGGTGGCCGCGGCGCGAGTAGAAGCCGTTGGCGGCGGACGGCCACTCCTGCGAAAACTGCCTCGCCTCGTGCTGCATGTTGGCCGTGCGTGCGAGGAGCACCTCGACAAGTGAGGTCGCCTCTGCAACTGTGGCTGTGCCCGAAAGTGTGCCTTTGGCTGCGCCCGCGTGCGAGGCGAGTGTATCCCGGAGGCCAATCAGGTCGCACGCCTCCATGGCCACGCGGATGGCCGCCTCGCTCGCCGCTGCGTTCGGCTCGGCCTTGGCCTTCGACGCCGCCTCAAATGCCCTATCGCTCACCTCGCTCGGCAGCACGGTCCACGGCGCCGGCTCGGGCTCGGGCCGGCGCCCCTGTGGGAACTCGTGCGGCGTGAAGGCGACGTGGTCGGCCGTGTTCACCTGCCTCCAGCCCGCGCTCGGCCAGCACTCGTACTGGAGCCACGCCTCGTGCCTCATGTCGGCTGTCCACTGCTCGGGTGGCCAGTCGGGCCCAGTCGCGCCGCCGTGCATGGCTCGGCTGGTTGGCTTCGGCCACGGCCGTCGAAACGGCGTGGATGGCGTGAGAGGATGGCCACGCCGCGAGTAGAATGCGTTCTCGGCAGTTGGCCACTCTTGCTCCTTGAGCCACGCCTCGTGCCTGTCGTTAGTCGTCGAGGCCAGCAGCTCGTCGTGAAGCGCCTGCGCAGCCGCGAGCTCTTCGGAGCCAGCCGCTGCTTCGCCGTGCGTCTTCAGCGCTGGGAGCGGTGCGCCTGTAAAGATCGCGGGGTCGTCCATTGCCGTTATCTTCACACAGGCGCAATTACATCCCTCATCAAGGGGCTGTCCCAGGCGCGCGCCTGGCTGCCCCCCCGCTCTGTGGGGAAACGTAAAGGCCTGTTATCTTCAAGTCAAGTCAAGTCGAATGGTTGTCTGTTGTTTACGCCGCTTTATGAATAGACTTGACTTGACTTATCTTCAAGCTCCCGCAGGTACGCAGGTGTGGATGTGTTCAGTAGGTGTGTATGAGGGCTCTCCCCCTCACCGCGACAAAACTGACTGAGAACAGAAATCTATTCTCGAGAAATCTATTCTTGAACACGAAGCACTGATTCTGATTTTGAAGATGTCAGATAAGCCATTCGAGACAGAGACATTGATCGAGGCCTTCCAAGACAATGCAGCACCCTCTTCTCCGCAACATGGCGCAGTCGTGCCTGTGGACGACCTAATGATTGTTGCTTATCATAATGAGAGCGCCCCCACCACGCCAAAAGACAAGCCAACTGATCCAGCCAGAAAGCCCGAAGCGCCTGCAAAGAAGGCCCCCGCGCCCGCGCGCACGCGCACTGCTGTTTTACCTGATGCTCGCTTTCCAACTGGTGCGCGCGCGGCAGCAAAAAAGGCCTCCGCGCCGGCGGCAAAGAAGGAGCCGGCAACCGAGATGCCAGCCACACCAATGGTCGGCACCTCCCTCGCAAACCACTTTGGCATGCCGTACTTGCCGCTTCAGATGGTGTGCTCGGCGATCAAAACCGGTAGCCCCGAGGAGATGTTGACAATCGGCCGGAAGGCCCGCCTGATCGCTGGCGAGGGCTCCGTCATATTCATCCCGCCCGAGCTCTACGCGCTCGGCTGGGCCGCCAACACCTTTGCGAACCGCGTCGAGACGGTCAACGACGCGGAGGCCATCGACGTGGCGCAAATCTTCGCTATCCCCCCCAAGGAGGTATACAGTTACGGCTGCTTTGGCCGCAGGAAGGTGCAGGTGTTTCCGATTATGGTGCCGGAGACGCGCGTCCGGATGACGAACGCGAGCTCGGACCGCGCCATCCTCGCGCTGCGAGACGCGCTCCGGCGTGGTAACGGCGAGACGCTCCTCGCCTTTGGGAAGCGCGTGGAGGAGGAGTGGGCGATCGGCTACCGTAACGTGCCGGATCTGCATGCGCTCGTCTGGTCGTGTCACATCCTGGGCGAGCGCTGCTTGAAAGGCGACTTTGGTTCGTCAATGACTCCCGAGGAGGCGGCCTTCCTCGCGAGACTCGAGTCCATTGTCCAGCGCGTGCACAACCTTGAAACAGGCGAGGAGCAGGTGGCTCTGGCCAGATGGCATGCGCAGGTCACGCAGGCACTCGCGGATATGGAGGCGTCTCCGGCGTCGGACGGGCTGCCGGAGGCCTTCGTGTCGCGCAATCACCTCCGCGCGCTGCCTGCTCTTGCGGCGGTGCTCAAAATGGACGACGAGGGTTGCGCCAAGATTGCGTCGATCGAGGCGATGCCCCTCACGTCCGAAAAGATCATGGCGCTGCTTGACACCGACCATTCGAAGATGCTGGATGAGGAGGAGCTCGTGGTCTTGGAGCTCGCCCTCAAGCCCATCTTCATCCTCGAGACTTGCGTACGCCACGCGGAGAAGCAAGCCAAGGCCGGCAACCCGCCGGGGTCCCTCGCGTGTCGCTTCGTGGCCGATGGTGCGATCCTCCTCGAACAGCGCAAGATCGAGCGAGATCTCATTGAGGGCGTCATCGAGGCCAACGGGCCGACGCTCATCGCCAATCTCGCCGAGCTCGAAGCCAAGCCGAAGCTGGCGCAGCGTGTAGCGCCCGAGCTTGTGCCCCTCGCACGCCAGACGATCGTACGCTTACAGGTCGAGGAGGAGCTCTATGCCGGCGTGCAAGAGCGCGTGCGCGCCAAGTGCGTGGCTGCTCTCGAGCGCGTCGGCAAGGGCGATGCGGGAAAGTGCGTCTCACGAGAGCTCCTTGAGGGGGCGCGAGCTATGGTCGAGAAGCTCGACCTCTTCTTCGAGTGTGCGAAGGCAGTCGATGCGGCTGACGCCGATGGGCTCAAGGCCAAGATTCACGACCTCATGTCCGGCTGGTGGATGAACTCGGACGCCGACGACGGCGAAATCCAGTATACTGGTAGCCCGAACTGGCTGCTCGCCGATAAGACCCAGCTGCAAGTATACAAGGTGGCACTCAAGGAGCTGACCGTGCTGAGCTCGATCCGAAAGTACATGGAGCCGCTCAACGCCGCCCAGCTGCAGGCGTCCGTCGACGTGGCGCTCGAAGTGAAAATAAACGACCCGCTCGTCGACAAGGCGATTGAGCTTCTCAACGCTCTCGATCGCGAGACGCGCTACGGTGAGTTTGCGCACCCGCTCACCGCCGGTGGTCCGTACGAGGGCGGCTCGTGGCTAGTCAACCCACAGTTCTGCCTGACCTTTCCTGCCGAGGTCGAGTCGCACACGTGCAAGCTCTCCATCATCATGATCGAGGGCGGCAACAACTCAGACTTCAATTATTTTGAGGACTTTGGGCTGCATCTCGTCCAAAACCCCGCGGGCAGCCTCGCCGAGGAGGTCGCACCCGACCACAAGGTCGTCGCCAAGACTGAGTACGATTCCGAGACGTCGATCCTTGTCCTCGAGGCCCTTCCAACCGGTGATGGCGCCAGGTACTACATCGTGCCCTCGACCAAGCTTGCGAGGGAGGTGGGGCCCTTCACGATCAAGATCCTATGCGAGACGCCTGGCGTGAACATGGACGTAGAGGCCGTCGTCAAGATGGGCGATCTCGTCCTTGAGGCGATGCGCAAGGACGATTTGGTCGAGCTCGAGCGGCTGCTCAACCTTGTCCAGGAGCGCAAACTCCAGCACGTGCATGCGACGAGGGGACTTCGGTACCTTGCGCGCCGCAAGAAGGAGATCAAACTCACCAAGGCCTGCGAGGACGCCGACCCGGACCATTCGGGAGAAGTGGAGCTCAGCGAGCTCAAAGGCCTCGTAGGCGGCACCGCCGACCTCGCGGCTGCTTTCCAGGACGGCCTTGCCGATGCTGCGAGCCTCAGCGTACCGCCGTCGCTCATCGAAAAGTCGAAGGCCTACCTTGCGCAGCTCCTCGCGCTGCCGCCTTTGGTCAAGGCGTCCGAAGACAAGGACTGGCAGGCCCTCGACGCTGCCATCCACGCGGCGAGGGAAGGCCACCTTCCTGAGCGGATCATCGAGCCCTATATGAAGGAGATGCTCCTGCTGCGCGCGGAGGTGCGTCTGCGCGCGTGCCTCGCCCGGGGCGAAGACGGATTCCCTGAGCTGCAGTCGTGCTATGACGCCGCGCTTGCAACCGTGCTCAAGGGTGCCGACGTCGATGAAGCCAAGCGCATCCTCGCTGCACTTAAGGATGCGCAGCGCTCCTTCCGCGGCGCCTTCGACCAGACTTCCGGCGGCGCCAAGACGAATGCGCTCTGGATCGACAACCCGCAGTACAAACTCACGATCGGCACGCCGCCGCCGCAGACTGTGAGCGTCTCGCTCGACCGCGATGGCGCGGCCGAGTACGTGGATTACGCCGTGCACGTTGTGAGCGTGCCGGCGGGCGGCGATCAGGTGGGTGAGGCGTGCGAAGTCGTGATGGAGTCGGCGTACAATGCCGAGACGAAGACGCTCAAGTTCGCAGTGACGGCCGAGGCAACGTACTTCATCGTGTGCTCGGCCAAGGAGGCGCACATGGCTGGTGGCTTCGTGCTGACGACCATCGGCGTCGGCAAGTATACGCTCAAACAGGTAAGCCTCTGAGAACCGCTGATGACCGCTGATGACCTCTCCGAGGAGCATGCATGTGCTCACCACGGCGCGCGCCCGGATACGCTCGAACAGGTGAGCCTCTTGCAGATCGAAATCAAGGCGGCAATGAACGCCAAGGCCTTCGAGGACTTGCCGAAACTCATCGCGCGGGGCGTGTGTGAGAAGGCCAACATCCCGAATCACCCGGAGCTCGTGAAGGCCAAGCTCATCGGAAACATTGAAAAAGGATGGCAGGAGAAGGACGCAGAGTTCATGGGCAATGCGCTCGGGGCCGCCAAGAACGCCAAAGTCGACAAGGCCGTGCTCAAGATATACTGTATGCGGTACAAACAGCTCTCGATGCAAGTTCGCTTGCACAAGGCCCTCGAGAACAAGGACACGGCCTTCCTCCTGGCCGGAGTGGAGATGGCCAAACTCATCAATTACACGGGCAAGCACTGGAAGGAGGCGCAGGCTATCACCAAGAAGCACAAATTCCACAAGTCGATCGCCTCCATCTTCCTCGACGAGAACGCCGCCGGCGCGCGCAAGTTTGGCTCCTGGCGCGACAACCCCGCGTGGAAGCTCACGGCGACGGCGAAGACGATGGTGTACATTGCCATCAACGAGGACGGCAAGCTCGACGAGGCGACGGAGGTGCGCCTCCAAAAAAAGCAGCGAAAGTCGGACCTCAAATTCGCGGCAGCACGCGACAAGGTGGCGTCGACGCAGGCCGCGTCGGATGCAGAGGAGAAGAACGAGGAGCTCAAAGCGGCGGCCATGGACGCGATGCGCGTCTTCACAGAGATGGATCAGAGGCGCAGGATAAAGAAGCAAAAGATTGACGATGGCGATGAGGATGCCTTCACCCAAGTTGGCGTGCACGTTGTCAAGAACACACGCCTCTCCGCCTTTCCTGGCGTGACCGCCGGCTACGTGGACATCGCGAGCTGTAACGAGTACGGCGATGACCAGGCCTGGCTGAGCTTCGAGTACGACCCGGAGATGGGCCCGCTCTTTGTCGTGGCTTCGACGTTCACACCAGGCGAAGAAGGCATCTTCACAATGTCCTTCATGGCCGACGCTGAGCTCACCCTCGAAGAGGTGCCCGACTTTGAGGGTAACTCGTACAGGTTTAAGGGAGAATGGTCGACCGCCAACCAGGGCCCGCGCTCCAAGAAGAATGGCGACAAGGAGACGGGCGCCAAGTTCGCCCCCGAGAAGACGTGGAACAAGAATCCGCAGTACCGCGTGTGGCTCAGGGACCCGGACACGGGCGCGGCGCTCGACTCGGCCACGCTCTCCATTGTACTCTCAACTCCGATCGAAGGCGCAGAGATGGGCTTGCACATCATGCGCAACGCATACTGCCGTACGCCGCCAGCACTCGAGCCCGCCGCCGTTGGGGCCCTGGCACGCCTTGCAAGCACCCATATTAGGCCGTCCTCGAGCCCGCCGCCGTTGGGCCCTGGCACGCCTTGCGCCTGCATACGCCTGCACATGCCTGGACTGCGTATGCCTTGTTCCCGCTTGCCGACTGCTCACTCAATACGCCACGCTCGATGCCCGGCGTTCGCAGAGTTTTATAATGAGAAAATCGAGATTCTGGCGGATCGGTACCAAAGGATGGTGGGCAAGACCGACATGCACGTGGGCTTCTCCGACGGAATGGCGCCGGAGATCGCGTTCGACGTAACTCTCGACGCCCTATTTGAGGTGAAGAAGAACGGCTGCGAGGAGGGCTTCCCCTTCTTCATCGTCCCCTCGCTCATGGACAAGAAGATGGCGGGTCCCTTTCTGATTCAAATAATCTCGGATAAGAAGATCGTCATCCAGGTACTCGATGACGACGCGCGTAAGCTTTAGTTTTGTGTGGGAAGCCGTCCGTTGAGACTGCGGTGTGGTGAGCGCTGGGGGGACCGCGAGGTGTGAGAAGCACAAAGAAGACGCCCGTCATTCATGCTTGGAGTAGGTGTACTCGTAGGAATACGCCATAGATAGCATACAGTGTACAGTTCCAACAGTATAGACAGTGAGGTGGTACACATATGGCGATCCGTGGTCCATCGCTGGCCTCGGCGCCGACGCCGACTGGACGATGCAATCATCGAAAGTGTACATCTGCGTGCCGCCGAGGTACAGTTTCAAGTATCCGTCATCCTAATTTGGTAACCCCCGGACCAAAGCACATCACACGAGGGTGTCCACTGGGTCGTGGCATGCCGAGAGGAGGGCGAACTTACGACGTGAACGTGAGCCAGCTGAGTTGCCTGCCCAGCTGCGCCAATTGTAGCCCAGTAACGTTTGCTGCTTGCGGGCATTGCAGCCTCCGCTACCCCGACGTGACACGCCATCAGCTCGAGCTGTCCCGTGCCCGTGGCCTCGTGCGCGCGATCTTGGAGCCTGGGTTTTGCCAGTGCGAGATGTTGCAGCACCTTGCTGGGCAATGGGTGCTGTTCATGGGTGACAGCACGCATCGGCACGTATATGAGGGCGCATGGCGCGTGATCGGGCATCGCGGCTTCAACCTCTCCGTCGTCCGTCCGCACGTCGATGGAATAGGCGTGCGGGACCGCGACTTGCAGAAGGACAAAGACACCGTCTTCGAGTGGCTACCCAACCATCGGTGCCGCTCCGTCATGCGTGATCCAAACGCAACTTTGAGTCCGCTGCTGCTCTCGTTTCGCTTCATGCGAGGTCTCGACTTGCACAAGCTCGATCACGTGCTCGCCAACTTTCGCCAACGGTTCCATTACCCCGAGTGGCGCCAACGCTCTCCAAAAAACCCGACACTCATGCTCCTGTCGAGCGATGCCTTTGACGCACACCCCGTGACGCGTCGCCATTTTGAGAATCGGAGCGCGCCGGCCGTCATCATCTTCAATGCGTGTGCATGGGATTTGCCGCACATCAACAAAAGTGAGTACTACTTTGGCTTCTCGAGCCCAGAGCACTGCCACTCTCCGCCGGCCGAGCGTGCATTCGTCTACCTGGAGGAACTTCGCAACGGAACCTACTTGAAAGGCAACAGGACGGTCAAGGTAATGGGCGTCCCCTGCGTCCCGGATAGCAACCGCCTCTCCGATGACGCGATCTATGCGGGCTTTGAAGCGAAATTGCGTGCAGCAATGCTGAAGCTGCGCGCAAGCTTCAAGGGCAGGCTCGTGCTGCGCAGTTGTCACGCAGGGACGCGGGACCTACGCCGCTATGGACTCACGGTTGCGGACCGTCAGCTCGAGTCGCTCTTTCGAATGGATGCCATCGTGCGGCGCGTCGCTGCCCAGATGTGCATCGAGCTGCTCGACGTGATGGCGCTCGATGCGGCCGCCGGCTGGCACGAACACAATTACAGCGAAACCTTTCACGTGCCGCAGCAGGCGGCGGATGCGGCGGGGCTTGCTGCCCTCCGGATGCTGATGGCGGAGCCGGAAGATTCGACAGGCGGCTTAGCAGCTGCACAGGCAGCATCCGCCGCACAGCGCAACGCCGCGCTGTGCGTAAGCCACGAGCTGCACAACCAGATCGTTGACCGCAGGACCACGTGGTGCAGAGGCGCTCTTGAGCAAAACCCTCATAAAAAGTGTGACCCATCGGGCCGAGCTGGTACAATGGCGCTGTTTACTACGAGTGCGCCAGAAAAAACCGAGACAAACCGCTAGAACCGAAGAGTATCAGTATGATCGTAATTGATATGTTGTCATGTATGTTGTAGTCGAGTAGATCACCGCCACACCGGTATGGGCAATGGGTATGGGATCATCCTTGTTGACTACAGTCGCTGTACGGACCCAGATAGGTCTCGGTTTTCATGACAGAGTAATAACATCAACGTAAAAGGAGACTCGGGGCACTTTGAGATGTGACGCCTCGGGTCCGACTCGGGAGGTTACGAATCTTTCAACCTCGCGAGCGTGGCCGATGGAGCTTGGTCAGGAAAGCTTCTCGCCTCGACGCCGCGTAACGCGGTCACTTTCATGCTCTTTTCACGTCCAGCAGGATGACTTCGTCATTCGAGCCTTGCGCCGCCGAATCGTCCCCCCAGTTTAGTGGCGCCACTCGCAGACCGCTGGCGCTTGCGACGGAGCAAAAGTGCACCAGATCGTCCCTCATGTCGCCGCTGGCAAAGAATGTGCGGCGCTGATGAGCGACGACGACGTGAGGAGGCAGGGACCGCGGGGTGCCCGGCGACGGATCCAGGAGCCATCGTATCGACTTGCAGAGCGCGCGATGGGCTCCGCGAGAGTAGGTGCAGTCGCAGGCGAGCACTAGGTCGACACGAGGCGCGATCTTCGCCTCGAGGCCCTCGCCCCATCGGTGCTCGATGACGTGTACGCGCGCCGCACTTGCGATTAGCGCTCGATTCCTCTCCAAATTCTCCTTGGCCGCGCTCAGGACGCCTTGGCCGCCACCATCTGTGAGGGTCACGTCGGCAGCGCCGAGTGCCGCGGCGTAAAGGCCAACCGCACCCGTGCCACTACCCAGCTCGTACACAGATTTACCTGCGAGCGATTGGCCGCGCAGCCAGCGGCAAACCTTGGCCGCCGCAGGCCACAGCTTGCCTCCCAGCCCTACACTATCGGCATTCTTGAGGCCGCGAGACCGGATGCTTAGGGACTTGCCGTTCGGGAGCGGCGGCATCTCCTTGAGGTGCTGCCGATTCGAGCGAGCCTCCCTTTTGGCGCGGCGCTCGCGGCGTTCTCGGCGCATGGCGAGGTGCGAGCAGTGGCGGTAGATGCCGCACGGCGCGTGCGCGCGCAGCGCGCGGCTGGCCTTCGTCGCCATCCTTACCGCCATTTGCTCGCGTACCGGGAACCGGGTTTACATGAATGTCAAGACCAGACAAAAAAGGACAACTTCGTTCCAGATGTGTGAACGTGCATGCATGTGCTGTAACACGACACACGCGAGAGAGTGTCGTGTTAACGTTCACACACACGCTGAGGGACCATGCGGGTTTTCGCTTCAGTTCTCGTCTCCACTTTGACCACAGGGAGCTCTCGGCGAGGAGAGAAAAGACCAAGGCGCGTAAAAGATGCGTGCCCGAGTTTCCCTACCATCCTCAGCCGATGGAATGTATCAATTCGTGGGCCTCGGCTACTGCGCATTGACCTCCAGCATCCCATCATCCTGCCGTGATGATGATAAAGGATCATGGCCGCTGCCACCTCTTGCGAGCAGCACTAATGCAGCCGCAGAACTAGCATGCAGTACGATGTGTGCGCAGTGTGCCAACTGCCACTACATATCTTATTCTCTTCGTGCTCAGGAGTGCTCGTGGTTTGCCTCGTGCGGCCATCTGAAAACCGACGTCAATGGGTTCAGCACCATTCGTGTGGTGAAAGGCGGCCAGAGCCGTTCAGCGTTCGTGGCAGTCTCGTCACCGTCGCCAGCACCGTCCAAGCGAGCTGCTGCGGACCATGAGGCTTTCGGCTCGTTCCTCGGGAAGGTTTCGGCCGGTGCTCCCGGCTACTGCGAGGCGACCGAGTTCCATGGGGAGTACTGGCATGATCGTGCCTGCGAGTGTACGCAGAATGGTGCGTGGCTTCTGCCCTTGGAGGAGCTTCGTCAACTTCCAGACGACGGAAGGCTGCGAGAGTGGGCCTCGGCGTGGTGCCTGCGCCAGTGCGAGACGTGCGCTAACTGCCGTTTCGTCAGCGTCAGCGTCAATGACGGCGACTGCAGCTGGTTTTCAACCTGCCCGGGCTTGCACGCTGATCGTCAGTGGCTGAAAGGGAATGCGAGCACGGACTTCGTCACTCACCGCCTCCAAGTGCGAGCGAGCGAGCGAGGCACGAGCAGGCCACCGGCACTGCCTGGAATGTGATGCTGGCGCTCACGGCAGCCTTCGGTGGGCACGCAGGCGGACCCACCACCCCCCGCGCGCAGCCTCGACTCTACGCATCCTACGAGGGCGAAGGCGACGGCGAGGCCGGGTTTCTGGACGCGCAGGCCCTCGAGCCACCGCGTATGCTCGAAGGCTACTCGGCCTCGCCGCTCTACGCCTCCAACGAAACTTCGCGCCATGCGTCGAGGGCAGGTAGTAAGGAGTCAACGGCCATGCACGTGCAGGGCCTGCCGCCAACGGCCATGCCCTTCTCCGCCGCGCTCGCCTCCATCGCGGTTGAGGGCTCGTCGAGGCTCACCCTCGGCGTTTCCCTCTCTCCGCCGACGGACGAAGTGCTCAAGACGGCGTCGGAATTCCCTCCCGCGGGCTCCAGATCTCCCGGGATCTCCGCGAGATCTCCCGCGGGCTCCAGATCTCCGCTGCCCACGCCTCCGCCCTCGCCCCCTCCGTCGATGGCCACGACCAATCAGCTGCGACTGCCCTCGTTGCAGAGGCAACGGCCGTGGCCCGTGCTCCCGCCGCCATCGCGGCTGGGAAGGGGATCGCGAGCGCCAACGCAAGCGCCGGCCGCCCCTGCCGAGGAGCCGAAGCTGCCGCCGAAGCGCCAACTCACGCAGCCGAAGCCGCCACCGAATGGCAAGAATGATGCTCCGAATGCCATCAAGGCGAAGCACCAGTCCGTTGAGAACAGTTTGATCAAGGCGAAGCGCTCGCGCAAGCTCTTCGACCGCGAGGAGAGGCGAGGTCATGGCTCACTCACAGTGTCGAGTGAGATCAAGCTGAGCGTCGACATGGATGCGAGCGAGGCGATCGTCTATGTGAATGGGGAGCGGCACGGCGTTCTGTCGGGCCTCTCCGGGCCGGTGCGCCCGTGTGCCATCTTCTACGACTCTGACGCGAAGGAGGTCGAGCTAGTGAGCATCACCTCGATGGATGACGGCTTGCTTGTACGCACCGGTGGATATGATGTGCCCTCAGCCGCTCCCGCCCGTCGCGCTCTCATCAGCCCCGCCGAATCAGCGGCCCTCTTCCGACTAGGCGCGTGGCTCTTCCTACGCCACACGTCCTCCGCCGAACGCCGCCACGGCGCGCGCGCAAGACTCGAGAGCAGTGCCAGCAGCAGCGCCAGCAGCAGCGCCAGCAGCAGCGCCAGCAGCAGCGCCAGCAGCAGCGCCAGCAGCAGCGCCAGCAGCAGCAGCGGCGGCGCCGGCGGTGGAACACGCGCTGGCGACTCGACGCTCGTCGCCTCGGTGCCGATCTCGGTGCCAACCTCGATCTCGGTGCCAACCTCGGTGCCCATCTCAATCGAAGCGTATGAGATCCTATGCGCGCGCCTCGGCCGCTCCGCCAAGCTCAGGGCCTCGTTCGTGACGCCGCTCAAGAGCGCCCAAGACTGCCGCCTCGTGCTCCGCTGCCTCGCGCACGCAATCAAGGCTGCGGGCAGCCCCCTCGCCGCCACCCGGCTGCATGCCGGCAGCGGTGCGCCCGTCACGGCGCCCGTCTCTGAGGTGCGCCTGGCGCTCTCCCAGCTGATCGCGCCGCCTGCAGTGAAAGCCTCCGACATCCAGACGGCCGCACACCCGATCAGCTTGCAAGCCCAGGCAGTGCCTCTCCTCTACTTGCTCGCCAGTGGAGACCCTCGCGCCCTAGCGCTCGTGCCACCCGAATGGGCAGCGGTGGGCGAGGCGATGGCCCTCATGCGCTCCGTGTTCACGCGCGGGCCGCTGCCCCACGCGGTGCTCGTCAAGTCGATCAGCTCATTCTCGGAGAAGGTGGGTGCGACGTTGTTCGAGGATGCCACTTTGTTCGTGGACAGGGAGCGCGCGTGCGCGCTCGCCCAGAGCAGCGCGTGGTCGCTCGCGATGGACAAGCAGCTGACCCGGCTTGTGCAGGCACGCCAGAAGGCAAAGGCGACGCAGCTCGGCCGCGCAGAAGATCCCATCCGTGCTCGTGGCGTGCTCGTGCCTGGCCTCTGGAAACCTGCCGGCATGTCGCGACTACGGGGCCGCTCTGGCACGTCCTCCTCAAGGTCGGCTCGATGCTGAGGCGCTCAATCGGTCCCTCACGTATGCAGGCACGTCCAGTGCGTGGCACGGGCTCTTCTCCCGCCTCGAGGCGGGTCGACCGGTGACCGTGGGCGTGCTGGGCGCCTCGGTGGCTCAAAACGGCGGCTGCCTCTCGCAACCAGGCAAGCGGTGCATGGCGTATGCTGGAAGGCAACCAGGACAGAAGCTGGGATGGGCCGTCGGCCTGTTCGATTGGCTCAACCAGAGCTGGCCCCACCCGGAGCACGTGTTGGCGAATGGTGCCACCGATGCGACGGCTATGCAGCACACTGCCCCGTGCCTGTTCTCGCACATCCCGCCGTCGGTCAACCTCGCCATCCTTGAGTTCGGATCCATGGCCCCGCTGCTCGAGGTCGATGCCATCGAGATCATCGTCCGGGCTCTGCTTGCCCTACCGTCCAAGCCCGCAGTGGTCCTCCTCTCGGTACGCAAGTGGCACGCGGCGGCCACCACCCTCGCGAGCCGCAACTTCGTACCGTGGCCGCTGGATGAGGACAATTCGTGGCTCGTGGTGGAGGAGTCGACCATGCGAGTGTGCCGCCATTATGGCATCGCATGCCTCTCTGTGCACCGCATGCTGCTTCCTCTCGTCCTCGGCCGACGGCCTGGGTTTCGTCTCGCGGACGTTGTCGGGACGGATGGCCTCCATCCAATCAACTCGAACCACGGATGGAAGTACATCACCCAAGCTCTCGAGCATCTACTGGCATCGAGCCATGCGGAATGGCGGCAGGGGTGGCGGCCGATGGCTGCACAAGCTGCAGCGCCCATGTCGTCTGCTGCAGGTGCGTCGCTGCCGCCGGCTCTCCTGACGAAAGCCGCGAAGCAGTCCGCCGCGTCCTGCTTCGCCTTCAATCCCACTGGCAAAGCGCACGGCTCGGGCCATGCAAACGTGGGCGATTTCGGCCGTGAGCTTGACCAGATGTACGCACCCTTGCGGTGGCGCAGCGCGTGGTGTCGCGATGAGCCACCCCAAGCCTCCGCCCTCCCCGAGCCGTGCACCGCTCCGCTGGTCCAATCGTGCCCCGACGTACGGGAGGACGCCGCCTACGAGCGCTTCATGCTCACCCCCCCTAGGGTCTGGGTGTACTGCGGCGTCTCCCTTTCGCCCAAGTCGCGTAAGCTCTCGCCAGGGGTCGTGGCGGTAGTGCCTGGGGCCGTGCTGCGCACGTGGATTCCCGTCAGCCAATTCAAGATGCAGCAGTGCACCGAGCGCCACACCCATGGCAGTCTTGCCAATCGCTCGACTGAGCTCGGCGACGGTGCGATTGTGGCCCGAATCCGGTACCTCAAGTCATACGCGGGCGGCATGGGGACCGTACGATTGACATGCTTCGGCCGCTGCAGGTGCGTGCCCACTGTCATCGACGCGCACTACAGAGGCAGCCACGGGCACACGCTGTCAGTCTTTGTCGAGACCAATGTGTCCATTCGGCAGGCGTGTGGATCCATTCGGCAGCATGGGCATGCCCAGCAGCAGGCGTGTGGAATTCAGCTGTTTGTGCTGAATACGACCTCCAGCGGCGGCCACAAGTTCAAAGCACGCAGCATTGTTGTTACGCACGTGCAATAGGATACGCCTTGGAAAACGGTATGCCGTATGGGAATCGACTTGGGTATCGTTAGCCAGGACCCCCAGGAAGTAATATCGCCCCACCCTGCGCGCGCCCCAGGCCACTGCGTCGGTCATGGCGTCGGTGAGTCGGTTCGGTACCCGCAGTTTTTGAACCCCCCAAACACCGGGGGAGCCGCGACACACACGGGACACGGCACACGGGTTCGCAAGACGAACCTACACGCGTGGGCGGTCTAACCATGTCTAACGACTAACGAACGAAGATCGCGGCTTTGTTTGTTTTGCGGAATTTCGACCACACACGTGTGTATTCTGAGCGGGCTGTAACAGTGCCGTAGCACTGCAAGCAAGCAAGCTAGTTGCTTGCTTGCTTGCTTGCTTGCTTGTAGCACTGGTTGTCGCGTCTGTCGTGTTAACGTTCACACGCTAAACATGGTACAGTCCAGCGTGACTCTTCCGCCACACGTGGTTCTCGCGGCCGCCGCTACGGCGGCGGCCTGCTACTACATGGTGCGCCGGCGCCGGCGCACGCCACCCGCCGCGTTAGTCGCTGCACTTCAGGCTTACGAAGCCTCGGGCGACGAGGACGTCTCGTGGCTCGGTCGACTCGAGGAGGCTGCAGGCTGCGAGCTCACGTCGGCCGAGTTTGCGGCCGTGATGGACGCCGCGACGGTGACACACCGCGGGGATTTCCACATCCCACCCGATGAGGCTACCGGCGGCGAGCAGGCCTACTTTGCCGGCAACTCGCTCGGGCTGCAGCCCAAGGGCACGGCCGCGGTCGTCAAGGCAGAGCTGGCCAAGTGGGCGGGGCGCGGCGTCATGGGCCACTTCGAGGGGCTGCTGCCGTGGGCGACGTGCGAGGACGCGCTCGCCGCACCGCTCGCCGAGATCATCGGCGTCCCGCCCGAGCTCGCGTCGCTCGAGGTTGGAGCCATGAACTCACTAACGGTCAACCTGCACCTGCTGATGTGTGCCTTTTACCGGCCATCTGAGGGGCGCGCGGCGATTCTAATCGAGGCGGGCGCGTTCCCGTCGGACCGATACGCGGTGGGTTCGCAGATCCGGCACCATGGACGCGATCCTGCCCAGTGGCTCATCGAAGTGCATCCACGCGCCTCCGACGGGCTGCTGCACACCGAGGACATCATCTCGGCCATCGAGGCCAACGCGGGGCGGCTCGCTCTCGTGTTGCTTGGGGGCGTCAACTACCTGACGGGGCAGGTGCTCGACATGGCGGCGCTCAGCGCGCACATGCACGCGCGTAACCTCGCCGCGCGCGCCGACGGCCGCCCCATCATCCCATTTGGACTCGACCTCGCCCACGCGGTGGGTAACGTACCGCTCTTGCTCCACGAATGGCAAGTCGACTTCGCCGCGTGGTGCTCGTACAAGTACCTCAACTCGGGCGCGGGATGCCTGGCGGGGCTCTTTGTGCACGAGCGCCACGCGTCCGATGGCGAGCTGTACCCTCGGCTCGCGGGCTGGTGGGGTGTGCCCATCGCCAAGCGATTTGCGATGGCGCAGCAATACGACGAGGCGGCTGGCGCGCGCGGCTTCGGCGTGTCCAATGTTAATCCGCTGCTGGTGGCGTCGGTGTACGGCTCGCTGCAAGCTTTTGGCAAGGCGGGCGGCGTGCGCTCCCTTCGGCGTAAGTCCGTCCTGCTCACCGGCTACCTCGAGGCATTGCTCCACGCACGAGGGCTGCTCGAGACAGCGATCAAGACAGCCGAAGGCAAGGCGAACTCAAAGGGCCGATCGGGAGGCGCGACGCTGCGGCTGGTGACGCCCGCGGATCCTAAGCAGCGTGGATGCCAGCTCAGCCTGCGCGTGATCCCCGCCCCCTCAGGCTGCGCAGCCGGAAAGCCACCCGTCACGATGCGTGCTCTTGAGGAAGCGCTTCGCGAGCGCGGCGTGGTGGGCGACGCGCGCGAGCCGGACACCGTGCGCCTCGCGCCCACGCCTCTGTACAACACCTTCACGGACGTGTGGCGGGCGGTTGCCGCGCTTGAGGATGCTCTCCACTGAGTCGATCCACTGAGTCGACCCACTGAGCCCCGCGCGATCGCCGCCGCCCGTCGAGGCCTGTGCACGTGTGCATGAGTGTGACGGTGCGAAACCACTACTGCTACATGTACGAGTACATGCACAGCCGCGGAGCCATGCGCAAATAGGCACTCACAATGCTCAATGGGCTCCAATGGCATCAGGCCCGGGGTTGATACGCAAATGCCCCTTGCAACGGACCCATGTGGCACTAGTGGAGTCTTTCAGAAGTGAATGTTCACAGAAGTGCATGTTCACAGAAGTGCATGTTCACACGTTATTTTTTGGAACGAAGAGAATACTTCGTTTGTGAGACGATTAGTTCCTCGACTTTTATTTGTGAGACGATGGAACTCATGGTTTCGGTTGTGAGACGATAGTTCTTCGGTTGCGTTTGTCGTGAGACGATGTAAGTCGCGTTTGTGAGACGATTTCGGTCTCCGGTCGTTCGACTTGCGTTCGTGAGACGATTGAGTTCTTTTAGTTCTCATGTCGGAGACTATTTTGGGTGCCGGATGTTGGACTCCGCCTGATTACGATGTTTAACTTTCGTTTGTGAGACGATTTTGGGCGCTGTGTATGTTCTACTTGCGTTTGTGAGACGATTTTAGGCGCCGGTCGTTCGACTTTCGTTTGTGAGACGATTTCGTTCGATGTTTAACTTTCGTTTGTGAGACGATTTTGGGCACCGTATCTTCGAATTGCGTTTGTGAGACGATTTTAAGGGCGCCAAGTTGGCGGAGGCGCCGCCGTGCTCGTGTTTCACAGCCAACGTTTATGATTCACAGCAGCAGCAGCAGCAGCGTGATCGACGACGGCTCGACGGGCATCAACATGCGGCGATCGAATGGCAACCGCTCCACTGCCTCTGCGCATCCGTTGGTCCCGTGGTCCCGAGGTCTACTCGTTCGCACGCATAGAGCGCGCGTACAGCAAGTGGCCTCAAAGCGCCTGCAAGACGCGTGGCGCAAGGCGGCCGATTCAGAAGAAGAAGAAGAAGAGCAAGGCGATGACGGAGGCGCGGCGCAACGAGCGCGCCAAGTGTACAGCGAAGGTCAAGGAGCGCAGTGGCACAAGGCGGCGTCCAGCGCGCACAATCGCCGCTGATGGCGGCAGGCAGCGATAACGCGGCGGGCAAGCTGCCGGTCGCCATGATATCGTCGTTCCTTGACACTGTCGTTCCTCGACACCGTCGTCGTCACGCGACGGCGACGTCGAGTGACTTCTTTTGCGTTTCCTTCGGGAGGCGCGCCAACGGGCGCGTCTGCCGACAGTACGTTATACAAGGCCGCCACCACCGCCGCCCTCGCCGCCGCCTTGCCCACCGTCACCATCACCTCCGCCACCATC
>Ga0210241_100720_pt1 | contig 28462 bp, 20 predicted proteins | sample ChrtobMetP5a_8mM_FD_155488 | JGI IMG/M metagenome (GOLD analysis project Ga0210241, IMG submission 155488) | Chrysochromulina tobin associated microbial communities from unialgal haptophyte culture, Seattle, Washington, United States - P5a_8mM | ecosystem: Host-associated > Algae > Haptophytes >...
GCATAGATGCATTCGAGCTGCTGAGCTGCAGCCGGGCCCAAAGCTCCCTAGCCATTGCGATTTTGAGAGCTCACTTGGCGCCCGGGCCGCGTTCGGTAAGTGCTATTCTTGAGCCCGTCATTTTGGCAATGTCTTCGCTTTGCCTGTAGTGAAGCGTTCGCGCGGCTCAACAATGATCTCGGGCGACGGGCCGGCTAGACGCGGCTCTACTAGCCGCCAACCGGGGCGTGTGCAGTCTGCAGAGGGGAGTCAGAGAGCATCCTGTCAAAGATGCATCGCATGCAGCACTCATGGAGCAAAATTACTCGAATGTAGTGTAGATGCTAGATCCAGGAATCTTACTATATATAGGTTAGCCGTTACATGTAACCGCCGCCGTTACATGTGAAATTTCCTCGCCTCGCGGCGGCGCGCTCAAAAAAAGTTCACTTCTGCCAGGTGCGCAACCTGATCTCAGCTTCACTCCTCCCGGACACCAAGGAGGGTCTCGGAAATCCGGACATGTCAGGAATCTTGCTAGATTCCCCCACTTTACTGCTCAGTTGGCCAATAAAATCGCTCACTACATACATAACTATGAATACGCCGGAATAGTTACGGACCGGTGGTTGTGTCAATGACACTGGATGGTGTGCGACCATCTACATCATGCTCTACATGTGATCCGGCCTTGGGTCGCGCTTGGGCACGAAGCGTCACGGCAAGATCCGTCAGGCCCGTCAGAACCTTCGAGACCGTGCGCGAGCTCGCGCGGGCCAGCTCTTTCTCGCGCGACCTGCATCGTGGAAGTGCACCTGCGGGCATGCGTGCCACGTCATCGTCTACATCCGGGCTGCCATCGCCTTCATCCGGGCTGTGCACACGCATCGTCGCCGTGACCCTCGTCGACGCGACCATCGTCGCTGTGGCCGTCGTCGCTGTGGCCACAGGGCGCGCGCGGCGTGGCGACGAGCATAAGAGCCGATCCGCTGTTGGTGCCGATGTCTCGAGCATCGAGATTCGGTCTTGCAACTGCTGCATCTCTTTCATCAACGCTTCGTGTGCAGCCTTCTTGTGTTCCATTTGCCGAGTCAGTTCCGACCGTGCGGCCATTAGCTTTTCCGGCGAGAGGGCGAAGCTCTCCGACGGCGAAGATGCTTCACTCCCATTGCTGTCGGAAAGCTGACGCCTTTGGGGAGCTGCATGCGCGCTCGGCGCTTGCATCCCTCCAGCTGCTCGATTGTGATCACGCGTGGCACGACGAGGCGATCCCCATGCGCCTCTGGGAGCAATTTCATGAGTGCCGCCCGCCGCGTGCCGTGGAGAGTCGTCCCCACACAAAGGAATCGGCGTCCTTGCACCCGTGCTGTCGCTTCTGCCATTCTGCCCGACTCTTGAGTCGCGCCATGATGTAAGATGATTCTCGAGTTGCGGTGAAGTACGCGTCCGCGGTGAATGAGTATGCGGTCGCGGTGAACGAGTGCTTGCGCCTATGAATGGCTCTGAGTTGCTGCTTGTGCGCCGATGAGTGGCTCGCGAACAGCTCGAGCTGCACGCTGAAGCTGCCCGCTGCATCTCATACTGTTCCTGCCGTAGTAGCTCGGTAAAGATCATCGCTGCGTGTGCCGTGTCTCGCCCGATGATCCTCGGAGAACAGCTCATGGCGGTCCTGGTCTCCGATATTGACGCTTCAGGGATATCGTTGACGTTCCAGGAAATACATGTACGATTCCGCATTCCGCAACATCATTTTCCGCAACATCATTCCTCAACAGTTGGCTCCAGGACGAAACGGTAGGGAATCCCCATTGGCACGTCTTCAGATATTTGTGATTCAGTCAGTCAGTTTTCGTTTCGCGGACACACACGTGAGCGTATTGAAAGTCGACCCGTTTTTTAACACTCAGTGTCTTATCAGTGTTCGTAGGACCCAAGGCCAAGCACCGGTTGCGTTAACCACTCAGTCACCGTATATCGTACTGCGAGTCGGTACGACTTCAATGTACGACTTTCCGGCCGCATGTGCACGTAGAGTTACGTCAATCTCGTCAGGCGCCGTGTTCCGGTACCGGGTACGACGCGCGCGGTGAAGCGGATCCGGTGTATTCGGTGTGAGGTCACGTCACTGTCTCCCCAGCTGTGAGGAATACTCAAGAACACATTCGTCAGCCTTCAGCCCGTCCGGGAGGAACCAGATCTGCGGACTAGTACGCGCTGGACCCCCTAAAGACGGCATGCAAGGGTTCCTAGCGAGCGCCAAGGTCGTCCGGATTCCGTACGATACGCGCCCACCACTACACTCCGTCGCTTCCTAAGGGGGTGTTGCTGTATTGGTGAGGCGTTGCCCCTCGGTTCATACGGTTCGCTGTTTTGTGCAGGACTGAACTCAAAACTGCCCACCGAGCATCCCGCCAAGGACCTCTGCGAAGCCTCGTTTGCTTTCTTCTAAACTCAAAACTGCCCACCGAGCATCCCGCCAAGGACCTCTGCGAAGCCTCGTTTGCTTTCGTGGTGGTCTAGACCTGCCGCGTCAGCCGAGCGCTTCGCCGCCAAATGTGATGGCACCGCCGCCGCCGCCACTTCGCCCATGGTGCTGGTGCTACCGCCCACCGACGGCCGCAGTGCGCCGCTCGTCCTGGGCGCCATCCCGGGCGCCTCCCGCACGTAAAAGTGCGGCGCAAGCTCGGCCAACCACGCCTCATCCACTTTGGTGGCGGAGAGAATGAGCTCGTGCTTTCCAAAGACGGTCTCGTGGAAGAGAAGGCATGCTGGCGGCGCCCTATAGAGGGTCGAGTTTGGGTGCAGCCGCAGCGGCGCCGCGCGCAAGATGCCGCTGTAGTGGCCCCCCACCTCCTGCTGCGCCGCGTTGGCAAAGTAGCCACGGACAAGCGCGCGTCGGATCGCATCGGTACCTGTCGGTCCGCCGCCGCCGCCGCCGCCGCCACCACCGCCGCCGCCGCCGCCGCCGCCGCCGCCGCCGCCGCCGCCGCCGCCGCCACCGCGCCCGCTTGCGCTCGCGCTCGCGCCCTCTTGGCGGTCGTGCGCCGTCCCGGGCACCCGGTCTCCAAAGCTGCGCAGGTGCTTTGCAAGCTGCTGGCGCACCTGGCCGACGCGAGCGAGCACGCGCTCGTCGATCTTATGCTTGCGGCACCAGCTGGCGGCCTTACGCTGCCCATCGCGCTCGAGTCGGCGCTGGTACGCACGGTGCACGTTGAGGAGAGTGATCGCGTCGCCCTCATAGACCGCGAAGGGCGCACGCGCCGCGGCCAAGTCTGCTGGGCGCAACGGCACGAAAGGTGAGGAGACGGAGAGGAGGGCCGCAAGCGTGAGCGCCGCCGCCTCGCATCCGAATTCCGCACTGCTCAGCAAGAATGCGGCGGCCTGTGGCTCGAGGGGCAGCAGAGGTCATCAGAGGTCATCAGAGGTCATCAGAGGTCATCATCGGTCATCATCGGTCATCATCGGTCATCATCGGTCATCATCGGTCATCAGCGGTCATCAGAGGTCATCAGCGGCCATCAGCGGTCATCAGCGGCCATCAGAGGTCATCAGCGTACCTGCGGCTCGAGGGGCAGCAACGCCATGCGCTCGCCGTGCGGCGACGTGAGGCCGCCTGCGCCGTCGAGTGCACCGAGCGCGTACAGCTGCTCAAGCGCGTTCGCGAGCGCCAGCGGCGGCGGCGGCGACAGAAAGTCGAAGCGCGCGACGTTGTCGACGCCCAGCGCCTTGAGCTGCAGGACCGTCGATGCGAGCGCGCACCGCTGCATTTCGGGCGGCGTCTGGGGCTCAAGTGCGTCGAAGGCGAGCTCAGGCATGAGGCAGTAGTACTCTCCAGGCCGATTGCGCCCCGCACGCCCCGCACGCTGCCGCGCGCTCGCCTGTGACTCCCACCGAGCGATCCCAATCAGTGGCAATCAGAGGCAATCAGTGGCAATCAGAGGCAATCAGAGGTCATTAACGACACTCGCCTGTGACTCCGGTGCGACTACGAGGGCTTCTTCGCCCGACGGGTTGGCCACCCGAAGCTTTGTGAAGCCGCAGTCGACGACGTACACGATCCCGTCGATGGTGACGCTCGTCTCGGCGATGTTGGTGGCCACGACGACCTTGCGGCAGTTGGGATGAGGCGAGGGCTCGAACACTCGAAGCTGTTGCTCCGACCCCAGACCCGAGTACAGTGGCAGCACGTGCAGCGTCAGACCTCCGAGGCCGTAGATCAGCTCGGTGTGCTTGAGCTGTGCGCCGCCGTGCCCGCCGCCGTGCCCGCCGCCGTACCCGCCCCCGCCTTTCGGCTGCTGCTGCTGCTGCTGCTGCTTCTCCTTGAGCGCGGCGGAGTGCGACGCGCTGTCGTGAGCACGCTCGCGAAGGAGCGTCACGGCAGCATCGACCTCCTGCTGGCCAGTGAGGAAAAGGAGCACGTCGCCCGGCGGCTGATGTGCGTGGATCTGCAGCACAGCCTCGACCGCCTGCGCGAGGTAGTCGCTCACAGGCTCCGGTGCAAAGTGCCACGCGACCGGATGCACGCCCGAACCGCGCAACGTGACGATCGCCGTGCTCTTGTCCGTCGGCCTTCCATCCGGCCCAACGCCTTCATCGAAGAATGTGGCGAAGGCCTCCGCGTCGAGGGTGGCCGAGGCGATCACCAGCCGCAGCGCCGGCCGCTTGCGGCGCACCTTCTTGAGCAGCCCGAGCAGTACGTCCGTGAGTGTGGAGCGCTCGTGTGCCTCGTCCACCATCACCACCGAGTAGCGAGAGAGCAGCGGGTCGCTCATCATCTCTCGAATGAGGCGGCCGTCGGTCATGTACTTTATGCGCGTCGTCGCGTCGTCGAACCGGTCGTCGAAGCGCACCGCGTAACCAACCGTGCCCCCCAGCTCGACGGCCATCTCGTCCGCCACGCGAGACGCCACCGTCGTAGCCGCCACCCGCCGCGGCTGCGTGCACGCGACGACGTGGCCGTCGGCGGTCCAGCCAGCCTCGTGCAGGTACTGTGGAATCTGCGTCGTCTTGCCGCAGCCCGTATGGCCCACCACCACCACCGTCGCATACGTTTCGACCATGTACAGCAAAGCCCGACGCTGCTCAAAGATGGGCAGCGCACGCCGCTGCGCCTGCAGGGACAGCCTGCTGGGATTGAAAACCACGTCGACGCCCTCGCGCACCGGCTCACGGTCCAAGAGCGCCGGCAGATCGATTGGCCGGGCCGTCCCAGGCCGCCAGAAGGTTGGGCGCTCGGTCATTGGTGCCGTGTCGCACAAGGTCCCAGCACCCAGGCGAGGTGTGTGAACGTTAACACGACAGAAAAGAACTTCTCAAAGATTGCCTCTTGGGCTGTCGAGTAAACACCTCTCTTTCCCCACAGCACGCTGTTTGACGCTCGGGCTTAGCTCGGGCAATGCCGCTTCGCTTGTGAAAGTGAGAGGCGACGTAATTACTCGACAGCCTCTTGGGATACAGTTTAGACCTGGCCCGGCGATCATATTACAGCGTGACAGCGAGACAGTGCTCTCACCGCCTCTATACGAATTTTCGATCGCGCGCGGCGCGCCGGCCGTCCCATGGCGACGGCGCTCGCAGCCGCCCCAGGCTCACGGCGCGCCGGCTTCCGCCGGCCCGGCCATGTGCATATCCGCGGCCCTGACCGGTGCGGCGGCGGGCGCGCGCGAGGGCGGCGGTTGCATGCGTGCCGCGAGCAGCGACACGACGGGCTTGAGGGGAAGAGCTTTGCCTGCGCGTGCGGCGAGCGCCTCGGCAATCTCCCGGTGGCCGTGCTCGAGCGCGATCTGGTACGGGAGCAGACCGTCCGCGTTGCGGCAGCGCGGCGCGTCCGGGTAGACCTTCAACGCCTCCTCGACGGCACGCAGGCTCGCCCCCCACAGGGCGGCCACGTGCAGCGGCAGGTTGAGCTGAGTGTCCTTCTGTGCGGCGAGCTCCGGACGGCACTGGAGCAGCCGGAGCTGCTCGGCCTCCTGGCTCGCGCCCGCCGCGAACGCCTCGTGAAGGTCGTTGTGCTTGCGATTCAGCATCCCCGAGAGCACATCCGCTAGACCCGTATGTCCCTCGAGCCTGGCAATCTGCGACGGGGTGCGCCCCGTTTTGTTCGCCCACTCGAGACCGTCCATGAAGGCGAGGGTGCACGCGACTGTAGCAGCCGTCGAGGCGCCCGCCGACGCCGCGTAATGCAGCGGCAGGTTGCCCCCTTGGTCGGGCTGGGCTGCAAGCTCCGGGTTCAGCAGCAGCCTAAGCTGCTTCTGCTCCGCTTGGAGACCCTCCACCATCGCCCAGTGCAGTGCGTTCTTGCCCACCGGGCGCGCGCGTGTGGCCTTGGCCCCGATGGCCGACTGGACGCACAGCGCCGCGCACGGCTCGATAAGCTGCTTCGCCTCCGCCGCATGCGCGGGCGCTGCAGCTGTCTCGTCATCGCGGCGCGGCACGTTCAGCACGACCACCGGCGCAGACTCGGGCACGTCGCCATCCGAGGTGGGGGCGGTCGCGGACGCGGTCGAGTCCTGCGAGTCGTCGAGCTCCTCGGGGCAGCACGGCGTCGCAGCGGCCACGTGCTCCTCGAGCGTGATCGGCCGTCGCACCCCGCGCACCTCGGCGATGAGGTTGCGCAGCGCGTGGTTGGGCACCACATTCTTATGCAGCAGCAGCGCGTTGGTGCACGGCGACGTGTCGCGCGCGAGCAGCCACTGCGTAATCGCCGCCCGCTCATACGAGTGCCCGTCCGCGCAAACCACAGGGTCTTCCATCACATCCTGGGACACGAGAGGCGCATAAATGTACGTGAGCCGCTTCGGGAGGCACGGCGAGGGCGCAGCGCGGCGCAACGGGGGCCGGGGCGAAGGAAGCATGGGGCGCGCACCTGTGTGATCGGGCAGATGCACGCGGGTAAGTCGCCACTGATGTGCATGTGGTGGAAGGTGCGAGTTGAGGTGGTGCGAGGTCCTCAGAGGCGAAGCATTTGTTGACTTCCGCACAGCATCGAGGCGTTCCGCGAACTTCTCGTATTTTTCCTACCAAAAATCACACCGAATAAACCACACGCACCCACATTCTCAGTCAATACATGCATGTATTATCGCACACTCCGGTTGTTCACACTACTTGAATTTCGCGGTGAAATGGCGGTGAAGTCACTGTCAGCACCGATAGCGGCAAAACGGACGCTCGCGGATACCGAACCCATTGGCGAAGGCACGCATGGTCGTGTCGAGCGTGTCACATCCGCGTATATGTTTCGCACATACGGACGTGATTCGGTGGCGCTAAAGCACCTGAAGCACACGAGCAACGGCGTGTCAATCACTGCCTATCGCGAGATGGCCCTTGTGCGCGAGCTAAGCCATCCGAACATCGTGCGTCTGCTCGGCGTGAATACCGTGCCATCGTTTTATCTGATTTTCGAGGACGGTGGTCAAGACCTCACGCATCACCTGCGAGAGGCCAGAGAGCCCTTTGACAACATAATGGTCCGCACCATCATGCGTCAGCTTTTTGAAGCCCTGTCCTACCTGCACGGCGCGGGTGTGATGCATCGCGACGTCAAGCCGGCTAATGTGCTGCTTTTCCACGAGGCCAAAAACTCTCAGGGATCCTCAGCCGGCTGGACGCTTAAACTGTGCGACTTCGGGCTGGCACGGCTGACCGAGGTGCCGCTGCGTCCGCTCGAGCTCGAGGGGCCGGTGGTGACGCTCTCCTATCGGGCGGTGGAGCTGTTACTGGGAGCACCGTCGCACGGGCCACCGGTCGACCTCTGGTCCGTCGGTTGCATCCTTGCCGAGTGCTTGACGCTGCGCGTCCTCTTTAATGGCGTCGAGTCCAGAGACGAGGCCTTCCAGCAAGACCAAGTCCTTTGTATCTTTTCGACCCTCGGCGTGCCCTCGGTCGAGAGCTGGCCGGAGCTCGCGACGCTGCCCTACTGGCCGAAGGCGCGCGCTCTCGCGCAGACCCGAGCGCCCTTGTCTGACCAGCTCGAGGAGCGCTTGTGGCGCGAGGCACCCCGGGAGGCACCCGCAGGAGGTGCCCATCACCCAGGCGGTGCACTGCCATCCTCGGACGCTCTCGCGCTCCTGCGCGGCCTGCTCTGCTTCTCGCCCGACTCGCGCCTGACCGCGAGGGCGGCGCTGGAGATGTGTTTGTGACAGTATCCGGATATGTAGAATTCGAGACGTTGTGTCCGGTGTCCGTCCTCTCCGTGAGGCCGGGCCGTGTAGCGTAGCGGTGTAGCTCACCACGTGCCCAAGAACCGAACCTCAAACAAATTACAACGTAAGTCGGATCATACAGCTCGGCTGTATGATTATGTAAATTGTAGTTGACACGAACGTGTGGAATGTAACCACGCCCCCCCGGGAGCCCCCATGCATCGCCGGCATCTGCGTTTCGGGTGTATGTTCGGATTGTAGATTGTGCTGCGATGTTCCGAGACTTCATGATCTTCGAGGCGGCGCGAGCGGACACGTGCATATTCGCGTTGTGCTCATTGTAGACCCTTGTAAATGTCCTGCCATGTGCCCAAATCTGAAGTCATCATTCCACACGCTAATTGTTGCCTCAGGAGAAGGCATGTTGTGACCACGCCAGCCCGGTGCGGAACGCGAGCGTCGAGGATAGGTCGCCCGCGAGGGCGCGCCCGGGCTGCTCGCGCCCTTGCTCCAGCTCCTTTTTACGCGCGCGGTACTCGGTGGTGCTGAGCATGCCTGTGGGGTCGAGTGGCACAGGGCGAGTAGGCGTCGCGGCCCTGGGAGAGCGTGCCCACGGCTTGTGGACTGCCGCCGTTCGCCCCAGTAGGGCTTGGCGCGAGTCCTGCCAGCCCTTCGCGTCCGCATCCGTGCTCCAATCCGGGCTCGAGTCCATTCGCCAGCCTCGCGACGCGGCCGTTGGCCGTGGTGAGGACGCTCGTTTGGGCGGCGTATGCGACGAGCGTCGAGGGCTCGGAACCGTCGGCTTGGGCTGAAGCAGTGGCTGAAGCTCTGGCGCCGCCCGTGCCATCGAGATGAACACCGGAGAGCCTCCGAAGCGGAGTAGTGGCACCTCTTGCGGCTCGCTCGACGCAGCTGGCGGCGGCGGTGGCGCGGCCGGCGGAGTGGGCGACGCGTCACAGGGCCCTTCGAAGCGCAGAGACGCCGTCACAATCTCACCGCTAGGGTCGACGGAGATTGAGGCGACGGGCTTGTACGACGTGCGATCGTTCTCTCGCGGCAGCGGCGGCGGCGGCGGCGGCGGCGGCGGCGGCGGCGGCGGCGGCGGCGGCGGCGGCGGCGGCGGCGGCGGTGTCAGCGATTGGTCCTTCCAATTATGATAATGATTTGTGACTTGAGCGGGGATAGGGAGGGTCTCCCTCTCCCGGTGGAGTTCCTGGGCGAGGGTGAACACCGGGGAAGGAGGCGAGAGCGGGGGCGAGTGCACCGAGGCCAGGGCGAGGAAGGAGGCGTCACGATCCTTGATGGTCTCGATCAGCTTCTGCTGCACTTCGCTCCCGCGTTGGCTCTCGGCATCGAGGAGCTCGGTCTTGGTCTGCAGCTGGGCCTCGAGCCCCGCACTACGCGCCCGCTCGTGCTCGAGGGCACGTCTGATACGGCCGAGCTCCTCGCGCAGATCCGCCGCCTCGCGTCGTGCGGCGATCGAGAGGCTCTGCGCCTCGTCTAGACGACTCTGTAGGTCATCGCGCTGGTTGGCGAGGGCGGGCACCTTACCGGCTAGCGCCGCCTCGAGAGCGAGCTTGCCGGAGGTGTCCTCGAGATCGTACCTAATGAGGGAGGCCATCAGAGGTCATCATCAGAGGTCATCATCAGAAGGCGAGCGTGGCCCTCAAGATCGTACCTGAGCTCGTCGACCTCGCGCAGTGCCAGCTTGGCGCAATGGGAGGTCACGCGCCTCGCATGGTCCTTCCAGAGCAGCACTGCGCCCTTGATCCCTTGGCGCGTGCGCTCAGCGCGGAAGGTGTGCGCGAGGCCACGGGCGCACTTCCAGAGACGCCAGCCGTGTCGCGAGAGCCCCGCGCGCCGCCATACGTGGAAGCTTGCCACTCGGCTCTGCTGCCCGAGCTTCGCGTGCATGCGCGACTTGAACTGGGTGATGGCCATGGTGGTGGCGCGAAGGCGCCGGACCACGCGTCGCGCGTGCGCCCACGAGCGCAGCGCACGTTGGCACGCAAGGGCGGACGCACGCAGCACGAAGGCGGCAGCGGCGGAGCGCAGCATCCGCAATCTCGCGGCGCGTTGTGCCACATACGCACGCCACGAGCTGAGCGTCGAGCGCTGCTTACCATGGCGCAGGCCGCGCTTGGCGGTCGCCCATAGGCTGGCCGAGAAGCTCGAAGCTCGTCGGTGATTGCACGTGTGGTCGAGCCAACGGTTATGAGCCGCACCGAGCGTGCGCTTGTGGAAGGTCATCCCTGCTCGTCCGAGGGCTGCCTCGTGCGCTTGGTTGGCACGCGTGCCCTCGCGCCAGATGGCCATGCCAGTGCACAGCTTACGGCGGCAGATGGCAGCCACTCCTCGCGAGACACAAGAGACGAGGCCCTGTCGCGTGTGGCGCCGGCCAGGCATCACTGCCGCCCACGAGCGGAACCCGAGATGCAACCGCCGCTCCACCACGCGCCGCTCCATCACAGCGCTTGCCTCGCACCACACCGAGTGCCACCACTGCGAGTCACAGCACAGCGCTCGCCAGTGCTGCCACGCTTTTGCCGTCCGCTCTCGCCGCCCACATCGCTTCCAGTGGGCGGCAGCGAGCGACAGGCTCAGCCTCACTCGGAGCGAGGCGGAGGCGACGGCCACCCAACGCATCCACCCAATGCTCAGCCCTCGGCGCCTCGACTGGGACACAGAGGTCTTCCGGAGCTCGCCCGCCAGCTGCCTCAACGCCACGGCCATTGCGCAGCTGCCCAGCCCAAGGCGCAGCCTCCCGCTGCGGAAAGCCGACGCGCCGAGCCGGAGCAATTCGCGTCGTCTCGAGCGGCTGCCAGCAAGCGCCCACCAAGAGTGGAATGCACGCCGCCTCTCCCGCTCAAGCAGGGCTCCGTCATGGGCGCGGACGCCACGCTGCTGCAACTGAGAGCTACGTCGGTGATCGCCCATCATCTCGATCCACGAGGTGATCCCGAGACGGCGCCCGCGCAACGCGAGAGCGCCCATCGCAGTCGCTAGCCTTGCGCGCACCTGAGCAATCCTGAACCAGTGCTGCCACGGCCTGCGTCGCCCACGCCGCTCGCGCCGCTCACACTCGGTGACGGCGCGCGACAGACACAAGATCGCTCGCCTCGTTGTAGTCGAGGCAGCCACCCAAAGCATCCACCCAAAGCGCAGGCCTCGGTGGCTTAGCTTCGCCGCGGCCCTCTGCACCAGCTCGCGCTGGCGCTTCTCCCTCGCCGCAATCGTCACGAGGCTGTCCCAGACCCGTCGCTCCATGCCATTGCGGAACGCTGACACGCCCAGGCGCAAGCTCCGCAGCGATGCCGAACGCTCCTGTGCGAAACCCATCCAGCTGTTGCACGCGCGCCGCGTACTCCGCGCACGTAGGCCCATGAGGCCTGCGATGAGGCCCTGCTGAAGCCGCGCCTTGGCCCCGACATACGACCGAAACGTGTTCAACGACCTCTTCGCGCGGCCATGAGCCCATGCGTTGACGGCCGCATGGACGAGCCTCAACGCGCGCGTGCGCTTGTAGGCTTGCTCGCGGTAGCCGTTGAGCAGCCGGCGCTGCAGTCGGTGCAAGAAGGCAGAGACGCCGAGCGCGAGGACGCGGAGCTTGTGACGGCGCGTGCGCGTCGCCTCCGTCCAGCTCGTGAAGCCAAGGCTTTGACCTTGCATCACCATCTTCGCCGCGGCCCTCTGCACCAGCTCGCGCTGGCGCTTCTCCCTCGCCGCAATCGTCACGAGGCTGTCCCAGACCCGTCGATCCATGCCATTGCGGAACGCTGACACGCCCAGGCGCAAGCTCTGCAGCGATGCCGAACGCTCCTGTGCGAAACCCATCCAGCTGTTGCACGCGCGCCGCGTACTCCGCGCACGTAGGCCCATGAGGCCTGCGATGAGGCCCTGCTGAAGCCGCGTCTTGGCCCCGACATACGACCGAAACGTGTTCAACGACCTCTTCGCGCGGCCATGAGCCCATGCGTTGACGGCCGCATGGACGAGCCTCAACGCGCGCGTGCGCTTGTAGGCTTGCTCGCGGTAGCCGTTGAGCAGCCGGCGCTGCAGTCGGTGCAAGAAGGCAGAGACGCCGAGCGCGAGGACGCGGAGCTTGTGACGGCGCGTGCGCGTCGCCTCCGCCCAGCTCGTGAAGCCAAGGCTTTGACCTTGCATCACCATCTTCGCCGCGGCCCTCTGCACCAGCTCGCGCTGGCGCTTCTCCCTCGCCGCAATCGTCACGAGGCTGTCCCAGACCCGTCGCTCCATGCCATTGCGGAACGCTGACACGCCCAGGCGCAAGCTCCGCAGCGATGCCGAACGCTCCTGTGCGAAACCCATCCAGCTGTTGCACGCGCGCCGCGTACTCCGCGCACGTAGGCCCATGAGGCCTGCGATGAGGCCCTGCTGAAGCCGCGCCTTGGCCCCGACATACGACCGAAACGTGTTCAACGACCTCTTCGCGCGGCCATGAGCCCATGCGTTGACGGCCGCATGGACGAGCCTCAACGCGCGCGTGCGCTTGTAGGCTTGCTCGCGGTAGCCGTTGAGCAGCCGGCGCTGCAGTCGGTGCAAGAAGGTAGAGACGCCAAGCGCGAGGACGCGGTGCTTGCGTGTCACCTCTGCCGCGAAGACCAGCCAATAAATGAGGGCGTGCCGAGCGTTGCGCGAAGCCCAAATTTGTAGCCCTTTTCGCAGCAACGCGCGACAGCGGCTGCGCGGCACCCACTTGTGGAGTCCGTGCTCTGGGCTCTTGAGCTGCCACGCGGCGACCGCGAGCGCCATGCGGTGCATGTCAGCGGCTCTGCGGTCGCTCGAGCCGCACCAGCTCCGAAAGCGGCTGAACAAGGCGGCCCGACGGTCCCTCTGCTCTTTGGCAAGGGCGACCTGGTCAAGTCGACGCAGCTCCTGGAGCCGGTGCCAGTCGGCCTTTGCGCTCCTTACCAGCAGCGCAAAGGCAGTCCCGAGGCGCGCCGATCGCGCCCCGCGCGTCCTTTGGCGGCGATGCATCCCGATCACGAATGCCATCCATCCACGCCCGAGTTGTCGACGTTCCCGCGCCGTTTGCTCGTGCATCCTGATCAGCTCCTCGGCTCGCTTTACCTCGAGGATGGCATCCCAATCCACATACAAGCGCTGGAGCTTTTCAGCGTCCTCACGCATCGAGCTGGGGGTGCCACTCTTTGAGGAGCGGGAGCCGGGCGAGCCCATCCGCCAGAGTGGCGAGTCAGGCGTGCTCATAATCACGGCTCGTGGGGGCATAGCTTAGTCTTGATGGCCCTCGTTTTTGTGAGACCGCACGAGGTTCGAGTTTGCAGTTCGAGTTTGCGAATTTCCGAAAATGGTATTCCGCAAGTTCAAATTACAAGTTCTGAAACGGTTGGGCGTTGGGTTGTGAGGCCTTAGCTAGAGAACGGTATGGTTTCTTTCTAACAAGTCGATTATCCCGTGAGGATGCACTGTGAACGACCGTCAAATCAGCGAGACAGACTTCTACTGCCCTGGCGCCCAGATCTCGATGTAGTCCTCGTCTTGTGGCAGCTTCACACCGGTGACCCGCTTGAAAATCTTTGCGTGGGCGCCGTAGTGCCGTCCGAATCCTGCGCCGAACGGCGCCGTGACCAGGACGGTGCCGTTATTGGCCGCGCCCCGGATGGCCGATAGGACTGCGTCTGCAAAGCCGCGAGGGTTGTCGATCATGTGCTGATGTGTGCCCTGCGCCACCCGCCACACATCGATGGGCGCGCCCGCCACGGCGCCCCCCGGCTGCGCCTGCTGCGCACGGGCAACGTCGGCGCCATTGCGCCAGTTAATCCAATCAAACTCACCATAGATGAGCGAGACACGTGGCACGAGCTTGACGAGCGCGAGGAGCCTCTCGGCGAGGGGATGGCGCGCGTAGACGAACTCACCCTGAGACCCTTTTGGGATCCCACCGACCGCCATCAGGGCCTGCACCATGTAGCCGCCGGCGGACTTGGGCGAGCGGCACCAGATGCCGAGCAGATAGTTGAGGAGCAGCGGCTTCGCAATCCAAGGCTGCTCGTCCCCAAAGCGGCGGCTCATGTAGTTGGTCAGCAGACGGCGCCCCATCCCAAGGTCTCTTGTGAGGAGCATGGGTGACCCACCTCGCCGGACAAGTGAGCGGACCAGCTTGAGCACGCGGGGTGCCTTCGCATGCACCTCCGCCAAGCCTTCGGGAGGGTGCGGCACGCCGGCCGGGGATGCGAGCACCAACTGCCGAACCCGCTCCGGATGACGCTCGGCGTACGCAGCAGCAATGTATCCTCCGATCGAATGGCCAAGAAGCACGATCGTGTCGAGCGACAAGGCGGCGCGCCAGGCCTCGATCGCATCCACGAAGTACGCTTCGGCCACACTCACAGGGCAGCGATGGCCACGCGGGTAGGGCCACGGCGGTCGGCTTGACAGGCCGCAGCCTAGTTGGTCGATGGAAAACACCCGGCCTGGCCATTCCGTCGCGAGCTGCAGCATAGTACTGGGCCGCGCCGAAGCCGAAGCCGTGGATCATCACGAGAGCGGGCGCCCCGGATTCGGGCGTGCCGCTCGTGTATTCCAGTGTGTGAATGCACGGAGCAGCGGACACGGATGTCAAGGGCACGTCTGTCGCAGCCCATGTCACCCGTGCGCCATTATGATTGGGGCGAGTGCTATGCCACCAGTTCAAACCGAATTCGACGAGCTCAGCTTCGGCTGCAAGGTGCTCGTCGTGGGTGAGAGCATCGCCATGGCAGCACCAGCATCCCGGCATCCGCGAAGGTCGCGGATAGAACGTGTGTCATGAGAAGGGGCCCATGGAGACGGCCGTCCCCACGACGAGGACGCCGACGCTGCTGTGAATTGGCTGATAAACGGACGGAAGAGGGGATCTTTGCACTGCGTGCCCAGTGGGAAAACGCGTCAGCCGACCATTTTGGGGAAATTCTGCTACTTCGTGATGTGGAGCGAAAAAATCTCCACATAGCATCTTGATGTGCATCGAAACGCATCGACTGTGCATCTGTCTCGCAGGCGCGTCGCCGCCCGCCCCATTGCCGCAGCGCCTGCCACGGCCACCGCGAAACATTTGCGGGCCATCGATGCCACCGAGACAGCCATTCTCGTGGGCGGTCGATGGCTCCACCTTTCAGCGCTTTCGCGCGCGCGCGCGCGCCGCGCGCGGGGCCCTCCCGCTCACATGCAGAGCACTCTCCCAAAGTTTGTTGGATGACTTCGCTCTGCTGACCCTACCTCTCCTCCACCCGCGCGTGCAGAAACAAGCAACTAACGATGTCCAAGCTTCCCGATGATCTCCCGTGGTCCGATGTTGCCAAGACGCTCCTTGATCAGACCGACAAGAAGTCTGCCAACGCGGTAGCGACGGCCATCCAGAAGGCCGCTGAGGCCAAGGACTCGAAGGAGGCGGCGATGCAAACCGCGACCGACCTCGCCAACTGGTCCAAGGCAAACGGCAAGCTCTGGGTGGAGCCGTATCTCATCACGCTCTTCCCGTCCATCATGGCCCTCGCGGCCGACAAGGACCGCAAGGTGCAGATTAAGGCGCAGGAGGCCGGCGCGGCGATGATGGCCGCCCTCAACCCGGTGGCCGTCGACGGCATGCTGCCGCTCCTGTTCAAGCAGTTCGACGAGCACCGCTGGCAGACGAAGCTTGCGGCCGTCGACATGTTCGCTGAGCTCGCCGCCGCGAGCCCGAAGTCGGTCTCGGCTACTCTGCCCGGCATCGTGGTCAAGCTCATGGATGTCTCGCAGGACCCGAAGCCCGCGATCAAGGAGTCGGCGATCAAGGCGCTGCGCAACTGCTGCCAGGTGATCGACAACGCGGACGTGTACCCGCTCATCGACCAGGTCATCTCGGCCAACATGAACCCCGACACCGAGGGCGAGCGCTGCCTCGACAAGCTCGTGTCCACCACGTACGTCTCTGCCGTCGACGAGCCCACGCTCTCGATCATCATGCCTGTGCTCTACCGTGGCCTTCGCGTCAAGGGCAACGTGATGATGGTGCGCAAGTCGGCGGTCGTCGTTGACACCATGTTCAAGCTCGTCAACAACCCCAAGGACATCATGAACTTTGCGCCCACCCTCATCAAGGAGCTCACGAAGCTCATCGACGAGATCTCGATTCCCGAGGTGCGCACCAAATGCGAGGAGGCGCTCAACACGGTCAAGGTGACGCTCGGCGAGTATCAGGAGTCGGCGATCGAGTGCGCGCCCATTGACGTCGAGGCCATCCTCGCCGAGATCCTCTTCGGCAACTCGTACAAGTCCGACGAGGTCACTCAGTGGGTCTCGCAGGTCACCGCGCCGCTCTTCGCGATGACTCGGCCTCGTACCATGGACATGGTGGTGCCATACCTGGCGGCGATCGTGTCCGAGGCCGAGTCGATCGTGCTCGCCGAGAAGTTCCTCGAGGTGGCCACCGCCAAGTTCGGCGCAGGCGTCGAGGAGGTGGCCCAGGAGGACCACGATGACCTCGAGGTGCTGTGCGACTGCTCCTTCTCGCTCGCCTACGGCAACCGTGTGCTGCTGCACAACACCAAGCTCAAGCTCAAGCGCGGCAAGTGCTACGGCCTCATTGGCCCCAACGGTGCGGGCAAGTCGACGCTCATGCGCTCGGTCGCCGCGGATCTCGTCGAGGGCTTCCCCAAGGAGATCCGATCGGTGTACGTCGAGTGCGACGTGTCGGCCACCGACGCGGACCGCATCTGCTGGGAGTTCATCCACGAGGACCCGATGATCAAATCGATGAACGACGGCGCGGGCAAGACCAAGGACGAGGTCATTGAGATGATGCGCTCGTGCACGTTCGAGGACAAGCTGATCTTCGGCCCGGTCGGCTCGCTCTCCGGCGGCTGGCGCATGCGCCTCGCCCTCTCGCGCGCCATGCTCAAGGAGCCCGAGCTGCTTCTCCTCGATGAGCCGACCAACCACGTCGACGTGCACGGCGTCGCGTGGCTCACCAAGTACATCCAGGGCCTGTCGGACAAGAAGATCTCGTCGATGATCGTGTCGCACGACACCGTCTTCCTCGACAACGTGGCGCAGGACATGTGCCACTACGAGAAGAACCGAAAGCTCAAGGTGTACAAGGGCAACCTTTCCGAGTTCGTCAAGCTCGTGCCCGAGGCCAAGGCCTACTACGAGCTCGAGTCTGAGAACGTCGCCTTCTCCTTCCCTGACCCTGGCATGCTCGAGGGCGTCACCTCGCGCACCAAGGCCCTCATGAAGATGACCGACGCTTCCTTCAAGTACCCGACGCGCGATGTGAACACGCTCTTCAACATCTCGATCCAGGTCTCGATGGCCTCGCGCGTGGCCGTCATCGGCGTCAACGGCGCCGGCAAGTCGACGATGATTAAGCTGCTCATCGGCGAGATCGAGCCCAACCTGGGCGAGGGCCAAGGCCTGATCGTCAAGCACCCGAACATGCGCCTCGCCTACGTGGCGCAGCACGCGTTCCACCACATTGAGAACCACCTGGACCTCTCGCCCGTCAACTACCTCGAGTGGCGTTTCTCGGGCGGCATGGACCGCGAAGGCCAGGCGAAGAACTTCCTCGAGCTCAACGAGGACGAGGAGAAGCTCATCGACAAGTTCCCCGGTCAGGTCTCGAAACTCATGGGCCGTCGCAAGGGCAAGAAGGGCTACGAGTACGAGGTTCAGTACTTCGGCTGCCAGAACCCCATCGAGGAGAACTCGTGGGTGGCCAAGGATAACCTGCTGCGCATGCAGTGGACGGACACTTACGATAAGAAGCGGCCGATTTACGAGTGCGGCACCGCCCTGATGAAGCTCATGATGCAGGTCGACGAGCGCATCGCCTTCGAGGCGTCGGGCATTGCCACCAAGAAGCTCACGCAGCTCAACATCCAGAAGCACCTCGACAACTTCAACCTCGAGACGCAGTTCGGCACGTACTCCAAGATCTCGGCGCTCTCGGGCGGCCAGAAGGTCAAGGTCGTGCTCGCCGCATGCATGTGGATGGAGCCGCATGTGACCATCCTCGATGAGCCCACCAACTTCCTCGACCGCGACTCGCTCGGCGCGCTCGCCACCGCCATCAAGCGGTACCAGGGCGGCGTCATCATCATTAGCCACCAGCGCGAGTTTTACAGCGCCCTGTGCCCTGAGGTCTGGTCAGTCGTCGACGGCCGCTGCACCGTCTCCGGCGGCGACTGGATGGAGGCTGCCGAGAAGGCGCGCAAGAAGGCCGAGAAGGAGGCCGCCAAGACCGCCATGATCGGCAAGGAGGACAAGTTCGACGCCTTCGGCAACAAGATCGAGGAGAAGAAGGCGGCGGTGAAGATCCCCAAGGCCGAGCTCAAGAAGATCAAGAAGGAAGTCGCGGCCATGCGCAAGAACGGCAAGGAGGTCTGGACCGACGAGGAGGTCGAGAAGGCCGGCTACGACCCGACGCTCACGGATGGCAAGTAATCCAGCCGGGAGTCTCAGCGTGTGGGTCCTCATCGGGTCTCGCATGTCCAGACTTGAAGGAGCTTTACGCTCTTTTGGGGACGAGGGATAACGGGTATCCATTCAAAGCGATGTTTGCTTTGGAAGCCCTGATGCCTGAAATGAGTGCGGTTAGAAAGAAGTGTATGCATTGATTGTGTCGCACCCTTCAGCCGTAACACAGCAGCGCGCCCACGTCACGACAGGATACAGAGCCCGGGTGCGCGAGCGCGATCGGACTCGCTCAGTCTCCCCTACGCCAGGTGTAAAGCTCAAGGGGGACCGACGCACCGGACCTGCTGTTAGCTACTGCTGTGCCCCCGGCGCCTGGGTATATAGGTGGGTACAAACTACGTATAAAACTCTATATGGCAAATAAGTGGTAGTGGTATAGAGCGCCTCTCGCTGGCTCTAAGGTTTCGATGAACTCCAGACGGCCTCGAAGTCCCGAAGTGCTTGCGACTCACTTAGTCACGCAAACGCACGAATGCCACGCGAGAGACCGCGGGACGGGCGGACGGAACGCTCACCGTCTAACAAGAAGTGCGTGCGACTGCACACCACATGACGGTAACAACGCGATCACACGAGGTTTCGTCCGTCCTCTCTCTTTAGCATGAGTGGCGACCCACACGTCCTGGGGGGATCTCCCCGGGATCCTCTACCGCTCGCACCCATCGCCCGGACCCCGGTACAACCGAGCTGCAAAGCGCACCCCTGCGCGCTACGACCTACACGCTACAGGCCACGTACAGGTCGCGTGCATGCGGAATCACTGCGGAACCTTGACGAGCAGTTTGCCCATGTTGGCGAGCTCGAAGCTCTTTGCAAGTGCCGCCGGCGCATCCTTGAAGTCGTACACATGGTCGATGGGCACCTTGAGCACGCCCTTCTCCACCATGCCTACCAGGACGTCGAGGTCCGACGCCATGGACTTCAGGAGAAAGACCTTGAACTTCACCTTGTCGTCTGCCGAGGGCTGCGTCGTGAAGTTGGCGATGGTCACGTAGTCACCGCCGGCCTTGAGCACGCCCGGGGCCTTTGCCCAATCTTCTTCGGAGCCCACCGCATCAAGGATCTGGTCGAAGTCCCGTCCAGCGAGGACTGTCGCCCAGTCGGCCTCCTTGTAGCAGATGGTTTCGTTAGCGCCGAGCTGCTTGAGGTAGTCGGCCTTCGAGGTGCCGTCCGCCATCGTCGCGGCGCTGCACGTCACGGTCACCGACACACCTGCGTTCTTCGCCAGTTGGATTGCGTACTGGCCCACCGCTGTTGAGCCTCCAAGGATGAGTAGCTTCTGACCGGAGGTCAGCTGCCCGAGCGGAGTGCCCGCGAAGCTCGTGGCGCAGCCAGTGAACAGGGCCTGATAGGCGGTGAGCCCAGCCAGCGGAAGGCCAGCGGCAATCTCCGCGGTCAGGGTTCCGCGCTTCGAGACGGTCTCTGCCAAGGCCACTGCGTACTGGGCAAGACCGCCGCATGGGCCAAGAGGTTTCCCGGCTCCACAGGTTTCCACCAAGCCAAGGTCGACGCACACCTCATCTCCCACCGCAAGTGCCGTGACGCCAGCACCGACCGCACTAACGGTGCCGGAAATGTCGAAGCACGGCGTGTACGGGAAAGTTAGAGGGAACATGCCATCAAAGCCGCCTGAGAAGAGCTTCCAGTCGATCGGGTTGATGGCGCAGATCTCAACCTTGATGACCACTTGGCCGTCCTTTGCCACCGGGATCGGCACATCGTCCTTGAGCACGAGCTTTGAGATCGTGTCGCCCGGATTGCCGTCCACGCCATACGCAAGCGCCTGCCACGCAAGCATCGCGACGTCTAGAGCTCGGTTTCTTCTTGTTGATGACGTGTCCCGGACGTCGTCGACGCTGCGACAGCGTTGCAGGCCTGAGGAATTTTGAGGAATCATGGATGACACTTTGTACCTCAGACGGCATGCAACCGATTGCTGCTAACGGCCGAGTTCGCGCCTCGCTGTCGGCTGCCCTTGAGCGGCGAGGGCTGTCCGCGGTTGCTACGGCTTCCGCCCGAAGCCCGCCCAGCACGTCCACCGGTGCCCACGCGCACGCGTGCAAATGTGTAGAACAGGCCCGCGCCCAGCGTGAGCAGCACGAGGGCCGCTGAGGCCGCACGTGCCGCGAGCAGGTGGGCCGCGCCAAAGCCGCCGGCGCCGCTGTCCTCCGCGCCTCTGCCATCGGGGGCGATGGAGCGCGCCATGGTCAGGTCGGCCGCGGACAGATCGGGCAGGAAAGGCTCCGCGGCGGCATGCGGCCAATGGGCGAGCACACCAAACGGCTCGTCGGGTAGGGAGGACCATTCGGCACGGCCAAGGCCGACGGGTGCCGGGGTGAGGCCGAGGCGGGAGAGGAGGCATGCGGACGGATTGGCATCGTCGGCCGCGGCGGAGCGCGTATCGCCGTGCGCGCTGCTTAAAGTGGGCGCGCGTGCTGGCAGAGGCTCCGAGTCGCCGAGTGACTGCAAGAGGCGCAAGTGATCCGGAAAGAGCGCCGGGTCGCGACGACCGTCGCATGCAAAGGTGAGGAGCGCCTGGAGCAGCCACCAACACGGCGCGGAGCCCTGCTGTGCGGCGAGTGAGTCGACGCACTCCGAGTCGCCAAACATGACCAGTCGGCCAGCGCCCGGCGCGCGCGGTTGCAACAAGCCGAGGACCGGCACGTTGCGCCGCACGCGCATAAAGGGAAGCACGCCGGCGATTTTGGCACCCTCGTCTTGAAGGGAGGCAGCGCGCACGAGCCAGCCGCCCACAGGGAAGCGCACGATCTGTGCGGCGGAGGCGAGCTGCACAGCCAAGCCGCCAACGCTCAGATCGCCGCGCAGGACAGCGTCGCCAAAAGCCACGCCAAACGGCGCGAGCAGCTCGTTGATCGCGGGCACGTTGGCGCCGCCCGTGACCGGGGTCCACCACGACTGCGCATGCCCAACGCGGCGCTCGCCGAGGAGCAGAGTTAGAGAAGGCCAGCAGACACACATAGGGGCTGTGGCGAGTTCACATCAAAGAAGCAATCAGGCGCAATCAGGCGCATCAGGCGGCGCACCTGCGAGTTCTCATCAAAGAAGCGAAGGGTCTTCATCACGGCGGGATTGTACCAGTCGGCGAGCACGATGAGGGACAGGCCGCGCTGCATCACGTCGTGACGCAGCTTGCGCGCCTGCAGTCGGGAGGGACAGCGAGGGGAGGGCAGTCGGGAGGGTGCTCACTAGGGCGATCAGGAGTGTAGTCGGCCTCGGGGCGGAAGAGGGGGCACCATGAACCATCATGAGCATTCAAGGGCAATTAGGGCGATTAGGGCGATTAGGGCAATTAGGGCAATTAGGGCAATTAGGGCGATTCGGGGAGTAGTTGGCCTCCGAGTGGAAGAGGTCGAGTGAAAGAGGGGCGGTCCATCCATGGTCAACCATGTGCACTCGAGGGCTATGAGCAGCACTCGAGGGGCGATTCGGGGGCAAATGGGGGGCGATCACCTCGAGCGCGCCGTACTCGGCCTCCGAATCGACGAGCAGGAGTGCTCCGTACTGGGTCGCATTGAAGCATGTGAAGGCGCACCCAAGCGTCTCGACGTAATAGCCTTGCTCGCGCAGCCAAATGAAGAGATCGCGGTAATTGGTGTGAATGTGGTCCCCGGTCCAATCAAGCATTTCGTCAGTGACGGCGAGATTGTCGCGGGGGGAGTACGACGGAGGGTAGCGCACCGAGTGCGCCTGCTCACCGGCAAGAGCGATGATCCGAGAGGCTCTCAGAGGGGTCCTCAACTGGGCCATCAGAGGGAGGCCATCGAGAGGGACCATCAGAGACATCAGAAAAGTCGTCAGAGGGGCCATCAACACACATCAGCATAGTCCTCAGAGGGACCATCAGATGCAAGCACACCTGGTCCCAGAGGAGGCGCCGATGGCGCGCCGGGGTGGGCACCACGTGAGCCACCACCGGCACCGACACAGCCGAGGTGGCGCCCGCGTTCAGGCCGCCCACCGCCTTGAGCTCAAAGGTGATCACACCGTGGATCAGACCTTCAAAGGCGGCGGCCGCGCTCGTTGGGCGCAGCGCCACGCCGAGCGTCCCACCCCACGGCCAAAGCAGCTGCTGGTGCTCGAACGAAATCTCGAGAAGGGAGGCATGCGCCGCGATGCTCGTCGAGAAGACTGGAGCCCTCGAGAAGGAGGAGACGCGAGCCATCCCGTTGAGGACTGTCAGGTTGACGAGCGCGGGCAGCGCACCATGGTAGAGCGGTTGCGCGCACAACGGCCACATGTACCCGTCGCCCAGCACAGGCGCCCCCGTCGGTTGGCACGGCGACAGGTCGAGGGTGGGGGGTATCACCGATGCGTGCGGACGGTACTCGGTCACAAGCTGCGCCGCGTCGAGGGGCTCCGCTCGGCAGGGAGCGGGCGTGAGAAACCAGTGTATGACCATCAGAGGCCATCAGAGGCCATCAGCGGAGGCGATTGGTAGCGCAATCAGAGGCCATCAGAGGTCATCAGAGGTCATCAGAGGTCATCAGAGGCCATCAGAGGCCATCAGAGGCCATCGGTGGAGGCGATGGGTAGCGCCCTCACCTGCGCCGCGCCGAGCAGATCCATGGTGCCCGCGCCTTGCTCGTACGCGGAGCGACGGTGCAGCCGGTGCGCCGACTCCACCAGCACCTGCTTGATGGCGCCGGGGTTGAGTAGCTGCCACCGACGCGGCTCTGGGACAATGCTGGCGAGCAGTGCGATGGCACCCGCGACCACCGGGCAGGCCACCGAAGTGCCTGAGAGAGTCCGGCACCCTCCCTGATGCGGCGACAGTAAAGTCAAGACAAGCCAAGTCAAGTCAAGTCAAGTGAGGACGTCCGGCAATGAGGCACATTTAGGGGCAACTAGGGGCACTCACCTGCAGCGACATGCCAAGCACATGCGTGCCGTAGGTGAGGACGTCCGGCTTGACGCGACCGTAACCGTCCGGGAGCTCCCACGAGGTCATCCCGCGAGAGGAGAAGTCCGCCAGACGCCCCTCGTCATCCACCCCACCCACGCCAATGACGTCCGGCTGGTCGGCTGGATTCATCAAGGTTCCCCACATGGGGCCCGAATTCCCAATGCCGGAGACGATGACCACGTTGGCCGCGACCACCTCATCCACCTGAAAGCATCAACGGCCGCTCGGCGAAGTCGGTGGCCATCGGTGGCAGTCGGAGGCAACCAGATGCCACCCGATGCCAATCGTGGCCACCAAGGAGGCGCCTAGTGGCCGTCAGGGAGGCACCGAGTGGCCACCAAGGAGGCACCTAGTAGCCATCAGGGAGGCACCTTTGGCCATCAGGGAGGCACCGAGTGGCCATCAGCCCACCTTGCGCATAAACGGCCGGTCGGCAAAGTCAGGGCCACCGATAGAGAGGTTGAGTACATGTACGCGCTTGAGCAGCGCGTAGTCAAATGCGTCCAAGAACCACGACGTGTACGACACCTGCTTCACAGATGAGCATGCCCTGAGGACAAGCCAGGAAGCGCACTCACACGACTCGTGCGCCCTCACCTGCTTCGAATTGAACACCTTGTAAATGTGGAGCGAGGCGTCAGGAGCGAGGCCGAGGCAGCCGGAGCGCGAGCCGATCACGCTCGCCACAAAGGTGCCGTGCCCGACCTTATCATCCGAGTCCTCCTCGTCGGTCCAGTTTGTGCGCTCCTCGACGGCGAGCTGCGGCAAGCCGTGCCCCAGCCCCGTGTCGAAGACGGCCACGTGCACGCCCTTGCCCGTGTACCCGAGCCGCCACAGCGCCTCCGCGTGCAGCCTCGATGCCACCTGCGGGGAAGGCACGGCGCCGTGGTGAGCATTTGCATGCTGGGCGAGGAGGAGCACATGCCCTACGCGCATGCAGCCTTGACGTCACCTGCGGCGTGTGCTCCGAAGGCGCGGCGCCTGCCGGGTTGGTCGCCGTCCTCTTGGCGGTGGAAAGAGGATGCCGCGCGGTAGGGTCGCCACTGGAGGTCGCCGAGCACTCGGCTCGCTCCGTGGAGCCGCCTTGAGAGCAGTTGGCACAAGCCGGCGTTGGCGGCGCCGTATGGTCGGAAGCATCCGTCGCCGCCACTTGCTGGATCGCCGGAAGCTCATACCGACGTTCAGGTGAGAGCCCAATCACGGCATCGAGCATGCGCAGCGCTGCAAGTGCGCGCGTGCGCTGCAACGGCAGCGTGAGGCGCATGTCGACCACAGCAAAGTTGCTCGCGCTAGGTGTGCGCCGGCGCACGACCGTCCACCAACCGTCGTGTGCGCACTCGAGCGTGTGCAGCGCGTCGTGGACAAGCTTTCGCGCTTCGTCGTGGGCGACGCGCGAGCGAAACGAGATGATCACACGCTCGCGCGACGCGGCGTTAAGCGTCGACGGCTCCGACATGGGAGCCTTCTTCGAATCCTTTTTCGTCCGTCCCGCCGTGTTCGTTCACAGGAAGGCACTTCTGACCATCCAGTTCGTCTCTAGAGAGATGGTTACCGCGTTCCAAACCCTTTTTGGTTCTCTGGCTCTTCACACACACGATTTGCCGCGTCTGTGCAGTCCTTCAACCGCGACGCCGGGCGTCCTGGGCCCTGGCGGCCACGCAGCGTCAGACTTCATGCCACAAAACAGCACCTTCCAACAGTTTTACAGGCGCGCCCCACTACCAACGCTCAACGCCGCAACTCTAGCGGCCCTCATCAATACCAACGACGAAAACTATCCTGCGCCGAGAGCATCGCATTCAAAGCCTTCTTCACGGCCTGCAGCGTCATCGTCGGTGCAACCTTCTGTCGATTCCACGCTGTCGACCGACGGTCCCGCGGTAGCACCTACGAGTGCCGAGCTAACACCAGTGAGCGACGACGTACCCACTGCGGCAGCTCCACCACCGTTGTGCCATCTGGGCGATCAGGCGAGCGACGCACCCGCAGCAGCTGAAGCAACACCGTTGTGCCGCCTGGGCGCACGGCAGCCTGGCTGCATGCGCCGCTGCTGCATCAAGCGCAAGCGGAACGGGCCAGAGACGGACGACGAGGAGCAGTCGCAGGAAGAGGGCGGCCCGCCGGCGCCCGTGCACGCCCGCGTCGCGTCGCTACACTTTGGTCATAAGCCGCCCCCCGAGGAGCGCTTAAGGCCGAGCGGCGGCAACCACTTTGCGGCTTTCGGTGGCGGCAGATTTGGGGCTCGCCGACAGCAGGATGCGATCAATTTTGGCATTTCGCTCGCCTCCAACTTCAGCCCTGGCACGGACCTTCGCGGCTTTGTCGCGATGGAGAAGTTGGACGGCGTGCGAGCGACCTGGGAGGTGGCGCGCGACCCGCCTTGCTTCCGCACGCGGCGCGGCAACGAGCTCACGCCGCCGCCCTCGATGCTCGCTCTGCTGCCGCGCGACCTGCGGCTGGATGGTGAGCTATGGCTCGGCCGCGGCCGCTTCGAGCAGACATGGGCGGCGGTGCAGCGTCCTCAGGAGGCCACCTGGTCAGAGGTCAAGTTCATGGTCTTCGACGCGCCGGGGGCGCGTGGCGGCTTTGAGGAGCGGCTCGAGACGGCGCGCGAGCGGCTCGGCCGAGGCGGCGCGTTCGCAGAGGCGACGAGCGATCGCGTGCAAGTCGTCGGGACAAGGGCGTGCGAGGACGTCACTACCAAGGAGGCGCTCCTCGAACATGTGTGCCAGCGCGGCGGAGAGGGCCTCATCCTGCGCCGTGCGTCCTCGCGCTTCGTCGCGGGGCACTCGCCCGACCTCTTCAAGTGCAAGCGGTGGCTGGACGCGGAAGCGAAGGTGCTCAAGTACCGTGCGAAAGGCAAGGACTCGCTGCGCTGTCAGGCGCTCGATTCGGGCGTCACCTTTGACCTCACTTGGAATCGTAGCACGGCGCCGCCGCCACCGGGGAGCATCGTCAGCTTCGCGTACCAATTAGGCCTTCAAGGCGGGCCCAGGTTCCCAAAATTTCTGCGCGAGCGCCCGGACCTGGAAGGCATGCTGGAGCGCACTGGATGCTGAGGCCGAGAGGGGCAATGAGAGACCCCTGAGACCGAGTGCATTGTCATGATCGAAAGTGGTATGTCACTGTCGCACATGAAAACGGACGTGACGATCGTGTCGCACGGGCGCGTCTCACTCGACTCGGTCCCGCACGACTGCCAGCGCTGCGCAAGCGGTAAGCGGGTACGGTGTTGGAGGGCATGGCGGCATGCGGGCATTGGGCCATGGCGCATGGCGGGCGTGTTGTCTGCCACGTGCCAGTCTGCGGCTGTCGAGCTACTACAACGCTCTACGGGGTTCGGTTCTTGTAGTCGCGAATTTTCGCAACAACAGCGTGTACATGCTTCGAAGCTCCGCTCGACGACATACACACGCCCCGCAGCCCGCACTCAATCTGAGGTCGCGTCCGGGGTACTGACCGTATGTAGCTAGCACCGACACCGTTCTTGCTGCCTGAGACGCGAAATAGGAACGTATCCACCATGCACCACAGCGCGCTCCATGCACTGTCTCATCCTAGCTGGGTGGCCCCACATGGCCACTCGACCGTGCGCGGGCCGCCTCACATCAGCCGCGAGAGGAAGCGTTTGAAGATCTGCTGCCCGTACGGCACGTAAGAGAGCATGTACCAGGTCAGCGCCCCGAACTGGATCACGACGAGGACGAAGGAGACGAGTTGCCATTTGAGGACGAAGACGCTGAGCAGCGTGGCGCAGAGCGACGAGACGTACACGAGCGATGCGGTCCGCCGCTCGGGCGCTGCCATATCCTGAAATTGCTTCACAGGCCCGACCAAAAAGGAGGACGAGCCGATGGCGAGCAGGTTGCCGAGGGTGTACTTGAATGCAAAGGGAGCTGGGTTGCCGAGGAGGAGCGATGGGAGCGAGTTGAGCGCCGAGAGCGAGAGCGATACGCCGAAGAAGAAGCAGAAGCCGAACCCGAGCAGCCGTTGCTTGTAAGTCAGGGTCGGGCAGCATCGGCAGAGCTTCTCGAGCCGCGTCTCAGGTACCTTAGGCTTCTCGACGAGCCCGATGGTGCTCCCCACCGTCGTGACCCCGGCCACGCCGTAGTCGCGAACGGTCTGCAGCGCGCTCCATGGCGCGCTCGAGAGGCCACCCAGAGGGGAGCTGCAGCCGCCGCCGCCTGCCTCGACGTCGCGCTTTGGGATGAGGCCCTGCTTCTCCGGGTTGCGTGCGCCGCCGAGCCCGATGCGCGAGATGGACCAGCCGGATGAGCTGTAATCGTCGCCGCCCGACTCGGAGCCGCCGTCCTCCTGCGACGTCGGAGGCCGACCGCCACCGGCAGCAGCTCCTGACCACTCGCCAGCCGCAACACTCGTGACCGTCGCGCCTAGGACCGAAACGGACTTGGTGGCGGATTCGCGAAGCGAATCGGCAGACGCGTAGACGTCGGAGACGGATATGTCCTTGATCTTTGTGATGTCGATGTTATTGGCCATGGTCGCCATTTCGCTCGCGCGGCTATGCACGCGCGCGGCCGCCTCCTGCGCCCGCTGCTGCGCTAGCTCGGAGGCAAGGCGCGCCTGCTCACGCGCCTGCTCCGCGACGCTCGCGAGCCGCTCGGACGCCATTGACGCGCCCATCTCCGCCATGAACTTGAAACCTTCCATTCCCTTGAACTTGAAAGGTCGCGACGCGACCCGAGGCCGGGCTCGTGAAGATGCTTCTTGGGCGCAAAAGGGATGCGTGTGTTGGTGAAGCGCTTCAAACTTGCCGTTTTTGGTATTCTGCCTTTGCAACCGTCCCTCCCGTACCTGGTGGCACCAACGCAGAATGCGTTTCAGCGCTCTAAGTATATCTTCGATGATAACCGAACTGTTCTTGATGCGGCCTCTTACCTTGAACAGAATGGTAGGGGCGGGGTCTTTGTCTTCT
>Ga0210241_100723_pt1 | contig 28407 bp, 22 predicted proteins | sample ChrtobMetP5a_8mM_FD_155488 | JGI IMG/M metagenome (GOLD analysis project Ga0210241, IMG submission 155488) | Chrysochromulina tobin associated microbial communities from unialgal haptophyte culture, Seattle, Washington, United States - P5a_8mM | ecosystem: Host-associated > Algae > Haptophytes >...
CAGGGAGCCCGGCAGCGACGCGCTCAAGGGCTCGGAGAGCTTGAAAGAGGCTGTGAGGAGAGAGTGTGAGGAGACGATAGGACGAGAGAAAAAGTGTCCCAACTGGATACGGCCCCGGTTTACCGCGTTCTGACATGCATCCGATCCGACGTTTCGGTTTCCGACGTAACCGCTAAAGCTTACACCGCAGCCGACCGCACCTCACATGCCGCGCCCGGCAGTGCCGGACGGCGGACGCGTCCCCGCGGTATGCACCCTGCCGCCTAACCCGCTGCCGTGCGATGCTACCAAGCTCTGTCGCACTCTCTCGACTCTGGAACTCTGGTCACATTCGTGATTCGATGGCCTAGCTGCTACCTGCATGGCCATGCTGCACTTTTGCTGCACTCACTCATCATGGTTCATGCGCGATCTCAGATCTGAGATCAGTTGACCCGCGAAGCAGGTACCTTTTCGACGTCGTCATTGTCGAGCCGCTTATAGATGGCGTGCGGGTCTGTGCTGCAGCTGTACGTCGTGTGTACGATGCTCTTGCCCTTCATCTCCTCCTCGCCCGCGGTGCCCATCGGCTCGGTAGTCAGGCCGACTAGCTTGAGAGCATCGCCGAGGCACGTGTCGGCACCATCAGTGCTTCTCCAGCAGTCCTCGATGTGAACGATCCGCCCGAGAATCTTCGCATCCCCCGATGCATTTGTGATGTACGTACTCGAAACGTTTGCGAACGCGCTCGGATAGCGCGGGATGGTGCAGTCAAACAACGTGCCGGCTGGAGTAAAGCGGTGGAAGGATGAGAATTGCCTGGCGAGCTCGTCTCGCTCCAGATAAAAGAGAGCGGCCTTCGGGCTCTGCTTGAATGATGTGAGGGCGTCCGTCCAAGACTTCATGGCCTTCGCGTTACGCGCCTGCGCGCACTTTGACGACCCATCATCCGTTGCCGTGTGCTGTCCGCCCGTATCGGCGTTCATAAACTGCGGGAACAGCTTGAACGTAATGGTGCAGTTCGAGCGCGGGCACACGTCTTCCGGGACGCTCTGGCACAGCCGATCACGAATGCGCACGAAGTACTCGGCTATGTTGTAGTCCAGACCTTGGTACAGCGAGGCGTCGTCGGAGATATTCGCCGGCCTCAGGTTACGAGGTATGGATTTGAGCGCGTGCTCGAACTTCAATGTCAGCTGCGTGTTGGTCTTTTCCTTGAGGGACCCAGTGTCCGCATCAAAGATTGCGTGTGTAGACTTTGGGTCGTCATGCTCATCGCACTCGGCGATCTCGTTCGTGGACCACAACGAACCGGGACTACGGGCGAACGGTTCCCCAAGGTCGAACATGCACGGATGGGTCCCGAGTGCATCCCCAAAGTTTGACGTGCCGCTTCCATGGTCAGAGACAATTACGAGCAATTCCGCCCGCACTTCGGGCTGTGCCTCGTGCTCCTGTGCACTCGGAACGTCGTCAGATTCGTGATCATGATGATCATGATCACCGTGGTGCGAATGCAAAATGACCGATTCCCAAGTTATTGGCTCAGAAGGCACGCCGACGACCATTACATGAAGCTGTAGGAGAGCCAGCAAACCAGACATTTTTACTGTCCCGATAAGGAAATTTACAATTGCATGCAGTTCATGTGCAGTTCATGTGCAGTTCATGTGAAATCGGTTGAGAAAAAGTGGCCATCCTTATACGGCGATCTCACGATTAAATCCGGAAGGCGGGAACGGGTGAATGTCAAAAAGAAGTCCGTTCGCGCGGACTCAAACGGATAACGGTGCATCTGCATGCAAGCGTCTTTTTCATGCTTTTGGGGGAACGCAAAGATCTGTAGGATTGCACGGCGGTGGTCACATTGCGCAGACACACACCTCATATACGACGGCCCTCTGTGCGGCAAGGCCTGCACGACCGCGGGCCCTTCCTTCGTTGCATGGGAGCATGCTTCCCGTTGACCCACCCATTTGCGCTTTGGCTCGCGAGCCGACAGACCCAGCGGCGAGGCCGAGGGCGCTCATTCCCCACGTCCGCACGGCTCCCCGCGCTCACAACAGTGCTCAACACAGCGCTCACAGTGCTCAACGGCGCTCACACCGCGCTCAACACGGCGCTCATCGCTCACTCCTCGGCGGCGGCGGCGGCGGCGGCGGCAGCGAGGATCTTGTTGTACTTGTCGACCTCGAGTTGCCTCTGGACCGCGACGCGCTCGAGCTTGGAGTCGATGGTCTGCAGCTGTCCGTCGAGCCAATCGCGAGTGGCCATCGAGAGCATCTGCAGCCTCTCGATCTTGTCCGCGTTGGCCGCCTCGTTCTGCTTCAGCGCGCCGAGTGCGATCACAAACTCTTCCTTCTTAGTCTCGAGCTCCTTGACGATGGGCAGGCGCTCCTCGAGCAACGCGTTGCGCAGCGGCTCGTACTTCTTGCGAAGCGGGTCGAGCGCGTACAGAACCTCCGTCGCCAGAGGCGCCGCTGAGGCGGGGTTCTGACCGGTGATCAGGTTGGCCGCCACGCATACCTTGGCCTCCCACGGAGGGGCGCACACGTAGATGGGGCCGTCGACCATCGCGTCCTGGCACGAGCCGGGGCTCATGCCCGACCCCTTGGCCACCACCGCCGCTTTGCCCACCGCCTCCTCCTCCGCGTTCGAGAAGCCGGTGCATTCCTTGCCCGCGAGCAGCTTGGAGCCATCGGAGAGGACGACGTTGACCAGCGCCGCCGGGCCGTGGCACACGGCAGATACAATCTTGCCCGTCTCGAAGAGCTTCACCGCGAGCTTCTTCGAGTCCTCATTCTCGGGCAGGTCGAAAACCGGCCCATAGCCACCAGGGAAGAAGAGCACGTCGTAATCGAGCTCCTCGCGCGCCGCCACATCTGCGAGCTTCAAGTGGCTCGCGAGCATAGCTTTGGACTCCTCGTTCTCGGCCCACGCGATGGACGCTTTCTCGCCCGACGACCTCGCATCATCAAGCGAACTCGGGTCAATCTGAGAGCAGCCGAGGGGCGAGGCAATGTCCAGCTTCCAGCCGGCGGCCTGCCACCGCATCACCGCGTGCGTCAGCTCCGTGAGATAGAAGCCGGTGGGCGTCCCGTCCGGAAGAGCTGTCGAGGAGGTCAGCACGATCAGGACCTTCTTCGGGGTCATGATAGCCTTGGCCTCGGCCACGGGGTCCACCTCTGAGTCACCCATTGTCGTTCCGCAACTGACCGCCCTGGGTGTGAACTGTGAAGCCAACGCGGCTCTGATATGTATGTGAACGCGTTGGAGTGTTGAAATTACACTGAGTCTCAGCTCTCAGGCGAGTCTTTCTCACGGGAAGCGCTACCTGCCGCCTCGCGCGCTTGACCTTGTCCTTCCAGGACGCCCTCAATTTTGAATTCGTATGTCAGGACAAATTGTCAGGACCTCAGGACTCAGGTGTCAGGTATGTTAGATGTGAGCACCAGTTAGCCCCATAATGCATAAAGAACGCTGTCACATTCCACACGGGCAATGCACACACAGCGGCACGGCAGGCGACCGTACTACACGATAGAACAACACGACCATGCAGCGCACACCACTCATCGAACGGTTCACACTCGCACAACATAGGTTGGGGACACAAATTGAGAGGCACGAACCCTCCTGTCCATGTCCGGCGTTCCCGGCTCTCACACGGCCGGCTGGCTTGACAGCTCATACACAGCTTATTCAAGGCGCAAAGCGTGATGCATTCAAGGCGAGGCGAGAAGACTGAAGTCTGAATGTTGCTCTCTCTGCTCCTCCTTCTCCCAGCAGCACACATGCATGCCCCATAGCTCGCCGCCACGGATGTTGGGGCGGGCGGCGTCTCACGCACTGGAACGGCCGCTCAGTCAGCCGCCAACGAAGGCGTGCGGCCTAGAAGAAGACACCTTCTAGGCCGTTGCCGCCGTTGCCGCCGTTGCCGCCGCCGCCGTCGTCGTCGTCGTCGCCGCCGCCGCAGTCACGCCGCGTGCGCTCGAGCTCAGCGAGCTCACTCACGCCCGAGGCGCCAAGTGACGAGGGTGCATCAAGCAAGTCAAACAACGCTCCGGGGCTGCCTAACGACGAAGGGGAGGGCGGATTGGGGAAGTCGAACATGTCTGGGGACATTGACGGAGCCGAGGAAGGAGCCGAGGGCGGAGCCGAGGGTGCGTCGAACATGCCGAACATTGACGGAGCCGAGGGTGCGTCGAACATTGACGGAGCCGAGGGTGCGTCGAACATTGACGGAGCCGAGGGTGCGTCGAACATTGACGGAGCCGAGGGTGCGTCGAACATTGACGGAGCCGAGGGTGCGTCGAACATTGACGGAGCGGAGGGTGCGTCGAACATTGACGGAGCCGAGGGTGCGTCGAACATTGACGGAGCCGAGGGTGCGTCGAACATTGACGGAGCCGAGGGTGCGTCGAACATTGACGGAGCCGCCGATGCATCAGCTGATGCACCAGGGCTGCCGAGCGGTGATGCCGCTGTCACGTCGAGCAACGTGCCAAGGCCGTCCAGGGAGGACGCACTAGGGCTGTCGAAGGACGTACCAAAGCCCTCGAGCAACGACGCACCGGTTGCTTTGGACGAGTTGACGGCAGGGCTTTCGAGCCCCGAAGCAGGGGTGCCGAACACGTCGTCCAGCGGCGACGTAGCGTAGGGCACGTTGAGCGACGCATCGAGGGCGGGGGCGGCGTCGAGCCACGATCCTGGGGTGCCGAATGCATCGCCGGCAGGGCTGCCGAACAAGGAGGCGGGGGTTGCGAGCAAGGCGGAGGGTTCCTCCAATTGACGAAGCTCGTCCTCGAGCGCTGCCTCCGCTGCCTTGGCCTCCGCCGCCGCCTGGACCTCCGCCGCCGCCTTGACCTCCGCCGCCATCACAGGGGGCATCCAGGGGGGCATAGCGGACGTATCGGGGGCACTGCCGTTGGTCACGTTGGGGAGGGAAGGCATCCAGGGGGGCATAGTGGACGTATCGGGGGCACTGCCGCCCACGTTGGTCACGTCGGGGAGGGAAGGCATTGCGAAGAGCATCGCGGAAGAAGGATCAGGGGCCGTGTGCAGCGGCGCGGCGACGGTGGCGCTGAGGGTGTCGAGTACGGCGGCAGACGAATCTGCCGGTCGCATACTTGTCAACTCCTCGGCCGACGGCGTCGTCTCTGAGCCCATCGCCCCTGCGGCGAGGCCCCCATCCTTGCCTCCCCCGTCTACTGCTGCTGCTGCTGCTGCTGGCACGCCCTTGCCTTTGCCCTTCCTGCTCGTCGTGCCCATCGCCGCCACGCTGCCGACCTTGCCGGCGGTGGCGCCGGTGCCCCCTTTGGCGCCGTCTCGAGCGCCCTTTGGGCCGGCCCCGGCCCTTGCCGCAGTCGTCTTGACGACGGCGGCTTTGGCATGGGCGCTCGCACTCGCTTCCTTAGCCGCCGCAGCCGGCGCCTGTGCCGCGTGTGTGGCACGCGGGGAGACGCTACCATTGGCCTTGGCGCTGTCTCGAGCGCTCGCATGCGCCTCCTTGGTCGGTAGCGCCGGCGCCTGTGCCGCGCTGGTGGTACGAGGCGACGACGCTCTGGTCAGCTTCAGATCCGCTTGGCACTCTGCCACCGCGCGCTTGGCGGCCGTGCCCGCCGCCGCCGCCGCCCCGAGGCCCCCGCGCCCATGGCAGGCGGCTGTGGGGACGGTCGCTCGGTGAGCGCCCGAGACAGCGCTCAACGCGCGCCCGCTGAGCGCTGTCACGCCCCTTGCACTGCTCGGTGCACCAATGGCGGCGCGGCAGCTGGGTGGAGCGCCCGCGACGGCGCGCTTGGAGGCACCGGATGGCTGCAGCGGCGGCGGCGCTGGCGCGTCCGAGACCAGGGCGGCGCCAGCTGCCGCGTGCATCTGGACCAGCTGATGGAGCCACGCGTCCGCGCCGTCCTGGGCGCTCCACGCGCCCGTGCCCGCCTCCGGCGCCTCAGCCGTCGCCGAGGCGCCTTGGTCGGTGGCAGCGCCCACCAGATGCGGCGGCGGGGTCCCCAATCGGGAGAAAGCGCGGTTCATGGCCTCCAGGACAGCAGCGGGCGAGGCAGCCAGTGCGCGCTCCACAGCGGCGGCCGAGATGGTCAGCGGCTGCTCCCCACTCGTAGGCATGCGCATGCAGCGTGCCGAGGCGCTGCCGCCGCCGCTCACGCCGCTACCACGGGCATCGCACGCGGCTCGATGCGGCAGCGATGCCGACGCCGGCCGCGCCGACGACGCACCGTGCCCCCCCACCCCTCCGCGCGCCCATGAGCCCGTGCTTACCGGTCTTACCGGTCGCCGTAAGCTCGGCGGCTTCGTGCCCGGCACGACGCTTGGCACGCGCCGGCCGTGATGAGCGAGGCCATACCGGTAGATGCCGTTGGCGCCGGCGGCAGCGGCCCTCTGTGCTAACGTGGATGTGTCATGGGCCATCCAGCCAGCCTGGCCATGGCTAGCATGGCCGGGCGCGACAGGCAGCGACGACGTCGGCGCATCCGCCCATGTGCACGAAGGCCCGTGCACAGCGGTCGGTGCAGCGGCGGTCGGTGCTGGCGTACCGGCGGTGGCGGCGGCGGCGGCGGCGTCGGGGGCGTCGGCGCCGGCATCGGCGCCGGCGTCGGCCTCGCTCAACGTCGCTTCGGCGACGACGGCGGCCGCTGAGGGCGACGCGGCCGCCGCTGCCGATGTGAGCTCATGGAGTTGCTGCTGCAGCCGCGAGGCGATGCGAGCCATCTCGCACATGAGCTCGCTCTCGACGCGCTCCATGTCCACGTCACTCATGGGCTGCGCGCGCTGGCGCAACTGGAGCTTCTGCGACTTGAGACGCAGCTTGATCAGCTGCTGCCACGAGTCTGCCAATGCCTGCTCCGCCTCCGACGCCGCGAAGGCTCCGGGATTCGGATTCGGTCCCATGCCTGCCTTGGTCCGTACCATCTCGAGGTACGCGAGATCAGCCTCGGCAAGGTGCTCGAGGGACTGCTCATCTTGCTCGAGCATCGCCATCATGCGCTCGTCGCGCGCGTCCGTCTGGGTCGCGATCTCGGTCGCGATCTCGCGCGCCGGCAAGCTGCCACTCCCGCCGCCGCCGCCGCCGTCCTCACCGACCACGCCGTTATGCCGGCGCACCGCATCCGCGTAGGTTCGCATCCGCAGCGAACGTGCGAAGCTCGCCATGCCGGAGGGGGTGCGCAGACGGTTGAGCGTGTGCCGGTTGTGCATGTCGCTGCTGCGCTGCGCGCGGCGCCGTGCGCGGGCAACCTCGCGAGCCACGGCCTGGCTCGTCAACAGCAACAGCGGAGCCATGCTGGGGCCGCCGCAGCTCGCGCCAGCGCACGCGCCGGGGCCGGGGCCGACGCCGCCGGCGCGTCCGAGGCTGCCGAGGCCGCCAACGTGGCCCATCGCAGAAGGCGTGGCGCCACCTAGCTGGCCAATGAGCCAAGGCACATGGGGACGTGGCGGCTGCTGCCAAAAGTCCGTGGGCGCCGGTATTCCCAAATTTGGCGGCTCTGCCTCAGGCGCTGGCTGCGCAGCCTCAGCCTCGTCCTCGGTGGTCGCGCTCGCCTCGAGCACAACCGGCGGCGGCACGGGCGCGGCGGGCATGCCACTGCTGCCTCCACTCTCTATGCTTGCGGAGCGGGAAGCGGCAGCCTTCTTTGCTCGCGCGAGCATGGCACCCACCTCGTTGAGATGACGGAGCCGTGCGGAATCGGCAGCACGCGTGCGTGCATTGGCCTTCACAGACATTTGCGGCGGCTGTCGTGGTTGGCGCACGGCGCTGGCGTGCTCTGGCGAGGCATGCATGCTCCCCTGCGCCTGAGAGCGAGAGATTCCTGAACTCGCAGTGCCTGCTGGTGCAAGCGCAGCCATCGCACGTTGCGCTCGCGCGAGGCTACAGGCAGGGAGCGAGTGTAGGCAGCGAGACACAGGTACCTGCACGGCGTGCAGGCTCAGCGCTCACGTGTGCTCTCAGTCGTAATTGTCGCCAGCGGAGGCACAAAAGGCCGATCCCCTTCGGAGGGGCGGAAACATGGTGACGAAACCAACTTTTCGTGATCGACGGAGCTGAGTTTGAAAGTGAGCACGTGTTCCCTCCGTAAGAGCGTATTGATGGTGTTCGTGCGAGCACACGATCTCGTTTGCGAGTTTGAGTGACCAAGCAACGACATCACCAAGGTCTCCGTGCGCCGGGGGCGCGACTCAAGAACAAACACAGAGAAGTAGAAGAAGAAGCCAAGGTACTCGCGTCGCGCGAGCGCGACTGATGCGTGATGGAGTCGTATCAGTCGTTCACCTCCGAAACTGTTGCCTGTTGGTCTTTAGGTGGTCAGTGCCTGAGGTCACGCGTGCCCGGACTGCCGTCCCGAAGGGTGGCGTCTCACACGAGGGCAGCCAGGCACGTCGTTGACGAAGCCGGCGCTCTCCACGCTCCACGGCTGCGACTGCTGCTCCCGCCGACGGCGCACGGCGCCCACGGCGGCGCACGAGTGCCCCAAGCATGCATCGAGCCGATGAAGGACCGCATAGAGCTGCCCGTGGCAGTTATACACCAACCCGCGCCTGTCGACCCAGAGGCGGCCGAGGTCGAAGCGATCAAACGTGAGGAACCGCGACGCGCCGAGCGGCGGCGCAGCGACCCGCTCGGGAAAGGCCAGCGCAAAGGCGTTGAGTCGTCCCTGATCGCACCACGGGCCTGCCGAGGCGAGCAGCCAGTCGAGATAGGCCAGCAGCGTCGGCAACTGCCCGAGGATGACGCCCGAGTTGAGGACCGTCCGACCGGTAAAGGTGCGCGGATCGCGCCCGTCCGAGCGAAGCATCTCGTCGCCGCCCACACTCGATGGGTTGGCCAGCTCGCCATACCTGTTCGCCTCGGCACCCACGTAGAGCTGCTCGGCGGGCGGCGGCGGCTCGAATGGGGAGGCTTGGAAGCTCACCTGATGAGGGAGGCAATCAGTCGCAATCAATGTCAATCAATGGCAATCAAGGGGGGGTGCCCACGATGGAGGAGGCTTGGAAGCTCACATCACTCACGTCGGCCAGCAACGCGAGACCCACACCACCACCGCCGCCGCCGCCGCCGCCGCCGCTTAGCCGCTCCCGCAATACGTCCCGCGCGACTGCAAACTTGATCGCCTTGCGAAGCCGGTCGTTCCAGCGCTTGGAACGGCGCGGCACGCCGGAGCCGTTACGAACCCAAGTGTACTCGCGGAGCGCGTACCGGTAGAGGGTCGCGCCGTGTTGGGCGCAGGCCGCTTCCACGCCCTCGCCGACGCGGCTGCGCTCGGAGACGATGACCACGTCGGCCGCGCTCGGGGGGAGGACCGACCGGAGCGCGGACAGGAACTCGAGCAACCCCGCCCTCGCGGGTAGGCTCTCATGCACACCGAGCACCAGCGGCAGACGAGGCTTCACTGAGACGAGGCTGCCGCCGATCCCACCGCTCTCGACACGGCTGTAACCGCTGTAACCGCTGTAACCGCCGATCCCACCGCTCTCGACACGGCTGGAACTGCTGCTGCTCCGAATGCTCCGGCTGCCACTGCCGCTACCGGCGTCGCCATCGCCGCCGCGACGTGAACCCCTCAGTGGAGCCCCCATCAGTGGAGCCGAGGCATTGATGACCCCTGATGACCCCTGATGACCCTTGATGACATCATCCATCAGTGGAGCCGAGGCATTGAGAGCCCACCCCACCGCATCGCCGGCGCTGCCGCCAGCGATGCTGCCGGCGACGCTGCCGGCGACGCTGCCGGCGACGCTGCTAGCGGTCGACACCGCGACGTAACGCTCCCCTCTGTCGCTGAGCAGTTGTCGCAGCTGCGGCCTGTGAGCGGCAAGCGCGGCCGTGAAGGCGACTTGACGCATCGCGAGCACCTGCGGCGGCCGGCGGCGCAGCGCATTCCACAGATGGCACACCAATTGGCGCGGGTCCCCAAAGCAGCGCAGCTCCTCGGGCGAGGAAGCGGTGAGGCGCATGGCCTCGTACTCTGCGATCGGGTCAGTCGATCGTCCGACACGCTCAGCATCGAACCACGCGGGCGTGTTGAAGAGGCGGGCAGAGACCACGTCCACTTCCGCCGGCCAGAGTGCCTTCATGCGCTGCGCACACGCTTGCTCGGGCGCGCCGCGACCAAGGGTGCCCACCTGCATGCAATGAGGGAGGTAATCAGCATGCAATGAGGGAGGCAATCACCGACCAAGGGTGCCCCCACCTCACACCCGTCGCGCTCCGCCCACCATTTCACACGTGCCCGCGCACGCGCCGTGTTGCGCACGAGGTAGGCGCCGCTGTTGATGAGGCACCAGGGTACATGCTTGGCGCCCGTCACCTTGCGATGCGCCATGCGCTCCAGCGCACGCGCCGAGCAGCCTGCGGCCGCGCGCCCGCATCGGCACTGACCGCCCACGTGGCACGTCGCGCCGTCCGCCTCGGCAAAGGGCGAGTGGCAAGGGAAGACGAACGACGGGCCGTCGAGCGGGAGCAGCCGCTCGATGGTACCCTCGAGTGACGAGCTCACATTGTTCACAACCGCGTCGCCGTCCAGGTAGAAGACGACGGCGCACGCGTCCTCGCCGCGCTCGAGCATCACATGCACCGCGAGCGGGTTGGACCACACGGCCGGGATCGTCTCCGGCACTAATCGCTCCGTGAAGAGCGCATACGTGTACCCGTGCGCCAACGCCCAATTCAGCGTTTGCTCCACGGCGTGGCCGCCCCAGCCGCCGAGCAGGTTGGCCGTCATGACCGTCACCACGCACACACTTGGCTGCGCACGCCTCGCGGGCTGGAACTCGCGGACTGCGTGAGCAGAAAAGTCCAGGCTGCTCGACGGCCGCTGTGCGGCATGCGAAGGTGCCGCATGCGCCGACACTCTGCAAGCGCGAGGGTGTCGCCGGCAGCACGAGGAGCGCGGGTCGTCCGTGATCGGGCACCCGGCCATTAATAAATGAGGGGCCGTGTGAATGATAAGTCGTACCGGTAATGTAGAGAACTCTACAGACCTCCTGACTCGCTCCTCCAAAATCTCTGCCGGACGCACGACGCAGCCGTTCCACTCCCACACACATACAGCGTCCTCTCTCGCATCTCACCTGACCGACGGCTGGCTGGCGGTCCATGCGCCAGTGTGCTTCTATCTCCACTCGGAGCTCCCGTGGCGTGCTGCCGGGAGGAGCTCCCCATCAGATGAGCGAGCAGTGCGCGCGTCGCAGCACCTGTTCTCTCTTCTCTCTCAGGACACGCGTCCGATGCGGTCGGCCCGCGCTCAGTACGGCGCTCAGTTAAGATTCTGGTCTCAGGGCACGCCCCACGCGCCCGTGTCGCGGAGCGTCGTGCTCGCAAACGCGCCGGTGACGCGCCCCTTGGCAGAGCTCTGATCCACTGTCTGCTTTGTCGGGTCGATCGCGTCATACTCCCCCGGCGCGGGTGTCGCTTTGGTCTGATGCAGATGGCGTGCTGCCTTCTGACCGAATCCGCTGCCGCTCTTGCCCACGCGCGCGTTGAACGACTTGACCTGCCCCATGCCGTCGTTGGCGTGCGGGTCGTAGTCCGTCGACTGCGGCGCCGACGTCTGACGAAGCTCCGCGAGCTTCACCGACTTGGACGCAAAGGCGGCCGACGGCTTCGCGTCCGATGGCTTCGCATCCGGCGCCTCATACGTGCCCGGGCCCGGCGTCTCGGCCGGCGTCCGGAGGAACGCCTCGGGCCGGCGCACGGCCGTGCCGAAGCCGCCGCTGCCCGCTGCCGCGGACTTGTTGAACGACTTTGCGGCGGCCGAGGCCATCGATCCGAGCGCGTGCGCGTTGTACGCGCCGGGCGCGGGCGCGTCGCTCCCCTTGGGCGTGTGGAGGCGCTCCGAACGCGACGAGAAGGCAGCCGAAGGGGCCGTCGCGGACTCATTGGCCTTGGCAAAGGCACCCGGCCCCACGTAGTACGAGTCGGGTGCCTCGGACGCAGCCGGCAGAAAGGTCTCTCGTTTCGAGGTGCCGCCGAAGCCCGTGTTCGGCGCGCTCGAAGCGGATTTCGACTTGCTGAAGGCGCCCTCGCGAGCGTCCGAGTAGTCGGCCTGGATGGCCTCGCGCGTGGGTGCGAACCGGTCAGCTGTGCCGCCCATCGCCTCCGCCTTCTTGTTGAAGGTTCGTGTGGCCGTTGCGGCGAGGCCGTCGTTCGCGTGCGGGTCGTAGTCCGTCGCCTGCGGCGCTGACGACGGCCGAAGCGTCGCTAGTCGAGCTGATTTGGACGCAAACGCGGCCGACGGCTTTGCGGATTTGGTCGCGTCCGTTGGCGCGCTCGCATCGTACGCTCCCGGGCCGGGCGCATCCTCATCCTGCTTGGGGCGGCCGAAGGTGCCCTCGCCACGGCCGCGCACACCCGTGCCAAAGCCGCCGCTGCCTGCGAGGACGGACTTACTGAACGATTTCGAAGCGGCAGACGCAATCGAGCCGAGCGCATGCGCGTTGTACGCGCCGGGCGCGGGGCCTTCCACCTTCTCCGTGGGCAGCCGTGCCGACTTGGAGGCAAATCCCGCCGAGGGGCCGCTCTTTTGGGTCACCGACGCGAACGCACCCGTAAGCGCGTTGTCATACGGCCCCAGCTGCGAAGATGGGTTCTTTGCCGCTGCGGCGGCGGCGTCGGCAAACACGGAGGATCGCGACGAGGTGCCGCCGAAGCCGGTGTTGGCCGCCTTTGAGGACGAAACTGACTTGGACGCGAAGGCGCCCGGCCGGGCGGCCGAGTAGTCGACGCGCGCGTCCTCCTTTGTCGCCTTGAAGCGCTCGCCCAACCCCATCGTCGATCGTAGCACTCCGTTCGCCCCGGATTTGTTGAACGGCGCGAGCGGCTTGCGGTCGACGTCCTCGTACTCGCCCGGGCCGGGCGTGGCGGCCTTGGCGGGTGCAAAGCGGTCCTTGGCGCCGCCAAACGCCGCGCTTGGCCCCTTGTGAAAGCTCTTCGACACGCCGAAGCTCGAGGGTACAGGTGTGTAGTCGTTCGCGCCGCTCTCCGCCCCCTCGCCCGCGTCCTTGCCCGCGTCCTTGCCGGGATTCCAGGTCATCGTGTCGCGGCTTACGCTGCTGCCAAAGCCGCCCTTCCGGCTCGCCGCCGCCTTCGAGCGGTTCGCCGCCGCGCCAATCGTATTGTAGTTCACATCGTATGCCGTCGTCGCCGTCGAGGCCGGGGCCGTTGTCCTGTCGAAGCGACCGCTCTTGCTCGCAAAGGCGGCGGAGACGGAGCCCGAACCCTTGGGCGCCACGTTGGCGAACGCGCCTGTCTTCTCACGCGTGTCGTACGCGCCGATGGATGGTGTCGGCTCCTTGGATGCCGCACTGTCGAAGACGGTCGTGCGCGCAGAGGTGCCGCCCATGCCGCCGACAGCGCTGCTTCCCGAGCGGGAGAGGCTCTTGCTGAAGGCGCCCGGGCGCGCGCCAGAGTAATCTTCGCGCGTGTCCTGCCTGTCCGGCTTGAAGCGCGAGTCCTGCGAGAGCAGCGACATTGCTGTGTTCGAGAGGCTCGTCAGGAGCTTTTGTATTTTCGGGCGTTGAACCGCGCGTGTGGAAGCCACGCCCTTCTAAATTTGGAACGGCGTCCGTATGCGTTGCGGCTTGCGGGCGGGGTCCCGGGGTGCTGCTGGTTCTATGCCGTATCACCGATTCACCGTATCAGCGGTTCAGCGCCGGGGGTTATTCAGTCAGTTATTTCGCGGTCCCGCACACCACACCTCCTACATTGTAAACCTCCGAGGTCTCAAACTCTCAATGCGGACTCAGCTCCGCTGCCCCAATTGCGCTGCCCCCGAGCAACATTAGATCAACACACAAGTACTGACGGATCTGAGACCCGATCTGTAGAGAGTCTAAGACTGCAGTCTGAAGAGAGACTGAGACTTGATCTGAGATTACTGAGAACTCTCACCTCTCGTCGTTATCTCGTCGTCCGCCGTGGGCTTCCTTCCCTTCCTACTGCTACTCAATATTTGTAACTTTGTAAGCCGTACTGTGTTCGTAGGTTACTACTGACTAGTGAGCTCTAGTGACTGCGGGTATCCATAGCGGGATTTGGGCCGGTTCGGGTCGGAGAACATATGTAATCGAATAGATCGCCGTGCGCCGCACGGCATGTCGCATGCCCGATGGCCGATGCCCCCCCCGGGCGGCGCGCGCTGTGTCGGCGGAGAAACCGATGTGGAAACAAATGTAAACTTGGATGCTAAATTCACGACGCTCCGCGTGCGGGCAGCAATTCTAGGAGATGGTCAACCTCATCAAGCACACGAAATGGTGGACATGGTGGACAACAAGGCGCTAAAGCAGAAGGATGTAGGAATGGGCATTGGCTACTAGTGATGTATTACGAGCGTCAGCTACACGCAGCCGCCCGCTGACGTGTACGACAGGCTCTCGTGGTCCCGGCGAGCGTCCGTCTGTCCCTCACTCGACTCGGCGAGCGCAAAGGCACTTTGGAGCGTCTCGAGCGGCGCGAGCGTGAACAGGGTGACCGGGTACGCCCGCCGGTGCCACTGCGGGTGCAGCACGATGCCACAGCAACCGATTGGGATCGAGTCGTACCTTAGGAGCGTCGTGAGGCCCTCTAGCTCATTGTAGATGGCGGAGGTGGGCGTGCCGTAACGCGCAGTGCCCTCCATCGGGCAGCTGCAGTCGGACCAGTACGGCGCGAGAGCCGGCCGCAAGACCGCTGCCCAACTGTCAAAGTTCCTCAGCAGCCCACGACGCTCAAGGTTGACCGGCGCGCTGATCTCGCTCAGATCGTGCTCCGACGGCTGCCACGTCGGGATCGCGAGCAGATGCGCTGCGATGAATTCGTCGAAGGCAACGCCCGCCGGCGCACCGCGCGCGTCCGCCTTGTGCGCCGCCTCAAGGTCCGGACGGAAGACGAGCGTGATGTCTGCGCGCAGCAGCCGCGACGGCTTGTGCACGGAGTATTCGATGCGCCAGGATGTGCTCGAGGTGGGCACGACGATCTGGATGCAAGGTGAGGAGGCCGCCTTGCTCTTCGCCCGCTCAATCTTGACCTCCGCACCGCCAGTCATGCACATGACCACACCACAGGCAGGTGACTCCACGTCAGCCACCACGGCCGCGGCCGGCTCCGCAGCTGCGTCGCGCTGCTTGACCTTACGATAGACGAGGTAGTAGATGACGGCAGCGGCTGCAGCGGCGCTCAAAGCCAACCTCATGGGCGTGGTGGGCGGCAAGATCGATAACCAGGAGCGCTCGCTCGCGCGATTGCCGTGCCACCAGTCAAGTCAAGTCAAGTCAAGTCAAGTCAAGTCAAGTCAAGTCATCGACGGGTCGTGCGCTTCTCGGACGCCCCCTCGATGGCGAGAGCAATTTGGGCTGGCACGTGCCCCACTGTCCCTCACTCCACACACAAACACACGAGAGCAGTGCGAAGCCAACTGCCAAGTTGCGCAGAAGGTGCGACAAGAGAGCGGAGGATCAACCATTTCATAGTGAGTCAGACCCATGTGTGAGCCAGGGTTCCCCTCGCCGATTTGGACCATAAATCCCCGACGCTGAGTTTGCAAGGTCCAAAAAGGTGCCGAAACAGCTTTTTGTCCTTGTGCTTTTTTGCCTCCGCTCTCTGCACCTTCGGCATCCGCGCGCAGCTGAGCGCAAGGCGATGTTGGTCGAGTTCCCCAACGAGACTAGCCGCTCATTGAGCGATGAGCTGCAGAACCGCCTCTCCTTCCAGCGCTCTCAGCTAGATCTGGAGCTAAAGAGCCAACGGGTGTCGAGGAGTGAGATGCTCCGAGATGCGCACATACACTCGGTCAAAGAGCGCGCAGCACGTGAGACGCAGCGCGCAGACGAGGCTCAAATGCGACGACGGCGGCGCGAGGCCCTGTGCAAGGACGTGCAAAACGCCAACGGCATGCCGACAAAGGCGCGCGCGCTTTCACACCGCTCGGCAGCAGAGGGCTTGGGCGTGTGCTCGACCCCTCGCCCGGTCCACGGTGCCGCAGGCGCGCCTTCCGCTGCGTCGCCGATGCGGATGAGTGCGCCGCTGCCGCTAGGGATCAGCGTACCGCTCGACCCGATGGCGAACGTCTCGCCGAGCGGCAACTCACCACGGCGCTCGCAGCCTCCTGGCAGCAACTCACCACGGCGCTCGCAGCCTCCTGAGGCGAAGAGTCCGATTGCGAGCCTCGGGCTGAGGATGACGTCGCTGGCGCCTCTCGAGACGCTGCCCCCGGTGGGCTTGAGCCCGCGCTCCGCCCAGTCGCCACGGCGCGCGCCCGAGATGCCGACGATCGCAGAGGACCCGCGTGAGGAGGACTTCTCACCGGACAGGCCACCTCCTCATCGGCTGCGGGCCTTCGAGCGGACGCTGTTCACAGTAGAGACCACGACCGGCGTCAGCCGCCTGTGCTACGAGATTCGCTGGCTCGACGGGACTGTGCGCCGCATGTATGCCTGAGCGAGAGACGAGGTAGGCACACACGAGGGGTGCCTTGTGGCGCGCCCTGACGACGGATGAGCCCGCCTTGGCGTGAGCCTATCGTATGCTTCGCGTTGGTGCCCCGTATACAGAGAGAGAGAGAGAAAGAGAGAGAGAGAGAACAACAGAGATGTGACCAGCGCAGGAAGGCATACTCTCCTCTGGCGGCGAGCGGCGATGACGGCGAGCCGCGCGGCCTGACGGCAGACGGGCGGGGACGAGTATCCGGATAGAGATCTATAAGGTGAGATGCGCTTTGGGGGACGGGAGAGCGTGACCGTGAGTGACGTTTTCCCCGAGAGCCGACTGTCCCCACCGCCAAGAAGAGGGGAGAGGGCCGCGTGGTAGTCGTTACCCGTTTCAAGGTTAGTAACTCCGCTCCCGATCTCCGAATCTCCGTCGCGCTCCGGCCGAGCCGATGAAGTTGTCGGAGGAGAATTCAACCTCTTACGAACAGACGAAGAGAAGAGCCTATAAACACACAGAATACATGTCTCATATGAGCCCCGCATCGCGGAGCGGGGAATCCATGAGCGTCCTTCGAATATTCCTTCCGAGACACGTGTTGTGCAGGAATTCGTGAACCCCCCCGACCGCGGGGCACACACGTGAGTCCAGCACGTGCGGTCGTGGCGTGGCGTGCCAACCTTATAAAATGTCGTCGCCTGTGCCACCGGGTTCCTACAATGCGCGCCTGGCACGAGCCAGATCCTCGAACGCTTTGAACGGGCGGAGCCCTATCGTGAAAGAGGCTTTGAAGCTCGACCACACAGATGACGAGGAAGATGTGACCAAGGCAATGGAGGGCCTTGCAGTGGCGCCGCCGCCGCCTCCACCACCTCCGGAGGATGTGCCAGAGCCAGAGCCAGAGCCAGAGGATGAGGCACCGCCGGCGACCATTGCCCCCCTGTTCGTCGTCGGCGCCTCCGTGTTCATCCCGAGGTCAGACGGTTCCACGGCCGTCGGCACCGTCGTCGATTACTTTCCTGAGACGGGCACCTGCACGGTTGAGATTGGCGAACCTGGCTCTGGCAAGCGGAAGCGGGTGGAGCAGACCAAGCTCAAGGAAGCCCCGCCCATTGAGGCGCCCTTGCCAACGGCCGAAGCTGGCGGCGCCAAGTACCCCATCGGCGCCTCTGTGTACGTACTTCGCAGCAACGGCGAGGAGACGCTTGCGACTGTGAAAAAGTACGAGCCGACGAAGAAGGTGTACGTGCTCGACCTCGGCAAGGGGCAGCTCAAGCAAGCCAACGAGAAATCGATGCGCGCGGCAGACGATGAGCCGCCGCCGCCGCCGCCGCCGTGATCGAGGATGCCCAGCGCCACAGGGGCGGGGTGCGCCACCCAGCGCCACAGGGTACTGTGCCTATCGCCCCCAAAGCTATGGCCTGTGGGTGGTCGCCAGGCGCTCTCAGTGGGAGTCGTGGAGATCGGACGGTGCCGCACTTGTTGACTGCAAACTCGAATGGGCGCAAACCCACGGGGGCGTGGGTCCTCGCAGGGGTGGTTGAGGTTGTTTTTGGACATTGGTGCACATATGGGGTCATCCAGGGCGGCGATCCATCTACTGTGATCCAGTGTGTTGCTTTCCGGTTGGCCATGGCGTTGACCGTGTTGATGCAACAGCCAACACGATTGCGGGAATCCGCTGCGCCTGGCGGGCGGGGTAGCACCGGGAACGGAATTGGGAAGTTGGCAAGGTCCTCGGGGGAACGAGCGATGGAAGCGCAATATTCAATATCGACGATACCGCGTTCGTTACGCTTAATGTGAGAGTAAGAGAGAGACTATAAATGATCACTGCTTGCGCATATGCGCAATTCGGGCTGAAAAATTTCGGCGACGTTGACATATTCTGGGTACAGTGACGGACCGGCACACACGCGTGAGAGCCGGCTCGCCGGTCACAAGAGCAGCGAGCCGGATATCGTGATTCGTGAAGGACGTGAATTGATGTACACGGTAGGCGCGCGTCCTAGAGACTTCGAGTGCTCGCGGCATCAGAAGTCGGCGACGGTCTGCCCATGAAACGCGCGGCTGCTCGATCCCCGCACGAGGGACAGACTCTGCCACGTGGCACGAGGGACAGTCTGCCACGCGCGCCACACTTTTGCGAGCGCCTATGCCGGCACGGCGACGGTGTGCGTGCGGCTCACAGGCGTACCTCTCACGCGTACGAGGGGAGCTCCCATGACGTGGCGCCGCTCGCCACGTGCACGTAGTACGTTTGCCCCGACGCGGAGTCCAGCGCCGCAGTCCATCCCGGGGGCAGGGGGGGCGCGGGCGGCGGCGCGGGCGGCGGCGGCGGCGGCGGCGGCGGTACGACACCCTCGGCCGCCTTAGGCCGTTCCCATGTCGTCTGGCCAGTGGTGTCGTTGACGAAATACGACTGCGCGGGGCGAGACGGGCACCAGGGGCGAGTGAGTGAGCGAGGCGGGCGAGGCGGTGGCAGAGGGCAGAGGCGGCGACAGGGGGGCGAGCGCGAGGGCAACGAGCGAGCCGATGTTCCAAATTAGGCAAGGAGCGGGCCGACTACATGGGCGGCTGGGGGGTACGCAGCGCAACGCCCCGAGGGATTGGGGTGGATGGGGGCTGGGCGTCTCACCCGGCCACTGGCGGGATCGGGCACCGTACGCCATCCTGGTGGCAGCGCGGGGCCACTCCACTGCTGCAGCGCTACCCCGCTGCTGCCCGGCGGCGGCGGCGGTGGGATAGCACCGGCGTAGGTGGTGCTGCCGCCGCCCTTTTTGCACTTATAATAAATGCCACCGGCCACGCCGATGACGACCACGAGGATGATGATCACCGCCGCTACGATGCCGCCTACGTTGACAGGAGGTTCGGGACTCCGGTTGGAGAGACATCGGTATGATGCGGGCCGAGTGTAGCGAGGGTTGACAGGCAGCTCGCCCCGTTCGGCGGGCAGCTGCTGGTACTCGGCGACGCTCTTTTGGCCGTCGAGCGCGTCGACGATGGCCAGGTCTGCGCAGCTCAGGTAGTAGCCGTTGTCGTTCTCAGCCGCCCACAGGAACTGGAGCACCGCACGGTCGCTCACCTTGTCCGGTGGGATCTCGAGGTTGACCGCTACCTCGAGCGGCGGCGTCTGCTGCGCGGCGGCGTCGGGTATGTCGGGGCCCGCGCGCAGATTGAAGGCGAGCACATTGCAGTCGAAGCTGTCCGTGAACGAGTAGTGCAGTGCGATGCGCACACCCGAGTCGGGATTAGAGGTTGCGATGTCAGAGCGGTGCGGCACCGTGAGCGCCCACTTGACCGTGATGAAGCTGCCAGCAACGGCGACGATCCTAGGCCGCGGCATCTGGCCTCCATCGGCCTGCCAGCCGGCCGCACCCGGGTCGCCGTTGGCCGAGCCGCCGCAGCCACGGTTTGCGACTGTGATCGCGTTGTTGAAGCCTGACAGCTTGTTGCCGATCGGGCAAGTGCCGGCGACCCAGTTGCAGTTGCTATTGGCTGGGATGACGATGTTCGAGCGCGGTATAGGTTCAATCATCACCGCATGTGGCTCGGCGATCTCGACGAGCAGCGCGAGCAGCAGCAGCTTGCGCGCCATATGTACCGTGAAATGGAAGTTGCGGCACGACCGCTCGACCTCCCAATTTCGTCAAGTCATGTTTTGCGAATTTACCACCACCTCCTATTATTCTCATTCCGGCACCTCACCAGCGCTCCTTGGGCCGGTCGACGCCGGTGATGATGTCGTACGACTGGCGCAACCCCGTGGGTCCGCGGTCGCGCGGGTCGACGGTCGGGTGCTGCTTGCGGCCGCAGGGGTAGAAGCCTTCGGGATCATGCACCTTGGTCTGCTTCAGGTGCAGCGCCGCCTCCGCATTGAGCTCTCCGTGCAGTCGCGGCCCGTTGCTGATGATGTTGTAATGGCGCGAGTTGAAGGCCTGACGGAAGCCCCGCTCCACCTCCGCCACGCCTAGGGGAGCCTGCTCGCCGGCAGCCTTGAGCCGGTCATTGCCCGAGGGCACGGGCCACGACGTCGCCACCGTCGTCTCGCTCACAGTTTGACGCGGGTACTCACCGAGCGAATAGTGGGTATCGTTGGCCAAGATGGTCGGCGTCTTCTGAAACGCGACTTGCGAGCCGATGTCGTTACCGTAGCCGAGCGTGAGGAAGTTCGGAGTGTTCCGGGTCAACGCCGTAGCCTGTGGCCCAGGGTTGCGGTACATGGAGCGCGACTCGCTCGTCCCCTCGCGCACGCCCACCGTCCCAGGCATCGTGCCCTCCGACGTGAGCGAGCCGAAGTTGCGCTCCACGTCCGAAAAGGGCAGCCGCGGCGCCTTGCCGCCGCGCGGCGCACCGGCACCAAGCAGGGCATGCGACTGGTCGGGCTTAGCGAACGACGAGCTGAACGTCGTGTCCCATGCTCGGGAATAGCCCTCCTCGGCCAAGGGGACTTGGTTGACTCGCAGCTCGTCGCGCGTCACCTTGCGAAACGTGGCGTGCGTTCCGAGCGCGTTTTTCTCGCCCACCGTGTAGCGCGCCTGCGAGGCGGTCGACTCCTTCGGGAAGACGCCCTCTAGGAATCGCATTGTGTGCTCCGTCTTGTACGACTCGGGCGGCGCCTGCTTCATCGGCGGCGCCGGCTCGCGGTGCATCCGCTGGTAGGGGAACTCGCGCTGCGCCATCTTGCCCGTCGTGGTATTCGTCCACGTCGGGTTCAACTCCGCCTCAGCATGAGCCAAGCTCATGCCGGTCGCTCGCTCGGGCCTACCCGGTATCGATCTCTTCTTACGGCAACGGCGGGTTTTAGGATGCAACTTTTCACACAGCATGTACAGGTCCACTCGAGGTTCATATGGAAACCTGGTCGCGTTAGCTGATGATTGCGGTTCATCACGCCCCTGCCCTGGCCGAACTCCTGGCCGACTCGTGTCGTCGGACTCGGCCGATCTCTCGGCCCGCGTCCGCGTCGAGTGCTTGACGTGCTCCTGGATTCACGCCCACGATGCCCAGAGAGGTCGCCGCCTTGGCCGCACTTGCGGTCGGAGGCACCGCTCTAATATTTCGCGCGCGCACACGCCGCCGCGCGGCAGAGGAGGCTGCTGTCTGGCCACTGCCCGTCTCCGCCACCTCTCGCAAGGTCTTCGGCAGCCTCGAGGGCTTCCTGCAGTCCAGGCAGGTGATGCAGACTGCTGCGGCCGAGGCGATGCCCCAGCGGCTCATGCTCAAGTACGACTCATTCGATCACAGCATGGCTCAGCCCCAATCTACCTACGAGGAGCTGCTCGCCCTCGGCGAGAAGGCGCTGCCCATCCTCCACCGTACCTTCTCGACCATCGTCGAGGAGGCCGACCCTAACCTGCCGGCCGATGGGGTCGCGATGCACAGGCATGCAGCCGACGAGTGGGGCATGCACCGGTGCACGAGGATCGGGCTGCTCAAGCGCAAGGGCCTGTACTTCAAGCACCTCACCCTCGTGCCGCTCAAGCCGCGAGCACGGTGCGAGGAGAAGGTGGGCACAGAGTACGGCGGCGCGTGGTCACGGCTCCTCGACGTCGTCCGCTGCTCGATCGTGATGTACTCGGAGGAGCAGCTGTGCGCCGTGGCGGACACGCTTGTGCGGCGCGCTCAGCCGCTGGCGCGCCTCGTGCACGCGGCCGTGGGCGACTATGCGATCGTTCGACTCAAGAACAGGTTCCGATCGCCGTGCTTCAATGGGTACCAAGACGCCTTGTACAGCGTGGCCTTGTGCGTGGGCGCTGGGCAGTGGGTGGTGTGCGAGGTGCAGCTGCATCATACGGCGCTCCTCATCCATAAGGAGACGAGCCACCCGCTCTACGAATGCATGCGTCCCCTCTTTGGGTGCGGCGGCGGCGACGGGAGCGCTGTCGATGGCGAGGGCGAGGGCGAGGGCGAGGGCGAGAGCGAGAGCGCGGTAGCGAGGCGGATCGCGATGCTCGAGCAGCTCGCCCGCGGCGGCTGTCCAGGCGAGACCTCGGAAGAGCTCCTCGCACGCGTCCTCGCGAGCGCCGAGGCCGCCACTCTCGAGGCGCTGCGTCAGCTGCTGCAGCTGCTCGGGGACGCGCGCGGAGTGGCGGCGGTGGAGCGACGCCAGGCCGCGGCTCTCGAGGCGCAGGGCCAGCCCGAGGCGGCCGAGCTGCTCCACCGGCGCGCGCTCGCCCGAGCGGACGCGGCTCTCGGTACCGCCCACCCCGAGGCTCTGTCGAGCGTCCGCAGCCTCGCGGCCAACCTCCTCGCCCGGGGAGAGCGCCGCACGGCACAGAGGCTCCTGCGGCAGCGCGGCCAGTACTTGAGCCTTCTGCGCTCCGTGTGCGTGTGAGGAAGGACGGAAGGAGTATACCTACAAAGGCTCGGAGGGTACGGTACCTCCAGACCTTCATGATGCCGTTACGCGTTAGAACCCTGTTCGTCGATTGTGAACCCCGCTCCCGCCGCACCGCAAAGAATCAGAACGATCGAAGGATTCGCGTCGAAGGTCGGGTGATGCCGCCCGTGGTGACCGCGCGTCCGCGCCCATATGATGATCTGATGCCGCGCGGGCAGGTGCGGGCCGGCGCCCGGCCCGCCGGCGGAACGGAGGGCGACCGAAAGCGCACGGCAGTCTGGAGCCGCGATCGCGCGCGTGCGAGGTCTGACGTGACACAGCGCGAGCTCAGTTGTGTAAAACTGTAGGACACAAATGTCAAATCACGCCTGCACGTTCTTTATATTCACGAGACTGGAAATCGGCAAAAATGGCTTTTACCCTGGAGCCTCCGGTGGATACAGGACGGGATCACAGATTGGGGGTTGTGGCCGCGTTCTAGGTTCGCCAAAGCCTCTCGGCGACAACCGGCGGCCGCGCCTGCACCGGCCGTGCCGAGACGTCCGAAGCCACTCGACGCTCAAAGGTGGGTGAGTCCCAAACTAGGGGCCCTCAGAGGCTCCGTCCTCCCCGGGACGACGCTCACATAGGTTCCTTGCTCCCGGGCGGCATCCAGGACGCCGCGGCTAGCGCTGCGGCTCGCGCCGCATGACCATCGTTGTCGACGTCGATGTCGACGGCTGACCTAGCGTGGCGGCGGGCGGCGATGGCTCGCTATCGGCCGGCATGGCAGTGGCGGCACGCTTTGGGGGACTAGTGCCTAGCGATGACCTAGTCGCCATCCGTGTCCGTGGGTTGGGCGAGACGCTCGAGGCTCGACCAGAGGGTCTCCCGAGGCGCTCCAGACGCGACGGGGGCGACACCGCCGGCAGCAGTGGCAATGGCTGCTTGAGGCTCTGACGGCTGATCGCCTGCCTTGCGCTCGATAGCCCCGGACGGTCCTGCACGGTCGCCTGTCTTGTGCTTGATGGGCATGGACGGTCCTGCAGCGCCATCTTCTTCTCGAGCATGCGCTTCCACTGCGCGGGGCTCACAGAGTGGAGCATCTCCCTCCCCACAGGCAGTAGGGAGGTCAGGAGGCCTTCGGGCGGCGGCGGCAGCACATCGGACGAGCGAGCGTCAGAGGTCACGAGCGAGGGCTCGGCATCGGGCTGGGGCTGAGCATGAGCCCCTCGGAGCTTGCGCTCACGCGCGTCCTGAACGTCGATCCATTCCTCGGAGCTCGGGGTAAAGCTCGGGGTAAAGCTCGGGGAGATCTGAAGCTGCGGCTGCCGCGGCCCCGTCAGTGGCGTACCCATGGACGTACTACGTTCGAGAGTACCCATCAGCGGAGCAGCGGCGGCGACTCGATGCATGTCCGGCGGCTTGGCAGAGGAATCTACGTCCACGCTTGCGTCCACGCTCATGTCCGCGCTCGCGTCCGTGCTGCTCGAAGACCTAGCGACCCTATAGAGGCTCATCGCGACGAAGATGGCACGCTGGAGGTCGCGCGGCAGGCTCTGGAGGACAACTTGCAACTGCGCGTGCAGCTGCTGCATCTCTGCTGCCTGCGCCCGCGCCTCCAGTGCCGCCACTTGCGCCGCATGCATTTCCTCACGCTGGGCCTCCAGCATCGTCTCGAGGACTGCGCGCTGCGTACGCTCATTTGCGAGCTCGCGTGCCATCTCGACCGATCTCGCAGAGGCCTGGGCGAGCTCAGCACTCATGCCTAGCTCGTGCTTCTCCCGCAAGAGGCTCGCCTCCGCCGCCGCCGCCGCCTCCGCAGCCTGCAGCTGTATCAGCAGTACCTGTACCGTGCGCTCCGCCGCCACAGCCCGACTGGCTGCGGCCTCGGCGGCCTTCTCGGCCTTTGCTTGCCTCGCCCGCGCCGCGACGCACGCAGCGCGCGAGTGGGCATAGTCAGCCGCGACGGCATCACGGGAGTCCTCGGCATCCCAACGAGCTTTGGCTTCCAACTCCTCGCGCTCCTTGCTTTGGCGGGCGTGCTTGAGCATGTCCGAGCATTTCTGCTGCCCGAGGGCCTGCAGCCGTCGGTGCGTGCACAAACGCCACTGCCCGAGGGCCCAGCGCACGCTCACACCACTCCGACCGACGAGCCGCTGCGTGCACGCCACGCACACGCGTAGCCGCCGACGCATCTCGGAATGTCGCCAGCCGTGGGCGCTCCAGCTGCTAAAGCCGAGCGCGAGGCGGCGGGACTTGAGCCGGCGTGCCGCTCGGAGGCTGAGCTCAAGGATCCGCGCCGCGTGCGCCTGTGCACCGAGCTGCTCAAGACTTGGAGTAGCTGCAATGGGCAGCTCGTGCACCGACTCGCACCGGCTCGCACCGGCTCGCATGAAGCTCGCCGCCGAGCTCACGGACACCATGGTCGAGTGGCGCAGCGCGCGTACCTCGGCGGTAGCGATGGCGCGCCAATCCGCAACCGATGCGCCGGGCTCCGACTCGGCGAGCCCCGTGCAGGCCTGCCGGTACGCGTCGAGCTCGACGTCGAGCACCGCGCGCTCGCATGTGTGGGAAGCCTCGATGGCCTGCCGGTCACGAATAAGGTCACGAGTGCCGCCCTGAGCCTCCCAGCCGAGCACCGACATACACAGGAGCGCCAGGGCCACGATCGTGCCCAGCCCCTCGAAGAGGCTGGTGAGCACGCACGCCATCACAGCGTTCGCCGCGCCCAGTCCGATCACCCCGAGGAGCCACGGAGGATTCTTGGGTACGTCGGTGACAGCTGTGGCGAGAGCCGATGGCACCGGCTGGAGTGGTGGCGGCGATGTCTTGGACACGAGGTCGAAGAGCGGGGCGAGCGCCTTAGCGGCCGTCCTCCCGTGCTCGTTGACATGGTCGTCCGGGGTGGTCGTGCTGCTCGCTGCTTCTTCCTCTAGTTCATCGTCGAGCGATTCGATAGAACAACTCTCGAGGATGATCGACAACAACGAAGGCTCCAGCTTCGGAGTCACAGGCGCCTCGACCGGATGCTCATCAGAAGAAAGGTGCGCATCCTCTTCCACGGGGCGATCGGCGGGAGCAGCCTCAGACGACGACGACGCCGGCTTCGTGTACATTAGCACGGCGGTCATTAACACTTCGCGACACGAAATGTTAATGAGTTGGACCATTGCATGCATGTCCTTTTCAATTTAGGTTGTGAAGGTGAGGGGTGACATGCCACAGAGGCCAGGGCAGCCCCCTCGGTTCACGTCGCGCCGACCTTATGTTCACCCGGCGTCGTTCACACGAACCAGTAGCAGTCCGTCAGTTCCGTCAATTGTAGTCCGGATGTGACGAAACTGACTCAATACGGTATACGGTATCGCGCAATACGCAATACGCAATACGCAATACGCAATACGCAATACGCAATACGCAATAGCGAATAGGGTCCCCCAGCCGGACCCAATACCCAATACGCAATACGCAATACGCAATAGGTCGATACGCAATACGCAATACGCAATAGGTCGCTGCGTACATGGCGTATGTTGCATCTCTCACTTGTACTTCACGGCTGATTCACGCGGTCCGCACGATCTCGGGCCCGTGCCACCGAATATCTACAACTTGAGATTGGGAAACGTTTGATAGCGCTGGTGATGCTCTTCGCAAGTTTTGCGCGCCGCAATTGAGCCGGTGGCGGTGCAGGAGGTGAGCAACTCGTATAGGTTGACCGTGACACGCTCGGCTGAGTACCTTCGCACTAGACGTTGCGCGTAACGTTGCATCTGCGCGCGCCGTGTGGAGTTTGCTCGTAGGTGCTCGATGGCGTCCACGTAGCGATCGATCATCGTGTCGTCGTACAGCTGCGGGACGTGCAGTGCCTTATATGCTGACTGCGCTTTTGCCGGGATGCCACCTGGCGGGGTCACCCACATGACAGCCTCGCCAAACACCGAGGGCAGCGCGGCAATCGGTGGGGCGAGCACAAGCACGCCTGCAACCAACGCCTCCGCAACCGCGTTCGCAAAGGTGTCGTAGTGCACAATTCCGCGGACACTCGCAAGGCCATACACAAAGAAGGAGGAGCCGAGTAGCTCTCGCAGCAATGCCTCCTTGCTAAAGTGCGTCACCAACACGTCAAGCCCTTGACCAGCTGCAGAACGGATTCCGTCACTCTCCCTGATTGAGCGTCGGTTGTCTTTGGCATATTGAGCCCACGTCGCGCGCGCCACAATGCTCTCTCTCTCTCTCTCTGTCGAGGTGTGCATACGGGGCGCGTTGACCATGCCACCATATCTGGCACGCACCCGCGCATAGACTCGAGCAGCAACCGCACCACCTCGCTCATAGCACGCGGGGAAGACAAAGCCGAGGGGATTGCGGGGGATGTGCGAGGACGAGCTTACGCGATCCACGGCCTCGGTGTCGACCGGATTGCGCCACTGCAGGTGCCTTACCCACTGCGAAAGCTGCATCCATCGCGGTGCGTACCGTGGGAAGAGAGACTGGCCCCACGGGCTCAGATGGGCAAAGACGAGTTCATAGGACGGGTGTACGGCACGCTGGGCTTCACTGTACGTCTTCAGCCTCTTCGCATCCTTTAGATCGAAGTCTTGCATCTCCATCAAGATGCAGAGCCGCTGGGTGACGACTTCGGTAAAAAACCGTGCGACTGAAAGGGCAGTGGACACGATCGTCACATTGAATGTTAAGGCCTTCAACCGGGTTTGCGCCTCATCCAGTGGCACATAGTGAACACCATTTGCAGCAGCCATGGAGCTCGGCTTCGTGACCTGACCCACAAGATACGTTTCCCAGCCCGATGCTGCAAAACGCTCTGCCATTGCAAGCAGTGCTGTATGTGTACCGGAAATGCCGACACCACTTTTGGGATTTGCTATGATCTCTGAATTCCAAGTGACCAAAATATCTGGTATGCTTGGAGTCTCAACAAGGACGCGATTCCTTGGGCGAACCCCTAGCATGGCGAGCGCTAGCGTTGCCACCAGCATGCCCTCGAGCTCCTGAACACGGATGCGAGGATGGGCGCCACTTGGCACGTGCGCGGAAAAACTCCAGTGTATCGGATACAGGGCAGAACAACAGCACGAAAAAACCAACGGAAAAAGACAATTATTAGTCTTTTATGGGGGCAGTGGGAATAAAGTTACTGTTAACAGTTCACTTTATTCCCACTGCACCCCAGGGTGACGGGGGGTTTCCTATACAAATTGGGGGGGGTTTCCTATACAATACGTATCCTGATGTATCCTGCATGTATCCTGCATGTATCTTGCATGTATTTCGATGTGTCCCGTTCAGATACATCAAGATACATTGAGATACAACAAGATACATTTGTATCTGTCTCTTCGGCTATCATATGAAATGTATCTTACCTAGGGATATGTATCCTTCTTTAAGATACATTTAGGATACATTTAGGATACATTTAAGATACAATGTATCTTAACCCTCAGATACATGGCACACAAGATACACTCACGATACATGTCGGATACATATGGGATACATTCGAGGATACGTATCTCGAGCCCTACTGCTTGCGCTTGTCCTTGTACTCCTTGTACTCCTGTCCTTGTACATCCTGTCCTTGTACTCCTGGGATAAGGGTGGCCATGACAAAGCAGAAGATGGAGGAGCTGGAGGGTGCTGGAGCAGACCCATTTCTGCACAA
>Ga0210241_100750_pt1 | contig 27976 bp, 21 predicted proteins | sample ChrtobMetP5a_8mM_FD_155488 | JGI IMG/M metagenome (GOLD analysis project Ga0210241, IMG submission 155488) | Chrysochromulina tobin associated microbial communities from unialgal haptophyte culture, Seattle, Washington, United States - P5a_8mM | ecosystem: Host-associated > Algae > Haptophytes >...
TCCCGAGTTCATACATGGGTCTCGCCGATCTTCTCTTATAGGCTGTTTCTCAGCTCTCTGCCTGCATGTGTCTCAGTTGAGGCCTGGCCTGTATTGTTTTGTTTTGTCTTCACGGCTGTCCTGCTTACGTGTTGTGTGTATTAACATGAATAGAAAACTTCTCCCGCCTATGGCGACCGGCTACGCACGACCGATGCCACCTTGGGCGGCCAGCCGGGCCATAGCACTGGGGATCCCGAAGCGTGAATGGAACATCGCTCAGCCAGATCCCAGCGGCAACACGCCGCCGCCGCCTAAGGACTCTCTGTGGTGGAGAGTGAATAGGAATGCCGCCCCCGTCCCCGGCCCGAATCCGCTTCGAAAAGTCTTCCCTCGTCATCTGCCACCTGGCTGGCAGGACGTGAAGACGAACCTCCTCGACGATGGCAAGGCTGATATCAAGGCGCGCTTCGGCTGGGGTGTGAGCGCGCCGGGTGACGAACCTGCTGCTGCTGCTGCTGTTGCTGCTAAGGGCGTGGGCGCTGCCGACACGAAGCATCAGCCGAAGGCTCAGGGCAAGGGCGCGGCTGCCAAGGTCAAGGGCGGGAAGGCTTCAGGCGTGCCCAAGAAGAAGGCTGCCGTCGCGCGCAAGCCGGCCGCGAAAGCGACGCAGGCGGCAGTTGGAGCGGGTGCCAGGGCGGCGGCAGCGCGGGCAGCAGCAAGGGCCTCGTCTGCAGACGACTGTGCCATCTCACATAAGAAAGGACCAGCAGAGTGGTCAAGCGGCGGCTCAACTGACCAGGGCAGTAGTGACAGCGACGATGGCCCGACGCCCACGAGCCCGCCGCCAAGCCCTCCATCATCCACTACTAGCACCTTCCGCCAATCTGTCGAGCGCTGTGCCGAGCACTCGGACGGTTCCGAGAACCTTCCGCCAGCGCCGCCAGCGTCGCGGTGGATGCCCACAGGCCCAACGCTTGAGGCGTGAGCCGGCGAGCAGCTTGCCACGGATAGCATACCTCCGCGCCAGAGCCAGGGCGGACTTCAGACTATCAGACACAGAGCGGGGAGTCCGTCGCCGCGGCGTGTCTCGTTCGAATAATTGATGAGATATCGCGTGGGAAATATGATCGCGCCATGTTTCATTAAACGAACGCCCGTATAATACACACCAGCACTACGCGCTAGTAAACATAATCCGGAAATTTTCGTATTGCGACGACCGGACCGCAACGACAGTGTCGTCAGTGGACGAAGTATAACGGCGTGGCGTGCGCGCGACGCCCATGGTGCCGCCTGTACGCACCCGCGCCCACGTGGAGCTCTGGCCGTCGGAGCGCCCGCGCTCAGGTTGCGGCGTCCGGCGGCGCGCTCTCACACTCACACGAGGCCCTCGTCGCTGGATTGCTTTTTCCCCTTATCTTTCACATCGATCGTCGCTTGCTGTAGCATCTCAAGCCACGGCCCCTTGGCATTGGACTCGACATCGGCGATTTTGAACTTGCTGCTCAGCTGCCCCGGATCCACCGCGCACGAGTCCGTGTCGTACGTCACTCTGGAGACGAGCTCTGAAGACGTCTTGATCCACTCCGCAAATGAATCGAGACGTGATCGCGGGCCCATGGCGACGATGGTGACCATGTTTTCGCTGGGCACGAGCACGCTTCCGACGAGCCCGCGCTTGACAGCGCCCTCCATCCACGCCTTTTTGAGCGTCTGGGCCACGCGGAGTGGGTCATTGGTGGACAGGTCGATCATGGCGCATTGGGTTTCCTCCATGGTCACCGCGCGTGCGCGGAAGCTGCTCTGACGGGCCTGGGTGGCGGGCATGGTCGCGAAACGCAGGCCGCTCGACAGCGACGGCGCGAACGCAGCGAGCAGCCACGTCAGCCTTCTGGCCATGCTGCCGATGCGGCGAGCCTGTAGTGATGAGGACCGAGATCGGCGCAACTCTCGAAATGGATGAAAGGGTTTCGTTAGGACAAGTTGAGGAATTCCGCATATAGAGTTTGGATGACACGGCCTGCGGGGTCCGCAGGCCCCATCCGGCGCATTCGGCGCACCGCAGCAAGCGCATCACGTATCAGCGAGATCATCAGCTCCGGCAAGGCAGAAGGCTCATCTAGAAATAACCGCCTGCCCATATTTTGCAACGCTCCCATGGGCACACACTGTCAGACCGTGAGCAGCTCCTTTTCCTTGGCCTTGATCGCACTGTCCACCGCCGCAATCGCCTTGGCAGTCACATCCTCAATCTGCTTCTCGCTTCGTTTGAGCTCCTCCTTGGTCGCGTCTTTCTTGGCGCGCTTCATGGCTCCCTGGCGCACGCCCCGCACCGCAGTCTTCGCCGCCTCGGCGAGCACCTTGGCATGCTTCACGAGCGCCTGTCGAGATTCCTGCGTCGGTCTCGGAACGTTGACCTTGATCAGCTTGCCCTGCTGCTCGGCACGCAAGCCGAGCGGCGCGTTGTCGATCGCCTTGATGACGGCGTTCACGTGCGCCGCTTCGTAGACGCTCACCTGCAAGGCTAGCGGCCCTTGCGCGAGCACCTTGGCCAACGTGGGCAATGGTTGCGGGTTGGCGCCATTGCCGAGGTCGACTTGCACGCTGTCGAGGAGGTTGGGCATCGCACGGCCGGTTTGCATGCTGGCGTACTCGCGCTGCAAGTGCTCAAACGGCCGGTCCATCTGCTGCTTGAGGTCCTCTAAATCCTTCTCCGTGAACGACGAACCACTTGCTGCGCCATCCTCGCTGCTGTCTGCCGCACCGGCCGACGCGTTACCTTTTGACTTGGCCTCCTTTCCCTTGGCCTCCTTTCCCTTGGCGAGCGTACGTACGACCACCATGCAGGTGGCGAGCGGCAGCGGGGTTAACGGCTGTGCAGCGAGCGGTCGCCACGCGAGCGGGCATCGTCGAGCGAGTCGACTGAGCATTGTGCTCAGCAAAGAGAACGAGGTGTGGACCTGTGAACATGAAAGACGTTGACGAATCGGAAACCGTGAATCTACAAGGCGTGAATGTGCCTGAGATCAAGTTTCATCGCCCCAAAAGAACGCAACAGCCCTCTATGTTGCTCCACGAATGAACACTACCTGATCATGTTATGCTGGGATTCCTCGCAAGTTCCCTCCGCATCGCCGCCTGCTGGTCTCGTGCCGATGGGAATGGCTCGCGGCACGACGTGCGCGTGCACCATGGGCGGTCATCCAGGGCGATGTACGCGCGTGCGTGGGATCGCCTCGCCGGCAGCTGGATCCGCATTTGAAGAGCAGCGCGAGGGAAGTTGGACATCATCTTTCCCGCGAGGAGCGTGGAGCGGGCCAACAGCATCATATCCATCAGAGCCTCCAGGAGCGAGTTGAGACGTATGGCCGGGAGCTCGAGCTTCTCGGTGCCCGAAGCAGTCTCGAAGCGAGCGCGATTTATCCGCAAGTACGAGACGTTGAACGGCCTCGCCAACCCTGCGTCGACCTGTTCGATGATGTCCTGCGAGTCTGATGCCACGAACAACGTGCCATTGCGCACGCCAGCTTCCGCGAGCCTTCGCAGCGCGTGCGTGAGATTGATGTCACATCGTCGCACGTGCTGTGCGTACCGTGTCGGGCCCGAGCGGCACGAGTCCCCCATGCGCAGGTGCACACCAGCATCGAAGCGAGCAGTTGGCGCCCAACCGGGCCCCAGGCCGTCGCAATAGCGAGTGCTGCACTTGACAGCCCAGCCGAGACCCTGCCAGCGCCCAGCCAGTGCGGCATCGTCCACCGCGGCAGTTCCACGATAGGAGATCGTCTGGCTGCTGACAAAGGGCTGCATTGCTGGATGTCCTTGTAACATGTTAGCCAGCGCTCCGTTGATACGCACGAGGTAGGTCGTCAGCACCTGAAACCACCAGAGGAGGCCTTGCCGCTGGAACACCCTCGGTACGTGGCGACTCACGGCAAGATGTGATCTCCATAGGCTCGTGGACTCCCGACTGACGGCTGCGAGAGCAGTGGCTCCGAGGCGTACGGCTGTGGAGGTGGCGTTTCCAGCACCGCTCTCGGCGATCGCCTCCATGATGTGTGGCTGCTTGCGCAGGAGCTCCTTGTGGCATGACGAGAGAACAAATATGGATTCCATGGGCAGAGCCTGGCCCGCGAGCCAGTGCCACGGCTTGGCTGCTGTGAGCGAAAGCGATGCGGGAACCTTGCACTCATCACGCGCTGTGTGCGGCGCAGGTGGCAGAAGCACAAGCTGACGACGCTGTGCTAAAGCTACGGCAAACATGCGCACGGCCTGATTGATGTCCTCGCCGACACCATGGCAGTCCATCCTTGCAAACATCACCTGGGTCTCTGGTGTGCATTGGGCACGGTGCACCTCGTCAATATGGGCCGTCGCCGCAGCCACAAGCGCGGCGTGCAGCGAATTGATGCTCGTGGGATGGCCTTCAATTTGAAGTGAGCGCATAATCTGGATTGTTCTTCGTCGCCGCTGTAGAGGGCAATGTGGCCCGAAGTGGCGAGCGTGCGAGCTGAGCGATCGCGGTGGAGGCGCGCCGACACCACTGTGTTGCGGTCGTGTGGTTCGCGAGGAAAAAGTGGCTCGGCCCAGGAGATGATCGCTTTTATGTTGTAAGGTCACGCCGCGCGAGAAACCACTCGTCGTTCATTAGAAAACACATGCGGGCCCCCCTCAAGTCAAGTCAAGTCATTGCATTTCACAGCCTCTCCATCCTGAGCCCGGATTTCACATGCCATTCCCGACTGATGAGCGCTCACGGGGCTTGGGAGTTCATCGGCCGGTGACAGAATTGCTCGAGCCTGCGGACTTTAACCCGCCCGAAACCTTTGCCTGGGGGCGGAGCTTGCGACGGCCGCCGCCGCCGGCGCTGCTGAGTGCTGTCAGCTCAAGTGTCAGCAGTAACCATGGTAAGAACAGCCCAGAAGGCAGAGCTTTGCAGGCTCGCTTTGTTTAGGTTTTGATTCATATGCGAACTAGGCTACCGCACGCACACCTTTCATCTGCTGCTCATGCTGGCCTTCTTTCGGCTGCTCGCGAGGGCCAGCGTTGCCTGCGTCGCCTTGGGAACTGTATTGCGAGACGCCTTTTTTTCCAACCGTTGCTTCTTGATCTGGAGGAGCGACTTGGTCTGCAGCCTGCTGGCATCGATCTTATGGATCGGGGCGGAGGTGCGCGAAACCTCTGTGGCGCGCGACAGAATCTGACGGAACAGATCGGAATCATCGGCTGCTTTCACGGTTGGCACGTGCTTTTCAGCAGCCGCCTCCAGGTCGCGAAACTGCTGTGCAATAGAGCTGCGGCCGGCCTTGCCCGCGGCAGCCGGGGCGGGAGTCGTTGTCTGAATGGGAAGGCCCAGCGCAAACATGTCGTCCATTTTGTTTTGAAGGGACTCGTCCGCTCCGAGGTCGCGTCGCTTGTCAGTCATTCATGTGAATACACACACAAAACAACAAGTACATGTACGTCATCCACAGTCACAACAGACCAGGCCGAGGAGCCTCCGCCTCGCGGCAAATTATTTAATCGATGGTCGCATTCAATGCCCGTTCACAGCCCTGTCCTCAACAATTCACGCCTCGGGACTGCCTTCGGCGCGCTCGTCGGCTCCGGACGGACATGGCCCTGGCCGCGCGCAGCAACGATCGGGCCACGGTCGCCGCTAAAGTGTCGGCGTACGTTGTCGCTGCCGGCTTCGAAAGTGCACAGCCTCTCTCGTTTGTCAAAGCCTCCGACGTCGTGGCAGCGGCCAGAGCGGCGACCGGCATCACGGATTCGTGCGAGAGCTTCTTCAACACCGCGCTGCTACGCGCGCTCCAGCGGGCGACTTCTTGCACGGTCGTGCGGCTGGCGCCGACGCCGCACACACCATCAGTGGGCATCGGGAACGTTTATTGGGGCGTCACGTGCGAATCGCTCCCAGCAGCACCACTGGCCACGTCTGAGTGGGTAGAGTGTCCGCTTCCGGACAAGAAGGCGGCGCGTGCCGCATGGCGGTGCGCGCGCGGCCTGCCGCCGGAAGCCGACCCGCAACGGCGCCGCATAGTCGGGAAGAGGAGCACGAACCACTTCACAATGTACACCAACGAGCTTCTCAGTCTCAAGTGTGGCCACTGAAGATCGAGCTCGGACACTTGAGATCGAGATAGAGATTGAGATCGAGCTCGGACACTTTCCTTAGATTTCTGGATGGGCTCTGATGGGCACCCATGGCCTCCCTCATCAGGTGCGCCCCAAGGATGATCGAGCTCGGGCTCTTCCCTTCGGCGAAGGAGCTCACGGAGAGCTTTGCATGCTTCAACGCGGTGCGACGGGTAGACCCTTGAGTGACCCTTGGTAGCCACCGATGACCACTGATGGCCACTGATGGCCACTGATGGCCATCCACCAATTGCCTCCCTCATCAGATGGCCAGCCACCAATTGCCTCCCTCATCAGGTGCGCGAACACCTGAGCGACGCCTTTCGGCCCGACGACCCAAGCGTGCTGCTCGTGTGCATGGGCGATGGGCTTCGGCCTCGCACTGCTTCCCTCTTTTGCTACCGTACCAAATGGAGGTGCATCTCGGTGATTGCCTCTGATTACCTCTGATTGCCTCTGATTGCCTCTGACCGCTTCCCTCTTTTGCTACCGTACCAAATGGAGGTGCATCTCGGTGCATCTCGGCGGTATCTCGACCTCAATCTCGGCCGTGCCTCTCGTGCGCGGCTCGCTCGGATTCCACAGCGACGACACCGAATGGGCGGCGCGGGTGGAGCGGCTCACTGTGCTGCGTGCGCGGCTGAGCGAGGCGGCGCATGCTACGGCGGCGTGTGCCACGGCGGGTGCAACTGCTGCTGGTGCGGCTCCTTCCCAATACGGCAAGTTTGTGGCCGAGCGCGTGCTACTTGTGCTTCCGCATGCGCACATTGGGCTGGACGACTGCATGCAATTCGTGGGATGGCGCGCCCAATTAGGGGCCGTGGTGATGCCGTGCTGCCACTGGTATTTGGGAGCGCGTGGCTGCGGGACGCCTCTCCATCAGGAGGACGATCTCGGCGTGATCTCGCCCCACAGGCAGGTGAGCGTCTGGAAGTGGGCTCCGGGCGACGCGCTGCCCCCCGCCGTGCCGCCGCCCGACGCGCCACCTTACGTGTTGGAGGGCGAGACGCCGTATTGAGCGGTGCTGCACTTGGCGCTGCACAGAGGATGAAGCTAGGGTCGCCGTGAAGCGTGAACGATCGCACGTATCCGACACGTGTGAGTGAAAAAATTCACACTGAGAATCTTATGAGGGTGGGTGTGAAGCCGCGCAACTTGGACGAAGCGCGGAGAATCTCTTCTCGAAGTTCGCAGAACATGAGTCGCCTTTCCTTGCTTTACGCCGTCCTTTCGCTGTCTCTCTTGGCCGGCGCGACCGGTGCGTTCGTGGAGGCGCCGCTGCGAGGTGCCGCCGCGCGCGGCGCGCGCGCACCGGCGGCGACGATGATCATCGATCAGATGAAGGCCGCCGCCAGGGAGGTCGAGCTCGCGGCCGCGGCGGCGATCGTGCAGCAAAAGGTTAAGGAGAAGCTCGAGAAGGCGCAGGAGAAGTACGACGTGCCCGAAAAGTACCTGGCCATCATGGGTGGCTTCTTTACCTCCTACATGACCGAGGTCTACCGGTCGGGCAATGACGTCGACTACTACGAGAAGACGCTCACCGCGCTCTTCAAGAAGGTGCTTGAGCGAGCCAAGGATCCTCACAAGTTCGAACCATTCCACAGGGCGATGCGCGAGCCGTTCGACTACTACGCGCTGGGCAACGAGTTTGCAAAGCCGATCATCAACCGCCAGACCTCCGCCCTCGTCGGCCTCGAGAAGATTGATCAGATGAGGGCGCAGATGGCGGCCGGCGACAACGTTGTGCTGCTCGCCAACCACCAAAGCGAGGCAGATCCGCAGGTGATTGGCTCTGATTGGGCTCTCGGATGACACGTGATTTCCACCGAGTGCCATGCGGCCCGGGGCTGATGGCCTCTGAGTGCCTCTGATTGCCTCCGATTGCATCTGATTGCCTCTGATGGCCTCTGATGGCCTCCGATTGTCTCTGATTGCCTCTGATTGCCTCTGATTGCCTCTGATTGCCTCTGATTGCCTCTGATTGGCACCGAGTGCCACGTGACGCGAGGCTCACCACACCCGTTCGAGCCTCTGCCCGTACGCAGATCCTGTCCGTGCTGCTGGATCCTCTCTACCCGGGCTTTGCGGAGAACTGCATCTTCGTGGCCGGAGATCGCGTGACCACCGACCTGCTCGCGCAGGTGATTGCCTCTGATTGCCTCTGATTGCCTCTGGTGGCATCTGATGGCATCTGATGGCATCTGATGGCATCTGATGGCATCTGATTGAGCGCTGACCACCGACCTACTCGCGCGCAGCCGTTCTCGATGGGACGAAACTTGCTATGCATCTTTAGCAAGAAGCACATCGAGAACCCGCCGGAGCTCAAGGTGAGATTGAGATCTGATGACCTCTGATGACCTCTGATGACCCCTGATGACCCCTGATGACCCCTGATGACGCCGGAGCTCAAGGTGAGATTGAGGTCTCCTAGCGCCTCTCTGAAGACCTCTCTGATTGCAATGGATGGCCCCTCTGATGGCCCCTCTGATGGCCTCTGTGCTTGCACTAGATTGGCTCCCTCATCAGAGGTCTCTGATTGGCTCCCTCATCAGAGGTCTCTGATGGGCTCTTTCATCAGAGGTCTCTGATTGGCTCCTTCATCAGAGGTCTCTGATTGGCTCTCTGATTGGCTCCCTCATCAGAGGTCTCTGATTGGCTCCCTCATCAGAGGTCTCTGATTGGCTCCCTCATCAGAGGTCTCTGATTGGCTCCCTCATCAGAGGTCTCTGATTGGCTCCTTCATCAGAGGTCTCTGATTGGCTCTCTGATTGGCTCCCTCATCAGGCCGAGAAGACGCGCCATAATCGGAACGTGATGATTCAAATGCAGAAGCTCTTCAATGAGGGAGGCAAGGTCATCTGGGTCGCACCGTCGGGCGGGCGGGATCGAAAGGACAGCAGCGGCAAGTTTGCGGGTGAGCGACTGATGGCAACTGATGAACTCTGATGGCCTCTGAAGGCCCTCTGATGACCTCTGATTACCTCTGATGGCCCTCTGATGACCTCTGATGACCGCTGATGACCTATGATGACGAGCACACTCATGACGAAACCCTCTGAGCGCCGCTGAGGGTGACTCAGGGCGTCTGAGCGGAGCGGATGGCCTCTGATTGCGACTGATTGCATCTAATTGCCTCATTAATTGACGTGAGCGCCCCATCATCCGCAGTCTCGCCGTTCGACCCGAAGTCGGTCGAGATGTTCCGGGTGATCGCCGAGAAGGCGACAGAGAGGGGCGGTCGCAAGACTCACTTCTACCCGCTCTCCATGCTCACGTACGCTGATGAGCACCGATTGTACCTGATGAACACTGATTTGCTCTGATGACAGCTGATGATCTCCGATGGGCTCTAATGACCTCTGATGGGCTCTGGTTGGCTCTGATGACCGCTGATTAACTGATGATGATCTCCGATGGGCTCGTCCCTCTCTGATGACCTCTGATGACCGCTGATTAACAGCTGATGTTCTCCGATGGGCTCGTCCCTCAGGTATGCGGTCTGCCCGCCCCCTGAGACCGTCGGCGGCGCTGTTGGAGAGAGCCGCACAGTCAAATGGTCCCCAGCCGGCCTCCATTTTGGGGAAGCGATTAATCTCGAGGGCGGAGATCAACAGTCGGAGCGTGTGTACAAGGTGGTCGAGCAGAACTACCGCGGCCTCGAGAAGGCCCTCGCGAGCAGCTTGTGAGGCGCCGTAGCTACCGACTACCGAGCGGACAGTAAACAGCTTGTGGCGCCGTACCGTACAGAGCGGCTCGGAGGCGCCGTACCGAGCAGCTCGTGCGGCGCGATCCAAAAGCGGCGCATTCCTATGTATCTCACATCTCAGCACACGACACTACAATACGAGTACGAGTCCAGTTTTAACTCAGTTTAGTGCTGTGCGGTTTATTTACGAGTGCTGTGCGGCGTTCCCGTTCGAATGTGCAATACTTTACTTGCTCCAGCCCCGACAAAGGCGCACATGGCAGTCACGAGTCAGCATGTCTTACAGGTCAACCCACATTTCCATTGTTTTCGATGGCGAAAGGGAAAGCCGGTGCAAAGCGCAGGATGGTGCTGGGTGGCACATCAGCGGAAATCAGCAGATCGAAGCTCGACATTCTCAGGTCAAAGCTCGCTGGCAGCTCGATATACGTCAACGAGGTGCAGCCATAGAATGCGCCATCACTGAGGCTCGTGGGGCCAGCGGGCAGCTTGATCGATGTCATCGAGGAGCAGCCATCGAAGGCGGCATGACCGAGGCTCGTGAGGCCGGCGGGCAGCTCGATCGACGTCAACGAGGAGCAGTCCTCGAAGGCGTAATCACCGATACTCGTGAGGCCGGCGGGCAGCTCGATAGACGTCAACGAGGAGCAGTCACAGAAGGCGTAATCGCCGATGCTCGTTAGGCAGGCGGGGAGCTTGACTGACGACAACAAGGAGCAGAACTCAAAGGCATCCTTACCGATGCTCGTGAGGCCGGCAGGCAGCTCGATCGACGTCATCGAGGAGCAGCCCCAGAAGGCGCCCTCACCGATGCTCGTGAGGCCGGCGGGCAGCTCGATCGACGTCAACGAGGAGCAGCCAGAGAAGGCATCCTTACCGAGGCTCGTGAAGCCGGCGGGCAGCTCGATCGACGTCATTGAGGAGCAGCCACGGAAGGCGCCCTCACCGAGGCTCGTGAGGCCGGCAGGCAGCCTGATCGACGTCATTGAGGAGCAGCCCTGGAAGGCGTCCTCACCGAGGCTTGTGAGGCCGGCAGGCAGCTCGATCGACGTCAACGAGGAGCAGCCAGAGAAGGCATCCTTACCGAGGCTCGTGAGGCCAGCGGGGAGCTCGATCGACGTCAACGAGGAGCAGCCGGCGAAGGCGTACTCACTGATGCTCATGAGGCCGGCGGGCAGCGCGATCGACGTCAACAAAGAGCAGCCACGGAAGGCGCCCTCACCGAGGCTTGTGAGGCCGGCGGGCAGCGCGATCGACGTCATGGACGTGTCATCGCGGAACGCGTTCGCCGGCACGCGCGCCTCACCATCGCGCAGCGCGCACGCGGCAAGCAGCACCTCCATCGGTGCCTTGCCCTTGCCCTTGCCGCGGATGCACGCGCGCACCCCCGCCATCGGGTACGAGCCTGCACCCGAAGACTCCACGCGCCTCAGCGCGGCCACGTCCACCTCGAAGCCGCCCAGCCCCGTCACCTTTGCCAGGTTGGGCAGCCAGCGCGACGCGTCGACCGCATCGGCGAAGAGGCGACCGGCGGCGCGGCTGTCGGAGAGGTCGAGCTCGGTCACCTCGACGAGGTTGCTCGTGAGCGGCAGGCCGACGCGTGCGCACAGCCGCGCGCACAGGATGCGCCGCGCCCGCGCGCGCCATGCGAGGCTCACGCCCTTGAGCGCACACAGCGTCGGCACGTCGGCTTCCGCGAGGGCGTCCTCGAGGGCGTCCTCGTTGACGAGCTGCGTCGAGAGCCAGCACGTTTGCATTTGAGCAGTTGAGGCACAGCGCCGTGCGCGTGGCGGCGGCGGCGGCGCCGGCGCCGGCGCCACGCGCCGCCGCCGCCACCACCGGCAGAGCACCTGGAACCGTGCCAAAGCGAGTAGCGGTGCCAAAGTGGCCCGTGGCAGCGCTACGGGCGCTGGCGGTGTGGGTGCGTCGGCCGCTCCCGTAGCAGCGGCGTCGTGCTGAGCGTCTTGCGTGTTGAGCGGCTCCTCCGTCGCCGCCTGCCGCTCCGCCTCGGTGGGGAAGTCGCTCACGACGCCCAGCAGCCGCCCGAGCTCCGGGCCACTCTTGCCAGCGAGGTGGCCGGTGCACAGGGTGCGCGAGAGGAGGCGGAGAAGCTCGACGTCCACGTCGAGAAAGTGCGCGCCATGCAACAGCTGCGCGAGCTGCGCGAGCGAGCACCCCTCCAGCGCCCTGCCATCCTCCGCACCGCCCTCGGCGACGCGCGAGAGCGTGCGGAGCGCAGCCGCAGGCACCAGAGTGGCGAACGCCCCGTCGGTGCCGCCTGTGTCGCTCACCCAGTTGGCGAGCGTGGCCGATCGCGCCGCGGCCGAACGGGACCAAGCGACCTCCTCGCCCTCGGCGCTTCGCACCCTCACATCGCCGTCGTCGCCGTCGCCGCCGATGACGTCGCCGCCGCCGCTGTCACCGCCGCCGCTGACCCGACGATCCATCATGGTTCTGGAAGACCGTTCAAATCGAGAGAGCTTGGCAAACTTCACCATGACGCCTTCGAGCGCCAGGACGTCGCACTCCTGGATCCGCGACACCTCTTCCTGTCTAAGCACACGCACCGAGGAGCCACCCCGCGCAGACGCTGCCGTCTGATGTGCCCGGATGGTTGCCGCCTCGCCAAAGCCCTTGCAGCTGTCGACCGTCATGGCCTCCCATCCATTCGCGTCGGAGGGCACGAAGATGGTTGCTCCGGGCGCATACTGTACCTCCGCCATCACCGTTTCGTGAGAAGTGAGAGCCGGGGAAGCGCGTGGCCGTCGCTGCAAGCGGGCACACAACTTTAGCGAGCGAGGCGGCCCTCTTTGCGAGCCTCAAGTCCAGAAAGCGAGCGCGCGTCTTGCAGACAGCGAGCTCAAACTTCGAGCCGCCGGGGTGAAATGCGCCCCAGCTCCTTTACAGCTGCTAGCTAGTATGTGACCAAATTACACCCGACTGTGAAATCATACGCCCTGCGAAATCTTAGAAATCACACCCCTTCAGCCCTTCTTTACCCCCTGTGAGTTTCGCCCGCGCGGCATGGCAGCGCGCGTACACCCGCCACGTCCTCTTCCCCCAAAACACAGCCTGATAACCACATGCCTCGCTCCTTCACTGCTCGCTGTCGCAGAACAAGCTCAAGCATAAGCGCCGATCAGACCAACGGTGAGGCGCTGCCGCGCGTCCCACACTGCTACGGCTGCCCCACTGCCCCACTCCCTATATATAGATAGTTGGTGCCTTCTCGGGAACCGCAATCTCCGGCACAGAGCCGTTTCACACGTTTCACACTTTTTAGAGTTTCCTGTGCGCACTTTCACGGCTCTCTCTTCTGCCCCGACTCGCCGGCCGTCATCGTCGGGCGACGCCATGCCTCCTGGTCGACTCTGGCTTGTGGTGCTGGCGATTCGCGTGCATGGTGTGCACTCTGCACCAAACCCCACGTCGGCTCTGAAAGGTGAACGCCCAACGCCTCGCGCACACGTGCTCATGCAAAGCCCCGCTTGGCCCTGCGCCGGCACCGCCCCGCCTCCGGCACTCGGAGCGTGCAGGCCGCGGGCCGAGCCCGGAGAGCAGCGACTGCTCCATGCGCCTCGACTGTCCATCTGCCATGACAGCGCGCGACGCATCGAGGGAGCCCTCTCGCCGTGCCGCCACCCCCAAAGATGGAGTCTCCCCGCTATCCTCGCCCACGGGCTCACCTTGCCGTGCCGTGTGCGCCCGTGCGTGTGTCTCTCGTGCGCGCAGCAGCGTCTGGAGAAGGTGCTCCGCCGCTTTCGCCGCCGCCACCACCGCCGCCTCCGCCGCCTCCGCCTCCGCCTCCTCCGCCGCCGCCACCGCCGCCATCGCCACCACCCACACCCCCCTCGATCCTCTCTCCTGCATCCGAGCGATTGACGCCGCCACCGCTGCTGCCCTCCTCCTCGCCACCAACTCCTGCAGACGAGCTTCACGGAAAGCGTCGGCTATTCGTACATCTTCACTTACCGTCCAGTCGCTCACCGCCTCCGCCGCTGCCGCCCCCGCCATCGCCGCCTTCGCCGCCTTCGCCGCCGCCGCTGCCGCCCCTGCCGCCACTGCCGCCGCCGCTGTCGCCGCCACCGCCCCTGCCGCCACTGCCGCCGCCGCTGTCGCCGCCACCGCCCCTGCCGCCGGCGCTGCCAGTGCACACGTCGGCGGAGCTGCGCAACGCGATCACCTCGGGCACGGCGAGCGCCCTCTTGCTCGACGGCGACACGCCGTTCGTGTTTGACACCTCCATCGCCACCGCCGTTGGGCCGACGGCGCTGCTCTTCAACCGCTCGGTGGTCCTCGTGGCCCCGGTGGGCAGAGTCGCCGTGCTCGATGCAAACGCGAATGCCACCAACCCGCGGCGCGTGCTCACCATCGTCGGCGCCGGCGTCGTCGTCGAGCTGCGCGGCGTGGAGCTCACAGGCGGCTTCTCCACCGAGTGGGGCGGCGGCGCGCGCGTCGAGGCCGGGTCCGAGCTGCGGCTCGTGCAGAGCGCGGTGCGCGGCTGCGTGGTGCGCACAGCGGGGACGGTGGCCGCGAGGGGCGGCGGCGTGCTCGTGAGTAGCGGCGCGAGGCTCACGGCGCTCGGCGGCTCGCGCGTGAGCAACAACACCGCCGTCTCTGTGAACGGGTACGCGTATGGCGGCGGGCTGCAGATCGGCAAGGGCGGCACGGCCGTGCTCTCGGCGAGCGCCGTTGAAGGCAACACCGCGCGCGCCGAGGGCAGCGGCAACGCCTACGGCGGCGGCGTGTACACTGACGGCAACCTCACCGCGAGCGATGGCGCGTCCATCTCGAGCAACACCGCCGTCTCCGTGAACGGGAACGCGCAGGGCGGCGGGCTGCTCATCATCACCGGCGGCACGGTCGTGCTCTTGACGAGCGCTGTCGACGGCAACACCGCGCGCGCCGAGGGCAGCGGCGGCGCCTACGGCGGCGGCGTGCTCACCGTCGGCACCCTCATCGCGAGCGACGGCACGTCCATCTCAAACAACACCGCCGTCTCTGTGAACGGGGGAGCGATCGGCGGCGGGCTGCTCATCTACCCCGGTGGCACGGCCGTGCTCTCGGCGAGCGCTGTCGACGGCAACACCGCGCGCGCCGAGGGCAGCGGCAACGTATACGGCGGCGGTGTGCTCACCGTCGGCGCCCTCACCGCGCGCGACGGCGCGTCCATCTCGAGCAACACCGCCGTCTCTGTGAATGGGCAGGTGCAGGGCGGCGGGCTGCAGATCAACCCCGGCGGCACGGTCGTACTCTCGGCAAGCGCCGTCGACGGCAACACCGCGCGGGCCGAGGGCAGCAGCACCGCCTACGGTGGCGGCGTGGTCACCGGCGGCGCCCTCACCGCGCGCGACGGCGCGTCCATCTCGAGCAACGCCGCCGTCTCCGTGAACGGGCAGGTGCAGGCCGGCGGGCTGCAGATCATCAACGGCGGCACGGCCGTGCTCTCGGCGAGCGCCGTCAACGGCAACACCGCGCGTTCAGAGGGCAGCGGCATCGTCAAAGGCGGTGGCGTGTACGCCGACGGCAACCTCACCGCGCGCGATGGTGCGTCCATCTCAAGCAACACCGCAGTCTCCGTGTCTGGGTACGCGTTCAGTGGCGGGCTGCAGATCAGCACCGGCGGCACGGTCGTGCTCTTGGCGAGCGCGGTGGACGGCAACACCGCGCGCGCCGAGGGCAGCGGCAACGCCTATGGCGGCGGCGTGGTCACCGGCGGCGCCCTCACCGCGCGCGACGGCGCGTCCATCTCAAACAACACCGCCGTCTCCGTGAACGGGTACGCGGTGGCCGGCGGGCTGGAGATCGGCGAGGGCGGCACGGTCGTGCTCTCGGCGAGCGTCGTCGACGGCAACACCGCGCGCGCCGAGGGCAGCGGCGACGCCTACGGCGGCGGCGTGGACACCGACTACGGCGCCCTCACCGTGCGCGACGGCACGTCAATCTCGCACAACACCGCCGTCTCCGCGAACGGTTGGGCGCATGGCGGCGGGCTGGCGATCGGCGAGGGCGGCACGGCCGTGCTCTCGGCGAGCGCCGTTGAAGGCAACACCGCGCGCGCCGAGGGCAGCGGCACCGCCTTCGGCGGCGGCGTGGACACCGACGGCGTCCTCACCGCGAGCAATGGCGCGTCCATCTCGAGCAACGCCGCCGTCTCCGTGAAGGGGGAAGCGATCGGCGGTGGGCTGCAGATTGATAGCGGCGGCACGGTCGTACTCTCGGCGAGCGCCGTCGACGGCAACACCGCGCGCGCCGAGGGCAGCGGCAACGTCTACGGCGGCGGCGTGTTTGCCACAGGCACCCTCGCCGCGAGCAACGGCGCGTCCATCTCAAACAACACCGCCGTCTCCGTGAACAGGTACGCGGTGGGGGGCGGCGGGCTGGCGATCGATGAGGGCGGCAAGGCCGTGCTCTCGGCGAGCGCCGTCGTCGGCAACACCGCGCGCGCCGAGGGACGCGGCGACGCCAACGGCGGCGGCGTGCTCACCTACGGCACCCTCACCGCGAGCGACGGAGCGTCCATCTCAAACAACACCGCCGTCTCCGTGAACGGTAGGGCATATGGCGGCGGGCTGGAGATCAGCTTGGGCGGCACGGCCGTGCTCACGGCGAGCGCCGTCGACGGCAACACCGCGCGCGCCGAGGGCAGCGGCAACGCCTACGGCGGCGGCGTGTACACTGACGGCGCCCTCACCGCGAGCGACGGAGCGTCCATCTCGAGCAACACCGCCGTCTCCGTGAACGGGCAGGTGCAGGGCGGCGGGCTGCAGATCAGCACCAGCGGCACGGTCGTGCTCTTGGCGAGCGCGGTGGACGGCAACACCGCGCGGGCCGAGGGCAGCAGCACCGCCTACGGTGGCGGCGTGGTCACCGGCGGCACCCTCACCGCGAGCAACGGCGCGTCCATCGCGCACAACACCGCCGTATCCGTGAAGGGGCAGGCGGTCGGCGGCGGGCTGGAGATCGGCAAGGGCGGCATAGTCGTGCTCTTGGCGAGCGCGGTGGACGGCAACACCGCGCACGCCGAGGGTAACGGCAACGCCCTCGGCGGCGGTGTGGACACCTTCGGTGCCCTCACCGCGAGCGACGGCACGTTCATCTCGCACAACACCGCCGTCTCCGTGAACGGGCCCGCGTATGGCGGCGGGCTGGAGATCGGCAAGGGCGGCACGGTCGTGCTCTCGGCGAGCGCCGTCGACGGCAATACCGCGCGTTCAGAGGGCAGCGGCGACGCCTACGGCGGCGGCGTGGATACCGACTACGGCGCCCTCACCGCGCGCGACGGCACGTCTATTTCGCACAACACCGCGGTCTCCGTGAACGGGCAGGTGGAGGGCGGCGGGCTGCTGATTGGTGAGGGCGGCACGGCCGTGCTCTCGGCGAGCGCCGTCGACGGCAACACCGCGCGCGCCGAGGGACGCGGCATCGCCGGCGGCGGCGGCGTGCGCACCGACGGCGCCCTCACCGCGAGCGACGGTACGTCCATCTCGCACAACTCCGCCGTCTCCGTGAACGGGGGAGCGATCGGTGGTGGGCTGGAGATCGGCGAGGGCGGCACGGCCGTGCTCTCGGCGAGCGCCGTCGACGGCAACACCGCGCGCGCCGAGGGCAGCGGCAACGCCCTCGGCGGCGGAGTGGTCACCAAAGGCGCCCTCACCGCGAGCGACGGCGCGTCCATCTCAAACAACACCGCCGTCTCCGTGAACGGGGGAGCGATCGGCGGCGGGCTGCAGATCAACGAGCGCGGCACGGCCGTGCTCTCGGCGAGCGCTGTCGACGGCAACACCGCGCGTGCCGAGGGTAACGGCAGCGCCTTCGGCGGCGGCGTGGACACCTTCGGCGCCCTCACCGCAAGCGACGGCACGTCCATCTCGAGCAACACCGCCGTCTCCGTGGATGGGGGCGCGCTCGGCGGCGGGCTGCAGATCCACTCCGGCGGCACGGCCGTGCTCTCGGCGAGCGCCGTCGACGGCAACACCGCGCGCGTTGAGGGCAGCGACGTCGCTGCCGTCGGCGGCGGCGTGGTCACCAAAGGCACCCTCACCGCGCGCGACGGCACGTCCATCTCGCACAACACCGCCGTCTCCCTCCAGGGTGAAGTGATCGGCGGCGGCGTCACTGCCGCTAACATTGACGACATATTCGCCTGCGCGGTCGCGCTGAACGATACCTCCGTCCTCAACAACACGGCGCGCGCCGAGCGCGGCGCGGGCGCCGACGGCGGCGGCCTCGCGACCTTTTGCAACCTGACGGCGCGCAACGCGACGATCGTCGGCAACCGAGTGTTCGCCGCCAGCGGCACCTGCCGCGGCGGTGGCCTCTTCCACGCCGGCCGCCCCGCCCTCCTCTACGGCGGCGTCATCGACGGCAACGTGGCCATCGGCCGCGTTGCGTCGGGCTCCCAGGTCCTCGATTGGCTCTGATGACCACTGATTGGCTCTGATGACCACTGATTGGCTCTGATGACCACTGATTGGCTCTGATGACCACTGATTGGCTCTGATGACCACTGATTGGCCGCGTTGCGTCGGGCTCGCAGGTCCTCGTCGGCGCGCCGCTCGCCTACGTGCTGCCCGCGCCCCTCGGCCGTTGGTTCGACGGCGTGCGCCAGTGCAACCGCGCCTTGTGCCCGGCAGGCATCCAAGGTGGCGAGGTGGAGTGCGCGCTGCAGCCGTGCGACTTTCACGTCTTCGGCGACGAGGTCGAGGGCCGGTGGATCACCGTCGCGCTACCGGGGCCCGCCGACGGCGATGCCTACCCGCCGCGATGCCTCCCGGGCTCATATGCCGCGGGCGCCGACCCCGAGGCCGACCAGAGCGGCCGCACCTGCTCCGGCCTCTGCCCCGCCGGCCGCGCGTGCTTCATGCCGGGCACGATCGCACCCGGCGGCGATGCGAGCGCCCTGCCTGCAGCCCCCGCCGGCATGGCCACGGCGCTCGGCGACGCCACAGGCCGGCCGTGCGAGGCGGGCTTCTACTCCAAGGGCGGCGCCGCCGACCGTTGCCAAAAGTGCCCCTTCAACTCCACTTCGGCATTAGGCGGCTCCTCGATCGACGCCTGCTTCTGCGAGCCCGGCTTCTTCGGCGCGGCCGGGGCCTGCCGCCCCTGCCCGCCCGGCCTGGACTGCGCAGCTGGGGCGGACCCTGTGAATGTGAATGTGCTACCAGGCTCGTGGCGGCCGAGCCGACGCGCGGCAGAGGCGCACGTGTGCCCGGGTGGCAGCCTCACGTGCGCCGGTGGCTTGTCTGCGGCCAACTTCTCCCTCGACGACCCCAGCACGTGCGCCCCTGGCTTGGCGGGGCCATACTGCTCCGCCTGCACGGATGCACAGAGCTATCTCGATGCGAGCTCACGCACGTGCCGCACCTGCGTGCAATCCTTCTCCTTCTTCGGAGCCATCGTCGGCAGCTTGGTGGGCGTCGCCGTCGCGTGCCTCCTTCTCGCCGGCTTCATGCACGATCCCGCCCTCCCCCTTCGCGATCGCATCAAGGGAGCCTGTTCCAATGGGAAGCGCGCCGTCACTGCCTCTCTTCTGAAATTGGGGAGCCACCCGCGCATCGTCGCCCTCCGCGCCGCCTCCGACTCGATCACCCTCCTCGTCAAGGGCAAGCTCCTCCTCGGCTTCGCCCTCGTCATGGCGCAGATGGGCGATGTGTACCAGATCCGCTACCCTCCAGGCTTCCAGTCCCTCACCTCCACGCTGTTCAGCCCGCTGAGGCTGCAGCTCTTCGGGTGGATCCCTGGTCTCCACCTGAGCTGCCTTGGCATCCACACACTCGAAGCGGAGCTGCTCCTCAACTCGCTGCTACCACTGTTGGTGATCCTCCTTTCGTTTGCCATCTCCTGGGGTCGAGCGAGAAGCTTTGCCCCGGCTCTCCCGTTTGTGCTTCGCCTGACCTACCTCCTCTACCCGTCCGTCGCATCGAAAGGTGCCTCCCACTCCGATGTCCACAGTGGGGCCTCTCCTGGGGCCTCTCCTTTACACGTGCTTACAGCTGGGGCCTCTCCTTCACACGTGTTCACAGCTGGGGCCTCTCCTTCACACGTGCGCGTGTGAACGTGTGTGGCAGGCTTCCAGACGCTCGGTGCCTGCGACTGCTTCCCACCCTTAGACGGATCCACGAGCATCTGCTTCCTGCCCGCCGACCCATCCGTCCTGTGCCCGAATGGGTATGCTGGCGCACCGGAGCAGCCCACGGCCGTGCTTGCCGTCGCTCTGTACGGGGTCGGCGTCCCCGTCCTGTACGCCGCGCTCCTCTTCGTCTCGCGAACGGCGATTCGCGACGAGAATCCGACGCCGCTCTCCACCGCCCTCTCCTTCTTGCATGAGTCGCTCCATCCTTGGGCGCTCTACTGGCCGCTGGTGGAGGCGGCGCGCGCCATCTTTCTCACCGGCTTCCTCGCGCTCGTCACTCCAGGCGTGCCAATCAGTGATTGGCGCTGATTGGCTCTGATGACCACTGATTGGCTTCCTCGCGCTCGTCACTCCAGGCGAGATCTTCCAGCTCCTTGATTAGCTCTGATGACCATTGATTGGCTGCCTCGCACTCGTCACTCCAGGCGAGATCTTCCAGCTCCTGTGTGGGCAGCTCATTGCTGTCATCTTCTTGGTTCTTCAGCTCTGGTGCGCTCCCTACCGAACGGCATCGAACAACTTCCTCGCGATGGCGATCAACTTTTCGCTCGTCCTCAACTTCGTGAGCTCGATCGGAGTGCAGGTAGCTGCCAAGTATGGCATCGCAGCTGTGGACCCAGTGCTCCTCTCGATCGCGCTCTACACCGCCGCCTTCGCCGTCTTCCCGATCACCCTCTTCACCCTCCTCCTTGCCATCCGCAAGCCTACCGTCACACCGGAGCAGCTGCGCGCCTACCTTCTTGACGATCCGGACGACGAGCCAAACACGAGCGGACCCTCGGCAGGAGTCCAACTCCCGCCTCTCGTCGCTCGGTTCGGCCAGTTCTCGATCAACGTCGCAGACGTGACGAAAGCCCTCAACGCGCCCCTCCTCTCCGACCACGAGCGACGCATCCTTACCCAGACGGTGTCGCGGGTCGCGGACGGGTCCCGCTTCGCCTCCGACCCGGCCGCCCTCGTCTTCGGCCAGCCACGCGAAGCTGCGCTCGGGATCGACCCATTCCTCTGCGTCCCCCCCAACCAGATCCGAGCTGGCATGGCGTTGGGAGTTGTCGCCATCCGCAGAGAGATCGAGGCGGCTGCCTCCACTGGGGAGCAGAAGGCGCTGGACACGCTCGAGTGCCTCGACTACGTCCAGCTCTCCCGCGCAGGCTCGTCGGCCACGGTATGCGCTGCCCGCGTGCGCTCACTCGCACGTGTTGAGCTTCCTGCATGTATGCTCATCACCCCACTGCATGCATGCAGCTCATCACCCATCTACATGCATGCATTCATCACCCCACTGCATGCATGCTCATCACCCCACCTCTTCCACTCGCTTCTGTTCTCAGAGTTTCCCCAACTCGCCCCACCCTCGGGACTGCGACGAGAACGGACTTCGCTCCGACCGCCGCACGGCATCGGGGGACGGGATGACGCTCGCCGACTTTGTGGCCGCCCCAAACTCCCGAGAGGCGGAGCTGGAAGAGGCGCACGTCGTCGCCCTCCGCCTCTACACGACGAGAGCCTTCCTCCTCATCAACATCCCTCTCCGAGACCTCGGCCGCCACGAGAGGGGAGAGGCCCATCCCCTCCCTGTGACGGTCGCCTTCCTCGCTGAGGCGATCCGCCGCTTGCGTGCGGTCGGCGCCAAGCAGGCGAACGCGCGCTCGCCGGTCGTCCTCTACCGTGGGCTCGCCAACCGGACTGCCCCCCCCGCGTTCTTCAAGGAGGGCGGCACCGAGTATGCCCCCATGTCGACGACGAACGACCTGTCTGTCGCGGTACGGTACAGCGCGAGCCGGAGCAGTGTGTTGCTCCGCATGGTCACCAAGTCCTTCATCGAGCGAGGCGCAGACATCTCGTACCTGAGCGCCTTTCCTGCCGAGGCGGAGGTCCTCTTCCCGGTACGATTCGACTCGCATCCTTGCCGTGCCTCCACCTGTCTTCAACTCTCTCACTCACACGCCACTGCTCCCCCCCCCCCATGTATCGGTTGCAGCCACTCACGTACTTGAAGCCGAGCGGCAGGACGGAGGAGGTGGACACCGGGGACGCTTCGTTCACCATCATCGACGTCGTCCCACGGATGTAGGCATGTTGGCGACGCTGCTTCCTGTGCTACGTGACTGGGTGCGTACACATACCGCGCATACACGCTGCGATGTAGAGAGTCCCTACCTTTTGAACCTTCGGCGATGCCAGCCTGCTTAAAGCCTACTTGGTGGTTGCGTCGGGCGGGGTCGCGTACGTAAGACAGTAAGTTATAAGTAAATCATGACAACAGGCAGCGTGGTCGGGTCGCGTACGAACGTAGGCTACTTGGCAATGTCATGTTCCTACACGCGGATGGTCGATGGACGTGTACCGTCTTCCGGTGTAACGATCCACGCTGCCTCGTTAAAAAAATTACGTTCATGATTACGCTCTGCAATCCAGGAAAACGAAAGTATCGTATTCAATCGCTAAATTCTCGGAATATGCACAGTTCATTTGGTCGATTCATTTGGTTTTGCCCACATGGTCTGCCAACCAGTAAACTCGGACTCTAGGTACTAGGAGCCAATGAATGCGCCCTGCTGCTACGGTTTGCAGAAGGTTTGCAGGACCGTACTAAGACAATGCACTTTGGCACTGAGGCTTATGAGGCAGGAAGGCAGCTCTATTGACACCATTGAGAAGCAGCCAGAGAAGGCAACATCACCGAGGCTTGTGAGGCCAGCGGGCAGCGGGCAGCTCAATCGACGTCAACTGCCGGTCCAAAGCGACGAAGGATGGCGCTGGGAGGCACTTGGGCGGACCTGAGAAGGATGGCGCTGGGAGGCACTTGGGCGGACCTGAGAATGTTGACATCGAAGCCGGCGGGCAGCGCGATCGACGTCATTGAGGAGCAGCCATGGAAGGCGCGCTCACCGATGCTCGTGAGGCCGGCGGGCAGTGCGATCGACGTCATTGAGGAGCAGTGAGCAAAGGTGCCCTCACCGATGCTCGTGAGGCCGGCAGGCAGATTGATCGACGTCAACGAGGAGCAGCCAATGAAGGCGCCCCAATCGAGGCTCGTGAGGCCGGCGGGCAGCTCAATCGATGTCATTGAGGAGCAGCCATGGAAGGCGCGCTCACCGATGCTCGTGAGGCCGGCGGGCAGCTCGATCATTGTCATTGAGAAGCAGCCAGAGAAGGCGCGCTCACCGATGCTCGTGAGGCCAGCGGGCAGCTTGATCGATGTCATTGAGGAGCAGCCATGGAAGGCGACCTCACCGATGCTCGTGAGGCCGGCGGGCAGTTCGATCATTGTCATTGAGGAGCAGCCAGCGAAGGCGAGCTCACGCAGGCTTGTGAGGCCGGCTGGCAGCTCAATCGACGACATCGAGGAGCAGCCAGCAAAGGCGCCATCACCGATGCTCGTGAGGCCTGCGGGCAGCTCGATCGACGTCAACAAGGAGCACTCATAGAAGGCCTCCTCACCGAGGCTCGTGAGGCCGGCAGGCAGCTCGATCGACGTCAACGAGGAGCAGCCCCAGAAGGCGCCCTCACCGATGCTCGTGAGGCCGGCGGGCAGCGCGATCGACGTCATGGCCCTGTTTCCACGGAACGCGTTCGCCGGCACGCGCGCCTCACCGTGGCGCAGCACACACGTGGCGAGCAGCACCTCCATCGGCGCCTCGCCCTCGCCGCGGATGCACGCGCGCACCCCTGCCATCGGGTACGAGTCTTCACCCGAAGACGCCACGCGCCTCAGCGCGGCCACGTCCACCTCGAAGCCGCCCAGCCCCGTCACCTTTGCCAGGTTGGGCAGCCAGCGCGACGCGTCGGCCGCGTCGGCGAAGAGGCGACCGTCGGCGCGGCTGTCCGAGAGGTCGAGCTCGGTCACCTCGACGAGGTTGCTCGTGAGCGGCAGGCCGACGCGTGCGCACAGCCGCGCGCACAGGACGCGCCGCGCCCGCGCGCGCCACGCGAGGCTCACGCCCTTGAGCGCGCGCAGCGTCGGCACGTCGGCGTCCGCGAGGGCGTCCTCGAGGGCGTCCTCGTTGACGAGCTGCGTCGAGAGCCAGCACACAGGCGCTGGCGGTGTGGGTGCGTCGGCCGCTCGCGGTGCGGTGGCGTCGTGCTGAGCAGCTTGCGTGTACAGCGGCTCCTCCGTCGCCGCCTGCCGCTCCGCCTCGGTGGGGAAGTCGCTCACGACGCCCAGCAGCCGCCCGAGCTCCGGGCCACTCTTGCCAGCGAGATGGCCGGTGCACAGGGAACGCGAGAGGAGTCGGAGAAGCTCGACGTCCACGTCGAGAAAGTGCGCGCCGTGCAACAGCTGCGCGAGCTGCGCGAGCGAGCACCCCTCCAGCGCCCCGCCCTCCTCCGCACCGCCCTCGGCGACGCGCGAGAGCGTGCGGAGCGCAGCCGCAGGCACCAGAGTGGCGAACGCCCCGTCGGCGCCGCCCGTGTCGCTCACCCAGTCGGCGAGCGCGGCCGATCGCGCCGCGGCCGAACGGGACCACGCGACCTCCTCGCCCTCGGCGCTTCGCACCCTCACATCGCCGTCGTCGCCGTCGCCGACGATGTCCTCACCACCGTCGACGACATCATCCCGATGACGCTTCATTGTGATGAAAAGAAGATTGCATCTCACCTTTCACACGCGCATTCACACCACGGACGACCTTGGTTGCCAATGCGGGGGACTTTCACATCGTGAACATCGATTAGGAATGACGAACTCCGATTGTTTTCACACCGCACCCCTCGGGGAGGCTCGCGGCGTCGTCGGCGGTCCACCGCGCCTTCCGCCATTGTGCTCCCCGAGACCATCACAACACCCCGGCCGAGCGGCGTCGGCGCGTGCTCAGTACCATGGACATGGGCCTACTGAGTGCGATCCAAGCGTCGTCGTCGTCGCAGGCGTCCGAGAGCGACGCGGCCATCGCCCTGTGCCAAACACTGCGCACGATCTCCTCAACCATCAAAGAGAATCTCGCGAAGCAGCTCAAGGCCCGGCTCCAGGCGCAGCAGATTCCGGCAGGCGGTGCCGGCCGTTCGCTCGACAAGTCGGGCGCCGAGATCCAGGCCGAGGCGCTGCAGATCGCGCTGCTCATGAGCGGCCGCCCGGCCGACGAGGCAGCTCGTACCAAAGCCATCGCCGAGCTGCACGCGCGCAAGGACGACGACCCACGGATCGCAGGCTTCCTGCAGTATTGGGCGACGCTCGGGCTGGTCGCGGGCGTGTACGCGCCCGGCGCTGGCACCGAGGTGCGGACGGCTTACATGGACTGGTACCGCGGCCCACACAGATCGTCACCCTGCGCGTTGCATGCGCGTGCCCACGAGGGCGCCGCGTCCCGTTTCCACAGGTACCGCGGCCCACCTGGGCGCGCGCGCTACATGCCGGGGCTCGCTGCGATGCGTGCGGACTTGGAGGCGTTCATCCTGCAGGCACGCTGATTGCCACTGATGAGCTGCCTTGCATGCAAGTGCTCATCACGGCGCGCGGACCCTTCCCCACAGGGCTGGCTGCCACCCTCGCCACCGATCCGCCGCGATCGGCTCGTCACGGCGCTGGGCAGGTACGCTGATGACCTCTGATGACCTCTGATGACCTCTGATGACCTCTGATGACCCTTGATGACCTCTGATGACCTCTGATGACCTCTGATGACCCTTGATGACCTCTGATGACCTCTGATGACCTCTGATGACCCCTGATAACCTCTGATGACCCCTGATGACCCTCTAATGACCCCTGATGGCAGCTGCTTCGCGGACGAGATCCGCATCTGGCTGCCCTCTGATGACCCCTAATGACTCCTAATGACCCTCTGATAACCTCTAATGACCCCTGCCTGATGGCAGCTGCTTCGCGGACGAGATCCGCATCTGGCTGCGCGCCAAAGGGTACCGCGTCAACGCCGACTTTCGCACCGGGAGCCGCTACCCGTACGTCGAGGACTCGTCCATCCCAGTGCTCCAGTGCTCACCACGGCGCGCGCACCCTTCCCCACAGGTACGTCGAGGATTCGTCCATCCCAGTGCTCCAGTGCTCACCACGGCGCGCACCCTTCCCCACAGGTACGTCGAGGATTCGTCCATCCCAGTGCTCCAGTGCTCACCACGGCGCGCGCACCCTTCCCCACAGGTACGTCGAGGATTCGTCCATCCCAGTGCTCCAGTGCAGCGCGGGTCTCGTCAATACCTTTGTGTTGCTCCAGCAGTTTGAGTGGGCGCTCGAGCGACGCGCATTTGAAGACGACCTGTGGGTGGGTGCGCGCGGAGCGATCGCGATGCCTTGCATGCAAGTGCTCACCACGGCGCGCGGACCCTTCCCCACAGGTGGGTGCGCGCGGAGCGATCGCGCTGCCCACCGAGGCGGCGCGTGAGCAGACGGCTCGAATGTTCCGCGAAACGTCGTGTTTCGTCATCACGCTCGGGCTTGCGGAGGTTTGGTTCCAAAAAAGGAAGCGCCCACCCCGCGAGTGTGCGGGCGAGGGCGAGGGCGGGGGCGAGAGGATGGGTGCGGGCGGCGGCGGCGGAGGCGGCGGCGGAGGCGGCGGCGGCGTTGCGACGTTAGCAGGGAGCGGTGGCGGCGAAGGCGCGGCCGAGGGCGACGAGACGGACGTTTGCGACGTGCTTTGGCGTGCAGTGCCATCCGACCGTTATGATCCGAAGCGGCACGGCTTCCGGGTAACGTCCGCTGATGACCACTGATGACCACTTCCGGGTGGGAAATCTCCCGGGTGTGAGATCGCGCGCCCGACGGCGTCTCTGAGTGCATGCTGATTGCGTCCCTCATCAGGTGAGCTCTGTCGGCGAGAACGTGGCCAATCTGCGCGAGATCGTGCGCCTGATCCGGAAGCACGTGCCGAGGGCGGCGATCGTCTTCACGCTCTCGCCGGTGATTGCCTCTGATGAGCACTGATTGCCTCTGATGAGCATGTGCCGAGGGCGGCGATCGTCTTCACGCTCTCGCCGGTGCTGCTGAGCGCTGATTGCCTCCTTCATCAGGTGCCCGCGCTCCTCTAATTGCCTCGAATGACGTCTGATTGCCTCCCTCATCAGGTGCCGCTTGCCGCTACGTTCCGCGGCGTCTCGTGCGTCACCGCGAACGCGGCCTCGAAAGCGATCCTGCGCGTCGCTGTCGATGAGCTGATGCGCGAAGAGGAGCAGCAGCCGCAGCAGCCGCAGCAGCCGCAGCAGCCGCAGGGTGGAGGCATGGGTGGTGGCGGCGGCGCTGGCCCGGCGGGGGAGGGCAACGCGCACCACACCCCTTGCCCCCCCCCCAGCCCCTCCCCTTTGGCGGCGGGGGAGGGCACCGCGTCCTCCAAACCGGAGGAAGGCGAGGAAGGCGAGGGCGCGTGCGCGGGCCGGGTCTTTTACTGGCCTGCGTACGAAATGGTCAAGGAAGGGTTTTCGGAGGCGTACCTCGAGGATGGACGCCACCCGAAGCCCGAGGTGGTATGTCACCATCTCCTCTGATCTCCTCTGATCTCCTCTGATCTCCTCTGATCTCCTCTGATCTCCCTTGATCTCTTCTTATGGCCAAAGATCGCCTCTGTTCGCCTCTGATCGCCTCTGATCGCCTCTGATGGCCTCCTTCATCAGGTACATCATATCCTTGAGCTCTTTGGGAAGCATTACCTGCCAGCGGTGCGCCCGGCGGGGCAGGCGCTGGGGGGCCCGGTGGGGCAGGCGTTGGGGGGCGACGAGGACAAGGGGGAGCCTCCAGAGCCAGCAGCACCGGCAGGGCCAGCCGCCCGCGATGGTGGCCACGAGGAGGCGGAGTTTTGGTAAGGCGTAATTGTGCAGGTTTGGACTCTTTAAGCTCATGACTGGCTACCGCATAACAAGGGAGTGTCTGTGAATTTGTCCATTCGCTGTCCATTTTTCGAACGAAGATATAAATGCTCCACGAAAGCGTTCGTACAGAACGTGTTGCGCCCTCGTCTCGGCCGATGCCGCCTTCGAGGACGCATCCGTTGGTCCCGAGGTCTACTCGTTCGCACGCATAGAGCGCGCGTACAGCAAGTGGCCTCAAAGCGCCTGCAAGACGCGTG
>Ga0210241_100753_pt1 | contig 27868 bp, 19 predicted proteins | sample ChrtobMetP5a_8mM_FD_155488 | JGI IMG/M metagenome (GOLD analysis project Ga0210241, IMG submission 155488) | Chrysochromulina tobin associated microbial communities from unialgal haptophyte culture, Seattle, Washington, United States - P5a_8mM | ecosystem: Host-associated > Algae > Haptophytes >...
CAGGGTGCGTATACGCGGGTGGGTGTGTATACGCGAGCGCTGGGTGCATTTACGCAGCGGGTGCGTACACGCACCCGGGTGCGTATACGCGGCTAGATACGTTTACGCGAGCGGTAGTACGTATACACAGCGGGTGCGTATACGTACCCCCTCGCGTATACACAGGTTTCTGCGTATACGCACCCCCGACCGCGTAAACGCAGGAAACGACAAACCGTAATGCGGCGCCCCCGCCCGCGCCCCCCCGCGCCGCATCCCCCGGGCCGGGTCCCCCGCGACCGAGTAGTAATCGAATGATTCCTCCCGCGCGGCCCGGCGCCCGCCGGTAAGCAGGCGGGCGTTGTTTTGTTGGCGGGTTGACTCGAACCGCGAAGAACCGCGTCCAACACATTCCGTTTTACCTACTTGCACAAAGCCACAAATAGACAAACGGACAAACCTGAAACCACTACGGCCACAAGACCGACAAAGTGAATGTGGTCAGCGGTAAAAAGCAGCCACACATGACCTCCGGACGGACAAGGCGGCTGAACGTAATCGTAAAACCGATACCGAAAACCCGACGCGCCACCCAGAGCTCCGCAGCTCGAGGCATCCGATGGAACTCGGTGCTCTCACTGTCCTCTCGGTGTGGCGGCTACCGTACGTAAGTGTATAGGTACAAATAGGTAGCAAGTATACGTATCATCGGGGATAATTTCCGGTGATTCCAAGTCCGGTCGACCGGGACAGAGACCGGCCGTACGGTCGGGTAGACACAAATATACAGGATCCTCTCAGTATGCCCTCAGTTCGGTTGACTCACGCCGTGGTCGCGCGTCCCCTCTTTTACCCTTATCTGTCCGCGCGGGGCGCGAGTCCGGGTTGCGGTTGGCCGCCACGCGCCCGTCTCTCTCCGGAGTCAGTCACCAGTCAAGTCAGCGACCGCTTGCTTGACGGTTATTCCGGCGAGCTCATCAAGCGAAGTGGTCGCAGATGAGGACGAGCAGGAAGCAGCGTGCGAGAGCTCGTACTTATCTGGCTGATTCTCAAGTACGGCGCGGAGCTCAACGAGCTTCTGATGATGATCCATCAGGCCACGGATCGCCACTTCTTCGTCATCATTGTCGAGTCCCTGCACCCGACATGGCTCGCCTTGCGCGCAACAATCTAATGCGAGCGTCGCGAGATCTTCATCTTGGCTGCAAATCATCCTCGCACCTACCTTATCAAAGTGGTAATCGATCTGGTCGAGCATTGCCTCAAGCTTCACGGGCACATTCTCTCCATCGATCGATCGTTTCGCCGCTTCCATCCTCTGCGCATGTTTGAGCATGTGATAGCGGCAGGTCTCCCGCACCTCACGATTTTCCACCAGCGTCGGTAGCGGTATGCCCCGGAAAAATCCTGGGTTTTGCCACTGTAAATCCCTCGGAATTCGGCAGCGGATGGCTTGGAACGTGTCGTACTTGATGCGGATTTCAAAGAGGGCGGTGTGATCGAAAATGGGCTCCTGCGGGTGCCGGACCGCGTCCTCATCATCGATCACGTCGCCATGTACACCACAGAGCGCTGGCTTTGCATCTTTACCGAGATTGGCGCGCTTCGGCACCGGCTGCTCGCCGCTCGTCGAGTTCTTGTAGCCGGTGACACGGAAGATGCGCAAGACTATCCATCCGACCAGGTCCTGCTTCTTGCGCCGCTCCTCGTCGTCCTCCTGCTGTGGCAGAAGTGCCGGCAAGCTCGCAGAAGTGCCGGCACCACGTGAGGCGACGGATTTCATTTGCCGAGCCTTCTTGGAAGTACGCACATCTGAACAGCTATCGACCTCCGTATCGAATGGCGCTGGCGCAAAGCGCATCGCCCGACTCTGCGTCGGGTTCTTGTAGTAACCATGTACAATGAGTGTGCGGGCTGCCTTTGATGGGTTCTTGCCCCACCACATGTAATGATCGAAATCCTCTAGCGCGGGTTCCTGGCCTTTATCGATAAAAACGTAGAACCCATACTCTGCAGTGGGTGCCGTCACGACCTGATACACCTGCGCGACGAATTCATGATCTGGAACTGCTGCATAGAAACGGCGATAGCCACGGCCTGTCTGCGTGGTCGCAAGATCGCGGAGCGGTTCTGAATGGAGCGGGACCATGGGCTCAAGCTGGCCATCCTTCCAGCGGACACCGAGTGCTGCCGTAAACTGGCAGCCTTCCGCTTCATAAGCTAACGCTCGCTGCCACTCGGGGTCGTTCTCGGCAAACTGTCCTTTCATCTGCAAAGTGAGACACGGGTCGGAGACGTTTAGAGAGGCGGTCGCGCGGGAATCGCGAGATCGCGACTTCCCGCGCACTCGCCCTGATTGGCACATGTTGGCACCCGCCGCGACTCTGTGGTCACACCTTCCTAGGTTCCTCCGTAGTTCTCTCCAGCAGAACTTCTCGCGCCCGGGCGGGCGCGGCATTCGAGTCCATGTTACTGTTTTCTAGCCCCGAAGGCCGAAGGGCCCTACTATGCGCTGAGGCATTTTCCCTGATTGCGAGATTCACATATGTCGTTGCAAAAGACACCCTCACACCGAGAAAGAAAGCGTTATACTGTTAACACGCGGAAAACACGCCCCGCCCTCGCCTATCATCTACGGCGTGGAGCCCACACATCCTGTTGGAGGATGTGTGGGCTCCACGTGCTCTCGCTGCTGCGTGCCACCTGTTGACCTCTCACGAGAACGCGGAACCCGACGAACGGCTCTGGCCTTGCAAGCACTCGGCGGCCTCGTTGATCTTTGAGGCAACGTAAGGGGAGCCGCCACGGTCAGGATGGTTGAGCATCATGATCTTGCGGTGCGCCTCCTTGATCTGCTGTTTTGAGCTTCGCTCGCTGTGGGATCGAGGAGACAGGAGCGATGCATAGCTGCTGAGCTCGGGCCGAATGCAGGTCAAGGCGAATGCAACTAAAGGTGCCTTGGAACGCGGTGCCGTCCTCAGAGGAGAGCGAGGGACGCAGGGAGTTGTCGCGCGTGCGCGGCGCACCTGATGCCTAATATCTTACCCGCCTCGTTCCGCGACATAGTTGCCTCGAAGCCGCCGTCTGTGCTCCGGCCCATGGCCTGCGTTACGAAGTCTGGCACCTTGAACGCGTGGCCCATGCCGCGAAAGCCAGCCGCTGCCGCGCCGAGCTGCCGCTTCAGCTCCGGGTTGGCCTTGGCCGACTCCGCCACCATGAGTGCGCCGCGAGCCGCATACGCCGCCGCAGCCACGCCGCAACCGATGAGGAAAGGGGTCGCCATGTCGCGCGTGTGGGTACGTGAAGAAAGTGCTTGCAGAAACACGTGCGCTGAAAGTTGTTTTGCGTTGTGCCGGGCGCTACACGTTATGGAGAACACTTACCACCATAGACCCCGAAAAGAAAGCAAGCACTAATTAGCTTGCTTGCTTACCACTCAGGCTCAGACTGAGACTCTCATCTACCACCAGGTCGCGATGTGGATGATGCGCCAACTCCCGTGGCTCCCGACGTCCCGAGCGTGTCGTGTGAATTTATGGGTCCCCCGATGACCAGATTGTGCAGATTGTGTGTGGTTCTGAGATTGGAAGCGCGTGTCTACTACAGAACACGACCATGTACAAGACCCTAGGACCGAGAAACATCCATGACCGACGCCAACATAGTACGGCGCAGATAACGCGGGTACTCGGTAAAGCGTGAGGAGCTGCGACGACCTCGGCATGGCGGCATCTCCGCTTCTCGGACTGCACGGAACTGCAACTTCTCTATCCTGCATCTGACCGTTCCGTGCATCCCCACTGGAGCCGGGTCCTCATCTATCTCCATCGTCGTCCCAATCATCATCTACGAAGTTCTCGTCTGCCCGTAGCGACCGTGAATGTGAATGTGAGTCGTGGCGGTCGCGCGCCTCCTCGGCGCGCACCATGACGCCTCCGTCGGGTCTCGCGTCGCGCCGCCCTTCGTCGCCATAGCCGTACTCGTCGTAGCCGCCGCGATGGTCGCCATCGCCGTCCAGCAGCTGATGCGGCGCCTGTCTCTCGCCGCCATCGTCGTCGTCGTACTCACCTCTGTCGTACGCATCATCGATGTAAGGCGGCCCGGCAGCGCGCGGTGCGATTGGCCCGTTGGGGCTCCGTTCCTCCGACTGTGAATGTGAATGTGAATGCGGTGTGAATGTGAATGGGCTCCGTTCCTCCGACTCAAAGCCGCTCGCCCGGTGTGAGGCCGCTCGCGACGACGCCTGCTCGCGCGCCAGTTGCCGTCGATGCTCAGCGGCTTGCACGGCTGCTTCATAATCGTCGTCGACGCCCTCCTCCTCGTCGCTCGACATCATGGCCGCCAGGTCGGGCAGCGGGCCGCCCGGCACGCGCGGCGCCGCTCGCACGTGGCTCTCGTGCAGCCGCGCCGGGCTGTCCCGACTCGCCTGGGCTAGCACCGAGTGCGTTCCCGCATTGAAGCCGTGGCCGCCGTCGCCGCCGTCGCCCTCGCCCACGCCGCCGTCGTCGTCATCATCATCATCCTCAGAGAGGAGCTCGACAGTGCAGACCTCGTCGGCGGAGATCTCGTCGCCCGCTGCGTACGCGTCTGCAGCATGCTTCAGGCTCGAGTGCTCATTGGAGTGCTCATTGCGCCGACGTTGGCTGCGAACGCTCGCTCGCCGCCCCGAGCTGCCATACAGACCGTCCGCGCCTTCCTGGTTCTCGTCCTCGTCGGTGAGGTGCGACGCCGTGCCGCCCCCGCCACCGGCACGCACCTCAGGCTCATCATCTGGCAGATTCGTAGCCCAAGGGCCGCGACTGCTTTTGGTTCCCTCGTCGGGCTCATCACGCGAGCCCGAGCGATCAGCGGCCGACGCGCGGCCCTCGTTGCGGTCGTTGCGGCGCCTGGCCGGGGCTGGCGTCACGCTGCTGTCGCTCGGTACGGCGCTCGGCTGGCTCGGCACGCTCGGTACGGCGCTCTCAGCTGAGCTCGGGTCGAGTGGAGACCGGGGCGCGCCGCCAGCGCCAGCGCCGTCTCGAGCGCCTCGTCGGGAAGCAGGGGTGCTCCGGCGTGGGGGCGATGCGGGCGGGCGCGGCATGTAAGCGCCGTCTCGAGCGCCCTCATTCTCCTCGGCGGCTCGCGGGGAGGTGCGACGATCGTCGAGCTCGCCGTCGCTCGTCCTGCGCCGCCGCTCGTCGTGCTTGCCGTCCTCCGCCGCCGCTGGCCGTCGGCCATCGCCGTCCTCGTCGGCGGCTGGCGCGCGCGCTAGCTCGGCGGCGCGACGCGCGCGACGGGACTGCGCGGCTTCAGCTTGACGATCGAAATGTGAAGCGCCGTCTTGAGCGCTCGGTTCGGCGCCCTCGGAGCGATCCATCGCGGTCCAAGGCCCGCTCACCTTCTCCTCGTCGGCAGTTGGCGGGCGCGGCGGCGCGGTAGCGCCTCGGGCACCGCGTGCCTGCGTGACGTCCGCGGAGCGCTCAGTGTAAGTCTCTTCATCCATGGGAGGCACAGCGCCTGCGCCCGGCACAGCGCCTGCGCCCCGTGTGGCGATGGTGGCCACACGCACAATCTGCCCATTCTTCTCGCGCCACAGCCGCGAGTGATGGATCAAACCGGCGATCCACCGGTTGCGGTCGGCCAGGCTGTCGGCGCGCACGGTGAGGTGCACCGGCGGGCACGAGATGACGAAGCAGAAGCCACCCCAGCTGAAATCTCCTTCGGCCGGCGTCACCTTCGCCACGTCGCACAGCGGCAGCACCACTTTGGGACGAGCCACCTCATTCTTGGCGTACGAAAACGTGCCACGAGCCTCGTCGACGGAGAAGTAGCGCTTCGCCCACTGACCACCGAGCCGGTTCGCGTGCTGGTGGCGTTTGCCGAGCCAGCCACGCAGCGAGTTGGGTTGCCCGGCGTAGGCGAGCGGCGGCGACGGCGGTGTCGGCAGCGGTGAGGCTGCTTCCGCTGCTGCTGCTGATTCTGCTGCTGATTCTGCTGCTGCTGCTGCTGCTGCTGCTGCTGCTGCTGCTGCTGCTGCTGCTGCTGCTGCTGCTGACGACGACGACGGTGATGACAATGATGATGATGAGAGCTGCTGCGTCGCCTCGTCGTCCCGGTTCTCTTCGCGCGGCTTGGAGGACGAGGCAGCTCCGCTGGTGCGCAATGCAGGCGCACCGTCGTCGTCGTCGTCCCACGTCGATCGCCTGGGCTTCTCGCGGCGCCTCGTGAAGGACGCGCTGCGAAACACCTTGCTGAGCGTGGACTTCCGACTGCTCGCCTGGCCACTGCCTGCGCCGTGGCCGTCTGGCTCGCCGCGGCCGTCGTCAGGCGGCACCTCCTTGTCACGAAGGTTCCTGCCTTGGGCTGCGGCCTCATCGCGCTGCCAATGTGGGACCGGCGAAAAGGGGTCCCACATGCCAGGAAAAGAGGCCGCGAAAGGCCGGCGCAAGAAGGTAAGCCCGACCAGAACAAAACAAACAGCCGGCCGTGAAACTTGAGTTGTCTTGACTTCACAGCTACAGGAGCGGGATGGTGATTTGGGTAGAACTTATCGTCGCTTTCGATTACCGCTCAAATGTCGTCCACGCCATCGGCCTCAGCGGCAGTCAGGCCCGCCCTGGCGCCCGCCACGCCCTCGGCGATGGTGGCCACCAACCCGGTCTTTCAGCTCCTCAAGTCGCTCAACGTCGACCCGGTCGCCTCGACGGCGCTGCTCGAGCGCCTGCAACGGCGGATGGACGAGCGCGCAGCAGGTGAGCACGGGATCGAGCAGTGTGCCCCGCATGCGTGTCGGGCGGGTAATGTGCTGCGACCTCTGCACGCGAGGCTGACGCTCCCGCGTTCGCAACCCCCTCGCGCGTCCCCGCAGAGGCCGACGCGCCGCTCGACGAGGTGCGCACCCGAATCGCCACACTTGAGGCCAAGCTGCTCGGACTCTCGCACGATCTGCAGCAACGCCGGCGCACGCTCCCAGGCTGGCTCGCGCAGCGGCACGAGGAGCGGAGTCGCTCTGCCGTGGACGGCATGCTCGCCGAGGCCGCAGCGCTCGCTGCTGCGGACGCAAAGGAGAGCACCACTGCAGCGGCGGCCGGTCAGTTGGCGCATGCGACTCCAGCGGCGCTGCCCATCGGGGCCGTCCTCGGCGCGGCGATGGCGGCCGGCAAGAGCAATACCGAGATCCAGCAGGTCCTGAGCGAGGCTGAACAGCTCGTCGCAACTCTGCGGGACGTGCACGCAAGCACGGCCCGGCCGACCTCGACCGACCTGGCCATCGCCTTCCAGAATAAAGAGAACGCGGGAGTGGTCGGCCTGTTGCGCCGGCGGCTCGCAACGACCGCCGCGGAAGACTGTGAGCCCGCCAGCAAGGCGCAGCGTTTCTGATGAGCTGGGGCTGCACGCGGGCGCTCCAGAGAGCGGAGAGAAATGCTCGTGAGGCCGTTGGCGCTCGACGGGCTCAAGGACGGGCTCGAATCTGAGGAACAGCGTGCAGCTACAGGATGGTGACGTAGGAACTACTACCATACTACGTGTGGAGCTGCAGTGTTCGCCTGCAGCTCACACAATCTGATACCTTGTACCATGTCCATGACATTGGGACACGCACATTGCAATTGATGAAGTGATTGTGCGTGAGGCGCCATCTGGGGGCACTGCATGACGTGTACTAGAAGTGGTGTGCGCAGCTAGAGGAGTTTTCCGTTCACCAAAACTCTTCACGGAGCCATGGACAGTCGTCCGACGACGGTTTCAACTCGACGTCTCGAAAAACGCAATGTCAATGGAATCGCGTCGGTCGGTCTTTTCGTCGGTCGGTCTGGGGAGCCACTAGGCGAACGCCATATGGCAAGTTCTGGTCGAGATTCTCCCGCAGACGAGCCGAGCAGCCCAGGAGGTGCCAGCACCCGAGGGCAGGATATACCACATTGGGACCTTAGGTTAGGCACAGTGAGCAAAGGCTCTGCCGCCGCCTCGTTGAGCCTGCCCGACCTCAGGGTTGTCGAGAGACGCAACCTTGCTTATGCGGAGTCCTGGCGGCAACAAGTACATGGGCATGCGGCCGCGCAAGCTCACACGGCAAAGCTAGCGGAACGGCGCAAGCATGAGGCGAAGGTGTTGGCTGAAATCAGGGAGTTACGAGCGCCGGCGATCCTCGGCATCACCCGCAGCAACACCTCGGAATCGCTCTCTGAGCTCACGCCTGTGTCGGTGAAATCCATGCATGCAGACTGCTTGCGACGCGAGGAGTATACCCGACGTCTCCAGCAGGCACTCAAAGAAGAAGTGCTCGCCGCCGATCGCGCCGAGACGCTCGCATTCCTCAAGAGGGAGGCGCTGTTCCGCGTTCGTTCGAACAAGGAGCAGCAGGCGGAGGAGTTGCGGCGCAAGCGCCTGATTGAGTACGAGCGCGGGGACCTGGGGCGCGCAGCGGAATTGAAGCGGCGTTCGAAGGAGAAGGCGGCCATTGAGGCTCAGAAGCAGGCCGAAGCTGCGCAGCTCGAGCAGATCTGCACCCAGCGGCGCGCAGCCAAGGAGGCAGCGGAGAAGATGGAGGAGGAAAAGGCGCTCAAGAAGCAAAAGGAGAGGAAGCAGGCGGACGAAGAAAAGAGGCGGTTGCAACGAGAGCAGCAGTATTACATGGAGCGCTGCAAATATTGGACGCTAGCTAAGAAGCTGAAGAAGTCGTGGCAGCACGCCGAAGCACTCATCTTACGTCACGAAGACAACTTCCAGGCCCATATTCTCAAGTACAACATGCAGGACCATATTCTTGCATCGGCTCCGTTCATTATTGATGAAGGGCCAAGCCGCTCTGACAAGTACGGGGCGGATGCGGATGACGAGTTGGCAAGTCAGACAGCTCCGCAAAATGACCCTTTGGCCAGCACGTCCATGTCATCGATTGCGCGTTCCATCTTTGCTGAGGCCGAAGTTGGAGTCCCGGAAGCCGAGCTGGCACGGCTGCGCACAAAGGTTGAAACCGCGCGGAGACGAGCGGCCGCTGCAAAGAAAGCCTACGAAACTGCGAGGTATGAGTCAATGAGCGAAGAAGAACGTCTTTTGGCTGCCGCTGCGGAGTAGTAAGACTCTTCTCATGAAGATTCAGGTGCCTTCCTAATTAAGGTTGCATCCTCTTCCACCTTGCGCCGCACGTTTGGCGCTGTACGGGCCCTGCCCGATCTTCACGCCGAGTATGAGACGTGAGAGGAGTCCATTGGCGTATCTCCCCTCCGCGGGCCGGCGGCCGCGATGGCGACGATCAAACCAAAGTCGATCGTGCGTACCCCGGTCGGTCCGGTCGCGTGCGTTCGTGTCGAAGTGCAAGCTAAGGTCTCTCTCCGCTTCGACTGGTGCTCTGCTCCTCTGTGTAGTATTACTCTGTACGTGTACACACACGACCTGTCTGGTGTCTGAGGGCACCCGCACGGTTCACGCATCACGGTAACAAACGGACCGGGGACCGGGGCACCCCGCCGGGGCCGCGCCGGCTCCGCATGTTTGACCGCCAAATCGTATCGCAGCTTTAGTATAGTCCTCCATTATTTTTCCGTTCCTCTCCCCTTGCCGCCGACGCTGCTTCCGCGCACGTCTCCATAAAGGGAAGCTCCTTTGCGTCCGCAGCGGCGACCTGCTGCGTGACACAGAAACGCGCGTCGCCTCCCTTGCAACTCGCTCAGGCTGCCATGTCGGCGACCTCCATCGGCACGCCGGGCGGCGCATCTGAGGGCAGTGGCAGGGCCGGTGCCACCCCTGACGAATCCCCTGACGAATCCCCATCCTGTGGCGGCGCTGCCTCGCTCAGTGACACCTCCATGGCCTCGCCCGCCTCGCCCGCCTCGCCCGCCTCGCCCGCCTCGCCCGCCTCGCCCGCCGCCTCGTCCTCGCCGAGCGTCGCCTCCATCCCCTCATCCTCCTCGTGGGCGTCGTCGTGGGCTCCCTCGCTCGTCGGAGTTTCCTTTCCGCTCCCCTTGCCGCCGCCCGCCTTGCGCACGTTGATCGTCTTCGGGGCAGCCTCCTTACCGGGAAGATCCGACACATCGTTCTCGACGATGGCGGCGCGCTCGAGTTGCGCCCTCACATCGGCGAGCGTCTCGGCGCCGATGCGCCACACCGAGAGCGCGCCCTTGTGCGGCACGGGTGTCTCGAGGCGCGCGACTGCGTCGACGACGTTGCACACGGGGCCGAAAGCCCACGGCTCGCCGGCACACTGCTCGAGAGCGAGCGCGTGCGAGACGCGGATGGCGCCAACGATGGCGCCGTGCGGCAGGCCGGCCTCAGTCGGCATGCCAGGCACCGCCGCGATGAGGGCATGCTGCGACTCGTGCGCGCTCGTCTTGTTGCCGGTGTGGAGCGCATACCAGCCAGGCTGCATCCGGAAGTGCCTGTTCTCGACGCGCTTGGCTCCGCATAGCAAGGCGTATGTCAGCTGCGCACCCCGCAGCGTGAGTCCATGAGTGACCTCGGCCGGCGTCGCCGCGCCGACCGGCGTCGAGGACGAGGCCGTGCTCGCGGGCGCCGGGGGGCTGGGCAGGCGCGGCACGGTCGTGGCCGCCGCCCCGGTCGGCGCGATCACAGTCGGCGTCGGGCGCGTCGTGTCGAGCACGGTGGTGGCCGCCACGACCGTAGCAGTTGCGAGCATGGCAGTCGGCGCGGGCGCTGTGGCGAGCACGCCTGCGGCAGGCACCGCCGTGCCCGCGGAGGCCGCGAGCATCGGGCCTGCGAGCGTGGGGGGGACGGCGAGCGCGGCCGGGGCCGCACGAGGCGCGGGCGGCGCGACCGACTGCGGAGCCAGGGCTGGGGCCGCGTACGTATTCATAAACGGGTTGGCGTGGCCAGGCAGCGCCGAAGGAGCGAAGCGCGCGTAGAGCCCGGGCATCGACACGGCGAGAGCGGGTGGCGCGTGCGACGACGCTGCCACGGATGGCGCGAGCGTGGCGCCGGCGGGCGCGCCGGCGAGTTGGGGCGGCGCCATGCTCATGTGCATCGCGAGAGGCATGCCGGTGGCCGTGGGCAACCCGGCGAGAGGCAACCCGAGCCCTGGCGCTGCCCCGCCGAGCCGGGCAGCATGGCTCGCCGCGGCCGCTTGGAATGCCCGCGCCTGGGCGGCGGCGGCAGGATGCATCGCCGCCGCCTGCGCCGCCGCCTGCGCCGCCGCGGTGGCCGCGGCTCCCCGAGCGGCTGCAGCATTCATTGCAGCGTCGGCGCACACCGGACCGCCCGTGGCGCCGGCCGCGCCGGGGCCGCTCGAGACGGCGCTCGAGGTGGCGGCCAGGCACGCAGCGGCCATCCGGGCCATGGCGGCTGTGTGCTGCGCCGCCGTCTGGATGACGCCCCCGCTCGGTTGGGAGGGCGCCGTCGTGGGCGCAGGGGCCGGTAGATGTGGCGCCGTCGTGTGCATGTTGGCCGGTAGGGTGGGCGCCGTCATGGGCACGTTGGCCGGAAGGGCGGGCGCCGTCGTGGGCACGTTGGTCGGTAGTGAGGGCGCCGTCGTGGGCGGACGCGCCGCGAGGCTGCCAGCCGCGTGCGACGCCAGCGAGATGGCTGTCGGTGGCGGCAGCCCTGCTAAGGGAGGTGCTTTGAAGCTAGGCGCGAACGGCGCGGCGGGCGCGGCGGGCGCGGCGGGCGCGGACGGCGCGGACGGCGCGCCGATGTGCGAAAGCGGCTCCTGTGGGGAAACCCTGGTGATGGGCGAGGTGAGAAGGAAGGTGATGTCCAGGAGAGGTACGCCGGACTTGGGCAGCGCGCCGTACCCCCCCGAGGCGAAGTCATTCGAGGCCACTTTGATGAGCGACTGGCGGCCGGTGGCGGTGCCGTACTCTTTCCACAGCCGCTCATCCTCCTCGTCGAGCCCCAGCGGCGCACCGCTCGGAGCATCCGTGCCAGCGCCGCCAGCGTCCTCGCCGATGCCGGTCGACCCAGGCGCGTCGGCTCCGCCCTTGCCCCCCTGCTTACGCTGCTTCTTGATGTCCTTCTCAGCCTGCTTCTCCTCCGCCTTGCGCTTCTTCTCCTCCTCCTTCTTGACGGTCTTCTCCTCCTCACGCTTCCGCTTCTCCTCTGCACGCGACACGCGCGCCGCCTCCGCCTTGGCTGCGCGCTTCGCCTCTTTCTGCTGAGCTGCCGCCGCCGCCGCAGCCGCCACCGCCGCTGCGAATGCTGGGTTGCCCGGCAACGGCAGCTCAGCGCCTGTGGGGAACCCCTGCCCTGTGGGGAACCCCTGCCCTGTGGGGAACCCCTGCCCTGTGGGGAACCCCTGCCCTGTGGGGAACCCCTGCCCTGTGGGGAACCCCTGCCCCTGCGCCGCGGCGCCCGCGGCAAGCGCCGCAGCGAGCGACGCGGACAGCGCGAGAGGGAGCGCGCCGGGAGCATGGGGCACCATGATGCCCTGCTGTGCTGCTGCGTGTGCCGCGGCGGCCGCGGCCGCGGCGGCAACGGCCGCATGCGGTCCGACGGGTTGCATCAGCGAAAAGGGCGCTGGCGCCGCCCGCGCCGCCGCCGCCACAGCTGCGGCCGCCGCCATGGCTTGGTCACGAACGGCCGCCGACGCCTTGTCGCGCGCGGCCGCTTCGCGCGCCGCCGACGTGACGGCGGCGGCGGCCGAGGCCCCGAGTCCGGGGTCGGGCTCGCTCGAGAAGGCGGAGCTGGCGGCGGCGGCGGCCACGGCGGAGGCGACGCGCGTCACGGGCGCGTCTTCGCACGGCGACGTGTCACTCGAGCGCTCCTCGCATAGCAATGCATGCGCCTGCGCCGCGCCGCCGTGTTGCTGCGAGGAGCTGTCCGCTTCGATCGGCGTGGATGCGGGCGGCTCGGCGTCCGCGCATGCGAGGCACACGTCGAGGTCGCACACGCGGCACATCCAGCGCGGCTGGCGCACCGCGAGCGTCCATGCGCACCGGCCGTCACAGCGCAGTCCCGGCTCGCCGCCCTCGACGAGCTCCATTTGATGACCACTCTTGCAGAAGCGCGCCGCGTGGGCAGCCGAAGTCCGGCGTGCACGCGGCGTCTCCTGCGAGAGGCTCGTCTTGAGTGGCACGGGCACGGCCGACGAGGACGCTGCGGGCGCGGGCGTCGACGCGGGCTGCTTGGGCGGCTTGGCCTCAGGCTTGAGCGCCGCGGGCGCGGGCGTCGACGCAGGTTGCTTGGGCGGCCTGGCGGCCGACGAGGGCGGCCCGATGGTCGCGGCCGGTGCCTTGCTTGAGCTCTTAGGGGGGTCCGCTTTCGCGGGGGCGGGGGCGGCCGCCGGCGGGGCGGCGGGTTTGGTCAGCGGCGGCGCGACACGCAGCGACGGGCCGCGGATGATGCGCTCGCCGAGGCGGTAGATGCTGCCCGATTGGGTGATCACGTACGTGGAGAAACGGTTGCCCTCGGGCACGATGCTCGTGTCCATCGCATCGCCGTCCTTGAAGCCCTTCTTGCCGTACACGCGGCCCGAGACGCTGCCGTCCGCATTGAACTCCCACTGGTGCAGGATTGGATGCTTGTGCAGGTCGGGTGGCTCGGGCGGCTCGGGCGGCTCGGGCGCGGCGGGCGGCTTCGGCGACTCGGGCACGGCGGCCGGCGGTGCGGCCGCGCTCTCGACGCTGCTCTCTGCGCCCGCGTCGACGCCCGACAACTTCAGCGTTATAATCTCGTACGACAACATTATAGCGTCGCCCGACAACTTCTGCCCCTCGACACGAGCCTGACCTAGGCGGCGTGCATTGCCGGCGCGAAGAGGAAGTTTCACAGTGAACAACTCACCAAAAAACTATCCTAATCTGCCCACTCCTCGATCCCGTCAGGGCAGCATCTACTGCGTAGACCCGAATCGAAACACCCTATTCACAGCCAATGACTAGCCAATGACATTCGCGCGACGGGTAGCGACAATGCCGGCCTTCCTGGTCTTGGCCGCACCTCCTTCCACGTCCGCGACATCCAAGTGTGTGATCACGGACAAGGAGGTGCGCATCGTCACTGGGCGCGAGACCCGAGCGGCGCCGTTTACTTGCAATCGAGTCCTCACAATGGCCGCTGACCTGAGCACCGCGGCCGTGGCTCCGCTGGTGGAGGCGCTGCTCGCTCGGCGGCAGACTGGCGCCCATAATGATGCGGCCATCTTCTGCTTCGACGACGATGGCGCTGCTACCTCGGAGCTAGTCAGCAGCGCGGTCGGCTACATTCTCGGGAGGCCGTCCCGCTCCGCGCGCCTGGAGTTGGTCGTGTCGGCACTGGCGGTCGATTCTTGCACCTCGCCGTCGCGCGAGACCGTGATCGACCTGCTCTCTCCGGTGAATGCGGGCCGTGACCCGCGTGCCGCCGACGGCGCCGCGCCGCTCGAGGTGCGCCTCACGTCGCGGGAGCGTGGCGCGCGGCTGCTGCTGGCCGCCGCCAGCAGCCGCCCGCCGCATTCGTGTGTCGTGCTACGGCTCATGATGCGCCCCGCGGAGCTGCCACGGTCCGGGTCGTCCGCCGCGGGCGCCGAGCACCCTGGCGCCGGCGCACTACTCGCGCGGCTGCACCTGGTGCTCCTTCCGCCCACCGAAACGATCTCGAGCGGTGGCGGCGCCGTCGCCTTTGGCCACCTGGTGGGCGCCGTCTCGGCCCTCTCGCTCGCTCGGCAGTCCCTCGCCCCCTCTCTCCGGAACAGCAAGCTGTTGCTGCTGCTGCGTGACGTGCTCCGGCCGGCTGTCGAACCGGCCCCGGCCGTCGGCAAGGGCGCCCGCGGCCCTGCGCTGGCGAAACCGCCGCCGCCGCCGCCGCCGCCGCCGCTGGTGGTGGTGGTCGCGAGCGTTTCGCAGGACGCGGAGCACGCCGCGCATGCATTGACCACGCTCAAGCTGGCCAGCCGGCTCGCTGGTACGAGCGGGCGTAGCCTCGCCGGCGAGCCCATGCCGCCGGCTACGGACGCGAGCGCGCCGCTGCAGCCGCCCTTGCCGCCGTCGCATCCACTGCCGCCACTGGCGCCCGAGGTCGCCGAGCCCCCGCCGCCATCGGCCGCCGCGGCTCCGCTTGCAACGGCCGCCCAGGGGCACGGCGTCGCAGCAGTGCCCGCCGCAGCGCCACCCGCAGCGCCTGCCGCAGCGCCTGCCGCAGCGCCCGACGCCGCAGCGCCACCCGAGTACCTCGACATGCCGCTCGACGCGTGGGCAAAGCTCTCCCAAGAGACCTTACTGGGGTGCCGCGCACAGCCACCCGCGCCGACGGCGGTCGCGGGTGCGCCGAGGGAGGGCGAGATGTGGGCGGGGGTGGCGCTGGCAGAGGAGCTCACGATGGCGCTACACGAGGTTAGCGCGACCGTCGCTGCCACTGCCGCCACCGTCGCGGCCGCAGCCGCATCCGTCGCAACCCCTGCCTCGCGGCCCGCTGCTGCGCTGGTGCCCCCGCCTGTGCCACAGCCTCCACCACTGCCAGCGCCGCCGCAGCCGCTGCCGACGACGGCCGGGTGGCCAACGGCCCGAGACGCCCGAAACGGCGCGGTCGCGTCAGCGTCGCTCTCGACGAGGGAAGGCGCTGTCGTGAGCGCTCACGGCAGCGCTCGGCTAGCGGCTGTCGAGGCGCGCGAGGCGGATGCCGCGGCTCGAGAGACGAGCGCGGCCGAGCGCGCCGCAGTGGCCGAGGCGGCGGCGGCCGAGGCGGCGGCCGCCATGGCAGCGGCGCGTATAGCCGAGTCTGCGGCGGCGTCGCGGGCGGCCGAGTGTGCGCGGCGAGAGCACGACCTCAACTGCCGAGAGAGCGAAGCGAGTGCGCGTGAGGCCGCTCTTGAGGCGCGTGAGGCGGCGGCCGGGCGGCGTGAGGCGGCGCTCGAGGCGCAAAGCGCGGCGCACGCGACGGCGCTCGCGTCGCAGCACGCGTCCATCGAACGAAATCTGCAGAGCCTCCATTCACAGGAGGAGACGGTGCGTGCGCAGCTGCTCGCCATGCGCGCGGAGGCGAGCACTCTCGAGGCGCGGCGGGACGAAACCGAGCGCGCGCTTCAGGCGCGGCGGGACGAGATCGAGCAGCGGGCCGCGCAGGTGGCGGCGCAGGCCGCGGATGCGGCCGAGGCGGGCGAGAGGCTACGGCGCGAGCGGCACGAGGCGCAAAGGGCGGTTGAGGTTTGGCGGCGGGAGCAGGCCGAACACAAGCAGCAGCTGCAGCAGGAGGAGCAGCAGAGGCAGCAGCAGCAGAGGCAGCAGGACGACGAGCGCGCCCTGGAGAGCCAAAAGGAGCGGGCCGAGGCGGCCGAGGCTCGCGAGGCCGCGGCCGCGCTGCGCGTGCGCGTGCGCGAGTGCGAAGCGCAGCTCGCGTCGTGGGCGGAGCAGCACTCGGTGCTCGTGGGCCAGATCGAGGCGAGATCGAGCCAGATCGCGGAGCTCACGCACCGGCTCGAGAAGCAGGGCGAGCAGCTGGTCACGCAGAGCAAACAGCTCTCAACGCAGAGCGAGCTGCTGCTCGAGGCCACGCAGCGCGCGCACGCGCACGCCGCCCAGAGGGAAGCGCAGGGCCAGCTGCTGGCCGTGCAGTCGCGCCGGCTACTCGAGCAGCAGCAGCAACTCGAGGCGCTCCACACACTCGAAGGAGAGCTATGGAAGCAGACGGAGGCGCTCGCTGCGGCACGCGCGGCGGCCAGTGCCTGCTCCGATGCCAGCGCTCACAACAGCGCTCTCAACAGTGGCACCTCCAACCGAGCCGCCTCCGATGCCTCCTCCTCCGTTGCCGTCGCCTCCGCTGCGGCCGCCTCCCCCGACGCCGCGGCGGCGATGACGGCAGTGATGCAGCGGCAAGCGGCGCTGCTTGCTCGCGAGGCCGCTGTTGCCGAGCGAGAGGGCGCCCTTATGGCGCGGCACGCGGCGGCCGAGTCCGAGTGGTCGGCAAGGCAGGATGCACTCCGTTCGGAGCTGACGGCGCGTCGGTCAGAGCTCGAGGCAGAGCTGTCTCTGCGCCATGCCCATCAGACGAGCGTCGAAGCCGAGGCGGCGGCGAGGCAGGCCGAGGCGGCGGCGAGGCAGGCACGCGAGCTTGGATGCCTCGCAGACGAAGCCGAGGAGCTACGCCGACGCGAGGCGGTGTGGAGATCGCAGGTCGAAGCGCTACGCTTGCAGCTGGCGGCCGCACGGGAAGCGGCCGCCACCGCCGCCGTCGCCGCCGCAGCTTCCGCTGCGCCTGAGGCCGCCGCGCTGGCCGCACGGAGCGCGGCCGCCACCGCCGCCGTCGCCGCCGTGCTGGACAGTGAGACAGCCGTGGCGCTGCGGCCGCGCTACCCCTTGGAGGCGGCGGCCCCGCCGGACGCGCACGCGGAGCACGAGCTGCCGTTGAAAACCGCCTTTGCCGCGCCGAGCGTAGTCAAGCCACTCATCGAGCAGGCGAGTGTCGTTAATTGCCTCCTGATGGCCTCCTGATGGCCTCCTGATGGCCTCTGATGGCCTCTGATTGCCTCTGAGGCGCTCATCGAGCAGGCACGCATAGTCCTCTGATTGCCTCCTGATTGCCACTGATTGCCCCTGATTGCCTCTGAGTGCCTCTGATTGCCTCTGATTGCCTCTGATTGCCTCTGATTGCCTCCATCAGGCACGCATAGTCTTCGAGCGGCAGCACGCGCCGCAGCTGCTGCTGACGGCCTTGCATGCCGAGGCCGAGCGCATAGGCGGGCGCCTCACCCAGCTCTACGTGTGGTCCGAGACGCGCGAGGCCACCCTGCGCGCCATGGCCAGCCAGCAGGTCAGCGCGGCGCGTGCTGCCCTCGAGCGACAGCATGCGGAGCTCGCGCACTTCCGTGGCGAGGCGGAGTCGTGGCACACGGTCGCGGAGCAGCTGGCGGCCGAGCAGCGCGACGACTGCATCCACCGTGCCCTCGCGGGCGTGCGTGGCCTGCGGCTTCACGCGGCACTTCAAGCTTGGCGCTGGACAGCCTGGAAGCTAGACGTTGGGCGGTAGAATAGATCTTGAAACACTGAGGTTAGTCAGAAGTCACTGTCAGGTCCGCCAACAGCAACACCGAACACGCATGGATCTAGTCGTCGAAAAAGATAGCGCTTTTCATTTGAGAGCGACATGATGACTTCCACGCGCGGAGCAGGTGAGGTGAGCGACCTACGTAGTGCAAGAGAGATGAGCGTACTTCGTACTAAAGAGTAGAGTCGCTCCCCAGCGAAATCAAGCACAACCTGGCTCGGGGATCCCCAATTAGTGAACGGGGCGGCGGATATGTATAATTTTCGCTATACTCAAAAAGCTTGGGGTTACTGGTTACTGGTCAGTTCAGGTAACCGCGACGAAACTTACTGTCTGGGACGCGGCCGAGGAAAGCCGAGGGAGGGGCCCCTTTGGGAAAGCGAGCGTGGCCGCGGAACGCGAGCGGAAGAATGCGTTCGTCGCACTCCTCCCGGAGCCCCGACCATGGACATGGGCGGCGCACCTTCCGACTCTGCTCCTACCGCTAAGCGTGGGCGCGCGCACGATACCCCTTCAGACCTCGACTCTGCTCTAGATAGCCTCGTCGTCAAGCTGGGCGCAACAACGCACGACGACCACGACACTCTTGTTGCTGTTTTGGTCGATGTGCTGCATGTGGAGCCAGAAATCGCGACGTTCTATCTTGAGGCTAGTAACTGGAATCCCAGTGAAGCGGTCGAGCTGCTTATGCAGCAAACTGCTGGCGGCGAAGTTGTCCAAGCGCTCGCGGATTCTGGGGTTTCCAAGCGCTCGCGGCCAATGCCAGTGTTAGTCAACGGCCTGCCCGACGGGTGGGCGGCGCGCGTGAGCGCGGCGGGCACGATCGTCTTCGAGCATCTTGCCACGGGCTACGAGCAAAGCACCATTCCCCCAGGCTTCCAAGCCGGTGCCTCCTCGAATGAGAAAGCGGACGAGGGTTCGGTGAGCTCTGAGGTCCTCTTAGGAGCTCCTCTGATGACCCCTGAGGAGCAATCTCAGTATGACGCGTGGAATCCATCTGACCAGCAGGTGGAGAGTGAGTGGGCGCAGCTGATGAGCAACGTGCCACCTGAGGGGAAAGAAAAAGCCCTGGACTTCGATCGTTCGCCATATGAGGTCAGAAAGCGGATGGTGTGGGAAGTGCGCAAGGTCCGCACCGCGCACGACGAGCCCGATCCACGCGTGGGCGTGGAGGAATCCTCTTGAATGTCTGATTATTTGCGGGCATTCTGATAGAAAATGGCCTAGTTGCGGTGTATGGATACGCCAAGACATGGGAGGCGTGGCGAATTGCGGAGGGGTTCGAACCCGAGTCATGGTTCGCATTGAACTCGAACCCCCCTAAGAAGGCAACAACCAACCAAACAAGGCTGCTGGTGAGGTGATTGCGAGAGGAGCGGAAGCTGTCCAAGCCGATCAGCTCCTGGCGATAGGAGAGGCTGTGGCAACCGTGGGAAGAAGTGAGAATGCGTGAATGGGTTGCACATCGCACGTGTCCGAAGATCCCGGGTCTATGAAGGAACGAAGAAGTGCTTGAAGTGAATTCTTGCAAGGGGCCCTTGATTCTTGAGTAAAACCCATCGGGGCGTAGACTCCGTGTACTTGACCTTTTCGACATGGATGCGCCGTGGGACCTCAAAAAATATTGGAATGCTATTTTGAAAGCGAAAACAGGGCCTTCACTCTCGTCTGACGAGTCTCTGCGGTGACTCAGATAGAACTGTGGTCTGTGCACTCTGGGCTTCACAACGGCTGTACGCACGAGTGACAATGAATATGGGGGATGATTGCGCACGCTCGGCATGTGTGCTCTGGAAAGGTCGTCTCGAGAATCCACCGCCGCCCTCCCTCTCGTCACGGTAGCCCCCCATTACCGGGGATTGACGCCGGCGAGCGCCGAGAGGTGTGCGCCGACATTCTCCGCCAGGCCGGCTCTCGAGACAGTGTAGCCACTCTCCGTGTCGCGTGTCGCCTCGTAGTTGCCGTACCCACCCTCGAGGACGGAGACGACCTTGCCTGGGCAACAGATGGCGGCCACGCTCACGAGCTGCTCGGTGGCCCATTCAAAGTCCGCCGCGCTCAAGTCGAGTCCCTGGTGGTACTTCTCCTTGTCGTCGAGCTTCGAGTTCCCGATGTCGCCAAGCCCGCCGTCGAATCCGGACGAGAGCAGCAATAGGTCGGGTCCGAAGGCGCGCAAGGCGGGAAGCACGCGCTGCGGAGACGGCCGAGCGCGAGGCATGAGTCGCAATTCCGAGGTCATCAGTGATCGTCAGAGCGAGGCATGAGTCGCAATTCCGAGGTCATCAGAGAGATCATCAGAGCGGTCCTCAGAGGCACTCAGCTCACCTGCGAAAAGGCCGAGCGCCACTCGGCGCGCCCACAGCCCCAACAGGCGCACTTGGGCGACGCCCCTGGCGCAGAGCCTCCGAGGATAACTGAGGGCCGCCCGCCGCCCCCCTTGCCGATGGCGCTCTTGCGCCACAGCGGTGCGACGGGCACATTGAGCACGTTGGCGCTGAGGTCGTCGGCCGCGCCGGAGCCCGGGTAGAAGGCGCCAAACGAGGCGTCGCCTGGGTCGTAGAGATGAATGGAGCAGAAGAAGAGGGCGTTGGGCGGCAGTGAGTGTGCCCGGTGCAGCGCGCGCACGATCTCTTCGGAGCCGTCGCCGTGGTGCACGTCGAAATCGACGATCGCGACGCGCGGTACGCGCAGCGGGCCCTGGAGCGCGTGGGCCGCCCCCACCATGACCGAGTTGAAGACGCAGAAGCCACACGAGGTGGAGCCTGGGATGAGCCCTTGGACGCCCGCGTGGTGCCCGGGCGGGCGTACGACGCACAGCGCGTTGCGGCAGTTGCCGCGCATCACCTCGTCGATGGCGCGGCACACGGCGCCCGCCGCGCGCCGCGCCGCTGCATACGAGCCAGCCGAGAGGCGCGTGTCGCACGTGCGCGGGTCCTTGAGGGCCTCGAATTTGGCTCCGCGTGCGAGCTGCACCATGGGTGTGAGGGGCATGGGCGAGGGCGGCGGATGGCCGTTGGCCGCATTCTTTTGCATGAGCAGCGCCGCGGACTGCACCATCTGAATGTACGCGGGCTCGTGCACGCGCTGCAAAGCCTCGTGGGTCGCGGGCTCGAAATTGCACAGCTCCGTCACCTCAAAAGGCGGCAGCTCCCAAGTAACGGGTGTGCCGGCGCGCGTGTGGTGGCTGCCGCCCGCGCCCGCGCCGCCCCCGCCGTGCCCGCCGCCTGCGCCGCCTGCGCCCGCTGCCGCGTCGCTCGCCGTTGCCGTGGCTGCCTGGGACGGCGAGTGCCGAGCACCCTCTCGGGCGCCTTCCCGAGCACTCGGCCGGCGCGACACACCGCCCTCGGCCAGCGTGCTCGGGAGGGCGCCCGGCGAGCTGCCCGGGACGGCGCCGATTCCTATCGCCGCGGCGGCCGCCTCCCTGACCGCCGCCGCCGCCGCCGCCTCCTCGCGCCCTAGTCGCCCAAAGCTGCTCGCGGAGGCGCCAGCGCTGACGGCCGCGGCGGCGGCGGCGCTGACGGCAGCGGCGGCGGCGGTGGGCGGCACTGGTGGGTGGGGCTGCGAGGCATGCACGTAAGTGAGGATGGCTTCGAGGCGCAGCGGATGCTCCTGGTGCAGGTCGCCCGTCTCGTGCAGCATGCAGTCGGGGTGGTGCAGCACGAGCGTCCGCGCGCTCGGTACCGCTTCGAGCAGCGCCCGCCGGAGCTGCATGCGGTGCTGCCGGTTGACTCGCTTCAGCGGCATGCCCGCCACGTCGAGCGGCGTGAGGAAGTCCCTATTGCGCTCAAGGACGGCCTTGGGATCGCCATGCTCGCCCACGAGCAGCTTCGCACACTCGAGACGCCCGAATCGCGCCGCCCGATGCAGCGCTGTCTCACCCTCGAACGAGCGCTGCGTCACCGCCGCCCCCATCCGGAGCATCGGCACGAGTACATTCGAATGGCCGAGCGCGGCGGCCCAGTGCAGCGGCGTGTAGCCCTCCTTGTCGCCGCGCAGCACGTCCGCGCCGTGCTCGAGCAGCAGCTCGACGAGCGCCAGCCGCTTGTCCTCCTTGTCAAGCGCCGACGCCTTGTGCAGCGGAGTGAAGCCATGCTCTTCGATCGGGTCGATGGCGTGTCCCTCCTCGAGCAGCGCGCGCGCCTGAGCGACCTGGCCCATGCACACGGCATTATGCAGCTCGGTTGGGTTATTCATGCGCACGTTCGCGGGCGTGCGCGGCAACGGCGGCGAGTTGGCCTCCTCGATGATGCTCGTGTCGACAACAAGCAGAGGTGGGCGCAGGTTCAGGGCACTTGCCTGCCGCTTGCTCGGGCTCGTGGGCACCTTGAAGACGTCCGTGCTATTTTGCGGGGACGGCCGTTTGACGCCCGAAGCGCTCGCCGTCATCGCAGTGTTTTCAATCGGAAGGGGCTCCAGAAGAGCGGATGCTTCAGCGTGTGCCGGATCCTGTTGTGAAGAAGACGCGAGCGAGGCCTCCGAGTTTCGGCTGCTGATGGCTCGAACCTCGTCGACGGTGGTCTCGGTTTCGGTCTCGAGCGGCGTTAGAAGCGGCTCGAGCGGTGCCAATTTCGACCGAAGCGCGGCGTTCCCCGCCATCGAGTCACCCATCGCAACCCACCTTTGTGATCAGCTCCGCTTTTGGGGGGGGGACGGGGGGAGGCGGGACCGGGGAGAGTAATGTGGGGTTCGCTGCTCCCGCCGATGTCCGGGTAGCTGAGGGAGAGTGAGTGAGTGAGTCATTGAGACACAAACACACCGTAGTACAGGTCGAGAAACCTTTTGGTCACCCAATCACTCACTCACTCACGATGGCATTTGGCGAGCAATAATATGACTCGCCGCTTTTGGAGTCTTTACCGGTAAGCTCCCCCCGGGTGTCTTTTTACCGGTAAGCAAAGAATTCCTCATGCGACAAGGGCATCACATCTTGCTCGTCGCCGCGGCCTGCGCCGAGCCACTCTTCAACGAAATCGTGCTCGGCTTGTTCGCAGAGGGGAGTATGCCTTCCGGCAGCATCATCGACGCAGGAGCCAACACTGGAGTAGAGACCTGCCTCTACGCTGCGGCATCACCCAATCGTACAGTGCACGCCATGGATCCACTACAGCGCAACATCGACTCGGTCAGACGCACAAGCGCCCAACAGCGGCTGCAGAACGTCCAGCCGCTGCTCGGTGGCCTTGGTGCTGAGCGAAGCACTTTCCATGTACCTCCATCGAAAATGCGTCGAGCCGGCCAACAGATTTCAATTGCTTCACTTGATCTGGGTGCGAGCCCTTTGGGCGCAAAGCGCGACTCGGTGGGCGTAATGAACATTGTGAAACTGAATACCTCCGGCCAGGAGTTTGACGTCTGGACAGTTGATGAGCTATTTGCAACCAATTGGACAGGTGAACGCCTTGGTTTCGCCCACTGGGACACTGAGGGCAATGAGCTCGACGTCTTGCGCGGAGCTGTACGCACGTTGAAGCGTGATTTGCCCGTGTTTTCGGTCGAGTGTGCGGTGCACAAGAGTCCTGCTTATACGACCAGGTTGCTGCAATTCATTGCCAGCCTAGGCTACCAAACGCTCCTTGTCGAGGAAGAGGCAGGCATTCCGCTGGATGTACGCAACCTACTGAACCTACCGCTGTACGTGCAGCATTTGCGCGGCCCTGGTCCAAATAACGAGACGGGCTCGATTGCTATCGAGGCTCCAGAATATCACGGCCATGCGAGGAGACGCTGGCCATCCTCATGGTCATCCTCGCCCACTTTGGAGGCCCATCTCAAGTCAGGGCGACTCATTCCAGTGAACGCAACGTCCATCTTTGAGCACGCCTATCCGTGCTGCTCGGCTGGAGGCGACTGTTGTAAGAGTGCGCGACAGTGCTGTATGAACCAACACGTCCCCAACAGGCTAGCTCCGTACGCGGGTGGCAAGAACTCCGGGTGACGGTGGCGGTGGCGAAGGTGGTGCAGGCGGTGGCGAAGGTGGTTCTGGTGGTGCTTGTGTGCCGCCGCCCTCGCCGCCGCCCTCGCCGCCGCCCTCGCCGCCGCCCTCGCCGCCGCCTGACCGCCGCCCTCGCCGCCGTCCGCGACGTAGCGTACATGTAGCCTCACTACGCTATAATGGCTACACCACTGCAGTCTACCGACTTCGGCGACTTATGCTGCATCGCGGCGCATGCGCCATGCGATGGTGGATCTCGCGCGGCGCGGGCGCGGGCGTCCGCGTGTGACTGTCGAGGCTGTGCGACCACGTGTGAGCTGTGACCGGACGTGGGCGACATATATCAACACCGTCACCGAGCGGTCCGAGTGCTGCTGGTGCTGCTGGAAGCGCAAGCCACCGCTACCATGTGGAGATTCATTTTAGCCCTCACGCATCGCAGTAGAATTTTCTGAAACTACAGGTCAGTTTTTGTACATGTCCGTCGGCCCTCTTCCAGTGTTCACAATCACATGCTATTTGCTCGTGTGGCCGCAAGCGATTACCGCCTTAGCCGTCTCGCCGCGCACTCGCTGCGCGTGTCCGTACCTTGCTTGCCAGCAGGATCAGATCGGCAACGTCTGCGTGCAAGCCCGGGGGCATGAGAGGAGCCATGACAGGTGTCTGACCAACCGATTGGCGTAGTTGCGGACGCCTAGTGAGCGGGAGCTCTGCCACATTTGACAAGTCCGCCAGACCCCCATCGCCCTGTTGACGCATCCTCGAACTGAGTGCAGTTCGAGGTCTCATCGCATGCGCCCGAAGAAGATGCCGGGTAAAGGCTGCTTCGGTCGCCTCCAGCTCTTTGCCGCTGACAAGGGATGGAGAGTGTGGGATTTCGCACCGCTCGTCGGCCCAGGCTGCCTGCTCTGAGGTCTCTGGCTTCAAGGAGCACCTGTGATGGATCAACGGCTGGTCGGCCTGATCCAGCGCGTCAAGCTCAATGTGCCCTCCGTCGCTATCTCTTGTCGTCGTGGTATCCTCTGCACGAGCACCTTGCAGAAGCGACTCACCTCCGCCGTTGAGTGTAGCTACGTGTAGGCCAGCTTGGGCCCAGGGCACTCGTCGCCCGCGCCGCCGTGTGGATCTCAGTCGAGGTGGACGCTTGCTGCTCTCTTCAAGTTCCAGTTGCTGAAGTGCTGCCTCCACGTCTCTGCGCGCCCACTGCGGGCCGCGATTCATCGGAACATCTGCATCTGCTTGCCAACTACGCGGCCCTCCAAACGCCTGCTGCTCTGCAGCCCTTGCGTCCAGTCCGAGCTGCATTCTGAGCTCGTGCTTGGCAAGCTGCCCCTCGTCCCATGAACGAGCGGACGCGTATGCCGTAGCGGGCCGTGTTGAGGGCCGTGTACTCGGAGTGAGGCCCGGGGCAAGCAGAGCTGCCAGTGCAGGCATAACCTGCGACGCTCGAGGAGACGGTGCGAGCTGCCCTGCTCCCCGGCGTGCTGACGACGGGGGGCGAGGAGCTAATGGCCGCGGTCGCCACTCGCGATCTATCAAGGATGTGGCGGGCATCTGTGCAGGCAAGTAGGTGGCGGCGACTGCAGACGGGGGCGGGGAAAATGCACGCCGGCGACCGAAGCCATCGCCATCCATATCCTCTGTGTGCCACCGTTGCATGGGCGTAGCAGTGACGGAAGGAAGAAAGAACTGCCGGGCTGGAGCGTCAGAGATCCTCGCGCTGTGAGGCGGTGTGCTGGTAGGACGGGTAGAGGACGCTTTCGCAATACTTGCCATGCCAGCCGAGCATTGGTTGACAAGCCGCTCTCGAGCTGCGCCGTGGATGCCGCTGCCATGCCGCAGCACCTCCCGGAGGGCACGTGGCGACAGCCCAGACCAATCTGCGCGCCCGCCAAGCGGTGGCACCCCATCCCACACAGATGGTTTGGGGCGACTTGCCTCCTCTGCTTTGCGGGCCGCCTCCTGTTGCATTTGGCGAGCGATCTCCTCGTCCTCTTCCTCTGCAGTCTTGGCCATGAGGTTGCCCATCTTCTGACGCACTGCCGCCTGTGCCGCTGCCATCACAGCTTCCTCCTCGCGACGAAGCTCCTCAGTGAGCTCAGCCTCGAGCCGTTTAGCGGTCTCGATGGACGTGCGGTTGCTCAGCATGGACATGTGCGAGACCAACGAAGCTTTGGTCAGCGCTGAGAAAGCCTCAGCTTCTTGCTTCTCAGCCACCTCCAAGGCAACCTCGTACGCAACGCTGTCAGCCCCCTCGTAAATCTGGCTCAGGTGGAGATCCATCGCAATCGACTGAATAGCCTCTGACAGCCGAGCTTCGTGCTCCTCCACGGCCATCTGCGTCACTTGCTCTTCCATGGATGTGAAAGCGGCAGCCAAGATCTCCGTCGACTCGTAGTTCACTTGCCGAGCCTCCGCATACATTGCGTCTTCCCGTGCCTTGTACAGAAAGCACACGGCTAGCAAGACCCTCGACGTGGCGTCTGAATAGGTGACGATTTCGGCCTCGCGCTTATCCTCCTTATCCTTGTCCAGAAATGTCCTTTTAAGCAGCTTCTTCATGGTCTCCAACGCATACTGCTTTATTTCGTCCTCGCGCTCCTTGAGCATCTGCGCAACGAGGAACATCGCCCGGGCCCTCCCGAACGCCACAACTTCGGCTTCTCGCTTCTGTCGAGCTGCCTCGCGTCGGTCGTCCTCAGCCTTGTCAGCAATACACGAGTCCAGCAGCGATGCGATGGTATCTACGCTCAAGTTGACAACCTCTTCTTCTCGCCGACGCACTTCGGCAGCCTGCCTGCCGACTTGCATGCCCTTGACACCGAACAAAGCACCCGCATGGATTTGCTTGAGCCTCTTCCTCGCCTGTGCCTTCTTCTCTGCGGCAATCTTGGCAGCCTCCTCCGCAGCACACTGCTCAGCCACGGTCTCCGCAATCGAGTGAAGTGCATCAGTCAACGCGTGCTCAGCTGCAACGCGCTCCTCAGCGAGCATTTTGCGATCGACCTTGCCCCTCTGGTTGGCCTGCAGCGTAGTAGACGCCTTATGCTTTGCGGCTGCCTCTTCCGCCGCCTGCAGGCGCATCGCGTCGACTCGGGCACGATCGGCCTTGCCGCGATGATGCGCCTGCAACTTCGTGGCGGCCCTTCCCTCCGCTGCTGCCTGGTTCCTAGCCAGCATTTGCATCTCTTGCGCGACTTTGTTCTTCCGTGCCTCGGCCGCCGCAGCGTGAGCCTTGTTCATGGCCTGCTGAAGGGCGCGTCTTTCTTCATAGTAGAACCGAGCCATGCAGCCTCGACACATTTTCTGGATCCGCGTGGCCGCCCTGCACTCGGCAGCAGCCCTCTTGTGCTCCGCTTCGACATGTGCTCTCAATGCTGCCGCTTCGCGACGCGCCGCTTTGCAGCGCGACGCGCACTGCAACGTCAGGGCCGCCTTCTCGGCCGCCGCCTTCTCGGCCGCCGCCTTCTCGGCTGCTACCTTCTCGGCCGCCGCCGCCTCGGCCGCGGCCCTTTCGACCGCCGCCTTCTCGGCCGCCGCCTTCTCGGCCGCCTCCTTCTCGGCCGCCGCCTTCTCGGCCGCTGCCTTCTCGGCTGCCGCCTTCTCGGCCGCCGCCGCCTCGGCCGCCGCCGCCTTGGCCGCCGCCGCCTCGGCCGCCGCCGCCTCGGCTGCTGCCTTCTCATCTTCCGCCTTCTTGCGCTCCATCTCGGCTTGGTGCTTAGCAGCATCGGTGCTTGCGGCCCGCCTTGCTGCCTCCGCCTCCATGGCCAACTTGACTGGCTGCTCCTCCACTCCTACCTCGGCTACAGCGGACTCGGCGATGGAGATGGCAGCGGCGGCGACGGCGGCAGGCTTGGAGGTGGTGGAGATGGTGGTGGGCTTGGAGGCGGCGGCGAGGGGGGCGGCAATGGCGGAGGTGGCCATGGTGGAGGCGACGGCGGTGGTGGCGAGGGCGGTGGTGGCGACGGCGGTGGTGGCGGGGGCAGAGGCGACGGCGGTGGTGGCGAGGGCGGTGGGGACGGAGGTGGCGGCGGGGGAGGCGGCGGAGGTGAGGGCGGCGGGCGGGGTGTC
>Ga0210241_100756_pt1 | contig 27811 bp, 19 predicted proteins | sample ChrtobMetP5a_8mM_FD_155488 | JGI IMG/M metagenome (GOLD analysis project Ga0210241, IMG submission 155488) | Chrysochromulina tobin associated microbial communities from unialgal haptophyte culture, Seattle, Washington, United States - P5a_8mM | ecosystem: Host-associated > Algae > Haptophytes >...
CATTTCGAAGCGGCGCAAGATGGTGGGCGATATGTGCATCGCGATGCAGGCGGAGATTTTGCACGAAGCTCGCTCAGAGCCCAGCTGGGCGCAGCTGGCCTCCGCAGCGGTGCCTCTGCTGCCACAGTTCGCCGCCACAGCCGCCGCCCCCGCAAAGGTGCTGTCACGGCAGGCGGCCGGCGCCGATGATGATGATCAAGCCGCTCAGTCGGCCTCGACAGACATTCTGGCCGCGTGCATTCGGGACGAGTCGCACGCGACGATGAACCGATTCTACACCGACGAGCCCGAGAGATACAACGACGACACGCACCTCAGCGACACCATCTCGAACGCGATTGGCCTCAAGAGGGCCATCTCATCGTACCCCGTCGCGCTGCAGCAGCTCGCAATCCTGCACAAGACGCAAGATGAGCTCTGCCTGCGCTCGATAGACGTAGGTGCCCACTTGATGATCGAGAACGTGACGTTCAACTTTAACATCGGCCCGCCGCGGCGTCACGGCTACGCCTTGTGGGCGCGGACGCCACAGCTCGAGATGCACGAAGGTGAGTACGTCATAGCAGTGGAGCAGTTGATGGGATACCTTGCATTGGGCGCAGGCATCCGGTTCCACACATCGGTAGGACGCGTACTGACGGTAAAGGCGGGCCTGCAACCCAAGGGGCTTGTGCTACCCAGCAACCAAGATTCGTGCAGCCGCTTTGACGCGCCCGAGGGGTCGCAGGTGGTCGGCCTGGAGCTGAGTGCCATGTGCCCCAGCTGTTTCCATCTCCCTTACCTTCCCTGGTGGCTCAAGTGGGTCGTGATGTGGGCCTCACCAACTCGTCTCGTGGGTCTCAAAATGCACAAGGCGCCGCGCGTGTGGCACGCGTCAGACGCCAGTGCCACCGTCCACGCGCTCGGGATGCTGCTGCAGCACAAGGAGCTGCACATTGGGCAGCGGCTGACGCTTGCGCTGCCTGACCCGCAAGGGAAGATCGCGCACGGCATCTCGGCTCTGCTGCTGCTCTCGCGAACCTTGACGGACCTCTCGTTTGCCAACCTTGGCTTCGGCCCAGAGCCGGCCAAGGCCATCGGCGCTGCACTGGGCCGCAACACAACGCTCACGCGGCTCTCTATCCGCCATGTTCGGCTGGGCACCGCTGGTGCCGTCGAGATCTTTCGCGGGCTGCATTGCACTGGGTCGAGACTTCGTCACCTCATCCTCAACCACACATCCATCGACCCTGCCTGTGGCGCCCACGTGCGCGCCGCTCTCCTTGCGCCCACTGCGCTGACCGAGCTTGACCTCGCGGACAACAAGCTTGGCCCGGGCGGCTGCGAGGCCGTCGCAGAGGGGCTCGCGGGCAACCGCTCTCTCGAGGTGCTCCGGTTACCAAACAACGTGATTGAGGAGGCGGGTGTGAAGGCAGTGGCCGACGCTCTCATTACGGCGGGCGCCTCCTCCGCGCTACGCGTGCTCGATTTGTCGAAGAATCCTATGGGCAACCAGGGCGGCGTGCTCATGGGCGGCGCTCTCGCGCACAACCCACCTCTCAAGGACCTCCGTCTGGGATACGATTACCATGCGGAGGTCTCAGGTTTCCTCCCACCATTCAGATACGAGATTGGAGATGAGGGTGCGATTGCGCTCGTCGAAGGCCTGCGCACCAACACCAACCTTATATTCCTCGGTTTGCGCGGCGCATCAATTACTCTGCAGGGCTCAGCTGAGCTGGCACATGCGATGGTGATCAATCCCGAGCTTGACGTCGACTTGCAATGGGACATCTTCGCGCGCTTCAACATACTTATGCTCGTTCCGGGCTGCATCAGTGTGTTTGGATCCCAGAAGCGAAAGACACGGTGGAATTACCGGATGGCGCAGAAGCTCAAGCAGCGACAGCGGCGACAGAGCAGATTGACCCCCGCCGTCTTGGGACCCTTGCGGTCGGATCTGCAAGAGGTTCTACTCCGAGACTGACACGAGTGCGGTCCCACAGCGGCCATCGGAGCGGGCACCTCGTCGCTTGGGACACGGATCCATAGGCTATGGCTTACCACACGGCCGGAGTGTGAAAGGGGATCCGCCGGAAGAAGATCACCGACATGAAGATGCGCCTTCTCAAGGACGCAGTCAAGGCGGGCGGGCGGCCCGCCGGCTGATCGAGATTGGCTCAGGGATGGGACGAGAGGGCCCGCGGGTCTTTGAATAACACCGTTTACCCCGGTCTGACGGCGCCGCTTTGCGTGACCCTCGCCTTGACTGTGTGAAGTCGTAGAGGCCGGGGAATTGAATTGGGAATAGTCGTGATGGGGCACGTGGCTTTGTGTTCTTCTCTCAAGTCAAGTTTAATGAATACAATAAGCGCCGCGCCGCGCCACCTTCTATGTGCGCGCGACAGGAGCAATCCTGTGGGCTCTGACAAAGAATACTCACACTTTCCTCTCAGCCTGCGAGCGGCCCTCTCGGGCTGTGAGCGCGACCTCGGCGACCGGGGTCTTGATCTCGCTGTCCTGGGTACGCACAGGCAGGTAGTCCTGCCGGCGTAGGGGCGCTTGCTGGTAGAGGCTGCCGCCGCCTAGACAGACGCACAGCGCGGCGATGCCGCCGGGCGAGGCGTGCTTGTCCCAGATCAGCACGTTGATGAGCACGGTGAGCAGCTTGTTCATCACGCCCACTACCGTGTATGCGGTAGCCGTCACGACCGACTGGCACTTGAAGCCCGACCACGAGATCCCGATACCAGCCACGCACGAGAGCGCGAGCATGCCGAGTGCCTGAAGCGTCCAGTCCGTGGTAGCGAGGGCTTCAAAGTCGCCCGCGACGACGCCGATGAGGGCGGTGGGCGCGATGGCGAGGGCGTTCGTGTAGAGGACCGGCGACCAGATGGATTGCAGGCCGAGGCCCGAGACGAGGGTCTTGCCGTACGTGAGCTGAAAGATGAGCAGCACGAACCATACGGCCACCCACGTGTATGCAGCCTGCTGCGTCTCGCGCTCCGCCAGCGTCTGCCCTGACTTGCTGTCCAACGCCACGTAGGCAGAGGCGCCGAGCACGATAAGGACCATCGCCAGACACGAGCGGCGAGAGGGCAGCGCACGGTTGTAGAAGATGTAGTCGAGGACGGAGACGCAGATGGGGGCGCACGAGCGAAACACGATGATCGTCTCGACGTTGGCGACCATGAGCACCTTCATGTTCGCCCATGTGCCGCCACTGAATGCCAGGATGTACACCACAAAGTGCTTCACCTTACGCCACTCGAGGGTATCGAGCTCCAACGCGCCACACGCCCAGCCCGCCATCACGCCGACTGCCGTTGCGACGAATTGCACGACCGTCACAAAGGCAGGAGCGTGTATGTGGTGCACGGCCAACTTGTTGAGCACAAGCATGCCACCCGAGCAGAAGCAGTAGAATGCAACGATCGCACCGACGGACATCGACATGGCCCGAATGAGCCCGTGCGACACCGCACACGACGACCGACACAAAAACGAGGCTCCGACATCCCCCGGGAAGAAGTTTGATTTCGGCCGCGCCGTGCTGGCGGATTGGATGCGCTGCTGCTCCGCTGTTTGCTCCGCCTACCGGGTAGTGCGCTCGTCGCTTGAGAAATGATTAGCTTTGTTTTGGGCGTGTATTTTAAGTCCATTATAGTAGCAATCAGAGGATTCCCACATCCACACGCACAGCGTCTCGCACCAGCCACGCACAAGATCCAAGAGCACACCATTCCCTCTGGCGTCAAACGGTAGCGAACGTAGCGTCCGGCGCTGATGATGCAAGGGGGATCGCGGGAGAGTACGGCGCTTCCCCCGTGGAGAAGACGACAGGCGCGGGCGCGGGCGCGCTGATGGCTAGCGTGGGCGCGCTGGGGCGCAGCGCCTCCGCCACGAGCCGCTCAGCGGCTTCAAAGCTGGGCGACGCAAAGTCCGCAAGCTCCGCCGAGGGCGTGTTCGGGCACACCGGGGCAGCGCGTGGCGCCGTCATGGAGTCGCCAGACAGTTTCGTCGCCGTCGTCAGCGAGGGCGTTGGCACCGGCGTGGGCATTGGCGCCAGCGCGGGCGTGGGCGCCGGCGTGGGTGCCGGCGTGGGCGCCCGCGCACCACTCGCCCCCCCCCTCCCCTCGTGCGCCTCGCCGGCCGACGCCTGCAGCCGGTTCAGCTCGGATTCGAGGAACTCGATGCGGCGCGTGTAGTCGGAGCGCAGCCCCTCGATGCGCTCCTCGACGAGCCCGCGTCGGCGGCGCTGCCAGAGAGTGCCCCACTTGGCGTACGCGAGAGATGGGCGGAGGAGCTCCTCCGTGCTGTAAATGGCCCCGAGACCGCGCCCCGCCTCGGCCTCGGAACCGCTGCCCGGGCGCAGCCAGCGACCCTCTTGCGCGGGGCCCAAGCCGGGCGCGCCCGGCTCGCCTGCGCCGCACGTGCCGCCGCCCGCGCCGCCGCCCGTTGCGCCGCCAGCAGGCGGGCGCGGCAGGCCGAGCACCTCGTACATCATGAACGTGCGGAAGCGTTCGGCGTAGTCGTGAGGGTCGAGGGCCGAGATGCCCAGAGCATCGGCCCCCTTGCAAATGAGGTGGTACAGGGCGACGAGGACGAGGCGTTGCATGCGCCAGCGCAGGTTGTAGAACTCGAGCACGTCGATGATGCCGAAAAAGTACGCCTTTTGGCGCTCGAGCGAGATGTAGCCGCCCGCCGCGCGCAGCTGCTCGAGCCGCGCCTCACTCTGCGCCTGGTTGAGGTGCGCTGGGAGCCGGACGATCCCGACGAGCAAAGAGTAATCGAGCAGCCCCTGCGACGCCAAGAACTTGGAGTCGCCTACTATGGTCTCCGCGATATGGAGCCGGTCGCTCTCATTCACGTCTACCGCCATGGCAATGTCCATCCACTCCCAATCCTTGAGTGTGCCGTATGCTGGCTGCTTCTTCACCCGCCTGCCCGGCGCGCTTCCCGCGGCGCCGGGCGTGCCGCTGACTTCGTCGAGGTCGGCGCCGGCGAGGCGGTGCAGGCTGCGCGCGGCGAGGGTACGTCGGTTGGCTGTGGCACCCTTGAGGTCAAACGCGAGCCACGGGCGCACAGGCACAAAGTTAGCCATGACTACAAAGTACACCTTGCCCGAGAAGGCCCAGCGTAGCGTCATCGAGTGGCAGCCCAGGTACTGGATGAACGAGTGGCCGTCGCGCTGCGCCACGTACTCCTCGTACGCGGGGAGCAGCGCCATGAGCGACTGCTTCTCGCGCCGCGAGATCTGCTTCACGATGAAGCACGAGGCGGGCCGCTCGGCGTCGGCGCCCGTAGGCGGGAGGACGCGATAGAAAAAGGAGCCGCTCTTGCCCTCGGAGACGCTCTCCTTGAGTCTCTGCCGCCACGTGTCGCCGAGCGTGGTCAGGTCGTCAGGAAAGGCTCGGGCATACGCGGCCGCACTGACGCCGAAGAGCAAGCGCAACCGCCGGAAGCGCTCGACCTCGTAGTGCTGCGCCTGCGAGCGCGGCGCCGCCGCGTCGACGAGCGCGGCGCGCAGTGCGTTCATGTGGCTCTCTGAGGCGGACCGTGGGATGGGTGCCGACGCGCTCAGGCCTTCGGAGTACGAGACCGGCCGACCCGCCGGCGGCATGTACGGTCCGGGAGAGCGTAGGGGAGGTAGCGGGCTGAGCCCGAGACTCTCAGCCCGGAAGAGTGGAGGGAGGCTCTCGACATCGTCCAGACCAAGCGAGCGCAGAGCCCGATCGGAAGCCGCCTTCATCTGGAAGGCACCCAAGCCCCGGGGCGGTGATGAGGTGGAGGAGGCGCACGCCACCGGCGAGACGATCTCGATCGGCTGCCACGAGTCCCCACAGCGCGAATCCCCCTGGGCGTTGCTATGGCCTTGGCCACGGCCGTTGCCGTGGCCATTGTCACCCCCTGAGGTGGGCGAGCGCAGAGACTTCCACCCGTCGGGCCGGCCGGTGTGTGCGAGGGCGCTCGGAGGGGGGGCGCTCCCGCCCATGGCGCCCGCGCTGAGGAGCGGCTCGGCGAGCGGCGGGTGGGCGGCGGCGTGCTCGCGGCAGGTCGCGAGCGGCGGCGAGGCGAAGGAGGCACGGCGCGGCACTTGGCTGCTGTCGGGCCGGGGTGAGCTTTGGTGGGACTGAACGCGTGTGAGCTCGCGAGAGCCGGCGCCAATACTGGCACCGGCGAAGGAGCCGGAGATGGAGCCGGAGATGGAGCCGGTATGCGAGAGCTCGCCGAGATCGATCGAGGCCCGCCATGGCGGCTCGGCCGCTCGGCGCTCGTGCGCGCGTGCCAACTGCTCCTCGCGGAGCTCCCACTGTGCTAGCTCGCCGATGCCGACGGCCACGTCATACAGGAGCTCAAACCGAAGCTCCTCCTTGAAACCGACCTCCTCAATGCCTTGCAGCTGCGCCGCCCGCAGCTGCCATCCCTGCCCCTGGGCGCCCGCGCCCGGAGCGCTCCCCGGGGTAGCATTGCCAACTGGTACAGTCCGCGCCCGCTGCAGCATGGGCAGCCCGGCGCCGCGGTCGGGCAGTTTGGCGCGTACGTGGCCTGCCCCCGGCGCGCGCGTGGCCATTTCCTCATGGGCGGGCTGGAAGCACGTCCACTTGGTGAGCGAGCAGACGCCGAAGGAGAGGTAGAGCACGTCGTTGATCACAAGCCAGCCCGCGAGGGAAAGGATGGGGCGCGAGCACCAGACGAGTAGCAGCAGGTTCCACACCGCGGGCAGCCCGAGCCACTGCCCGACGTCATCGGCCAGCAGGAGGAACACCATCGCCGCCGACAGCTGCATGCCGTGTAGAACGAGGTACGCCGTGCCATGGCGCATCACCCGTTGGCGCGCCAAAAACGAGATCGATGGCGCCGCTTGGTCGCGCCGTGCATTGCGCAGCAGGGCGCTCGACACAAGCAGCCGCACGGCCGTATGCAAGAAGAAGCCGCACACTGCAAAGAGCCCAAACGGCACGTACACAAAGGCGGCGCCCAGGCAGTTCAGCCCCGCATACTTAGTTTCGACATGGTCCGTCCTGCACACGCGCGCGGAGCGAACGACGTGTGAACGAGGTGTGAACGAGGTGGTAGGACGTGAGAGACGCGCGGCACGGGGGCGCGCGTGAGGCCGGTGGACGTCAAATGGGGATGCGCGTGATGGCGCCGAGTGTGCGGGGGGCGTCGGGGCATTGGGCCCGGGCGTTGATCCGGCGCGCACAGGTCGAAGTTCCGGATGACGCCCGTGATCACGCCGATGCCAGCTGTGGCGGCGAGCGAGACGACCACGACGAAGAGCGGATAGATGGGCCGGTAGCGGTCCGGCTCGAAGGGATTGCGGTACGTTGCGACGATATCGAGGAACATGAGGAACCGCCACGCATGAGCGGCGATCTCGAAGGCCGACACACATAGCAGTAGAGGCGCGATCGTGTTGGTTGGACCGTTGAGTAAAAGGTCGCCTTCCTCGGGATTGGGCTCAAAAAACCAGAGCGCCAGCAAGCATCCCGACACGACCATCTCGCAAAGTGCCGCACGCACCATGAGCCAGCCGGGTGTGCGGCGAACGCGTGGTATCATGCGGTAGAGCACTACGAGCGTGAGTGAGCTAGCAATCGCCGCCGTGGTGATTACGACGAGGTCGTAACGGACGCTTCCCGGCTGGAGCTGGTGGTCTGGCGGTGACCCTGGCGGAGACCCTGGCGGCAAAGGGGCCATCGGTGGTGCGGGTGGTTGTACGGGCGGTTGTGTGGGCGGCTCCATTGGCGAGGTCGCCAAGACTTGGCTGCTCGCTCACCCGCCAAGGGTGCCTCGAGGGTGACCGGCGACACCGTCTGTAAGCCCAACACGTTTAGTTTCGTCAACCCAATTGTTTCTTGGGAAACGTCCGGACCGGGTGTGTGCATACGCAGGTCACGCACCCGCGGCGAGAGCGAGACCGCGCCGACCGCGAAACGGCAGATCGGGGGTCTCGGGGCACGGACACGCACTTAGCCAGTCTCACACGCACGGAGTCGGTGACGGAGCGGAGAGATCACTCGCACCTCTTGAGATCATCTCTTGATCTCTGAGATCAGAGATGTGTAAGGGAGGTGAGTCCTTTGTCCTATCTTTCCGAGATCTCGCACTCAAGAGATCTCTCACCCACAGCAGGGGTCACAGCAGCGGCCAGCGCTGCGCGAGCACGGATGCAACACAGGACTTGACATGCGAAAGGGTGAGTTTCGCAGTTTCCTATCGTGTTTGGGGTCAGTTTCCTATCAGATGCGTATCCTGATGTATCGTGATGTATCCTGAGACTGCATCCTGAAGGATACTTGTATCCTGAGTGTATCCTGATGTATCTCAAATGCATCCAGAGATAGTTGATATGAATATGAAGGGGACAAGCGGGAAACATGCGAGATACATACGAGAGACAGTAACACTTGTAACATGGTCTCAAGGTGTCACAATGGTCAATGCACCTGCACGCGGCACAGCTCTTCCTCTCACTTCTGCAGCCTTTGCCCCCACCTTCTGCACCATATGGGCACCGGCCCCTCCTAGAAATTCCTACTCTTCTCGCTGTGCCTTCGAGCTGCAGCTCCTTGCCCTCCGCCTTGCCGTGCGCTCCACGGTACCACGCCGCGTCCGTCCCACCCGCAGCCCTCCGCACGCGATCGACCACACTAGCGGATGAACTGGCTTTTTGCCCCACCAAGCCTCCTCGAACCCAACACGTACAAACGGCCCGATGCCGAGGTCCTCCCGCTGATCACGCCAGCAAAGGCCAGAAAGAAGGATCAGGTGCGCCGCATATTGCACCAGCGCTGCTGCGCACGGCACGCCGGCCACGGTGCCCTCTCGCGCCGCAATTCGTGGTCCGCCGCCTGTTTGCCACCCCGCTTGCCGGTGGCCGCACGCCCCCTCCGCGACAGGCAGGGCGGTGGACTCCTCCCCTCTGTGGCGGAAGACCGCCGACGCTCCGATTGCTCGCCGCGTGCGACGCGCGCCGCGTGCGTGGCGCGGGAGCGCGCACCCCAGTGGCGAGGCGTCGTGGAGGCGAGTACGCTCACAGGGGGGCGGAAGAGGCGGTGACGGGGATGGGCGGGCGACGCGTGGCTCCGACCCGCAGCGCACGGTACCGCCGAAGCTCCGACTGCAGCCGCGACGTGCGCCGCCGAGGGCGCGGGGGAGCGCACAGCCCGGCGGCGAAGCGGTCAATAACGCCTCTCCCCCACCCGCTTGCCCATCTCATCGTCCAGTCGCCCCTTGCCGTGTGCCACGTACAGGACGGGTGGACGCCCCTCGACATCGCCGCTAAGTACAGCGTATCGGTGGCAGTGGTGAAGGCGCTGCTCGCGGCGTACCCGGAGGCCGTCAAGGCGAAGAAAAAGGTCCGCCGCCCCGGCCCTGCGTGCCGCGCGCATACAACATCTCCCACACCCGCCGTCCACCTCGTCGCTCAGCCACCCCTCTGCTTGCCATGTGCCACGTACAGGGGACCAAGCGCATGACACTCCACATCGCCGCTAAGTTCAGCGTATCGGTGTCAGTGGTGAAGGCGCTGCTCGCGGCGTACCCGGAGGCCGTCAATGCGAAGGACAAAGTACGCCGCCAGCGCCATCCTCGGCGACGCGATGGCAGCGCGCGCGCCCATTCGGCAGCGCCATCGTCGTGCGCAACTCTCGCCCGCCGTCCGCTTCGCCGCTGAAGACCCGCTCTCGCTCCGCCGCCGTCGCTCTCCGCGTGCCCGCGCCGCAGGACGGCGACACGCCCGCCAACAGGGCCGTCAAGTACAATAAGAACGCCGCGGTTAAGGCCTTCTTTGCGAGCGGCAAGGTGCGCCCGCTTCGCGTGCGTATCGAGTGCGGTGGGGGCAGATGTGTGGCCACTGCGCGCGCCTCGAGGGCACTCAGAGGGCACCAGGACCCAAGACTTCCACGATGGAAACATGCGTCCTGAGCGGTGCGTATGCGTGTGATCACATGTGTGCGCAGCACTTGGAGGCGGCAAAGGCGGAGCAAGACGCTCAGCTTGCTGCAGCTACCGCTGTGAGCCTCGACATCTCCGGCCCTGTCACTCCACCTCCCCCGCCACCATGCCCTGGCATTCCATCTCCCCCGCCCCCAGCGCTCGCTGAGAGAGCCGCAGCAGCAGCATTAGCGGAGGCGCCAGAGGAGCTGCGGCGCCGAGCAAAGGCGCTGGGGTTCCTTCAGATGCTCACGTCTCTCAACGTTGCCGAGGACGCAACGCTGAAGATGGCAGTCATGTGGTGCGACGAGAAGGGCGCGACGAGCGTGACCGACATCGTCGAGTGGGACCTGGTCGACGACTTTGTTCGCCATCTCGGCCTGAAGCTGATCCCCGACAAGAAGCTGCGTAGCATGTTGCAGGCGGACGACAGCGACGACAGCGACGACAGCGACGACAGCGACGACTGCGACGACAGCGATGAAAGCGATGACAGCGACGACAGCGGCGACAGCGGCGACAGCGGCGACAGCGGCGACAGCGACGACAGCGGCGACAGCGGCGACAGCGGCGACAGCAGCGACAGCAGCGACAGCAGCGACAGCAGCGACAGCAGCGACAGCAGCGACAGGAAAAAGGCGGCGATTCTCGAGCAGGTGCTGGCCGGCCAGCAGCAGGTGCTGGCTGGCCAGCAGCGGATCGAGGCTGGCCAGAAGCGGATGGAGGCCGGCCAGAAGGAGACCATGGGCCTACTGGCGCAGATCCGACTCACTCAAGACAAGGCGATCGAGATGCTGTCTGCACAGTCGACGATGCTGACCACGCTGCTCCTCGGAACCCAACCGGCGCCTAAGCTCGTCCTCTTCCTGCCTGTTGCTGAAGAGACCCGCAAGGGGAAGGTGACCTCATGGTTCAAGAAGGCACTGAGCCCCAAGGCCTGGCTCAACCATCGCGTGCGCTTATTCTTTGTCGATCCGTACACTTATACCGTGGCCAAGACGCGCCCAAATAGCAAGGGCGATGGTGAGGGCTTTGAGCTCATGTTTCCCAAGGAATGGGTCGTCAAGGCGATGCCGTACATCAAGCTCGGGCTGACGGCGCTCAAGGTAGCTGCGGCCGCGGGCAAGCTTACGGGCTTCCCGATACCCGCCCTCGGATCCAAGATGGCAGGCAAATGGATCGACTCGCAGCTGAGCGCGCTGGGCAGGTTAAAGGAGGAGGCGATCATCCAGATGTGTGCCATGACGGAGGATGAGGCCACGGCGAAGGAGCTGCTGGGCGCCGTGGACGTCAAGTGCCAGGAGCTGCTCGGCGAAAAGGCCCAGGAGCTGAAGTCAGAGCTGAAGCTGGTCGATGGCGAGCCGCTCAAGAAGAAGCTCATGGACTGTCTCGAGATATCGGCCAGGGAGCTCGACGCGTTGCTCTTAAAGGAGTATCCCGACTGGAAGGGGCAGTGCGGCCTTAAGCTTGCCGTCCACAAGCCATCTGGTGCGTGCGATTGGGTGCTGCCGGAGTACCAGAACACCTTTGAGGTGAATGGCACAGGCACGGTTATCAGCTAGCCGGCTATCACTGGGCTTGTGCGCATCGACCAAAGGCACTTGAGCAGCTGAAGTCCGCCGACCAAGCAGCCCCTGTCGGCAATTACTGGAACGGCGGGTACAGCGGCTGGTTCGACGGCCAGCATGTTGTAGAGGAGTCGCGCGGGCGTGGGAGCAGCGCGCGCCTGAGCACCACTTGGGCCCACCGATGCGGCAGGGCGGATGATCAGGGGACACTGCCACATCGGTGGGGGCAAGAACGCGGCCGGGATGGCATGCGGGCTTACATGCGGGCTGGGTGCACCAAAAAGGAATTAATCGAGTCGGTGCCGGGTTGTTGTGATCTCTCGTAGATCTCTCGCTGCCCGCTGCAGCGTGCGCAGGCCGTGCAGCTGCAGCGTGCAGGGACCGGACCAAAGGAATCAGGGTGTGGAGCGGCGCTCTGTGCGGCGACTGCACGGCACGGCAGGCTCGTAGCAGGCTGGTCCGGTCAACTTGCACGTCGGCAGGCGGGTGTCTGGTCGCAGGTCGGTCGAGGGTACGGGTCGGCGGTACGGATGTACGGTACAGCTTTCTGTACTTGAGTGTCGCCAGGCCGACGGTAGGCTGCAGTTCTGGGACCTGTGTGTGCGCGTGACCGCGTGTGTGGTGCAGGTAGGGGGGGGTCATGTTATGAAATGCCGAGAACCACAAGAACCGACCAGGCATTCTCGCTGAAACGGCCGTCTTTTCGGCCTAGGAGTCAGTATCTCGCCGCAGGGGCCTGCCTGCCTGCCGATCAGGCACCAGAGGACCAGCGCCGGCCGCTCGTGTCCCGCCCGCGTTTCCCCCGCGTAGCATGTCGACGGTTTTTTGTGAACGAAGTCCCACCCGCCATCCCCTGTCACCGGTCGCACTGGTTTGGGGTCCCAGGTCCCAGGCCTGATCAGCCCCTACAGTAGAGGCAGGGACCCTAAATGGGACCCCCAACCAGTGCGACCCAGCTGATCAGGCCTGATCAGCCCCTACAGAGGCTCGTGGGGCCCTATGGGACCCCCAACATGTGCGACCCTGATCAGGCCTGATCAGCCCCTACAGAGGCAGGGACCCTAAATGGGACCCCCAACCAGTGCGACCCTGATCAGGCCTGATCAGCCCCTACAGAGGCTCGTGGGGCCCTATGGGACCCCCAACCAGTGCGACCCTGATCAGGCCTGATCAGCCCCTACAGAGGCTGGGGCCCTATGGGACCCCCAACCAGTGCAACCCTGATCGGGCCTGATCAGCCCCTACAGAGGCTGGGGCCCTATGGGACCCCCAACCAGGGCGACCCTGATCAGGCCTGATCAGCCCCTACAGAGGCTGGGGCCCTATGGGACCCCCAACCAGTGCAACCCTGATCGGGCCTGATCAGCCCCTACAGAGGCTGGGGCCCTATGGGACCCCCAACCAGTGCGACCCTGATCAGGCCTGATCAGCCCCTACTGAGGCTGGGGCCCTTTGGGACCCCCAACCAGTGGCAGTGCGACCCTGATCAGGCCTGATCACAGATCAGCCCCTCCAGAGGCTGGGACCCTCCATCCCCTGGCCCGAAGCCCGCGACCCTGATCAGGCCTGATCAGCCCCTCCTGACCGGCCTCTCCTATCAAAATCGGGTAGTTTTTCACCTCATGCGCCGGGCACCTTGAAAATCCGCTCTTTAGACCTTTCGACCCTGATCAGGCGGGTCACCGACCCTGAAAGGGTTTCGGCACCGATTTCCCGCATCCTCTCACAAGCGAGATCTCGACTCAGGAAGTCTCTCACCCAGCACGCCACAGCAGCCGCGCGCCAGCGCAGCGGCGAGCACGGGACGCAACACAGGAACTTGCAATTCGTAGCTCCACAGCAACGAATACGGCTCAATAACAGTTAACACGCACGCGCGCGACGGGGCGGACCAGGACCGCCGCGCGCCTGGCCGCGGCGGCCGGTGCGCGGCCGCTGATCGCGGCCGCTCGCCGGCGGCGCTTCCCGTTCTCGGGTCTCTCCGCGGGCACCGGACAGGCACCTGGCGTGCTACTGGCGTGCGCGCACACGCGGGCGACTGGCACACTCGAGGTACAAGCATTGGCCGTAGCATGGCCGCCAAACGCCGAAGCGATGGACGCCGCAATACAAGAGGACCCACACGAGGCACCGAGTACGATACGGTGTGCGCGTGCCAAAACGCCCCTCTGCCCATCTCATCTGCCGCCGCGGCTGCCGCCGCCGTCATATGCGCACGAACCGAGCGCCGTGACGAGCGCCGCTGCCAGACCATCCGCCGCCGCCGTTCACGCCCTCTGCTGCCACCACGCCACCAAAGGGTCACCGAGAGCTCACCGGCGTGTCGTCACGAGGACGATTGCTTCTCCTCGAGGCGCGCGACGAGGCTGTGCAGCTTCGAGCCGAGGTCGACGAGCTGCTTGCTGTCGAGGGTGGCAAAGTCGTCGAGGGCGGGCAGCTCGGAGCGCAGCCACAGAGGATGATGATCCTCGGTGTGCGCGGCGCGGTCGAGTCGCAGCCCAAAGTCGTGGCCCTCGATGGCGAATGAGAACTCGAGGAGCTGCTGAAGCGCCGTATCCACACGGCGCGCCCCATCGGGAGGCAGAGAGAGCGCGCCGCCGCCCTCGGCGATCCGGGACAGGAGCTCCGCCTGTAGCAAGCGCACCGGCTCGCTCATGTAATCCTTGTCTTTGCTCGAGCTCGAGGCGCTCGAGGCGCCGCCACCCTGCGCCTGCGCCGCCTTCTTGCGAAGGTGTGGGATTTCGGCCGCCATGCGCAGCGCGCGCATCGAGGACGCCGCGGCGACCTTAGAGCAAGCGCTCGCGAGCAGATTCTGGTCGATGGTGGCCGCGAGGGAGACAGCGTCCTCACGCAGAAGCTTAGCCGCCGCAGACCACTGCTCGCTCGCGCTCGGGTGGCTTGCATGCAACTGACGCTCGAGCACACGGGCCGATTGCATCAGCCGCACGGCGCCATCGATGAGGAGCCTCAGCCCCACCAGCCCACCGTCTCGCCGCGCCGTCGTCACCATGGTACTCACCTCCCCAATCACCTTGATAATCATAGGATTCATCGGCGGCGCCGCCGGTGCCGGCACTGGAGCCGGCGCGGGCGGCGCGGGCGGCGCGGGCGGTGCGGGCGGCGCGGGCGGCGCAGGCGGCGCGGGCGGCGCGGGCGGCGCGGAGCTGCCATTGGCAGAGGCGCTGGCGGCATTGGTGAGAGTGGACAGGCGAGGGTCGCTCGAAGTGTCGGCAGCCCTCACCGACCGGCTGCTGCCGGATGCCGCCAGACCGCCCCCTGCGCGCGGCACCCCGCTGTTGCTGCTGCTGCCCGCTGCGGTCGTGCCGCTCCTCGCTTCATGACCCTGGCCGCCTCCCATAACGCCTCCCTGGCCGGTCCTGTCCGATCCTGTCTTGTCCGGTCCGGTCCAGCAAGTGCTCTCCTTGTCGAAGCTCTCCTGGCTCCTGCCATCGCGCGCGTCCGCCCGCGCGCCGGCGCCACCGGCGCGGCTCAAGTCCATGGCACTGGTCGCGGCGGAGGCACCGCGTTCGCTGCCCCTTCGCTCTTCCGCCCGGCGCGCCCAGTCACGCCCGTTCGGGGCGGCGCGCCGTATGGGCGACTCTGAGCGTGCGGAGCGTCGTCGCTTGCCCTCGCCCCCATCCCTGGAGCCATCCCTGGAGGCATCCCTGGAGGCATCCCTCGTGCCATCCCTCGGGCCATCCCTCGGGCCATCCCTGGGGCCATCCCTGGAGGCATCCCTGGGGCCATCCCTGGAGGCATCCCTCCGCCAACCACCGCTGTCCCTCTCGTCATGTAACAGCTCCGAGAGGACACTACTGCTGCCGTGAAGATCGCTCGCTGGCGCAGCCGTGGCGATGGCGCGCCGCCCTTTGGTGCCCACTACGGCGCCGACCGTCGGCGCGGGGCGTGAACCGCCAATGCCGCCGCTGGGCGCGCTGCCGGCTGTGCCGCTGGCCGCGCCGCCATTGGTTGCAGGCGGTGCGGCCTCCTCCTTCCGCATCTCGTCGAGGACCGAGCAGCTCGCACGCGCCGCCGCCGCCTGCGCTGCTCCTGCCTCCCCTGCGCAGGCGCCCCAGCCAACCCCGGAAGGCGCCGCAGGAGCCGCCGGTGGCTCCGGCTCCGCGACCGTCGGCGGGAGTGGCGGCCGCGCCGTAGTGGGCACGAGTGGCTGCTGCGCGGCCTCCTCTGCCCGCTGACAGCGCCGCAGTGGACCCGAAGATCGCGCTGCCTCCTCTGCCCGCGCCTCGTCGGCCAACAGCTCGCGCAGCACGGCACTCGTGCCCACAACGGCGCTGTCAGCCCCACTCGCAGCCGCCGCCTCGCTCGCGCCGTGGGCGCCGCCACCTCCGGAGACGCGGCGCTCCACAAGCCTCGCTGCCACTGCCGCCGCCGCTGCCGCCGCCACCGCCACCGCCCCTGCAGCTCCCGCCGCCCGTCTCTCCGCGTCGCGCGGTCGGCTACGGCTGCTCGCTCGGCGAGGGCTGCGTCGAGGGCTCCGGCTCCCACCGCGACGCGGGCTGCGGCGGCGCGGGCTGCGGCTGCTGCGCCGCCGCGCTGGGCTGCCGCTGCGCGCGCGGCGAGGGCTGTCGCTGCTGTGGCTATAACTCCGACTGCGGCTGAAGCTGCTGCTCCGGCTGCAGCTCCGGCTGGGGCTGCGGCTGCAACTGCGACTGCGACTGCTTGGCCGCCGCCGTGCCGGGCTGCGGCTGCGGCTGCTTTGCCGCCGCCGTGCCGGGCTGCGGCTCCGCGCTTTCCGTGGTCCGGGGCTGCCGCTACGCTCCTTGAGCTTGGACACTGGCGCGTCGGGCTTCGTGCGCTTCGAAGCCCGCCCCCGCGTTTGAGCACGTGCGGACGTGGTCGTCTTCCAGTTGAACGTTGGGGCTGTCGTGCTGCTCGAGCTGGCTGCAGCGTTGGAAGCAGCGACCGTGCCGGTGCTCGCGGCCGACTCGTCGTCCGCTCGAGGAGCTCGCCGCGGTGCAACCTGCTCTTTTCTTTCCTCGTCGCTGTCGCTCATTGCTGCGATCTGTGCGGGGCACAGTGGGTCCTTGTCTCGTGAATTTGAATCGACGGGACGCCGTTTCGACCCAGAGGTTTCGAGGATCGCTGGGCTTTCCACAGGAAAATAGGTCAGCCAATTCAAGAGAGAAAGTGGGTACTTCGTGGTGGTTACGCGCAAGTTTCAATCGAAGTCGTTTGAAATTCTCCAGGACTGTTCATGCCATTCCATGAGTCGTCGGCGACGGTGTCACGTTCCCATTTTGAAACCTCCAGTTCCGTTTGATCGGAATGTAACGGTCGAGGATTGCCGGCGACGTCGCCGGCAACAACGCGCACTTACGTCCCAATGACTCGCTGCCAGTACGAGAACCCTTCCAGTGCGGAGGAGGAGAGCGAGCTGAGCGACTCCGACGAGGAGGTGCCTCCTGCAGCAGCTGCCACCACCGCAGCTGCCGATGCGAGCGAGAGCAGCGAGCTGAGCTCGAGCGACGACGATGACAACGATGATGACGGAGCCCCTGCGCCTGCGGCTGCGAAGGCTGTCGAAAGCGAAGAGAGCGACCTCAGCGACGACAGCGACGACGACGACGACGACGCCGATGATGACGGCGATGACGACGACAATGACAAGGCTGTGCCCATCAAGGAAGCCGCAGCGGCGGCATCGGACAGCGACGATAGCGATGATAGTGACATGGACAGCGACGACGAGGATCTGGACAGTGACACGGCTGTGCGCGACTCGACGGTGACCGTATCGCCCGCGCCGCCCTCGGCCGGCACAGAGGAGAGTAGCGACGAAGAGGAAGAGGAGAAGGAGGAGGTTAACGCGACGCCCATGGAGGTGGAGGTGGCTGGTGGCGCGGCGAGCACCAACGCCTTCGCTGCGGCGGCGGCGCCGGCTCCTGCGCCAGCAGCCGCGTCGGCGGCCGCGCCAAAAGCTTCGCCAGCCGCACTGCCCGCGGCGGCGGCAGCGGAGGCCGTTGGTGCCGACGAGAAAGGTGCATCCGCGAAGAAGAAGAAGAAGCGGTCGGAGCAGCGCAGGATGGCGCGCGCTCGGAAGGTCGAGGCCGAGGCGGCGGAGGCGGCTGCTGCGGCCGCTGCGGCCGCTGCGGCCGCCGGAGGGGCGGCCTCGATCCTGGCGTCGGAGACGGCGACGGATGCCGCCGCGACCACCGAGATCGGCAGTCTCGACGAGTCAGCCAAAGCGGCCGCGGGAGCAGAAAAGTCGCGTGCCGAAAAGGCTGAGGCAGCGACGGCGGAGGCAGCGGCGGTGGCGGCGGCGGCGGCGGAGGCGGAGGTGGTCGAGGCAGCGGAGGCAGTGGAGGCAGCTGAGGCCACTCGCGCTGCGGACGAGGCCACCAGTGTCACCTCGAGTTTCGTCACCACGAGCCCAACTCTGGACACGCCGGCCGCCGAGCCGTTTGGGCGCCGTATTGGGCGTGCAACAGTCGCTGATGCGGCGGCTGCTGAGGGCATGGCGTGTGCCGAGGGCGCGTCGGCTGTGCTCGTGCCGGCGGGTGCGCTGAGCTCGATCCTCGACCAGCTGGTGGCCCTGCGCGCGGATAACGCCGCTCTTCGCGCCGAGGTGTCGGCGATCGCGCACCGGATCGGCGGTGGAGGCGGCCGCGGCGCCGGCAAGCGGGCGCGTACGGCGGACGGGGACGCGGAGCAGCTTCGGCGCCTCTTCGGTAACAAGCCCAAGCGTGCGGTCTCCAAGGCCGCCGCTGCGCGTGCTCTCGAGGCCGCTAAGGCCGGCGCTCTGACGGGCGCCTCCAGCCCCAGAAAGGCGGCTGAGGGCAGCAGCGGGAGCAGCGGCAGTGCTGGTGGTGCGACCGTTCGTCATCCGTATGCGCAGACGTCCCCCAAAGCGCTCACCGCCGACGCGCCGCGCGCGGCGGCAGCCGCCGTCACCCCCGCAGCCTCCAAGGGACGCGAGGGCAAGGCACTGACGGACGCGCCCGGTTTCGCGCCCAAGCGCCCTCTGGCCGAGGCGCCTGTGCCCGCGGCCGCTCCCAAGCGAGCCAAGCTGAGCGCGTGAAGCCGAGCGCGTGAGATCAGAGGGCGGTGCGGCGCCGTCGTCTAGGACGGTGATGAGAGCGTTGGCAGGCGATGCGATGGAGACAGCAAGGGAATCAACGCAAGCAGCACCTCGCGTGCCGGAAAAGCATCATGGGACCTGAGAGAGAGGCCAAGTGAGCGTGCCTCTTGCTCGGGCGACCCGCTGCCGCGCTGTGTCCTGTGATATATTTGACTGAGTATATTTTATATATAGCGTGAGAACTGGGACGCATCTCGCATGGCATGGACGTGCCGCGCCTCTTACGTGTTACGAAAACGCGGCGCCGTCGACATGATCCCTCATCCGGCGGCCGCGGGGCTTGCGGACCCGAGCGATGTCTAAGCGATGTCGCGGTAAGTGAGTAGTGTCGTGTCTCACGTGTGTGTGGAATTACGTGTTGTGTGTCTTCATGTGAATGAATTCCAACTCTTCGAAAGAGGAAAGTCATGTAGGATTCCTAATGCCCGTTTTCTGAGAGGACCGTCTCGGGGAAACTCAGGGCACCCTGGGTCCTCACTACCTTGGGTCGGGCCAGCTTGCCCCTCGTGCCCTCGTCCCCGCGGTCGCGGCCGTGTGTCGGCGCATGTCCACCTTCTCTCTAACGGACTGGGCGCGTGTCGTGGCATTGCTCCAAGGCAATTACTCGCGCACTCTCTATGGCCGTGAGCACTTTGTCGATGCCAATGCGCTCACTCTGATCTGGCTGCCGCTGGTCAGCGATGAAGCGCTCGATCTCCTCGCCTGCATGGGTGTGTGCTCATGGGCGCCAGACAAGACGAAGCAGCTGCCTCTGTACGCGCCTGGCTCAACGGTGGCCCCGGGCGCGAGTGTGTGGCGAGTCGCAACACCTTCGTCCTCCACTGCAGTGCCATCACACTCCTGGATAGAGGTGGCGCACCGTGCACGGCTGCCGCCGCCCAATGAGACTGCATACCATTCCAACCCCTGGTTCTACGTTGCTCCCGGTTCGGGTGTCTCTCTCAACGTGGGACGCACGGCCGCGATCAGGATCGAAGGCGGGCGCCATGCGTGCTCGAGGGCCGACCCAGAGCACGAACCACAGGCGTTCGAAGCGTACGGTCTCAATTTATCTCTTCTGGATAGCTTGCAGCTCCTTGAAACCTGCGACCCGGGCGACTCGAAGGAGTGGAAGCCTAGAGGTTTTCGTCACGAGATCATGCTGCTCAGCTCACGCCTCCTCACCGAGTCCAGTTCACTGGTTCAAGTTGTCGATCGCACAGCGCCCACCCTAGGATCCGCCCTGTTGCCCAACGCGCTCCTCGCCAATGGGTCGACCGCCAAGAGCCATACAGGGGCGCCCTCGTGGTGGACCGACTACAAAGGAGCGCCGGCTATCCTCTGTGGGCGGGCGCCCCACCTCTTCACGTGCGCCAGTGACGCTCTCCCCCTCCACTTGATGGAACGAGACAGTCTGGAGATCTGCGGCGACAGGCGCTGGTCGCGCATCCTTCGGCGCTGCTCGAACCATTCGAACCATTACCATCGGCGTTCGCAGCTTGGATGCACATTCCCACGGGGGCGCCCTCCTACATGCCCTCTGCACAGCATCGATGGTGGCAAGAGTGGAGCTCAGAGTGGAGCTCAGAGTGGAGCTCAGAGTGGAGCTCAGAGTGGAGCTCAGAGTGGAGCTCAGAGTGGAGCTCAGAGTGGAGCCAGCGTCGCATGGTCCTTCGGCACGGACGCTAATCTCACGACGATCTGGTCATCAGAGGTCATCAGAAGTCATCAGAGGTCATCAGAGGACGCTCATCTCACGACGGCGGCACGCGCCCGCAATGACGTACCCGAGCTGTCTACACGACCATGCGCGGACTGCAGCGTGCTGATGGCGGCCATCGCCGTCGACGCGAGCTCACGAAGGCATGCCTTCGAGGCCGCGGGCGCGGCGCGCATGCTCAAGCGCATCATGCGCCCTGCGTTGCCCCTGGTACTCTCAGCCAACAGCTGCTTCCGCGAGCTCCTCAAGGCCGATGCCGCGTTGTGGGACCAGCACCGTCCGCTCCGCCTCTTGGAGGAGCTGCGACCGTATGCCCCTGGTGGAGACGAGTACGAGGCACCGATCTTGAGCAAGGGCTGCTCGGAGAATGTCTCGGAGCGCTTCCGAGGGGTGTCGCTGCGGGGTGGAGTGCTCCGCGGTGACCATCCGCTGAAGAGGATGGCGTTTGTGCTCAAGCTTTGTGCGTTGCTTTCCTCAGAGACGTCGCGCACATTATACCTTGATCTGGACGTCTTCGTGCTCAGCGCGGACCTTGCGATGGAGCTCCTCACCTCGACTCTCCTCATCGCCGACGTGGCCATGCCCGGCCCAGTACCCGAGAGACACCAGCTGGTCGAGCCAGCAGTGACGGTGGCGTCGCGCAGCGTGCCCGTACTGTGTAGCTGCCTCATTGCTTACCGGCGGACCCCGGCCGTCCTCGCCTGGTTTCTTGACGCGGCACGGAGCACACTGCGTACCGAGAGACCAGAACTCTCCCGACAGGGCGACCAGGAATACCTCTGGCTACAGCGCGCAGAGAACGCGACGCACGCAAAGCTGCGCGTGCTCGGACTTCCAGACGAGTACTACTGCCCCGCTCCGGAGCAGGTGTTCGTAGATATGGATCCATCACGCGGCGCATCTCCGGCACTGCGCGCTCACACGCGCATCGGTGGTCAGACATACGAGTGCCGGAGTGTGCACGGCCACCATGTCCCGCCAGAGCTGATCGCAAAGGTCGCGGATGGCGCGCGGCCACTGAGCGCTGCACAGGTGACGAGCAAGCAACAGCTGCCAGCATCGCACCGCTCGGATCACAACCATCATCACCAACACCACCAACACCAAGAAAACCTTGCAGTGAACGTTCATGGCCGATGGATGATGAATGGCCGATGGTCGAGTAATTAGGTGAGTAACATACAGGCTTGCGGCAACGACTCACGCATGAGGTGGAGAAGGGTGGGGCGGGCCCATGTGCACCATGGAGCCCATGGAGACAGCATAACTATGCGCGTGGCGTGTTAGATTGGCGTTAGGTAGGCGTTAGAGGTCGATGGTTGAGATAGGAGTCTAGGTTAGGCCTTAACGTATAAGGTTAGGCCGCGTTCGAGGACGTGATTGAAGGGCAAAGGCGTGGTAGAGATCCTGCGAGGTCCGTATCGACATATGAAATCCACAACAGAACTCCTCCCCGAATTCTACTCGCAAGTTCATATGTACGCCTAGTACGGCCTCGGCGTCGTCTTTAGGGTCTCTTGAGATGTTCCACGATCGTGCTCCGCACTCGTATACGAGTACAACCAAACGCTCATTCCCCCCACCCCCTCCAAGCATCGAACTCAGCTTTTGACAAACCTGAACATTTCCTCCCAGCTTCTTAACCTACAGTCTTCGTGCATGCACATTAATTATACGTTTCGTCAAAAAGTTACCAAAAAGTCACTTTGGAGAGCAAAAGAGCACGCACACTCCCTGTGGCTCATCTGTGGACCCGCCATCAACGCCTGCGCCCCGCTTCAGACATGCCGCTCCCAGAGTTCCTCCTACCTTTCGTCGGCGATGAGATGACGGTGGGCGACTTTCTCTTCAACTGGCTCCCACTTCTTCTCGTGAACATCTTGCCGTTTCTTTGCGTCCCCTTCTATGCCCTCGGCGTCTGCCTCGGTTGCGGGCCCGATCCGAACGAGGGCAAGCTCAAGTTCGGCATGCGCCATGCTTTGAAGGGTCTCATGATCGCCGTGCGCGCTGATGTGCGCATGGGTCGCGAGTCCAAGCACACCGCGATGATCAAGAAGGCGGGCTTGAAGAAGGGCGGACCACGCTGGATGCAGCCGGGTGGGCTTGCAGCCGAGTGGGAAGCGTTGGAGTCGGGCAAGAAGGCCGGGGCGGCCCGCGGATCGAAGGCCAAAGATCAGTCAAAGTCCAGGGCGGAGGAAGTCGCCATCAAGTCGGGCGCCCGCGCCTCGCGCTAGTTGTAAATTGAAATCTCTTGCACTGCCGGTCTAAATCGGTATCCTGCGCATGATCCTGCGGCTGACGTGCTGACCTCTGTTGACAGCTCAGACTCGCAATCCCTAGCAAGGCGCGATGGTGGGACCTCGCACGCGGGTGTAACGCGGGTGTAAGGCAGGTGCGTGCGGGACTCGGCCGATGAGGACGGTTATCGGTTTGACTTTGAGGACCGAGAGGAGCGAGATCTCTGCGAGCCGATCGCAGCTTCGCAGGGGGATTCATTCGCTCGCCCGCGTACACGCCGCCCGCGAGAGATAAAAGGTCAAAAGCGCGAAGCACAACTCATCTTGCTCTGTCTGACACTAACTGTCAGTTGGCTTGCTCGTGACGCGAGAGCGTCACTCTGCACAAAGAATGGTCGGAATGACAATAAGCCGTCATCCAGGCTCTCTCACGTCTCACAGGCGCTTGCCCACCGCTCCTCGCCGGCCCTCTCACGTATCACATACCGCTCCTCGCCGGCCCACCATAGGCCCACCACTCCTCGCTGGGCAATAATGCGTGCCCGCACGAAATGCGCAGCGTCGAGCGCAGCGCCGACCGTCCCGTCTGCCCGAGCGTCGTGCCGTCGCCGTCCAGGGTGCACACTGGCACGGCTCCGCCGCCGTCATCCCCCCCAGCACTTATCTCTGCCTGGATAGGCATGGCTCCGGCCGCTGCGGTCTGCTCCGCGCCCGCTTGCGCCGCCGTGCCCGCGCACTTCGTCCAAGGGCGCCGCCACCACCTGCATTGGCTGCGTTGGCTGCGTCCCTCTCCCCCCCGCCCGTACCCCGGCACATACGTATGCCCGCATGTTCTCAGGCAGCGACCATGCGAACGACCTTGTCGCGCATGTACTGCGCGGGGAGGGCAGCAGTGCCCGCTTCGAGCAGCCCTCGGTTGGCCGTCGACCAGCCGCTCACGAGCGAACGCATGCGCGCCGAGACGGGCGCGGTCGTGTCCTCATGCTCGTACGCGGCAGCGAGCGCGCCGAGCACCTGGGGGAACGCGCCGTGCTGCGGCCCGAAGACGGCGGCTGCATCAGCCTCGAGCAGCTGGCACAGGCACGTCATCGCGATCGGCGCGTCGTCCGCCGAGTGGCGCAGCGGCAGCCAGCGCAGCCAGAGCGGCAGCACCGAGGGCGCGTCCACCGAAGGGGCGCGGTGCACGAGCAGCCGACCAAGCGCTGCGGCTGCCGCCTCCGAGGCACCCACGTTGTTGGAGTAGCGTGCGTCGGGCGCGCTCAGGACGCTCACGAGCCGCTCGGCGACCTGGGTGGCGGCGGGGCGCGAGAGTAGCTTGCCGCCGTGCTCGATGACCACGCCCATCCCGCGGAAGGCCGAGCGGCGCAGCCGCGCGTCCGTCGCGCCCACGTGCGCCTGCAGCAGCGGCAGCACGGCGGCCGCATACTTCTTGGCGGCCGCCTGGCCGCAGTACTCGATCAGGCCGCTCACCACATCGAGGCCGAGGGCGAGGCGCACAATCTGACCCTCCTCCTCGACCGCGGCGCCAACGAGCCACGCCTGCATGTGCGGCAGCAGTTGGGCCTCCACCTGCGGCAGCGCGGCTTCGCCGTGCTGGCGCACCAGCTCGATGGTGAGCGCGGCGCAGCTCGTGAGCAGCTCCGCCTCCTGCTCGTCGTCCGGCGCGTCGTCGTCGCCGTCGTCGTCGTCGTCGCGCTGCGCCGCCTCCTCCGCGCGCTCCCTGAGCCGCGCCTCGTCGAGCGCCAGATGCCGCTTGACGAGCTGTATGACGCCGTTGAGCGCCGGCCCGCCCGCGAGCACGCCGACCCTGTGCTCGCGCTCGAGGACAAGCATCTCGCGCAGGCAGTCGAGCATCGCGTCGGCGGCGACGAGCGAGTCCTCCTTGTTGAGCCTCTCCGAGAGCGGCTTGAGAAGCGCCCCAGCCAGCTCAGACACGCGCGCCATCGTCGCGCCGGGCGTGCCGCTGGCCGCGGCTAGCACGAGGCACTTGTATGCCTCGCCAAGCACGAGGGCCGCGGACGCGCGCGCCTGCTCGCTGAACTTGTAGCTCAGGACAGGAAGGGCGGCCTCGACGACGGGACGCACCGCTGGCTCGAAGGCCGCGCCGAGCGCGTGCGCGTACGCAAAGAGCGCGTCGAGCGCAAGCAACTTCTCGTCCATCTGAGCCGCATTCGTCTTGATCTTGATCATGCCCTTGCCCTTGTTCTGCATGTATTCGACCTCGTACCCCTCGTCGGCCTCGGCCTCAGCCTGGCGGGGGTCCTCGCCCTCGACGAGCGAGATTTCAAACTCGACCTCGATCGATGCCTTCTCGAGCAGTGCAGGGAGCAGGCCCTCGAGCGCGCCCACGAACGCGCCGCCAGTCATCTCGGCGAGCGACGTGAGCGTCGTGTGGGCACCGCGGAGGAGGGTGCGATCCTCGAGCACCTCGGGCCGCTGGAGCAGGGCCGAGACTTCGTGAATGAGCGGTCCAGCGGTCGCCGCGACCGCCTCTGCGCCCGCCGCCGCCGCGAGCTTGCCCATCGCGTGCAGCAGCTCCGCCGCAAGCCGGCCGTAGCGCGAGGCGAGCGCGGGCGTGAGCCGCTGCCCGAGGAGGGGCATGAGGCTCGGGTACACCTGCGCCATCGGCCGGCCCGGCACCGCGGCGAGCGCGTCTGAAAGCACGGCGAGCGCGGCGCACGCCGTGTACGCGAGGTAGGGCGGCGACGCGGGCGAGGCAATGCTCGCGTGCAGCGCGCCGAGCAGCTGAGGGGACGCCTCGAGCATCTGCTCCTCCTCCATCTGTTGCATCAGGTTGACGGAGGCGAGCGTCGCGGCGGCGCGCACGCGCGCACACGCGTCGCTCATGCCGCCGGTGACGAGGGGCACGAGCGTCGCGTGCATCTCCTCGGCCAGCTGTGGGAACTCGTCGCACATGAGCCCGAGGCAATAGAAGGCCGCCCAGCGCAGCCGGGCCTCGGGCGCCGTCACCGCCGCGCGCACGAGCCCGACGATGGACTCAAGGTGGGGCTCGATGACGAGGAAGCCCGCCTCGCACACGGTGGCGATGGCGACGAGCGCCGCGTGCCGAGCGTTCCACGGCGCACCCTCCGCCAGGTAAGGCTGCAGCATCGGGAGCAGGAGCCGCGTCAGGCTCTGTCCGCCGACGCACTCGGAAAGCCGGTCGAGGCCCTCGCACGCGTACGCGGCCTCCTTTTCGCCGTCGTCGTCGTCGTCGGTCTCGAGGAGGCCGTCGTCGGGCTCGGCCTCCTCCCATTCGGAAAGGTCGCCACCGAGCCTCAGCAGCATCGGCACGAGCACGCCGAGCAGACGTGGCGTGAACGCGTCGAGCTTGGTGACCATCTTAGGCGCCCCTTCTGCCAGAGTGAGCAGCAGCTCGACGCAGCTCATGCGCGCGTCGACGGGGAGGGACGCGGTGCTTGCGAGCTGGCACAGGCCCTCGGTGACCACCGGCAGCACGCTCTTGAATAGCCGCGGCTGTGCCGCCGCCACCGTCCCGAGGCTCTCGAGCACGCTGCTCACACGTGCCGGGTCGGACGACGTGACCGCCGCCTCGAGGCAGCCGAGCATCGGCGGCAGCGCGGCAGCGAGCTCGGTGGCGACGGCCTTGAGCTGCTTCTTCTCGGCGCCCTTTTCGGCCGTCGACTCCTGCTCTGCGCACGCAGCGAGCATGTCCGAGAGCGCGGCGAGCGCCGCGCCGCTCACCTCGCCCGACGGAGTGCTGAGACCGGCAAGCAGGAGCGACGTGGCCGGCTTGCCGATGGTGGGCCAGCCACGCGGGTCGACGAGCGTCGGCGCCATGTGGCGGATCACCGTGAGGGCCGCTTCGTGTGCCGATGGCACGCCCGACGCGCACGCGGCGCGCACGAACTCCATGAGCTGCGGCCACGAGCCGTCGGTGAGGCTCTCGAGGCCGATGCGACCGACAGTGTCGCAGATCTTACGGCGCAGGCGCGGCGCGCTCTCAGCGGTGAGAGCCTCGAGAAGCTTCGCCTTGATGGCCTCCCGCCACTCCGAGACGATCAAGGAGCGGTGCAAGAGCATTTCGGGCAGCCGCCGGCGGAGGAGCACCGCGGAGAGCTCGCGCACCTCGGGCGCTGCCGCGGGGCTCGCGAGCGTCACGGCGAGCTGCATCGAGAGCTGTGCGGGAGCCGACTCCTGGAGCGCGTCCAATGCCTGCTCGGCGTACTTGCGTGCCGCATTGTCCGCGGAGAGCAGAGCGGTGAGGTCGATTGGGCCCGACATCGTTGTTTTCCGGCGCGAAGAGCGCTTCTGAGCGGCGCGAAATCGAGTCGGAACTTATCAGCGTTCCTGTACATTGTACAGCAGCACATGACCTTTTTCAGTGGCCGCGGGGAATGGGTGACGGAAGATACATGTCACATGATGCATGATACAATTGTACCGGTACATGATACGGAGTTATTCCCGCGCTTGTAAAACTCGCGACTGAGGCATCGGAGTTACAATTGTATGTTTTGAGTGCTACAGTACCGACGGTTTCCCCATTCCGTTTGTCGTTTCTCGTTTCGGTGGTGCGGAGTAGACAGGGGCCCGTGGCGAAGTGTGAACGAGCCAACGCCGTACTGAGCTGTTCGAGAATGCGTGGCTCTTTCTTGCGAGTTCTGTGCAAGTGCACAGCCGCGAGCGAGCCGCAGCCCGCCCGTTGTCCGCAGTGGTTGGTCCCGGCATGGAAAAATGGACAGCGGCCGTTTGGCTTGCGTCGCAGAATGTGACCGCGCATCTGGCCACTGCGTTGCTGGACACCACTGCCACTGACGCCGATGAGCTGGCCATATTGCGCGCACTCGGGGGCAGTCTCACTTCTCCGGGAGCACTGGCACTACGATTGGAAAAAGGTCTGCAGGCGCTGGCGACTGAACTGTTACCAAAGCTGCAGGAGCTGGCAAGATCCGATTCCAGCACAGGTGCCGAGCTGCATGATAAGTTTGTGCAGCAGGGTGATGCCTTCACGCTGCAGTTTGGTAGCCTGAACACGTTCTTTGGTGGCCTCGAAGCCAAGATCGGTCCACCGAACCGGAACATCGGCCAGGCGATGGAGCGCGATCATCTGCACTCCGAGGACTCGAGCGACGAGTTCACCACCTCAAACTACATGATGACAACGACGCCGCAGATCGAGTGGTGGTTCGTCGCCGCGCCGGACCGAGCCGTGGAGTGGCCAAAAGAGGGGAACATCAAAGAGGACGGGACCAGTCATGCGACGAGACGCAGGCCACTGCCGCTGAGCGAGCTCAAGCATCGGCTGCACGAGGTCAACGCCCAG
>Ga0210241_100772_pt1 | contig 27412 bp, 19 predicted proteins | sample ChrtobMetP5a_8mM_FD_155488 | JGI IMG/M metagenome (GOLD analysis project Ga0210241, IMG submission 155488) | Chrysochromulina tobin associated microbial communities from unialgal haptophyte culture, Seattle, Washington, United States - P5a_8mM | ecosystem: Host-associated > Algae > Haptophytes >...
CATCGCCGTCTTTGTGCCGATACGCTCGCACCTGCTCCCGCGCTTCTTTGGGCCAGGCGAGCTCGATCTGCTCGACCCAGCCGCTCCGGACTCTGCCCCCACGCAGTCCCAGACTGAGACTCCGTACGGGGACTCAGCCGGGAGCGGGATTCCCGGGTCCATTGAAATCCGAGTAACAGCCGAGGACCCCTAGAGGACCCCAGGTAACTACGAATCAATCCGAGGCGCAGTCGCCTTGTTGGCGAGCGAGCTGCTGTGCCCAGTGCGGCGGCACTGCCAGTGGTGGTGTCGGCCGCGTCGCAACTCCACCACGTGCGATCTAATTCTAATTTCTCTGCTGAGTCTACGCTATTTAATTGAGAGCCTTGCGCAACCGAGTACACGGGGTTTGACTAGAGTTGTTTAACGTTAAGAGGAGAACAGTGTTGAAGTGTTGAACAGTAACAACAGAACAACAACAGAAAGTCGTGAACAACAGAATCGTGAACAGTAACAAAAAATTTCGTTAAACAGCAGCGTGAACGAGAGTTCTCGTACGTGAGCTCGTTAAGGGATTGAATATTTAGAATGCCGCGGACGCTCGCCATGGCGCGAGCCTCCTACGGTCCCACAGAACGATCGGACTGTGCAGCTAGGACATGCCGTCATGCGCCCATATCAACTACCCACAGCGGGCTTGAGATCACACACAGAACAGTACACACTCCCAACGGCACGGCACACGGCTTGCTCACCAGCACCAACCCAAACTGTGCACAGTGTGCGCTCCTCTTACAGCACCAACTCAAATGGCCTGCGGTCCTTCACCGCGTCTCGCACCGCTTGTTTCCCTTCATCTCCCAAGTTGTTGAACCGAATGTCGAGGCTGGTGAGCACCAACCTGCTCCTGGACGACAGGGCATCTGCGATGGCCTTGGCGCCGTCGCTGCCGATGTTGTTCTGTTCGAGGTTGAGCTTTTCCAGCATCGCCTTGCCCTTCAAGGCAACAGCGATCGCTTTTGCTCCCCCTGCGCTGATCTCGTTGCCGCTCAGTCCCAAGGAGGTCAGCTTTGTCTTGCCCGACTGCAACGCGCCTGCGATCGCCTTGGCTCCCTCTTCACCGATCGTATTCTGGCCGAGGATGAGCGAGGTCAGCTTTGACTTGCCCGACTGCAACGCGCCTGCGATCGCCTTGGCTCCCTCTTCACCGATCATGTTCTGGCCGAGGATGAGCGAGGTCAGATTTGACTTGCCTGACTTCAAGACTTCCGCGATTGCCATGGCTCCGTTGTTGTCGAACGCGGTGTTGTGCAGGTTGAGGTCGGTCAGACACGCCCCGCCCGAGGACAGGGCGTCCAGGATCGCCTTGACACCCGCTGAACCGATGTCGTTGAAGCGCAGGTCGAGCGAGGTCAGCGTTGCCTCGCCCGACTGCAAGGCATTGGCGATCGCTTCTGCTCCGACTGCGTCGATCTGGTTGTCGGACAGATTCAGGACGGTCAGCGTCTTGGCCGAGGACAGGGCGTCTGCGATCCCCTTGGCGCCGTCGTTGCCGATTCGGTTGACCGCGAGATTCAAGGTGGTGACCACCGTCTTGCCCGACTTCAAGGCATCTGTGATTGCCTTGGCTCCCTCCGTGCTGATGTTGTTGGCGCGCAGGTTGAGGTCGGCCAGCTTCGTCTTGCCCGACTGTAAGGCGTCGGCGATGGCCTTTGCGCCCGCCGCGCCGAGGCTGTTGTCTTGAATATGGAGCGAGGTCAGCTCTGACATGCTCGACTGCAAGGCGTCGACGATCGCTTCTACTCCGCGTGCGCCGATATTGTTCCAGCTCAGGGTCAGGGAGGTGAGCTTCGCCTTGCCCTGCAGGGCACCCGCGATTGCCATCGCCCCTTCGTCGCCGATGTTGTTGCGGTAGAGGTCGAGGCTGGTCAGCAGCACCAACCTGGCCGAGGACAAGGCATCTACGATCGCCGTGATGCCTGCGGTGCCGATGAGGTTGAAGCGGAGATCGATAATGGTCAGCTTCTCCATGGACTTCAGGTCCGAGGCAAACAGGATGGCGTCGGCTGGTCCCAATCGGAGTTTCAGAGACCGGAAGTCGGCCTTCGTCTGGTCGTGCTTCATGCCCGAGAGCATAATGCCCTTTTCCATGCCGATCTTGGCGAGCATTTCGGCCGACTGAACGTCGAGGTCGTTCTTGAGCAGGATGCAATGTTTAAGCTCCACACTGAGTTTGAACAGCTCAGAGACGACGAGCGCGCCGGAGACCCCGAACCCTTTGTTGACCAGATCCAGCTCAGTCAGCGCGTCTGCACGCAGCTCCTTGATTGGGATCTCCGAGAAGACCTCGAGAGATGTGCTGCTGAGGACTGCTTTCGCGAGTTGCTCCGCTGCCTCCCCGTCAATGTTGTTCCAGGCGACGGAGAGATTTTTGAGCACCGCGCTGGACCTTATCAGCTCGGCGAGCACAATACCCTCCGTTTGGCCGAGGTGTTTGTGCTGCAGCTTGAGCTCTGTCAGCGTATCCTCGCGCAGCTCTTTCATCGGCACCCCAGAGAGCACCTCGAGCGACGAGCTCCCTAATGCTGCCGCCGCAAGCTGCTGCGCCGCCTTGCCAATGATCTTTGGATTGTAGGCGACCGAGAGATTTTTGAGCACCTGGCGCTCTTCTACTTCAACATCTGCATATGTCTTTGCGGACATGACGTCCAAAGCCTTGGCCACCTCTGCTGCTTCAGCTTCGTCAAGCTCATTCTCACTCAAGTCGACGTGCGAAACCTTTTCAGCCAGCAGCAGCACGGCGCGCAGGGCCGTCGGACTCTTCGCGACTCGACGTGACAGCTTCAGCGACTCGCCCACATCGGCTGCGCGCAGCAGTCCGGCCTGGAACGTGGCGCCCTGCGCCTCGCCGATGCGTAGCACGTTTGCCCACCACGCCGTCCACTGCCACGGCAGCTGCCCAGGGGGTAGCTTCACGCCATCACAGAGCGCACATGCGGCGTGATACTCCTGGAAGGACAAGTGGGACGCCTGCAGTTGGAGCGGATTCGCCTGCAGCAGGCTGAGCAATGGCAGGCGGCCGCGCCGCACGCGGTCGCGCACGGCGTCGAGTGCCTCACGCAGCTCGACGGGCAGCGCATCGTGTGCCTCCCTCAGCTTGAGGTGGTAGTCCGCGCCGAATTCGGCTCTGCGCTTGCCCGACGACATGAGGTCGTCCGACTTTAGCTTGCCGGAAGTGGTGCCGTCCTCAAACTTGACCTCGTATGCACTAGCGACGGCGTTGCTGACTTCGCCACGCCGGCCTGCGTGCGGCCCATGCCGCACTTCTGCATACTCACCCACCTTTGGCTTGTTTGCACACACTGGCCAGCGCATCGCGGCAAGGAGGTCGGCAGCGCTCGCGTGCAACCCCACTGCCGCCGCGAGCATCTGCTCCTCTTCGATGATGCGCCGATCGGCCACGTGCGCCTCAAAGAAGATGGCCTGGATGATACTCCTCATGTGCTCCACCCCCGCTGAGCCCCGCTCCTTGCGCTCAGCCCCCTCGAGCATCGCGCGTGATGCGGCCGCGTACAGCTCGGCAACGTTGCGCGGCAATGCGCCTCGCGCCTCGAACAGGGAGATCACCATGCTCAGCATCTGCGCGCGATACAAGGGGGGCAACGTGTGCAGTGGAGGTGAGACGGTGACGCGGCGCGGCGAAGGTGCTGCTGCTGTATACCAGTGGATTGCTCGTGACGTTGAGCTCGTCGCGTCGCGCAGTTGACGCAATTTCGCGCCACAGCGTGTCGCCGCGCTCTTTCCCCACGCGCTGCTCGACAACGCTCTGCTGCTGTGTCTCATTGAGTGGCTGGAGCTCGAGCGCCAAAAAGTGCTCCTCAAAGCGCGTCTTGTCGAGGCCTTCAGGGCGTGACGTGGCCAGCAGCACGTGTCCCTGAGGCGCGAGCACCTCCGTCACGTGCCGCTCGATGGCCGCGCGCATTTTGCCACCCTCGTCCATGCCGTCGAGCAGCAGGAGCGCACGTCGCGCGCGCATCGCGCCGCGCAGCATGCGGTACACATCAGCGTCGGCGCCGTGCATGCAGCGCAGGTATGCGTCGACCCAGTTCCACGCGGTGGCGAAGATGTCGCGATGCTCCTCGAGGAGCAGCAGCCGCTGTAGCTGCTGCACGCGCACGAGCACAGGCACGAGCCGTCGATCTGGGTCGTTGAGCACGTGCGTCACGAGCTGCGAGATCAGGCACGTCTTGCCTGCTGCCGGCGGGCCGGTGAGCAGCACGCCCCCATGCTTCTCGGCCGTGCCCTCTTCACACCGACCACGGTGGAGGTCGAGCAGCTTCTTAGCGAGGGCGCCGACATCGCCAAAGTGCTCTTTGCCTTCGCCCGTGGCGACGGCAAGCGGCACGCACTGCTGACGCACGTCGAGCCGCTTGCCCGAGAGAGCGTCGACGATCGCGGCATGATCCGTGCCCAGCGTGCGCTCGTACTGTCGTCGCGCCGCGTTGTGGTCGTCTGCGGGCAGCTCGCGCAACCCATGGTTCCACGGGTGGAGGGCCACCTGTGCACGCGAGTCGTCATCGAGCCAGACCAGGCGGTGGGTGCCACCGTCGGCGCCCTCGACACGCGCGTCACGCCATCGAAGTCCATCGACTGTGACCGTCAGCAGCGTGCCCGATGCAAACGTGCGGACACCAGCCACCCCGGAGGCACGCCACGCGGCAACGCACTCGCGGTCGACATCGTGGCACCAGAAGGCGTCAAGGATCGCATGCACCCGCGCCGCCTCCTCCTGAGCACTCTCCCCTCTCTCATCGCGGACCAATGAGTCGAGCTTCGCTACCGCCTTTACCACCGCGCGGCGCGCGGCATCACTTGTCAGCGCCGCGGCGCGCAGAGCGGTCAATGCTGACTCGGCGCGTAGTGAGGTGGATGCTGTTGTTTCGGTATCGAAAAGCAGTTTCGCTTTGAGCGTTGCCACGTCCTCCCGGGCGCGGCGTGCGTCTTCGAGCGCCTCCGCCCCATCCGCGCCCTTGCGCCATGGCAGCACGACCTCACTGCAAATATCGAGGCGCACATTGCCCTCACTGCAAACATCGAGGCGCACATTGCCTTCGCCGCCATCGATCAGGCTGCCCGTCAGCACCACGACAGGCTGGCCAGCCGCCCAAAGCAGTCCAGTGGGTGAGGTGGGCACACGCGTGCCCGGCACACTAGCAGGTTCCGCCATGCGGTGTTGAAGCGCCGTGGAGAGCTTGCGCACGGCGTACCACGCGAGCCGCTTGTGCCGGCGCGAGAGCTGCGGATAGCGCAGGGATGCGAGCGCGCAGCCAAGGAGCGGCAGCAGCAGCAGTGACGGGTGGGCGTCCTCCGCCACGGTGTTCGCCGAATCCGCGTTGACTTTCGCGCAGCACCGCGCGCACAGCCCTCGCGTGCACTTTGCCACGGTGACGCACAGCTCGAAGACTTCGCTCGCGCCCGTCGACCAACTGGCTGCTTCCTTGGGCCGCTTTGGTGCCCACGGGTCGTCGCAGCCAAAGAGCGCGTCGACCACCTGCTCCATCTCGCGCAGTGCCGCGTCAGCCGTGCGGCCGTCGCCCAGCCACTCGTTGTCTGTATGACCGTGCAATGAGCCCTTTTCCTGCAGCTGCTTTGCCTTGGCGGCACTCAGCCCGAGCACGTCGACGAGCAGATTGGGCCGTGGCGCGCCATCGGCCTCTTTGAGCTTGGCCTTGTGCACATCGTCGGGTGTCGGCGGGATTGGCGCGTGCTGGAACAGCAGCCGCGAGATGAAGAAGGCTGCGTCGTCGGCCACGCCGTCGACATGAAAGTGAGCAAAATCGATGAGCCAAAGTTCGCCCCGCTTGTCGATGAGCACATTGGACAGGTTGAGATCGCCGTGCACCTGCACCTGCAGCGGGGCCCATCTCGTTGCCCACGGCACGTCCCGCAGCCGCTCGAGCAGCGCGAGCAGGTCGTCGCACGACGTCTGAGCCGCCTCGCGCTCCGCAGGCTCGAGCTCGAGCAAAAAGCTGTCGGCGTACCGAGCCGCGTGCTTCTCCTCAAGCCACTCTGCGTCGCATGCGGCATCGCGCAGCGCAGACGCGAGCTTCGATGACCTGTCGTCGGGGCACACGAGTACCGCCACAGCACGCGCTGCCAGCTCGGTGCGCCAGCGGCCAAAATACTTTGGGCCGGGCTTGCCGTCGTCGCCGCCGGCTGGCGCGCGCTGCGCTGAGCGCAGCGCGAGCGTGCTGATCGGACCGCCCGGCCCAAAGAGCGTACTGACGGCACTGGCAATCTCCGGAACCGGAGCGTCATTCAAGCCGAATATAGGCCAAGAACGATTCGCGCGGCGCCACATGAGCCGGGGTACGGCCCGCGTCTTGAGCGTGCTGATGAGCGGGTTGTCGCCCGCCTGCTCGCCGTCCGCCCGCTCGCAAAAATCGGGCATCATCCAGCACGCTCCCGCCAACTCGAGCACGACGGCGCCGCGCGGCTCAACCTCTGTCGCCTGGGCAGGCTCACGCGCCCATCGCTCGAGTCCGTCGAGCACAACCAAATTGAAGCTGGCGAGGAGGGCATTGACAACGGTTTCGTCGCCCTTGCCCGTGAACTTGGCGCATGCAATCGCCGCCTTGGCGTTCGCGAGCTCGCGCTCAGGGCTGTCCAGCGTCACGACCTTCGTCACTCTGCCGCCGCTGATGTCGATGATTTTGGACCGGCTCTCCTCTGCCATCTGGAAGCGCAAGGGCAGCCGCCCCTCGGCCGCTTTTAGGTGCGCGGCCACGATGCGCGCGGCGCCCTGTTCCAATGACGTCCATCCGCGCGCCTTGTATTCGCGTTCGTTGTACGCGTGGCATGCCCGCTCAACTGTGAGCGCTTCTTGTGCCTTCTCCGCCACGACCTCTGTCTCGAAGGATACCGTGGCTGTCGTGCCGGTCACCGTGATGCCCTTCACTTTGCCGAAGTGCGCCATCTCTTTCTCCAGCACGGCTTGGTCCGACACATTCCAAACGGTGAGCTGCCCTTCGTACTGCTGGGGCCGCGTCGGCACTTCCGTCTGAAGTAGAACGGTGGTGCCTGTCAGGCTCGCATACAGGAGCGTCATCACATCGAGTCCGCGCCGGAAGACGACATCCTCCTCCTCCGTTCGGTCCCACGTGATAGGATCCTTCTGGTAAATCGATAAGAAGTCCCAGAAGAGCCCGCAGCTGTCGGTATCGCGCTCCGTGTTCAGATAGTTTCGCACGGCCTTGAGCGTGTTGCCGTGCGGGTCCGGGTGTTGCGGCGTCTGCCACGCCTGGCTCAGCGCAAGGACCGAGCGATCGTCGCGCCGCAGCATGTCGGCCGCCTCGGCCGCCGGCACAAAAGCCTCATACGGCAGATCCTGGCGCCGCTTCACGATCACTTCACCAAGTGGGCCGCGACTGAACGCCGCGTCCGCCTCGGCCGAGCGAAGCCACGAGCACCTCACAAGACGAATGGAATTATCCCTCAGCCGCTCTCGCAGCGGCGCATCGATTTTGGCCTCGACGAAGGCGAGGCTGTGCGCCGTCTGCTCCTCGGAGAAGATGGGCCCACGGATCACGCGCGCGACGGGCACACCAAACCGAGCAGCTGCTCTCGTGCGCGCTACCTCAGTCATCAGCGCCTTGGCAGCATCGAGTTTGGTCACCCTCGGCTCGTCGGGCGTGTCGTCGTAGAAGGCCTGCGTGCGAAGCACGAGCGAGCCTGAGAGGCCGCCGTGCAGCGGTGAGACTCGCACACGCGTTGCTTTCTCAAAGAGGCGCTCGATCAAGCGCACGTCGGCGTCGCGCAGCTCGAGACCTTCTAACGGTTGGACGATGGCGTCGCGCCACTGCCAGTGATGTTTCCTGTCGCCCTCGACCGTAATGAACAACGGCTTGAGATGCTCCTCCGAAAGGCCTCGAACGTTGAGAGCGTACTCGTAGAACGTGTAACGCGACATCAGCCCCGGGAACGACTCGCTTGGCTTCACTTCGACAGTGGTGTGCAGCAGCCGAGGAGCGCCCACCACTTCCCACCCAAGCTCCTCTTTCACGCCGCGCACGGCGCCATCCTCCGCCACCTCATCGTTGATCAACTTCTCGCCGGGAACGCCGCCGCGGATCTTCTCCTTGCCGTTGGCCAGCGTCTGCTTCTGCTCGATGAGGTGCTGGGTCGATGTCGGATGCAGCACGCGCATCTTCACAACTCGCAGCTCCCGCAGCGCACGTCCCTCCTCGTACGTGAGGGTACACTCACCCTGTTTCACCTCGGCCCAAAGGTGCCCAACGGATTTGGCGGTGCCCGTACCCCACAAGTCGATGGGCACTTTGTGCTCATCGAGCCATGAACGCGTCGTCGCTTCACTTGTCCAATCGAGAACGGGCTCGACTCGTGGTGGATTAACTTCGTCATGCGATGCACTCGTCTGGTCATGTGATGTTTGTTCGTTTGATGTATCAATGTGTGTTGCCGCGACGGATGGATGACCGCACGCGTCCGCAGCTTTGCTGCCCGACCGCCACCGTCCTATCAAGCTGTGCCGCAGGGCCGTCAATTCGTCCCACATCTCCAATTGCTTTTGGACAGAACTCTGGAATCCCCAGGTGGAGATGCGCGCGTTTTTTTGTTTTTTGTTTTTCACGGAATGTGTTTGGGGGGTTACGGCCCGAAGCTTACATGTACTATTTGTAATTCGCGACGGCGCCAACATGACGACCGTCGTCCGCAAAAGAGCGCCCACCAGGGCGCTCTCAAACTTCTCTCTTCCGAATGGCGTGTCCGTCTTTCCCGGTGGATCGACGCGGACTCCCGTCCTCCGGCGTCGCTCCCGCGACGCCGCCCTCCGTCGCCGGCAGTCTTCCGACCGCCGCGACCACGCCCAGGCCTCTGCCTGAGGCTTCTATTTCTTCTTCTTCGCGCGCGCGGATTCCCGCGGTTCTCCCTGAACCGCGGCCCGCCAAGCTGCTCCAGCAGCCGCGCTCTTCGCTCCCTCTTCGAGTGGAGCTTTTCTCATTCCGACGTTCGTCTCCGACGTTCGTCTCCAGGCTCGAACGGAGTTCCGCCGCTTCCCGCGGCCCTCCTTCTTGCCCCGCTCGGGCGGTTCTTCTTCCTCCTGCCCTTTCTGGGCCGCTCCTGCACCTTCGGCCTTCACGGCTTGGTCTGGAGCTCAACCGTTTCCCGCGGTTCCATCCGGCTCGATCCGGAGTCCGTCGCTTCTTGCGGCGCTCCATCTTGCCTCGCCCGGGTTTCTTCCCGCGGCCCTCTTCTTCGCGACCGTCAGCCTTCCGGATCGGTTCCGCTCTCGTCAACCTCCTCATCACCCTCGCCCCCGCGATGCTGCAGGCTTCCCCACGATGTTTCCATCGTGCCGGAACGCCCGTTGAACAGCGCCGGCGCCACAACGTGAACTACGAAAGCCCCCCTCCACCTTGCAATCTGAGGGGGGCGAAGCCACAGGTGTCTACTCTCGCTCGGATTGTGACCGAAACTTTCTTTTTCTTCTTCTCTGTCCATCCTTCCGGGGTGACTTTCAGTCCCCTTTTCCGCATGTCTGTCCACTCAGGACCATGCCGTACTCCCCCTTCCGAAGGCCACCTCCGTGCCTGTAAGGACCATGGGTGACACAAAAAGCCATCCCCCGGCTCGCCCTATCTCCAGTCAGTCCCATAGGTCTCTGGCCTTCGGCAATGGTCCTACCACACGGTCCTCTCAGAGGTCACCGGTAGTAGATTGGGTTTCATACAGTACCTTTCACCCATACAGTCTCACACGTCGTCTATCGTTGACGCCGTTGCGAATTCATAATAGTTCAACAGAATCAACACAACGCGCACACCCACACGCTCCGCGCGTCGTGCTGCTGCTGTTCAACACAACGCGCATGTGCTGCTGCTGTTCAACACAACGCGCACACGCTCCGGACCCCCAAGCACGAGGGCCTCTATCGCTATGGACGGAGGTGTGGCCGACACAACCCGTGCTAACACAACCCGACAACCGTATTAACACAGGCCGTTTTTTCTCGCAGGAGCTGATGAGTTTGTTGTTTTTGTTGCTTGAGACACCGGGGGGAGCCGGTTCAGTTCAGTTCAGTTCAGTTCAGTTCAGTTCATCTCCGACGACTAACACCCCCACTGCTAGCCTCGAGAGCACATTCGATAGGCTTCTAATAGAGGCTTCCATTAGGTTGTCTGTTGTTTATGTAGTAACTGAACTGAGCCGGGACACATTCACACAGGCACACGGACACACAGACGAACCTCACTTACCCGGTGCCGGTACCGGTACGTACGCCCGAAGCATTCGAAATCATGCGAAATGCAATTCGCAACGGCGCCTCGATTATGGGGTGCGGTTGGAATAAAGTTAGCAGATCGGGCGTAATGTTCGCTAACTTACATGTATCTCAAATGCATCCAGAGAGAGATGTATCTGATATGAAGGAGACATGCGGGATACATGCGAGATACATGCGAGATACATGTATCCTCAGAGGTAATCAAGATACATGCGGAATACATGTGGGATACATGCGGTACACGTATCTCGGGGGTTACGGGGTATCCAAGCGCGGTTGCAAGTAGAGGGCTCGAGTTACGTATACATGTATCGTGATGAAGAGTCCAAGATACACGTATCCTGGTGTATCTTGATATGTATCCAGTGTGACACCAAGGAAGCGCGCGAGATACATGTATCTTGACGGTATCTGATGTGTATCCCAAAATGTATCTTGGACTCGTTTGGGATACGTGTAAAATACATGCAAAATGTCAAGATACATGTATTCTCTTGGAATGTAACTGAGCATTTAAATACATTTGAGATACATCAAGATACACTCAAGATACGTGTATCCTTCAGGATACATGCAGGATACATCATGATACATCAGGATACGTATCCAATAACAACCCCCCCCAAACTCGTAACAAACCCCCCCTAACCCCTACCCCCCTACTTCCACTTTGGCGCGCTCGCAGCCTCGTTCATGACCATCCTCCGCCTCCTCGCGCGCCGGACACGCCTCCCCGGCGCCACCGACAACACGCGATACGGCGAGGGCCGCGCGTCCCCCGCAGCTTCCTCACGCACCACCTTGCCAACATCTCCACCGCCATCCAAGCCGCCGACGCCCAAACCATCCTCAACGCCGCCAGCGCGCGCATGCTCCGTGTCTCGTATGGGGTCATGTAAAGTGTGTGTATTCTGAGCGGGCAGTAACAGTGCCGTAGCACCGGTTGTCGCGTCTGTCGTGTTAACGTTCACATCGATCGATCACAGCAACACCCCCGCTTCGCACGAAACATGTCACGAGTGTGACTGCGTGTGGTCCCGACGCGTTCGCGTGTCGCGTTCCGGCTTATTAATGCTGGCCAGTGTCCATGACGCAGCACGCCGTGCTCGGGACGAGCTCGCCAATTTGCGCCAGATCGCCTCGCGTCTAGATGGCACGCGGCAGCGCTCTTCGGAGCAAGAAATCCCGGCACCACCCAATGCTGCAACCCCACCAGAGATCCCGGCACCACCCAATGCTGCAACGCCACCAGAGATCCCGGCACTGCCCAATGCAGCAACGCCCAATGCTGCAACGCCACCAGCGACTCCCATGGCTCATCGAGACAACACGCTCCTCGACCTGCCTCGTGCAGCATCACCGGCTGCGGAGCTCAACATGCCGAGGGCAGCGCTGGCTACGGAACCAAAGGTGCCGATGGCGCCCGCTTCGGAACCAGCCCTCTTGCAAGCGAGCCCAGCACCATCAGACCCACCGCCTGCGACCGCACCTGCCGCCGTGAATGTTGAGGACGAAAGGTTCGCTTCGCTACGCCGTTCGTACATGGATCGCCTGGCGGCCATGGGCCAGGCCTTCCGCGAGCTCCCGTCGCGACTGCAGCAGGACGACATGCTCTCATACCTTCGGTTGAGCGATGGGAGCGACGAGGAGGTGCGGCAGCGCGCGTTCGCGATCTTTTCCGAGACGCTCGAGTCAGCGCAGGAGCACACGGTGAGTCAGCTGCAGCAGCGGCTCGCCGCCAGGGACGCCCAAGTGGTGCAGCTGATCGCCGAGCGCTCGATGGGTACTGAGGTGCTCGAGACGGCGCGAAAACGGCTGGCCGAGCTCGAGCACTATGAGCACGTCGCGGGGCATTGGCAGCAGCGGTGCCGGCCGTTGCGCGACCGGTGCGTGGAGCTCGAGGAAGAGCTAGTGAGCTTGCGCGATCAGCGCGCCACCGAGCGAGTGGCCTTGGAGCTCGCGACCCAGATCGCGCGAGATGCCGAGCAGCAGGTGATGGCGACCACGGCTGATTGCCATCAAGTGCGATTGGTTGCAGTTCGTTGTCATGGAGTGCCGTTGGGTGCCGTTGATTGCCGTTGGAAGCCGTTGATTGCCGTTGATGACCCCTGATGACCTCCTGACGCCGTGTGGTGCAGGTGATGGTGTCTAAAGCACTCGCGGCGAGCGCAGAGGCGGCGGCACGCCAGGCCATCGAGCAGCGCGCGAATGAGGACTCGGAGAGCAAGTGGTTACGGCAGGGGCTCTCGATCATGCTTCATCAGCTACAAGGCGTCCTCAAGATTCGGAAAGAAGATGCCGAGGGCATGTTCCAGGCGATCTCGGGCGCCGAGCTCACCACAGCGAGCGAGCGGTTCGTGAGCGCCATCGGTGAGCGCATCGGGACGCTCGAGGCGGCCGACGCACGACGCACGGAGCTCGAGGCCATCGTGGGGGCTCATAGTGAGGAGCTTCGCGAGGCACGGCTCGGGGCGAGCATGACCTTGGAGCATGCTCACCAGGTGCCGTTGGTTGTTGTTAATTGCCGTTGATTGCCGTTGATGACCTTGGAGCATGCTCACCAGGTACTCCGAGCTGCCACGGGTCGCCTCTGATGGCCTATGTTTGCCACGGGCTGCCTCTGATGGCCTATGATGGCCACGGGTTGCCTCTGATGGCCTATGATTGCCACGGGTTGCCTCTGATGGCCTATGATTATGATTGTCGCTGGTGGCCTATGATTGCCAGCCCCACGGATGGTCTGTGATGGCCCATGATTGATTGCCGCTGATTGCCTCCGCATGCGCACCAGATGGTCGAGCGCTGCGTGGCAGCTGAGAAGGAGCGGCACGCGCTCGATACGGCGCGCGCGACGAGTGCCGCCGACGAAGCCCGCGCCGCGGCCCAAAAGGAGCGTGACGAAGCCCAAAAGCAGCTCAAGGAGCAGCAGCTGCGGCATGCGATCGAGCTGGCGAAGGCCAAGGCGGCCGCGGAGGCCGAGCTCGATGCCCGCTCACAGCAGTTCGCAGCCGACCTGCGCGCCTTGAATGCGTCGTACCGAGAAGCTCGGGACGAGCTCGGTGTGCTGACCCAGCAGCTGCGGGAGGTGCGACGGGCGAAGGCGGCGGCGGAGCGTGCGCTGCGAGAGGGTCTGGACCATGCACAAGCTCGACAAGACGATGCGGACGCGCGCCTGTTTGAGCGCTCGCAGCTCGCAGTCCAGCTCGCCGGCCACGCCTCCAAGGTGATTGCCATTGAGTTCCATTGAGTGCCATTGAGTGCCATTGACGAAACTCGGCGTCTGAGGTGCCAGCTCGCCGGCCACGCCTCCAAGGCGCTGCAACAGGAGATGCTCACCATCTTCACCTTCCAGGACCGCATGGGGCATGGCGTGACAAAGATCCCCACAGAGGACCGCATGGCAAAGATCCCCACAGTCACTGTGGCACCGAGCGTGTCAGCGCAGGCGGCGGCGGCGCTTTGGTCGCCTTCCGTCGCGTTCCCCACCGAGCAAGGTGAGTGAGCCTCGCTACCTCGCCGCCGCTACTGCTTCCTGCAGCGATGCCGCCCGCAGCGATGCCGCCCGCAGCGATGCCGCCCGCAGCGACGCTAACCGCAGCGATGCTGACCGCAGCGATGCTGACCGCAGCGACGCTGGTCTTAGCTGACTCCTCAATGGTTTCTTCCCAAGAGGCGAGCATGCGCGAGGATCAGCGCGAGGAGCGACGCAGGCGCGACGAGGCGGAGGCGAGGCACGGCGAGGTGGCTGAGGCGAGGCACGGCGAGGTGGCGGCTGCGGCGGCAGCGGCTGCTGCGATGAAAGCGGCGGCGGCGGAAGATCTCCTGTTGCAGCGCCTTGGAAGTGAGCGGCGCAAGCGTGAAGAGGCGGAGGCGTTGCGCGATGAGGCTCAAACGCGGCGGCTGGAGGCGGAAAAGCGGTGCGATGAGTTCGAGGCACAGCGAAGGGAAGCGGAGGCCCAGGCGGCGCGTCTGCGCGACGAGGCGGCACGGCTCAGACTTCGCGCGCAAGACGTCGACTCGCACGAGATCCGTCCTTGCGGCTCAGCCCTCCCCACACCCTTCCCAACGGGATCCCCCCTCACCGCCAGCCCGAGCTTCGACCCGAGCTTCGAGCTCGGTACGGACGTTGGGACGGCCGTTGGGGGATACGGGAGCTCGAGCCATGGCGACAAATTGGACGCAGCGCCCGGTGCGGACGACGCAGCGGCTTGGAGCAGCACCCGCGTGGGCGGCGCACGGATGCCGCCGATCTCGATGGAGTCGGCCATGCACGGGCTGGGGGTGCTCACGATTGGAATGCACGACCACGAGCCCGAGCTGCCGCTGCAACACAAGTACAACACGATACGAGATCTATGATCTCCGATGGTAGCAGAGTATGTTTATCTACTCAAATACGAATAGATTACAGTGCCTCGGTACCCGGGTTGAGCAACTAGGGGTTTTCAATTACTCTACATGAACATGTGGAGCTCAGGGAGAGAGTTTCCAGTTTCGCCTGGGCTGATTGCGCTGATTGCGCGCCTCATCATTGCGGTGCTTCCATCGCCGAGAATGATGAAGTCTCTCCTGCATGTGTTCGCCAAGGCGCCGCGTGGTGCACTGCGACGGCTATCGTCTAGTGCAATGCCATACACGAAGCTGGAACCAGTTGATGTCCTCGCACCGGCAACGCGTGTCCTGCGCATGCAGCGACCTCCCGTCAACTCTCTGAGTCTCGAGGTGCTCTCTTCATTTGCAGAGTCTCTTGCTGAGGCCGAGAGTGACCCGGCGTGCCGTGCTGTTGTTCTGGCATCAGCGTCTCCGACTGTGTTCTGCGCCGGGCTTGACATCACCGAGATGCATGAACCGAAGCCGGAGCGGCTTCACCAGTTTTGGCACACGCTGCAAGAGGTCTGGATCAAGCTTTCGACGAGCCGCGTGGCGACGATTGCGGCCATCGAGGGACACAGCCCGGCGGGTGGCTGCATGCTCGCCATGTCGTGCGACTGGCGTGTCATGGCCCTCGCCGACCCGATCAAGGGAAAACCGTTGACCATCGGGCTCAATGAGACGAAACTGGGGATCGTCGCGCCTTTTTGGTTTGCGGACACGATGGAATATGTGGTGGGCGCCCGCCAGACCGATCTGCTGCTGCAGACAGGCGCGCTGCTCACCACCGAGGAGGCGCTCGCCGTTGGACTGGTCGATGAGGCAGTCGCTCACGACCAAGTCATGTCGCGGGCAGCAGCCAAGACGAAGGAGTTCCTCTCAGTCCCCGACACCGCTCGGCATGCGTCTAAGATGCTGCTGCGTGCCCCGATGGCCGAGCGGCTCCTCGCGTCGCGCCAAGAGGACAATGCGAGCTTCTCCGCGTTCTGCCTCACGCCAGCGGTGCAGGCGAGTCTCGGAAAGTACATGGCTGCCCTAAAGCAGAAAAAGACGAAGTGAAAAACGTGCTGACTGTTGTATACTGCTGTACCCGTGTAGCGTGTACCGGTACTGTGGCCCGCGCGGGCCAGCACTGTCACAGGGCCACATGCACTCTGCGTGTGCGCACTCGGGTGGAACCAGGTGTGGAGTGTGTCAAGTTGACTTGACTTGACTTGGAGTGTGCACTTTGAAACTTGCCATATCGGGCAACTTTGTTCTCGGGTCATGCTCTCACGACCCCCGCCTCAGACGAGCGGTTGGGTTGCCGCCGTCAGCGTGCATTGAGAATCCATGAAGTCCACCACTCGTCTGGAGGCGCCGACTAAGGTGGCCACCGTCATCGGCACCGTCATCGACGAGAACATGTGGCGACATGCATGCGTGTTTGTGCAACAGCTCGTATCGGTGGGCACTTCGCTACCTATCGTCATTTTCAACCTCACCGCTTTGCCCACCGGAGCTGTGACACTGCTGCACTCCCTCGGCAGTACTGTTCATTCGCTCGATCCGCCGATGCCCATGCCGCAAGAATTTGGCTCTCCGCTGCTTTCACGACCGCTGATGACGCCGAGCGGCTCGCCCGTGCTGAAACGCTATGCGCCGTTTGCGAAGCTTGCCGTCTGGGGTCAAACGCGCTGGTCCAAGATTGTGCTGCTCGATGTAGACGTGATGCTGCTGCACAACATAGACGAAATGGGGTCTTTCCCCGCAGACACGTTTGCGCCCGAGACGTGCAACAATGTCAAGCCCGAGCGCTGTGCGCCAGGGCCAAGTCCCAAAATCACGACGCTCGGTTTCAACGCGGGCGTGATGGTCATCGGCCCATCGGCGCGTCGCTTCGCGTCGATGAGCGCCTTTGCGACGCAGCATATTGGCGCGCTCCTCCGCGCGGCCAAGACTAGGAACGAAGCGGCCGACGTTGAGAACCGTTACCTCGCGTATCCGGAGCAGAGTTTCCTAAAGCGGTATTGGCCTATTGTGATGAAGTCCACCATCGAAGGTGGCGGCCGTACTCGTCAAGGCTACGATTGGCAGTGGCGTGAGAGCCGAGAGCATGGCGCGGACTGCACGCCGACGTCCGAGGAAGGCTGCGGTACCACCAATTTCATGTCGCGCGTGTACAACGCGCGGCCCTTCGACTGCTCGACTAATTGCTCAAAGGATTACCTCGACAAGGTGAAGGTGGTGCACTTCACGTGTAGCTTCAAGCCGTGGAGCGCGCCGCGCTCGATCAAGCCTTGCGAGGCCGCGTGGACCAACCGATGGATTGCCGCGAAAGCGGCGGTGTGCGAGCGCGCGAGGACGTTAGGAGTGGAGCAGGAGGCGGGATGCGTTCTTTATCGGAACTCGAGTTTCGGATAATACGCGTTTAAGCACAGACGATGTGAAGTAGCAAGGGTCAGTGATATTGATTGGGGCTTCAGGGTTTGCATGATGTGCACCTCATGCATGCCAACTCGAACTGAATGTCAGAGGTTGCGCCGTTCGTGCGCGTAGTGTTTCACAGCAGCACCAGGCTTGATCACACGAGACACGTGAGCCGCAGGCGGAGCTGTTGGACTTGGCGTGCGCCCCCGACGCGACGCACGCGTCTTGGCGGCCCGCCTCGCGGCGATGGTCGCGACGATCGTGGCTGGGCGGCCGGTGTGCCTCTGGCTGCACGCACCTGAGCCCATCCCGGAGAACACGGAGCTCACCTTGTGGCTACGCGGGCCAAAGACCTATCGGGGCGTCATAGCAGAGCGAAACGCACCCACAAAGAACATTGAGGCACGGTTCGCTGTGCGCCTGGCGGGCGAATACGAGCTGCATGTGGAGGATGGGTTGAAACGCACGTTGCTGAGTGACAAGATCACCGTGGGCCCCGGTGCTGCGCATACCGCGTCCTGTCGGCTCAATGCAGCGGAGGCCAGCCCAGACGGCCGCATCCAGTTGCTTCGCGCGTTTGATGCTCAGGGCAATGCGCACGTCGTGGGCGGCGTGCTCTTCGAGGCGGCCCTAGGAGGAGCGCATTGCACAGTCCACGACGAGGGCGACGGCTCGTATCGCATCCACCTGCCGCCTGCGGCCCCGTCGGGCCCGCACCAGCTGCGGCTGTGGCAGCCGAGCGAGGGCGAGGTTGCAGTGGTGGAGCTGCCGATCTTTCTGATGCGACCCGCCGAGAAGCCACCCGCGAGCGCCACGTGCACGCTCGTCGGCCAGAATGGCCGCGTCGGTCGGCCGCTCGAGCTGAGCTTCAGCCTCTTCGATGCCAAAGGCTGTCCCGCTTCGGCGACGAACCCCGCCGTGACCTTCCGTGCCCTGCTCGGAGAACAAGAAGTGGAGCTGCAGCCAGCGGCCGAGGGCTCGAGCAGGAGCACTGTCACGCTTCGCCCGAGCAGCCCATCCACGCCCGGCACGACGCTCGGCACCACTCTGGGCAGCTCGCCCAAGACGACGCCCAAGAGCGTGCCTTCGAAGCTGAGTGGGTGGGTAGTGCCCACGCTGCCGGGCATCATGGGGCTCTGTATTTATGTGCTGCCCAACGAGAACTTACCTTATCAGGGGCAGCAGCAGCAGGGGCAGGGGCAGCAGCAGCAGCAGCAGCAGCAGCAGCAGCAGCAGCAGCAGCAGGGGCAGCCGTCGACTCAGCAGCGCGGCGACCGTCGATCGAGCTCGAGCGCGTCGATCGATCCGCCGCCCTCGTCGCTGCCCTCATCGGCGATGTCGACCGATCCGCCGCCCTCGTCGCTGCCCTCATCGGCGATGCTGCTCTGCAGCTGCACCGTGCACGTGCGCGCGCCGCTGCCCACGCCCTGCAGCGCGACTCTCTCTGTAGTCGCTCTCGACGCGAGTGCGCGCGTCATGGCGGGTGAGCCGCATACGCTGCGCATCCAGCTCCACGACGAGAGCGGGAAGCCGTGCGCTGCCGACGCACACGCCCCTCGCATCGAGCTGATCCCGCACATTCGCGGCAGCAATGGAGTCGCAGTGGCCGCCGCGGCGGCGGCCGTGGCGTCGTCGTGGGCGCTTGCAGGCACCGAAGGCACCAGTTTGCTTGTCGAGTCGCAGCGTGTCGCGCCGACCAAGGGGCCGGGTGCGTATGAGCTGACCTACGTGCCCATGCGCGTAGGCACTTACGAGTTGCGGGTGCGGATCGGGCCGAGGTCGGCGAGCAGCGGCAACAGCGACGGCGGCGGCGGCGGTGGCAGCGGCGGCGGTGGCAGCGGCGGTGGTGGCAGTGGCAGCGGCGGTTGCACCCCATGCCCAACCGGAGGCGACGAGCGTAGCCGCAACGCCTCCTGTACAAGGCCCAGCTCAAGTGCGAGCTCGCGCGCGAGATCGAGCGTGAGCTCGGGCGCGAGATCGAGTGTGAGCTCGGGCGCGAGATCGAGCGTGAGCTCGGCCAGCTCGGACAGCAGCAGATCGACCGAGATCTCGCCGACCGAGATCGTCCTGCGAGGCGAGCAGGACGGCGAGGACGACCAAGCGGAGGCGCTCGTGCTCGCAGCCGACGCCAACACCACGCTGGGCCCTTGGAGAATCGACGTCGGCCCAGCGCGCTTTTGCCTCAAGACCTCACTCAGCGCAGCGACGCTCCCAGCTGAGACCTTGGAGGTGGGTAGCCCCCTCGCGGTCTGTGTGCCGCTGCTCGATCGCTTTGGCAATTGGATGCGACCGACGGAGGCTGGTCGGCTCGGCAGCCTCCTCTCGGCAGCGCTCGTGCGCGTGCAACTCTTGCTACCGAGCGCCGTGCCGAGCGCCGTGCCGAGCGCCGAGGAGGGGGCGGACGAGAAGCTCGAGGTCGGCTCGCCACGTGGAGGCTTCCGCCCGGGCTCGGCCGCTCACGCTGCTTCCGCTGGGCGCACGCCGTCAGCCACGCCTTCGATCGACTCGCTTGGAGTCATCAAGTCGCTTGGACGACCTTCAACGGCCGCGCGGCGAGCCTCCACGGACCTCTCTATTGGCTTCAATGGACGAGCCTCCACGGACCTCTCTATTGGCTTCAATGGACGATCCTTTTCAGCCTCTGATGCCACCCTCCCATCCGCGTCAACCTCCGCCTGGACCTCCACGCCCCGTGACGGCGCGCTCGAGCGACTCGAATGTTCTGTGGTCGTGTGCCCCTGGGTCAAGGCGCACGCGGCGCAGCTGCCCTCCCCCCCAAGTGCTAGCGCGTCCGCCCCCGCCCCCGCGCCGTCCATGGCACGCCCCGTCTCCGCCGCGCCCTGCCGTTCGGGAGCGGCCGCGAGCCGACCGGCGGGCGCGGCGCTCATCACGGCGCCCACCGGCCTGCGTCACCGCCCGAAAACTGCCGGCTCGACGAGCGCCGTGATGAGCGCCGCGGAGCGCTCCGCCCGGGGCGCCGTGATGAGCGCGCCTGACAGATCCGCCGCGGCGGGCGCGCCCACGACGGCGCCCGCGGCGGGCGTGCTCCCGACCCGACCTGCCCAGGACGGCGCGTTTCGCTGCTTGCCACCGAGCGACGCGCTCGCAGCCCTCGTCACCTTCGATGCCCTTGTGGCGGGCGACTTCACCCTGGCGCTCGCGTGTGCCGACGACGACGCCACGAGCGCCGCCGCCGCCGCCGCCACCGCTGGGCGCCTGACGGTGCAAGCGGGTGCGCTGGACGCAAGTCAGTGCATCGGCGAAGGGCCCGGGCTGCGCGCGTGTGTGCTTGGCGAGCCGGCGGACTTCTCCATCACGCCGCGGGATGCCAACGGCTACGTGCGCCGCATGGCCCGCGGGGCCCCCTTCCGCGTCTGCTGCATCAACGGTGCCGCGCACATTGAGTTCGCCGTCGAAGCTCGCATCGACGGCAGTTACGGCATCCGGTACACGCCGTGCGGCAGAAAGGGGGAGCAACTGCTCATACTCGCCGTCACCTTTGCAGGCAAGCCCATCCGCGGTTCGCCGTTTCGAGTGGCCGTGCTCGAGTCACCGTCCATCGCATATGCGCTCGAGACGGCGCTCAAAGAGAGGCAGGAGGCGCTCGAGACGGCGCTCGGGGGCCACTTGCCTCGAGACGCGACGGGCGCCATCGCGGGCGCCGGCGCGGGCGCCGGCGCGGGCGCCGTCGCGGCCCCCTCGATGGCACCCACGCCCGCCCCGGTCGCCGCCGTGACAAGCGAGCGCCGTGACGGGCGCCTCTTGCCCACCGCAGCTAGCCAACTGCTGCCGAGCGCGCTGCCGTCGGCCGCCGCCTCCTCCCCCGCCTCCTCCCCCGCCGCCTCCGCCACCGCTGCCTCAGCCGCCGCCTCCGCCGCCGCTGCCTCCTCCACTACCGGCACTGGCACCGCGCTGGTCCCAAATGCTACCGGTACGCTCCCAAATGCTACCGGTACGCTCCCAAATGCTACAGGTACGCTCTCGACTGCAGCTGCATCGGTGCCGGTAGCATCGGCGGTGCAGCAGTGGGTGCGGCATTATTGCGCAGCCACGGCGGCTTCGTCAGCAGCGTTGGCCGAGGTGCAGCAGGTGCGGTGTGCCGACGCGCCTCTCCCCCACCAGCAGCCCCTCAGCATGCATGTGCTCACCACGGCGCCCGCTGTTCCCCACAGGTGCTGCGCGTGCCGACGCGCCGCGCGAGCCGGCCGTGGACCGCGCCCACTACGACGCCATCGGCCGGCGGGGCGCAGCCCCAGGGCGCCGTGGGAGATCGCGGGAGATTGTCGTTGAGCGAGCGGGAGAGGGCCGCCCGATTGAGCGAGCTGCACCTCTTGCAGCACGACAGCCGGAGCGACACGGTCGGGGCAACGGCCGGGGCGACCCCGTCGGACCTGCTCGCTCGCCTTCAACGTTCACGCGCGCCCCAGCACCGACACGACGCGCAGGCGGCGCCCTCGGCCGCGCCGACACGACGCGCCGACACGACGCGCCCCAGCACCGACACGACGCGCACCAGCACCGACACGACGCCCTCGGCCGCGCCGGCCGCGTCTAGCGACTTGCAAGAGCGTGTCGGCATGGCATACCGCAGCGGCCTCGTGCGACCGCTCCCATCGGCGGGCTCGGCGGAGGCCGCTGCGGGCCGCCCGCGCCGAGGCCCTGCTCGATGTTCCGCTCGATGCACTGGCGACCCCGCATCGATGAGCGACATGGTCGACGGCAGCGCGTGCTGCCCGCAGAGGGTCTCCAGGGACGACGATAACGGGCCCGTCGTGCACGGCGCGCTGAGGAAACAGGCTTCTTAGAGGGCGGGATGCGTGTTTGAAAAACGCCTTGCTTGACTTGAGTCGACTTGACTACGCTCGGGAGGAGCTAGCGAGGAGCACACCTATTCACAAGCACGCGCTCCAGCGCACGATGTGTATATCGTGTTTGCGTCCACGCGCGCACGCGTACCATTGTCCAATCAGAGGTACACTTGTACTTGTAATCAGTGGTGATCAGAAACACTCAGTTGTAATCAACGTTAATCAGTCCACACGGTCGCGTCAACGCGGACGCGCCTACAGTAGGCATGTTGCGAGGCCTGCTACATAGGAGGTCGCGCTTCGCATCCTTGCTGCCTTCGAGACCGTTGTGCGCGGCCTCGTCGGTAGTGATCACAAGCCGCTGCAAGCCTGTGAGCGTCCCGGAAGTTGGCGTGCTCGATTTCCTCGTCGAGCATGGCAAATGGCGGGACAAGTCGATGGCCGCCAAGCCCGCGATCATCGACACTGCGTCGGGCGAGACTTTGAGATATGGCGAACTCGAGGCTCGCATTCACGGCTGCGCGCACGCGTTGCACGCGCTCGGCTTCCGGCAGGGCGACGTCCTTGCGGTGCATCTGCACAACTGCACCGAGTTCATCGTTGCCTTCTTGGCAGTTGCATCGCTTGGCGGGCTGACGTCGCCGTCCAACCCGGCGTACGTGGCCGAGGAGCTTGCGCGGCAGATTCAGGATAGTGGAGCTAAGTTGTTGCTCAGCTCCACGCGCTACTCCAAGGCGGTGCATGGTGCGATGGCGGAATTGCAGGCACACGATGCTCGGGGATCGCAAGCTCTCGCGCTGACAAGGGTGGCCTTCATCGAAGATGCCGACTGCTTCGCACGTGCGCCGTCGCATGCCGCTCCCGTTCCATTGGTGCGCCCAATCGATGCCCGCCGGGACGTGGCCGTGCTGCCCTACTCCTCCGGCACGACCGGTCGACCAAAGGGAGTGCAGCTCAGCCACCACAACCTTGTGGCCAACGTGCTCCAACTGAACGCCGACCCGTTCGCGCGCCTCGCCTTCGATGAGCGCGACACGCTGCTCGGGCTGCTGCCGCTGTACCACATCTACGGCATGACGGTGCTCATGCTTGGAGCGCTCGCGCATCGAGCCACGCTAGTGCTCCTACCCAAGTTTGAGCCGGTGACCTTTTTCGGCGCCATCGAGAAGCACCGCGTGAGCGTTGCGTGTCTGGTGCCGCCGCTGTGTCTGTTCCTCGCGAAGGACCCTTCCGTGGCCCGTGCGGATCTGTCGTCGCTCAAGTACATCTACTCGGGCGCCGCGCCGCTGGATGCCGCGCTGGAGCTCGCAGTGGTCGAGCGTCTGGGTGGGCGAGTGCGTGTACGGCAGGTGCGTGTACGGCATGACGGAGCTCTCGCCCATCGTGCTCTCGCTGATTGCCCTTGATTGCCCTTGACCAACTCTCATTCCTTTCATGGCAGGTGTATGGCATGACGGAGCTCTCGCCCATCGTGCTCGCTGGCGGTGAACATGATCACGTACCGGGCTCGTCAGGCCGGCTGGTGGCCAACACGGCGCTCAAGATCATCGCGCCGGAGACGGGTGAGGCGCTGCCGCTCGGTGCTGAGGGCGAGCTGCTCATACGAGGTCCGCAAGTGATGCTCGGGTACAAGGACCGGCCCGACGCAAACGCGGAGGTGCTGCTGCCGGTATCGGAGGCCGAGCGGCTCGTCGGTGGCGCCGAGTTGGGCGCGTGGTGGCTCCGCACGGGTGACGTGGCGAAAGTCGACGCGGAGGGCAACGTGTACATTTCCGAGCGCCTCAAGGAGCTCATCAAGGTGCATGCTGATGGGATGCGGATTGTCTCTTGTTGCAAGCTTCTGACTGCCCCCCGAGCTACGCTAAAAGCACTTCCAACCCGCACCCGCCTGGCCTGCAAGTGCTCACCACGGCGCCTCGTCCCCGTTCACAGGTCAAGGGCTTCCAGGTCGCACCTGCTGAGCTCGAGGCGAAGCTTTTAGAAGATCCGTGCATCATAGACGCGTGCGTGGTGGGCGTGCCGCACGAGCGACACGGTGAGGTTCCCAAGGCGTTCGTGGTGGCGCGCGCGGGCACGGCGCTGGCTGCGGACGGGGGCTTGGATGGCCCTGCACGCGTGGAGGCCGTGCTGGCCAAGCTACGCCCCCGGCTCGCCGAGTACAAGGTACGTTGACTGGCCACTGATGACTTGCCTTGCATGCAATTGCTCACCACAGCGCTCTCGGCTCCCCGTGTACAAGTGGCCCGTCGAGGTTGTCTTCGTTGAGTCCATCCCCAAGTCACCGAGCGGCAAGATCCTGCGAAGGATGCTGCGAAGTGCATGATTGAATGCACAAGGTGCTTTGCTGTGATGTGCAACCCCCCGCCGCGGAGAGGCGCTGTCACGGGCGCGCTAAAGTGTATTCGCACTGGCCGTTTGTGGGGCGGATCGCCGGGGGGGGGGGGGCAGCACGTGTTCGGCGTGTTCTCGGCGTCTACTCTCGTCATCTCTGGACGTCTCTGTTCGGGGCCGGGGCCGGGGAGTAACCGCGGCGGAGATGCGCACAGTCCCCAGCACACAGGGACAGCACGGACACGACCCCCACCGGCCGTCGGCCGGGCACCCGCGACCCGGGAGCCGGGACCCGCGCACCGCCATAGCGGTTTCCGGAATTGCGCGTTCGAACACGCATATGCGTCGCGCGAAGCTTTGATTCGAGTAATCCGTATTTCGTAATTATTTTAGTTTATGTCGGGGCCCAAGAAACCGGTCGCGCATTCGTTTTGCGCTTTAGCCCTTCGCTTACCCGCGTTAGGGTTAGCGGCCGCCGGTTAGTTTATCCGGCGAGTTCCCCCACTGCCACTCACCGATTTCGCTCGCCTTTGCCAACATTGCCTGAGTGTGCTCGTGTGAAAGAGTAAGCTAAAGGACACGACGGAGGGCACAGTCAGCCACACGACAGACGACACGACACGTCATGGCGGGTCATGTCTTCTCACCACCAACTCACTTGCCTGGAGGCTTCCGGCTCAGCTTTGCGAGCAGGTTATTGCCGCCACCGCCGCCTCCACGGCCGCCGCCGCCACCGCCGCCGCCGCCGCGGCGCCGTCCCACACCACCACGCTTGCGGCGGCGGCGCTTCTCGCCGCCGCCGCCGCCGCCTGCAGCGCCGCCGCCTGCAGCGCCGTCACCTGCAGCGCCGTCACCGTCGGGTTCCTCGGCCCCGCCCGTGTCGTCGTCCTCTTCGCCGACCTGCTTGTCACCGCCATCCTCTTGATCGCGCCCGCGCCGCCTACGCTCTTCGTCGTCATCTGCTCCCTTGCGTCCAGCGCCGCGCCCGCCGCCTCCATTGCGCTCGGGTCTTGCCTGATTTGGGTCCCCTCCGTTCCGCTCGGGAGACTCGCGGCGCGTCTGCCACTGTAGTGAAGCACCGAGCCGTCCACCCTTGCCACGCTCGGCGCCGCCGCCACGATCACCGCCGCCGCCACGATCACCGCCGCCGTCACGATCGCCGCCGCTACGATCGCCGCCGCCACGATCGGCACCGCCGCGCACTGGCCCATCCCGACGGCGCTCACTGCGGCGCTCGGCGTCACTCGACTCCGAGCGCCGTGATGAGCGCCGACGGCGGCGTGGCTCGCGACTTTCGCTGCGAGAGGCCCGGCGCTCCGACGACGACGAGGGCGAACGACCGCGGCGGCGCGGGCTGCGCGAGCGGCGCCGGACGCTATCGGAACGCTCGTCGCTGCCACTGTCGGGACGCCGCTGCCCGCGCCGCCGTGCACGCTCGTCGTCATCGTCGTCGTCGTCGTCGTCGTCGTCGTCGTTGTCGTCGTCGCGGCGGCGGCGCCGGCGCGCGCGAGATCCATCGTCATCCTCGTCATCCTCGTCGCTGTCGTCGCGCCGACGCCGATACCGCGTGCCCTCCTCTTCCTTATCGTCATCCTCCGAGTCGTCATCCCGCCGGCGCTTGATTCGCTTCTCGCCGTCGTCACCAAGGGCGCCGCCGCGTTCGTCATCTCGCCCGCGCTCGTAACCGCCGCGGTCGCTGCCGCCGCCGCCGCCACGGTCACCGCCGCCGCGGTCGCCGTAGCCGCCGCGGTCGCCGTAGCCACCGCGGTCATTGAAGCCACCACGGTCGTTGTTGCTCATGTCGTAGCGGTCCATGTAGCCGCCGTAGCCACCTCCGGGCCCTGGTTGTCGACCATAGGGCTGCAGCGGGCCATCAGGGCGACGCCCTCCCTGCATCATCCGCTCCGACTCCTCGCGCGAGAACGTGCCGCCTTTGCCGTCGCCTCTACCGTCGCCTCTACCGTCGCCTCTGCCTTCGCCTTTGCCTTCGCCTTTGCCTTTGCCTTTGCCGCCACCGCCCTTAGCCTGCCGCGGCTCAGGGCAGTCGCGCGCCATATGGCCCGTCTGGCCGCAGTTGAAGCATTCCGGACCGGCGCCTTTGGCCTTTGTTGGCTCGGGACAGTCGCGTGCCAGGTGGCCCGACTTGCCGCAGTTGTAGCAGTCGAAGGTCCCGCCCTTGCCCGCCATCTCCGGGCAGTCGCGAGCGCGATGGCCAATCTTGCCGCAATTGAAGCAGTTGTCCACAAACTCGGGCCCGGCGCCCTTTCCTTGCGCCGGTTCGGGGCACTCCCGCGCCTGATGGCCTGTCTTGCCGCAGTTGAAGCACACGCCGCCAAAATCGCCCCCCTCGCCGCCCTTGCCTTCACCCCTGCCCTCCTTGCCTTCACCCCTGCCTTCACCCCTGCCCTCGCCCTTGCCCTCGCCCTTCCCCTTGCCTTTGCCCTTGCCGGGAAGGCCCTCGGCAGGGTAGGTGTCCTCTGGGCGCGCCATTTGGCATCGGAAGCACTCATAGCGCGACGCATAGTTGTTAGCGGCGCAATTGGGGCACATCCAATCGCCTGGGCGTGTGTTCGGATCGCCCACGGCGCCGAGGCGCGGGTTTCGATTCGCCGCCCACCCTTCCCCCTGCCCTAATCCGCTCTCGAAGCCGCCGTATGCGCCACCGACTCCGGCCCACAGCGGCTGCTGCGCGCCACCCCAGCTGCCGTCACCGCCGCCGCCGCCCACGCCCTCCTCTGCTCCCAACGCGCCGCCACCCACCGCAGGGTTGCCGCCGTGCGAGTAGCCGCCATAGCCGCCGTAGCCGCCGTATCCGCCGTATCCGATGCTACCACCCGCCACAGCGTTGCCTCCATAGTTGCCGCACCTCCCGCCGCCCATCCACTGTTGATTGCCCCTTTGCTGCCCATCGCCGCCACCCCACCACTGCTGCCCAGCCCCTTCCTGCTGCGGGTAGCCGCCCCCCCACTGCTGCTGCTGCTGCTGCTGCTGCTGCTGCTGCTGCTGCTGCTGCTGCTGCTGCATGAAGCGCTGCTGTTGCGGGACCATGCTGCCGCCGCCACCGCCGATGCCGCCACCGCCGATGCCGCCACCGCCGATGCCGCCACCGCCGATGCCGCCACCGCCGCTGCCGCCACCGCCGATGCCGCCACCGCCGATGCCGCCACCGCCGCTGCCGCCACCGCCGCCGCCGCCGCCACCGCCGCCC
>Ga0210241_100773_pt1 | contig 27409 bp, 18 predicted proteins | sample ChrtobMetP5a_8mM_FD_155488 | JGI IMG/M metagenome (GOLD analysis project Ga0210241, IMG submission 155488) | Chrysochromulina tobin associated microbial communities from unialgal haptophyte culture, Seattle, Washington, United States - P5a_8mM | ecosystem: Host-associated > Algae > Haptophytes >...
TCGATGGAGATGGCGGAGGGGGATCCATCTAGAGGCGACACGTCATAAATGCTGACATACGTGCCCTCGGAGAACAAGTAGGTGAGAAGTAACGGGCCGATCTCGAGCCGATGAGCGCCACTCTTACACCGAAGAGGAAATCGGCTCGAGATCGGCCGTAGCGTCAAGCATAAAATGGGGGGATTGGGGGAGAGAAAGAGGGGACATAAACGCCTCGACCGAAGAGCTCGAGGCCGGTCGGCGCCGCATCACGCTCAAACATGTAGAGGGTATGTAGAGGGAGCACGATGGGATCAATCCGGCTGCGCAAGCGCTGCTAGTCCCCCGGTAGTAACAAGTGGTCGGCCGCAGCCAATGAGGCCCATGAGGGAGCACGTTGGGATCAATCCGGCTGCGCAAGCGCTGCTAGTCCCCCGGTAGTTCACGTCGCCTTGCCGCCGTACTTATCGATCCGCTTCCTTGCTCCTGCCTCTCGCGCCGCAGTCGACGCCACACCTGTGCGTGTCGCGAGCGCGCGCGCATATGTGAGAATGGAGAGCGGGTGTGTGGCGCGCACCGCCCGGGGTATCGACGGCCTCTTGGGAAGTGACGGGGGTGCTCTATAGAGGGGGGGTAATCAAGTTGCCCCGCGCGCGTAGCGCGCGGGTTTTCAGCCCGCCGCAGGCGCGAAAATTTTGGCGATATTGACTGTAAATCACTACATTTAGGCCCTGAAATTGATGCCACTCACACACTATTATTGACTGCGACGTACATGTATGTACCTTTGTACCGACTACTACGATGACACACTAGCCACAAATGACAAAAGCAACTGTCGAGCTCACTCATCCGCCCGCTCTCTCGACTGCATGGCCGGGATCCATAACGAGCTTGAGCCTGAAGTCAAGATATCCTTGACCGAAAGCTGGATTGTAGCTTCACACCGCCCTGCGGAGCACACGAGACTCAGCAACGAGCACAAGCTGAGTCGTCATCTGCGTGTGGAGTCAGTCGAGGCTCACAAGGCGGGCATTACACTGTTTGCAGCTGATTGCTGGTCGACTGCTGCTCATCACTGTGCTTGGCCCACTGCTTCCAGCGGTTGGTGGCCGCCGCCTTTGCTGCCTCTTCCTCTAGCAATTCTTTCGCTTTTGCTGCAGCCTTTGCTGCGGCTGCTGCGGCGCGACCACCCTTCTCCTGCCAGTAGCAGGCAGGCAGGCCAGCTTTGCTGCGGTCACCGCCATGGCCACCCTTGCGGATGTATGTCCTCACCATTGAGACGGAAAGAGGGGCGGCAGCCAAGGTGCTGGGTCGCACCGGAAGCGAAGGTGTGCGCGGGATGTTTCGTGAACAAAGTTGGAAATGCTGTTTGTGGGTTACGGTTAATCGATGCAAGCCGAATTTCCGCGGTTCGGGGGTCTACGTTCCGAGATCTATCGATTGGCACCCTGCATAGTTGTGCATAGTCTCGCTAATACCGCGTAATACCGATGGTAATCAAGTTGCCCCGCTGACGCGAGAGCACCCCCGTCGCCGTTACACCCCCGTCGACTACCCTTGGCGCACCGCAGAAACGACCTCGACCACTCTGGCCGCCGCCGCGCCAGCCGCCCTTGTTGCCTGGCCAGAATCGATTGACGTGCCGTTGTCAGGCCCAAAAAAGCCAAAACTCGTCAGAGAAGGGCCGGCGCGCGCGCGACGCGCGGCGCCGGCGGTCGCCAGATCCTACCGACACCTCGGCCCATCGTAGAAGCCCTCGCGCAGGCCCCCGATCGCTCCCGTCGTCGGCCTGGAGCCGTGTTGCATTGCCGTACTGTAGACTTCCTGAAAAAGGCACGATGTTGAAGCCCCAGTGCGCCGCGATGATCAAGAACAAGAAGATGGGGATGATGCCCCGACTCGGGGCTATCCAGTGGTGCCGGTTGCGTCGAGATCTGCCCTCCCGATCGCTCGCGCCAGCGATGGGCACCAAAGGCGGCGGAAAGGCGACCGCCATTTTGAATCACTTGACTTGACTTGACTTGACTTGACTTGACTTTATAGGACGAAACCGAAAAGTCCTACAGCGCAACAGTGCTCAGTGGGCTCACTTACGTTAATTGACGCGATAGGCGATGCAACGGAACAGAATGCCTATAAGTGTGCAGCGTGAGCGTCGGCAACTTGTATCTACGGTTCGACTGAGGTTCGACTGAGGTTCGACTGAGGTTCGACTGAGGTCATGACTGAGCTCTGAGGTTCGACTTTGACGTGCGTGTACCATTAATGAGGTTCGACATTATCATAGCGCTGCGACTTTGCACTGGCGTGTCCCGACGGCCCCCCTTCGCCGTCGCGGCCGAACAGCTCGAAAGCCCCATCGGGCTTCGCCCCGTAGTGCTTGCGAATCGCGACTTTGCATCCCACTTCCTTGTGCGTACATCTTGACATGCCCTGTGCTATCCCTTCCGTAGATCGGCTATCGTACCTATTTATCGAAGGTGAAACTATTTGGGCAGCACGATACCTGGTCTCGTCCGGGCCATGAATGCTGCGAACTCCGCAGCTTCCTTTGCCTGCTTTGCCTCGCGCTCCAGTCGAAGCGACTTGATCGTCTCGTTCCACGGAGTCTTGAGGGACTGCGGGTCCTCGGGTGTGGCGGCCTCGGGAAAGCCATGCCGCGCGCGGTACGCCTCGGCGTTGACCATGAAGCGTTTCGAGACGCAGATAGGATCGTCAATGTCCATCTTTCTGTATTCGCGCGGCATGATTCTCCGACAGGCGTGTACTGTGCTGTGGTTGTTTCAGTCCGACTTGCGACGATGCTGAAACGAAACGGACACCGAGACGACGCGCCACGTCGGTCGTTCAATGACATTTATCTTTCGTGGCGGACGGAAATGGCCTGCAGGGGGCACCCTGTCAAGGTACACCGACTACGATAGGCTATCTTTTCTGAAAACGTCCACAGAGCAAAGCCCCATTGAAGGGCTGCCAAGCTTAACTGCCAAGCCCCCAAGGCCGAAGGCGGGCTCGCGCCAAATCCGATTTCAAATGGGTCATCTGAGATGACTCAGGTTTCAGCCCCCGGCGCCGGTCCGGTCCTCGTGGAACGACTGCCTGTTTGGAACGCTGAACCGCGACTCTGGCCCGGTTCGCCCGGCGAGGCGCGAGCCAACGCCGTTTAACGCCGTTTGCCCGGTTCGTCGCAGCGTCGCGGCCTGGGCCCTGGCGTGGGGCCTCCCTTCAGGCCTCCCCCGGGCGTTACGCTTACGGTCGATTTAAAGAAGGAAACCTACCGGACGTGTCTCGTGTGTCTCGCCGGCCTCTCGTCGCCGAACTCGTCGCAACTCGGCCTTCCGTTCCCGTCCATCGAGTCATCCGCTCATCCCGCGCCCTCTGCCGCGTGAACGTAGGCTGTAACACGTATTCCTGTGCTACCTACCTCCCTGCTGCACATCGCCATCTACCGTACAAGATCAAGAGTTCACGACGCTACCTTGTTACGACGTCGAGTTACGACGCCGCACCGCCACTAGTGGCATCTCTGGCCTGCGCCTCGCGATCGGCACGGCGCGCCAAGGCGATGGTGCCCCGGATCTCGAAGGCGTCTGCGAGCAGTTCGAGCAGCGAGATCTCGTCGCTGAACGACGCCGAGAAGCGCTCGCCTTTGAGGCCGCGTAGCCGAAGGGTCATCTGCCTAATTTGGGTGCCCGTCTGGTTGCCTGATTTGGGTTCATCGGCGGGCTCGATGGCCGCATGCAGCGCGAGCGAGTGTGCCATTTGCGAGCGCTCGAGCCAGACGGTCGCTTGCTCCCACAGCACCTCGAGCGCCTTGTCGAGCACCGGCCGGCGCACCCGCTCGCTCTCGACCTCTTCGCGCTTCGAGACAATCGTCATCCACACTTGCTGCGAAAAGTCGAGCAGGGTCGCGAGGTCGGCGCGCGCCTGCACGGCGCGCGCCGAGAAGCACAGTCGCGTGAACGCGTGGCCGAGCGCGGACATTTTCACGTTGTGGTCCCGATCGAGGCCCCCACCGAGCGACATGCGGTCAGTGGAGGAGCCGCCACGTGTCGAGGAGAGCCAGGGCGGCCGGTCCAAATTAGGCAGGTCTCGGCTGTTGCTTCCAAATTCGGAGCGCTCCGAGTATCCAAATTCGGAACGCTCTGAGAGCTGTGACCGGTACGAGAGCTCGCCCGAGCAGACGGAGCTCTCGCCGAGCTCGGGCGATCTCCCATCTTCAGATCGGAGCTCGCCGAGCTCGGGCGATCTCCCATCTTCAGATCGGATCGTGTGCAGCTGAGGCGGCGAGCCGACTCTGCCCAACTTAGGCAAGCCTCCCTTGTTTGACGAACCCGAGAGCCGAGGGTCATTCCTGAGGGGCGTCGCCAAGTGGGTCGGCAACGGCGGGACCAGCGTGGCTGCTCGCAGTGCCAAGGGTGGGACTAGCGGTGGCACCACCACTCGCGTCTGCACCGCCCGTGCCTGCAGGCTCGTGGGCAACGCGCTGCCGCTCCGCATCACGAAGCTGCCGCTCCGTTGGGACGTGCGCTTCCCCACAGCGGCCGGTACGGCGCCCGCGACCGGTACGGCGCCCGCGCCCGGCACGACGCTCCGTTGGCTCACGAGCTTCCCAATAAGGAAGGTGCCGCCGCCCGCGCTGGACGAGCTGCCGCCGCTGCTCGCCGCACTCTCGCCACGGCAGAGCATCGGAGGCACCACACTCGCTTGCACGAGCACCGCGTGGCGCTTCGGGCTCACCGTCTCGGCGGAGACGGTGGGGGCGAGAACACTCGAGTAGCTGTGGGGAGACGCGTTGGGGGGCGCGCGCCCGTCACGGCGCCATCCGCGCAGCCTCGAGCCGAGATTGCCGAGATTGCGAGCACCCCACTGGGCAGTCCCGCCGAGCGCTTTGACTGGGGCGAAGACCGCCACGTGGCCGAGGGACCCGAGGCGCCATCGTGGGCGCCCGCCTGAGCCATCGCTGCCATCAGCGCCGTCGTGGGCGCCCATCAAGACCACGCCGTTGGGCGCGATGAAGGTGCCATCGGAGAGGCCATCGGAGAGGCCAGCGGAGAGGCCGGCCATGGGTACACTCGACGGACGCCGCCCAACATGGCTCCGAAAGGGGGCCAGCGACACGTACGCGTACGGGCTGAGCTTCGTCAACCCGCCGCTGAGTTTCGTCAACCCGCCACCGAGCACGGCCACGCCGACGCCGTCGGCGCCCGGGACGGCGCCGCTCCCCTCGCCTGCGTCTCGGTGCGGCATCAGTACCGCCCCGTGCTGCATCAAGGCTGCTGTCCACGTGCTCAGGGCATGCTCATCCTCGCCCGCGAGCAGCAGCGAGCGCAGGTACTGCGCGCTGTACTGGGCGCCTCCACCGCCGGCCCCGGTGCCGCCGGCGCCGGCGCGCGCTGTACCGGGCGCCTCCTCATCCGCCTGAGCCCGGGGGTAGAGTTTGAACACGTACTGCTGCCCTTGCGTGGGCGCGCGTAGGCTGAGTTGTGCACCGCGCAGCACGATCGCCTTCTTCGCGTCGGCTGCGCTGCCTTTGGGCTTGGTACCGTACTTTTCAATGGGCGTCAGGCTGCCCCTGGGCGTGATGAGTGTGGTGGGCGAGCCATCGATGGCTGGGCTGCCTGATGAGGGACGCAATCAGTGGCAATCAGTGGCAATCAGTGGCAATCAGTGGCAATCAGTGGTGGGCGAGCCATCGACTGCTGGGCTGCCTGGCGACCACATACCCGCTGGCGTGCGCTGCAAGTGGCTGTGAAGTGCTCGCAACGGCGCGAGCGTCACACTCGCATCGACGTCCGTCTTGAACCAACGAAGCTCACCCTCGGCCCGCAGCACAAACCACCGGCGTCGCCATGAGCGGTGCCGGCGCGAGTACTTCCACAGCCAGCCGCTCTGCACGATGCTCTGCTTGACGAAACCGAACGACAGGGGCTCGGAGGTGATCCGCCTGTGACCGCGCGTGCGCATCGGCCTGCCATCGGCGCCCATCTCGGCGCCCTCTTGCAGGTCGAGGCGCCGTCGCGAGCGCAGTTCGGTGAGCGCGGTGAGCAGCGGGTTCTCCCTAATTTGGTTCTCCGCTGCGGTCAAAGGTGCGCCGACGCCGGCGCCGGCGGCGGTCGATGTAACGGTCGACGTAACGGTCGATGTAACGGTCGATGTGTTGAGACCAATCAGCGGCGCATGGACGGCGTCGCCGAAACTGACGAAACTCGGCGCCGGCAGCGAGATCGAGCGAGATGCCACGGCCACGTCGGACGTGAGCGAGATCGAGCGAGATGCCACGGCCGCGTCCGACGCGGCGAAGCTGACCGTGCGCACGGCGGCTGGCGGCGGCGCTGCCTCGTGCGCGCGCGCTCGACCGTCCAGAAGCGACGACGAGGATGTAACGGTCACAGGGCGGCTCGGCGTGGTGGGCGCCGTGGCGGGCGCGGATGGGAGCGCCGTCGCGGTCGCGGAGGCTGGAGGTGCAATCTCCGGAGGTGCAATCTCCGGAGGTGCCATCTCGGGTGCGGGAGATGAGGCGGCTCCGGCTGGCGCGCCGGAGATTGCACCTCCTGGCGCGCTCGACGTGTCCAGCAAAGGCGTCGTGTTGAGCGCTGCCCGTGGCTCGGTCGACGTGACGGTGAGATTCGAACGAGCGCTCCGAAAACTGTCCGCGGCGACAGTAGGGCTGCTGCTGCGGCTGCCGTCCGGGCTGCCCTCCGCGTCTGATGAGCCCGAGGCGCGCTCGGCACGGCGCTTGGGCAGCGGGTCGAAGCGCTCCTCCCAGCGCCGATACGGGAGAGGAAGCGAGCTGTGCAATCTCGGGGGTAACCTCGGGCTCTGCAGCCCACTCGTGAGCTGGAAGTCGAGCGCGGGGAACGTGCCCAGGCGAGGTGGCGCCGTGTTGGGCGACGTGATCCCCCCCGAGCTCAGGCTGGCGCTCAGGCTGGCGAGCAGCGGCAGCCGATTGGGGTCGTGCAGTAGCGCTTGCTGGAGCGCATCGAGGTCGAGCTGCACGCCGCACTCCCAGCCACTCACGCGAGCCTGCCAGTGCGGGGGGAGAGCAGGCGCTCATCAGTAGCAATCAGAGGTCATCAGCGGTCCTAAGGGACCATCAGAGGTCATCAGAGGTCATCAGAGGTCATCAGAGGTCATCAGAGGTCATCAGAGGTCATCAGAGGTCATCACCTGCAACAGCGAGGTCAGCATTTGCTCCTCCCGTGCCTCCTCTTCCTTCTCCTTCTCCTCCTCCTCTTCCTCCTTGTCGTCCGAGCCACCCGATCGAGCGCTGTCTCGAGCGCTGAGCTGCCCCCATTCCATGGACGACTTGCCGACCCACTCACGCGGGCTGCACTCGGTCTCCTCTCGGAAGGCACCGTCCACCACGCGGGAGGCTGTGGCCTTCGAGAGGCTCCCGCCCGCACGGACGCGCGAGACGCGACGGTTTCGCGAGCGTGCGATCGCCTGCAATGCCACCGGCAACGCAACCAGCGAGCTCGGAGGCTCGAGCGCCGTGCTGAGCGGCAGGTGCGCCAGCCCCAACTGTCGCGCGGCCCTCAGATAGCTCGGCACGACGCGCGATGAGCTTCCGGATGCCAAGCCACTCGCGTCGTCGTGGGCGCTCAAGTCGGCCTCGGGCCGTTTGGCGCATTGGAAGTCGATGAGCAGCTGTGAAGAAGGAGGCAATCAGAGGTAATTAGAAGCAATTAGAAGCAATTAGAAGCAAATGGAGGCAATCAGAGGCATTGGAAGTCGATGAGCAGCTGCCGAAGGCGAGGACGTCGAGTCAGTGCGACTCAGAGAGGCGCTCAGAGAGGCGCTCAGAGAGGCGCTCAGAGAGGCGCTCATCAGAGGTCCTCGGCACCACTCACCTGCGAATGCGGGAGCATGGCTATCTTACGCGTCACCAACGATCCCAGCGTCGACACGAGCTGCGCATGCCGGTTAATGTTGGCCGACACGTTGACTGGACCCGTAATCTCGACACGCTCGAGGCGCATATGAATTCGCCCGATTTGGCCGCTCGGCGCGCCGTCGCGGGGACTCGGCTGCCCCTTTTCCCACTCGAGCCGGGAGAACATCGTGCACTCGGCCTTCATCACGCTGCGCTTCAGGCGCGCGAGCAACGTGCTCAGACGTCCCTCGACACGCTTGACCTCGTTCCTGAAGAGAGGGGCGCACGCAGAGCGCCGTTCCGAGCGCCGTGAGCGGCTCTCTCAGAGGCCATCGAGGGTCATCAGTGGGCCCTCGGACTTGGTCTCGTCATTCTCAGAGGCAATCAAGGGTCATCAGTGGGCCCTCGGACTTGGTCTCGTCATTCTCAGAGGCAATCGAGGGAGATCAGTGGCCCCACGTACTCGGTCTCATTGGCGAGACGCATCTGGCGATGTACGAAGGCCTCGACGAAACTGTCTAGATGCAATCCGATCTCCAGCTGCGAGATCGCGATCGAGATCGCGATCGAGATTGCGGGGGGTCGCGGAGGACAGGTCAGCGAGCTTGGGGGAGGACGCTAAGGGGAAGGGGGGATGCATGCATGCATGAGGGCGCAGGGGAAGGTCAACAGCCTTAGGTAGTCGATAGTCCCAGCCGAGGCCGGGTTCCAACATGAGATTCAGGCAAAGGAGATTCATCATCGGCTTGACTTGACTTGTGTGGGTGTGGGCGGGGATGAAGAGGCGGGGGGCGGGGGGATGGGGCGGGCGGGAGCGTCCGCGTGTGGATAGGAGCGCGGCGCGGCGCTGTCGGGGGAGCGAAGGAGAAGGGCGGCAGAGGCTGCCTCGGAATTCGTGAGATTCATGCTTGACCTCACGGGGTGACCTCAAGACGAGGTGCACCTCTTCAGACAATAATTGAATGGTTGATTGGTGTTCTCATTGGCAGCGTGCGGCATGGGGGATCAGGGCGCGTCGGGGGGCGGAGGTGCGGGGCGGCCCCTCTTGTTCGAGGTCTGACGAAACCGTACCCGTGAGTCGATGTGAAGTTCCCACTTGGCCGGCTTCGTCGCGAGGACCAGCAGTGCATCGAGCACCTTCCCAACCGCCGCCGCTGCCGCGCCGCCCTCGTCGGTCGTCTTCACACCGCGCGCCTTCACACCTCCCTCGTCGGCCGTCCTCGTCGTCGGTCGTGTCGACGCCGCTCCGGCCGACGGCTGCAAGAAGCTGACGCTGGATTGGCGGGGCGTGGTGGTGGTGGTGCTGGTGGTGGCGTACTGTCGAGGCGTCAAGGCGCTTGAGGGACGTACCGGTAATGACGACGTGGACGGCGCAGCTGCGGCGGCTGTGGAAGCGGAGCCGAGATCGCATCTCCCGTGGAGGGCCGCTCCGCTCGCAGAGGCGATTGGGGCCTCGTCGAAAGCGGCGGCGGCGGCGGCGGCGGCGGCGGCGGCGGCGGCGGCAGCGGCGGCGGCGGCGGCGGCGGCGGCGGCGCTCTTGGCGTGGGCATCGGCCACATTGGCCCACGCTGCCCGTAGCTCGCGTAGCTCATTGACGAATTCCTCGCGCTCGAGCTCCAATCTCGTTCGCGCGAGCTCAAGCAGGCTCACCTGCGAAGGCCATCGTTGGCAATTGGTGCTCGTGGTGAGGCGAGCAGTGGATTCCGGCTGCAATGACGGTCGCAATCAGTGGCAGCACAGGCTACTCACCGTGTGGGAAGGTGCAGAGCATCAAGAGCAATCAAGATCAATCAAGGGAGATCCAGGGAGATCGCAACTCACCGTGTGGGAAGGCCCAGGAAGGAACACAGGCGGTGCCGCCTCGCGCTCACGCCCGCTCCAGCCCGTCAAGCGCTGTATCGGGCGCTCGGTTAGGCGCTCCTTATCCGGCGGCGGCTGCAGGGTGCGTAGCGCCGCGAGTGCCGTGAGCAGCTCATGAGAGTGGAGCCGAAGCGCCTGCGCCGCCTTGGCAACGGCCAACTGCTCGTCGAGCGAGACGGGACGGCACTCAGAAGTGTGGCAATCAATCGCAATCAATGACAATCAATGACAATCAATGACAATCAATGGCACCCACCTGGTACGGCTCGCTCAGGGCGCTCATTGTGGGATTCGGGCCGATGGGCAACGGAAGCCGAGCCGTCATTACGCTGAGAGGCGTGCCTGTGAGGGCGAGCTCAGTGGCCACCTGCATGCAACTCGGGAGGGAAGTGGGGCCATCAGCATGCAATCGGGAGGGGGTCGAGCTCGGTGGCAGTCAGAGGCACGCCGAGTAGACACACAGAGGCAATTAGGAGTTACTCAGAAGGTCACTCCGAGAGGCACTCCGTGGTTTCTCAAAGAGGCACTCGGAGGGAAATCGAGGGCACTCGTCCGAAACGGCCGTCAAGGGTGCTCACCTCGCAAGGCTCCGTCGCCTCGGCGAGATATTGCCCGAGCTCTTCGGGCAGTTGACGAAGGATGAGTCTCTGCAACACGCCAGGCAACAACTTCTCGAGGAGCCAACGCATGAGAACGTCTGTCATCAGCTGGCCGCCCCCGCCCTTTTCGGTGCGTAGCGAGAGCAGGTCGAGCTTCGACGTCGTGCACACCTGTGTGGCAATGAATAGCACTCAATGGCACTCAATGGCACTCGATGGCACTCGATGGCACTCAATGGCACTCGATGGCACTCGATGGCACTCGATGGCAATCAATGGCAATCAGCGCCTCGTCTCCGAGCTCACCCATTGCTGATCGGAGCCGAAGGCGAAGGTGAGCTGCATGACGCAGCGCAGCGCGATCGTGAGCGAGGCCACCTCGAAGCTCCCCGGCAGCAGCGAGAAGCCCTCCCGTAACCGTTCCAGCCGCAGTCGCTCGAGCCGCACGCTGATCGAGTGGCTAAGGCTGCGATCGCTCTTGTCGCCGCCTCCGCTCGCATCGAGCACGATGCGCAGCAGCGCCGCCTGCTGCGCACCGCTCGCCTGCCGGCCGGGTAGCAGAGACACCTGCAGCGACGCACAGCAGCGCTCCACCGAGAAGTCCATCAGGCCAAGCATCACGCCGCTGTACGACACCCGGAAGAGCCAGCCTGCACGGTAGGGCAGGTGCAGCTCTTTCAGAGCTTCCTCGAGGTCGTACTCGATGTCGCGAAGCGTCTGCGAGGCAGGATCCTCCGTCTTGCGCAGTTCGCGCAGCAGCTCCTGCAGCACCTCGACCTTCTTCTGCTGCGGCTGATTTCGGGAGTCGAGGTCGCGCTTCGCCCTCGTCATCCGCTCGTGCAGCTGCGTCGCGGCCTTGTCCCACGCGTGCAGCGCGCTCTGCATCGGGTCTTGTGCGCGCGGTGTCAGCAGGTCCGAGGCCGCGCGGAGCGCATCCTCGGCACGCGAGGCCGCCGCTGCCGCCGCGAGGCCCGCGATCTTCATGGATCAGCGACGCTGCGCTGGCGCGCGCCGCGCGCTGCCAAGGTGCGACGAAAATTAATTCACGAAATCTGGTCATCACTACGTATAGACTCTGACGACCACGGCCGCTGTTTCGTTCGGCGATTTTTGAAGATTCCGCAGGCAAGCACACGAGGACAGTCCAGCAAGTCCCGGACATGAACTCCGGCCTCCGCCATGTGCTCAAGACGCGCAGCTATCGCGAGCGCTCGCAGCCAGCGGCGCGCGCTCACCTCGGGCTGCTCGAGAAGAAGAAGGACTACAAGCTGCGTGCCAAGGACTTCCACAAGAAGGAGGATGCCATCCGGAAGCTCAAGGAGAAGGCTGCCTTCCGCAACCCCGATGAGTTCTACTTCAAGATGAACAACACGAAAACTGAGGACGGCGTGCACCGCAAGCAGGCCGCCGAGCAGCCGACGGCCGACGACATGAAACAGTTCAAGCGTGAGGACTCCGGCTACCTGATGGTCAAGCAGACGGCGGAGGCGAAGAAGATAGAGCGGCTGCGCGCCTCGCTGCACATGCTGGACGCGCCGCTGCAGAATAAGCACACCATCTTCGTCGACGATGCTGCGAGCGCGCGCGGCATCGACATGAGTGCGCGCGGCGCCACGCCGGCCGAGCTTGCGTCCTCAAAGCCGCTGCGCCGAGGCGCCGGTGGCGGTGCCGGTCCCTCGTCGTCATCGGCCTCGACCATGGAGGACGAGGTCGACGGGGAGGATGGCAGCGTTGCTGCCCCGCCGCCGGGTGCTCCCGCCGGCTCGTCGCAGCTCTCCAAGAAGGCCATGGCCAAGCTCGAGCGCGAGCGCGCGGCCCACTATGAAGAGTTCCAGCAGCGCACTGCGCGTCACGATAAAATGGCGCGGACGCTGCAGCGCATCGGCATCGAGAAGGCGCTCCTTGGCAAGGGGCCGCGGCGCAAGATCAAGGCCACGGTCGAGGGCATTGTCAAAAAGGTCCACAAGTGGCGTCAGAGGCGTCAGAAGTGACGTCGACTTTCCACGCTCGCAGTAACGGTGTGACGTTGGATCCGGGTTGCGAGTGTAAATGTTGAACCCGGCAGGCGTTGAGATACATGTAACGGACGGAACGTCTTCACGCCAAGTTCACCCGGACGTGGACGCGCTTGGTGTCGTGTCGCTTTCTCACGTCTCCGATTTCTCATTCGAGACACCATGGAGGCGGCGGTTCACCCGGAGGCTGACGAGGATGACGACGAAGGCCCTGAGGTTGAGGAGCTGGACGACGTGCCAATGACCGGACTTGGGCTGCATATAGACGGCATTGAGGACGATGAGGGTGGCGGGGGCGGCGGCGGCATGGGCGGCATCGCGTACTTTGGCGGCAATGCGGCGGCCGCGGCGGCGGCGGCCGCCGCCGCCGCGCCGCCGGACGATGGCGCGCCGCGCGCTCTCAAGCGATGGCTGCTGCCACCATCGCTCACGCCCAAGCGCGGCAGGCGCAGCGGAGTGCTGCCGGTGGTGGTGCCTGTCGACATGGACGCGCGCAAGTCGGCGGACGGCGCGTGGCGTTGCCGGGCGTGTGGCGCGGCGTACGAGGCGCGCATCGGTCTCTTCGCGCACGCGCGCTTCTGCGAAGGCCGCTCGGTGGCGTGGGCGTGCGAGTGGTGTAACTGCACTGAGGCAGAGACGAGCCATAGGGCAACAGGGCCTAATGGGATCAAGACGCTTTGCAATGCGTGCAGCCAGCGTTACCGGCACGGCGCCGACGGCATGCCCGTGCAGAACGACAAGGGTGAGTTCCTGTGCGCCTCGTGCCATCGGGGCTTCTCGTCGATGAAACACCTCGGCGGCCACCGCCGCTTCTGCGACGGCGGCGCGTGGCGCTGCCAGTGGTGCGAATGCAAATGGGAAGATTCTAACGGAAAGGGGCCTGGGCCTGCTGGCGCAATGACGCTATGCTCTGCATGCTCCGGGCGCTGGAAGGGTGGTGCTGCTGGCCCGCCACCTCGTAACGAGGCCGGGCAGTACGTGTGCGACAAGTGTGAACGAACCTTCGAGAGCATCATGGGTCTTGGCTCGCACCGCCGCTTCTGCGACGGCGGCCAGTGGCGCTGCCAATGGTGCGAGTGCAAGGCGGACGAGACGAGCGGCAAGGGGCCGGGCCCAAATGGCGGCGGCACTCTGTGCTCTATGTGCTCCTCGCGCTTTCGCGCGGGGCATGTCGCGTTGCCGCCCACGGACGCCAACGGGCGCTACCCTTGCGAGCGGTGCGAGCGCACCTTCGAGTCGTTCCGCGCGCTGGGTATACACTCCCGCGACTGTGACGGCGGCCAGTGGCGCTGTGAGTGGTGCGAGTGCAAGGCGCACGAGACAAGTGGAAAGAGCCCAGGCCCTAATGGTTCAGGTACCCTCTGCGGCGCGTGCGGCTCGCGCTATCGAAACGGTCATTCCGGGCCACCGCCCAAGAACGAGCAGGTACGCCATGATGACCTGGCCTCTCTGATGACCTCCTTAATGACCTCCCTAATGACCTCCCTGACCCTGATGGCCTCTCTGATGACCTCCCTTAACTGGGCAGGGTCTCTACATGTGCGACAAGTGCGGCAAGACGTTCGACAACATCCCTGGGCTCGGTGTTCACCGCCGCTTCTGCGACGGCGGCCAGTGGCGCTGCCAGTGGTGCGAGTGCAAGGCGGACGAGACGAGCGGCAAGGGGCCGGGCCCAGACGGCAGCGGGACGCTGTGCTCTCTGTGCTCGTCGCGCTTTCGCGCGGGGCATGTCGCGGTGCCGCCCACGGACGCCAACGGGCGCTACCCTTGCGAGCGGTGCGAGCGCACCTTCGAGTCGTTCCGCGCGCTGGGTATACACTCCCGCGACTGTGACGGCGGCCAGTGGCGCTGCGAGTGGTGCGAGTGCAAACGGCAAGAGACGAGCGGCAAAGAACCAGGTCCGAGTGGATCAGGCACCCTATGCTCTGCGTGCGGCTCACGCTATCGAAACGGTCATTCGGGGCCGCCGCCCAAGAACGAGCAGGTACGCCATGATGACCTGGCCTCTCTGATGACCTCCCTGTTGGCCTCTCTGATGACCTCCCTAATGACCTCCCTGACCTTGATGACCTTCCTGATGGCCTCCCTTAACTGGGCAGGGTCTCTATGTGTGCATTTGCGGCAAGACGTTCGACAACATCCCTGGGCTCGGTGTTCACCGCCGCTTCTGCGACGGCGGCCAGTGGCGCTGCCAGTGGTGCGAGTGCAAGGCGGACGAGACGAGCGGCAAGGGGCCGGGCCCAGACGGCAGCGGGACGCTGTGCTCTCTGTGCTCGTCGCGCTTTCGCGCGGGGCATGTCGCGGTGCCGCCCACGGACGCCAACGGGCGCTACCCTTGCGAACGGTGCGAGCGCACCTTCGAGTCGTTCCGCGCGCTGGGTATACACTCCCGCGATTGTGACGGCGGCCAGTGGCGCTGCGAGTGGTGCGAGTGCAAACGGCAAGAGACGAGCGGCAAGGAACCAGGTCCGAGTGGATCAGGCACCCTATGCTCTGCGTGCGGCTCACGCTATCGAAACGGTCATTCCGGCCCTGTTCTGCCTGACGCCTTCGGCAACTTCATATGCGACGCGTGCGGGCGACCATTTGAATCCATCTCCGGCCTCGGCTCCCATCGGCGCCACTGCGTCACTCGCTCCGCGCCTGCCAAATTAGGGGCATGATGCCCTTGCCAATTTTGGGTTGTGCGGCAAACAAGTCGACAAGGTACGCGACAGATGACCATGATGCATGAAAAGTGGTATGTGCACTCTGCGGGCGCGTGTGTGTTGCCGCTAGAACGGCAACGGGGCACAGCGTCTCGCGTCTGACGGTCTAGAACGGGAAACGCTAAGCCGAACGCGCGCCGGAGGGGCACTCCGAGATAACCGAACTGGCGGAGGCCGAGGCTGCGGAGCCGGTGGGCGGTGGCGCCAGCGCGGGAGGTCATAGGTCAATTTCGGAAGCTGTGCGGTCGCGAAGTGCCGTGCGCGCGCGGGCGGGGGGATCGACTCGTCGCGTGTCCTCGGGACCTCCGGCGTGCCGTTCGCCTTGGCATTCGCGTGCGCGGTGCCGGGAACGGACACAGCACGACATCAGGTGGAACCCACAGTGTAAAATGTTGTACAACCGAAACAGCGCCCGGAGCCCCCGATCACACTGGTCCGGGCCGGAACCGATCAGTCAACCGGCCCTAGGGGGGCTAGCCCGCGCCGCCCTCCACGCGCCGCCCTCCAACCGAACCGATCATGCCAACCATCGCATGCACATGGACCATGCCACCGTCGCTGCATCATATCTCACTGCACGCGGCTCGAAGGGCGCGGGTACGAACGGTTCGCCCGTGTTCCATCGTGCTCCTCAGCGCGCTCGTCAGCACCTGCCTCCTTCAGCACGCGCATGATCGTCAAATATCCTCGCATGCACGCGAGCATGTAGGCAGTGTTCCCGCCCAAATCTCGAGCCTCGAGGAAATCATCAACGTCCCCGACCTCGAGCAGCACGCGCACAATGTCGAGGAAGCCTTCAAAGCAAGCAATGTGCAGTGCGTTGCGCTGGTCCTTGCCGTCGCGTACACACACGCGCGCGCCTCGGTTTGTGAGCACGCGCACGGTCGCCAGGTGGCCCTCCTGTGCCGCGTGCAGCAGGGCGTAGTCGTGCTGTGCCGTCTCGCTGCACTTCCACAGCCGTTGCACGGCTGGCGTAGGCGTGCCTGGCTGGCGCTTCGCGCCGTTTTGGGCAAGCGCCGCGCCGGGTGACGATGCCAATTGCGGGCGCACGACCACGACATGAGAGAATTGCATCGCGGCGAAGTCAATGGCGGCTTGCATCTCGGCCGCATGCATCCGCCATGCCACGTACACTTTGGACAACAGCCGATAGCGTGCATGCCCCAGGCTCAGCTTGGTACCAAGTCGCATGCACTCGCGCTCCTTCCAGATGGCATGCCAGGTGCACCAGCCGCGGTGCAGACTGCCACGCTTGATCATGCGAACAATGGAGCGCACGATGTCCTCATTCTTTTCGCGCGTCGCGTTCAAAAAGGCGTGCGTGGCACGCCATCCTTTGAGCGCTTGAGACTTGTAGTTGCGCACCATAAAGCGGAGGGCGTTACGTAGGTGGAGGATGTGGCGCTTGCGCTCCTCAGACTGCGGCACCCACGTCACCCAAGCTCGTGAGAGCCGTCGACTGGCGAAATGGCCCACAGCCTGTCGGATGCGCCGCCTGTCGGAGAAGCGCTTCTCGCACCTTGTCACCCAACAAGTCCATGCGATCCCATATCGGCGCCGTGTATTAATGTTGCGGATGGCATGCGTCATCCGGCGTGTTTTGGTGCGTCGCCCCTGTTCGAGCGCGACGAAGTCGCGCCAGCAACAAAACCCAAAGGCCTGCAGCGACTTCATCGAGAAGAACACCCCTCGCAGCAGCAGCCGCGTATTGCGCCCACGAGCGGCGCCAAAGTCGATCCATGCGTTCCAGCAGAGTGCACGATTGCCGTGGATAAAGTGGCCCGCGCCTCGTCGCATCGCCTCAGATTGCGCCGCGAGTTCCCGCCACACGGCATGCCACAAGCTCCATGCACGTGCCGTATCGTTTTTCTTCAGGAAGGCGACGGAGCGTTCAATCATAGCCTCGTGACGGCCGCCGCGCTCCGCCACCTCCCCGGCCAACATCCGCCACGCGCGCGAGAGCTCATTGAAGCGCAATCGGCTCATTGACTGCGCCACATTGTCGAGTAGAATGCGGTTCGAGATAAAGTTGAGCTCCCACTCGCCAAACGCGCGCCCCACGCGCAGCATATGAAGCATCCGCACGCAGTTGGCCTTCGTTTCGGTCATCCGGCGCGCGTAGCCGTCGGCGCTCGCAGCGGCCCACGTGGTCCAGCCGAACGCTAAGGCGGAACGGCGCCTGTGCGCTAACGAGCGTGAGGCTTGCTCCTGTGCCGACGTCATCTTGGCGCGGAGCACCATCCACGTTATCCATCCGCGTGAGAGCTCCTGGTTGCGCCAGTGGCGCAGCCTAGTCGAGCCCGTGGTACCGAAACTGCCGCTCGTCATGAAAGTCCTCAAGCCGTATTCCTCCGCGCGAAGCAGCGCCGCCTTATGACCGATTTGTCCGTGGCAAATTGCGCGCCATACGCTCATCGAGCGGCGCTTCTGCCGGCTGGCCAGGTGCCTCACGCCACGCAGCACCACGCGCCGTGCCCAGCGGTGGACCTTCCACAGCCCTAGCCGAATGCTGAGCTTGCGACGGAGCAGCACACGGCTCGCGACGCCGAGTTGCTTCTCAAACGCGACGCGTAGCTCGAGCATCTCCAGCCAGGCGCCCCACGCCCGCCCGCCGTGGCGCTGTGCCCAGAGGCTCAAGACGCGACGCGACGCGCGTGTCATAGCCGCTGCAATCTCCACCATCTCCCACCAAGCACCAAAGCCGCGCGCCACATGTAAGCTCGCGAGGCGTTTGATGGCACGCGACTGCTTTGCGCCGGCGCGCGCCTTTGCAGAGGCGAGATGGACTGCGAACTTCCAAGCTGCGAATGCGCGCGAGCCGCTGGTATTCCTTATCCAGCTCATACCCCGCGTGAACAGCATGGTCGTGTGCATCTGCACGCGCGACGCATCGGCCCACGTGTTCAAGCACCTGGAAGGCAGCTTCCATTTCAGGAGGAAATTCAGGCCGCGCTCGAGCACCTCGGACGTCTTGAGACGCTCCTCGTGCAGCTCGGCCCACGTGTTCCACGCAAGCAGGATCCTGCGTTCAAATATACGACGCTGCACGTGACGCGCACGCCCGTCGGTGCGTGCCTTTTTGGCCCGCAGCGCCGTCGCCACCTTCCAACGGTTCCAGCAGCGCCACGTTTTGGACAGAGAGAACGTGCGCAGCACGGAGCGCAGCCGCGTCGCCCACATCCGACGACCCTCGGTCGCTTCGACCCACCCGTTCCAGCCGCGGCTCTCGCAGCGTTTCTTCAGGTGAAAGATCCCGCGGTGGAGCGCCGCCTTGTACTGCGTGCGCCTCTCGACGTTCATGATCCATGTATTCAAACCCAGTGAGTGCCGTCTTTGCAGCATGTGTTTGAGGGCGGTTGCCATAGCGTTGGCGAGTCGCCGCTGGTTTGCCTCGACCTGAAGCGCGTGCTTCCATGAGGCGAGTGCGCACGGCGCACGAGCGTCCATGAAGCGGGCCAGGCTATACCGCATCAAGCACTGATATTCTTGCTGTATTTCGAGCATTGCAAGCCAGCCTCGCCAACCGCGCGCCGCGGCGACGGCGAGCGCCATACGCAGCGCTTGCTCGAGCCAAGCGCGCAACCGGAAAGTGTCATCTCGCCGGATCTGCCATCGGTTCCAACCGCGCATCATCTCTTGGCCGCGCCAGTGGCCCACCGTGAGCTGGATTATCTCGAGGAAGGTGGCGACGGCGGTGCGCCACGTGTTGAAGCCCGCCATCAGCTTGCGATTGACGAGAAATTCTCGCTTTTGCGGATCATGGGTCTGGCGTGGGAAGCCCAGGGCCATTTGGACCGGCTTCTTGGAGAGTAGAGAGCCGTAAAAGGTCGATGAAGTTGATGACGAGGACGAAAGCGGCACTGCTCCTACCTTCGACGACGGGGGCGTCGCCATCGGCGGCGGCAACGGCGGCACTTTGTCGCCGCCCGCGCCGCGGAGGTCGGATTCTGGTGGCGGCAACCTAATTTGGGTTGCCATGACGTCGGAGTCTGGGGGCGGCAGGGAGTCGGACGAGGTCGCGTAGCCAGGTTCGCTCTCGGCCTTGCCCACACAGCTCTCGAGCACGATGCGGAAGTAGTTGCGGAATTCGGCGATCTGGATGACGCCGTCGCCGTTCTTGTCGCACAGGCTGAAGAGCTCGCTGATCTTCTCTTTCTTGGGCAGCGTCAACCCGAACTTTGTGCACATGCGCTCGACCACCGTGAGCGCCTCGCTCTTGTCGAGCACGCCATTGTTATCCACGTCCTGCCGCCCGAACTCCGTGTCACTCACCTCGCGGCGCTCCTCGGGGTTGGCAAGCAGCCCCCGCGCCCAAACTAGGCCCGTCATATGCGCAAGCTCCAACGCCATTTGCCGCTCGTCCGCCTGCTGCTTCGCCTTGAGCGCGGAGGAGGGTTCGACGTCCTTCTGGCTCAGAATATGCTCGAGGTCTCCTGTTGTTCCTCTCGAGGCCTTCTCAGCCAGATGGTCGTTCTCAGACTGGTTTACGCACGCCTCGAGCAGCGTGACGAAAAAGACGTAGAACTGCCGCCAAACGAAGGGGGCGTGGGTGGATGTGGGAAGGTTTGAGGGGAAGTGAGGGGGGGGACTGCTGAAGAGGCAGGGGCAAGAATAGATGAGTGCGCAGGGCGACGGCGCAGGGTACATGCAGAGAGGGCGCGCGATGCAGTCAGATGGCGCACAACGCACCTCGTTCGGCTGAATGCTGCCGTCACGCGAGGTGTCGCACGCGTCATAGAACTCGCCGCACTTATCGGCTGAGGGCAGCCTGACCTCGAACCGCTCGCACGTGCGCTTCACGCACTCGAGCGCTTCCGCACGATCAAGCGCCCCATTCTGAAATCGGTCGGCCGCCGAGAACTCCGCGTTGCAGAGCGCGCGGCGGACCTCAGCTGAGACGAGGAGGGCGCGCACCCATTCAATCCCTTTGAGCTGAGCGACTTCACGGAACGACATTGTCGACTGCGGCTTCGGGAAGCTTCGCGTCGCCGTCGCGGGCTGTGCATCCGAGGGAGGCGCGGCTGACGGCGTCTCCGAGAAAGCAGAGGGCGCGGCCGGCGGCGTGGCCAAGAGAGCAGAGGGCGCGGCCGCTGAATGGGAGGGGAAAGGCTTCGGCCCGCTTGGCGTCGCAAGCCGCTGCTCGACCATCAGGATCTCCAATGAAGATGCCGTTGCGAGGGAGCCGCTGTTGTCGATGGGAGTTTGAGGCCCCAAGAGCCCCTTACCGCCGCTCACAGGGGATTGTTGGGTGTTAGGGGTTGTTGGCGACCCGGGTGCGACCTCACTCGCGGACGTTGGACTACCTGCCGTCAGGCGCATCGCGTGCACCTTCTCGAGGGGCGACGCCTTGCTGAATACCGCCTTGCTGAGTTTGCTGGATGCTGCGTTGCTGGACGACTCCCCATGGATCCTCGAGCTTCCACCTCTGCTGCTCGAAGGGGGCGTGGAGCCTTTGCTGCTCGAAGGAGGGGTGGAGCGCACGCTCGTCGTCGCCGGCGACACGTCTTTTCGGGGAAATGTCATCGGCACGCCGATGGTGAGGCCCTCGGCCGCGGGATTGAGCGTGCCCGCCGCCAAAGGCGTCAATGCCGCCACCACCCCCGGCTCCACATTGTACCGCGCCGCCAGCTCGCTCTCGGCCTTGCCCACACAGCTCTCGAGCACGACGCGGAAGTAGTTGCGGAATTCGGCGATCTGGATGACGCCGTCGCCGTTCTTGTCGCACAGGCTGAAGAGCTCGCTGATCTTCTCTTTCTTGGGCAACGTCAACCCGAACTTTGTGCACATGCGCTCGACCACCGTGAGCGCCTCGCTCTTGTCGAGCACGCCATTGTTATCCACGTCCTGCCGCCTGAACTCCGTGTCACTCACCTTGCGGCGCTCCTCGGGGTTGGCAAGCAGCCCCCGCGCCCAAACCAGGCCCGTCATATGCGCAAGCTCCAACGCCATTTGCCGCTCGTCCGCCTGCTGCTGCGCCTTGAGCGCCCGGATCTGGCGCACCTTTGCAAGGGCCCCAATCTTGTCGCCGCTCTCACGGAGCGCGATGGCCTCCGCCTTCAGAAGGTTGAGCTGCGCGTCTGCGCCCTCGGCCCGGTCCTGCATCGAACCCGACGAGTCGCCCCTGGGCTCAGGCGTGGGCACGCCCTGCGCAGCAGAGGTCTCCGATACCGAGGGACTGTGCAACATGTGCGCCGGGTTGTGTGGGAGATGCGCGGCGCACGCGCTCGCAGCGTGGCGTGGTGACACGTGTGCCGGTATCCCAAAAAAGGCAGGCGCCTTCAGACCAGGAGGTCCTACGACTACCACGAGAAGCGTGCGTATACCCCATCCGGGCCCCCGCGGGCTTCACAAGGGTCACCAGTCGTCTTTTCAGAACATTTGTTAGCCCAGTCGTTTGCCCTCTTCGACGAAACTCGCTGACCGCGGGCGCGCGAAACCATGTCCGACGACGATGAGGAGCGAGCCGACGAGGTGGAAGAGCGTGACGACGAGGACGACGCCGACGAGGACCTGCTGGACGAAGCCGACGAAGACGACGAGGACGACGAGCAGGACGACGGCACTAATGCGGTACGGGTGGCGAATGCCTACTTTGCGGCGCAGCGCAACCCACGGAGGGCTCAGCGGCTGGCGGCCAATAAAAAGCGCCTGTGCGATCTTCCCGGCGGCGGCCCGCAGGAGCTGGCAAGTGCGGTGCACGAACTGCTGCGCCGCCCCTCCTCGCTCCCGGCGGAGACGCGCGAACGCCATGCGCGCAGCTACCCGGAGTGGCTTGCGATGCTGCACGGCGGATTCTCGCTCTTGCTGCACGGTTTCGGCTCGAAAAAGGAGCTGCTCGAGGACTTTGCGTCCGGCCTCGACGGTCCGGAGACGCCGGTGCTTGTGCTCCAGGGCTACACGAGCGGCGCACGACTGCGCGAGCTGCTGGTCTTGCTCCTGACTCAGGTGCTCAAGACTCCTGCCACGCCGACGGGTACGACGCGCGCGCTGTGCAATCAGGTGCGGCAGGCCTTCCGGACGGCCGCCGCGCCGCCGGCTGCGCCAGCCGCGCCGCAGGGCGTGGGGCTGCAGCACTTTCTGCGCCTCCTCCCGACCGCCGCCGGCCGCCCAAATCTGCCGCCCGCACTCGCTTATGTTCCTCCGACGCCGCTCGGCGCAGCCGAGGCTCGGGCAGACGCTCCAGCCGGTGTGGCGAGCGCCGGGGCAGACGGCTCCGCGTCGGGGGCAGGCGCCGGCGCCGCCGAAGCGAGCACAGGAGGCGGCGCGGGTGTGAATGTGAATGCTCCAGCTCTCAACGGCATCCGAGGCGTAACCGCCGATAAGATGGCGGAGGAGATGGCGGAGGAGATGGCGGAGGAGATGGCGGAGAATATGGCGGAGAATATGGCCGAGGAGATGGCCGCGCCGCCAGTCGCCACCCCTGCGAACGTTGGGATGCGCACCTTGTCACTCACAGCTACCGCGAAGGAGGCGCCCGCCTCGGCGCCCGCCTCGGCCGCGGGCGCTCACAACGGCGCCGCACCCGGCGCCACATTCGCTTCGGTCACTCCTGCGGCGCCCACGGCGGCGGCGGCGGGAGCGGCGGCGCCCATGGCGGCGCCCGGTGCTCGCTTTGATCTCAGCGAGGTGGACGCCGAGGTGGAGGCGGAGGCGGAGGCGGAGGCCGAGGCGGCGGCCGAGGCGGCGGCGGAGGCGGCCGTCCGTGTGGAATCTGTCGCGCCTTCACCGTCGGTACGCGAGCGGCGCGTGCTTCGTCAACTTCGTAAGCTCGCGGACTCGGAGCATTACTCAGGTGGGCAGCCGCTGATTGCATCTGAGTGCCGCTGGGTGATCGCTGCTGAGTGATCGTCTCTGATCGCCTCTGATCGCCTCTGATCGCCTCTGATCGCCTCTTATCGTCTCTGATCGCCTCTGATCGCCTCTGATTGCCTCTGATCGCCTCTGATTGCCTCTGATTGCCTCTGATCGCCTCTGATCGCCTCTGATCGCCTCTGATCGCCTCTGATCGCCTCTGATCGCCTCTGATCGCCTCTGAGGACGCAGGCCCGGGGGAGTCGATCACCGGACGCGTCGCCGATGGGCCCGACTCGCGCAAGCGTCGTCGTGAGCACCTGCGCGTCCTCGCGAGCCGTGAGCAGGCGCCGGGCTCGGCGGGCGCTCGAGACGGCGCTCCGTCCGGGTCGAGGCGAATGGACGAGTACTTGGAGCCTTCCCCTGCCCAACGGCTGGGGGTCTGCCGCCGGCTGCGCAGTGCTCCGGCACCGAGCCATCTCGTGTCGCCGAACGCCTTCGACCTTGTCGAGTACGGCGGGTACGGCGGCGCGGGTGGGGTGGGCGGTGCACGCGTCGCGGCGGCCGCGGCCGCGGGCTCGCTCGCGCACCGTCGCGCGGCGGCGAGTACACTGCCGTCGCACGTCTACATAGTGGTGCACTCCATCGATGGCCCAGCAATGCGAAGTGACGAAGCGCAAGCTCTCCTGGCATCCATCGCCTCGATCCCACAGGTGCACGTGATCGCCTCATGCTCCCATCGCCTCGATCCCGCTGTGCTCTGCATGCATGCACTCGGATGCATGCACCTGTGCATCCTGCATGCATCTATCGCCTCGATCCCACAGGTGCATGTGATCGCATGCTCCCATCATGCAAGTGCATGCAAGTGCATGCCAGTGCTCACCACGGCGCCTCTCCCTCCCCTCAGGTGCATGTGATCGCCTCATGCTCCCATCGGTACGCGGCGTCGCTCTGGGACTCCCGCAAGGCGCGCGCGTTCAACTGGGCGTGGGTCGAGGCACCGACCGGCCTCTCCTACGCTCATGAGGCGGTCGACTCGATCCACGAGCTGCTAGGCAGCCTCTTCGACTCAGCAGTAGGCACCGAGGGGAGATCGGCCCAGATTGTGCTCGATGCGCTCACGAGTAACGCCCGCAAGGTGTTCACGCTCCTGCTCACGTTCCAGCTCGAACACCCGAAGGCGCCCGGACTTTCCTTCGAGGAGCTCTATAAGCGCTCACGCGCCGTGTACGCCACGAGCAATGAGGTGTGCACTGCCACCTAACTGCCACCTACCTGCCACCTAACTGCTTCTGATGGCCTCGGATGGCCTATGATGTCCTCTGATCGCCTCTGATCGCCTCTGCTCGCCTCGGATTCCCAATCATCGCCGCGTCGTGCAGGTCGCACTCAAGAAACACATCGCCGAGTTCCTCGATCACCACCTCGTGCGCACACGCTCGGGCACCGGCGGCCAGCAATGCTACTGGTGCTCGCTGCCAGGCGACACGATGAAGGCCATCGTCGAGGCGGAAGGCAAGTGAGAGAGAGAAAGCGGCAAGAGCTAGTGAGGAGGTGTGCTGCACGTTTTCGCCGCGTCGTGGAACAGCGAGCCTCCCGTCCCTTATCGATGGCCCTAATCCGATCCAAGTTGCAACTTCGCTTGTGTGTAGTTTGTCCTGTATGTTCCGGTTCGTACGAGCGACGTCTCTCGCTCTGTCACCGGGACGTCAATTGCACAATTGGATTTCTGCCGCATACGTTCGACGAATCTTTGATAATATTGTGCGCGTTTCGACCCGCTACGGTACAGTATCTCAGTAGACAGTACCGTACGCCACGGCGAGTGAAAGAAGCGCGCGCCGGCGAACCGTATATGTGAGTGCATACCTTGCGCGATCGGGTGGGCGTCCCTCGGGACCTATCGCCCGCCGCAGCGCTCGCTTGCGCAGGCAGCTGAACGCGATGATCAAGGAGTGTGGGTTGGTTGGACGGGGCTCCTCACTTTGAGTAAAAGTAACGAAATTTTGGGACGAAACCGAAAGAAAAACTTTGTGGACGCACGCCTCCGAGAGGCCCTGTGCACTCTCGCGGCATCGAAGAGCAGCTTAGGTCGTGAGCGAAGGCTGTCTCGTGGCAAGAGCGGGGTCCCCAAGGAAGAAGGCAGCGTTCGCTGGACGTGGACGCGCGAAGGCTGTCTCATGGAGCTGGTTCTACACGAGGGCCGCTTCGTCGTGCCAGATGCGATCACACTGGAGCAGCTGGAGGAATGTAAGCGCGAAGTGTGCACGCATCTTCCGAGGGGCACCAAGTACGAAGATTTCTACCCCTCCCTTGTCCTGTCGTATGCGTCCGGCCGCCGGCCTGGCGACTGCGAGGGCTCTGGGCCCGGGGTGGTGTACGCCAAGGGGATGAGTGACTTTCTCCACGAGCGCGGCCTGCAGTGCTTCTCCGGGCTGCAAGTGCCCCCCGGCGTGGACTGGGAGACCTTCATGCTGCGCCTGACTGGCGAGAACGGGAAGCGTGAGAAGCCAAAGGTGCTCATCGTCGTCCTCACCGCGGCCTTGTACAAGTCTAGGCCGTGCCTGAAAGAGATCAGCACGGCCATCGAGAACAAGATCGCTCTCCTACCTGTGCGCTTTGAGGACAAGCTGCCCGCCAAAGAGGACCAGTGGACGAACCTCGACGACCAGGAGTGGGAGATGATGAAATTTCGCGTACAGTCCAAACTTAACAAGCTCAACAACATACCCAACCCCGGCACGGTGCTCAACCGAGCCAATGCCCTGAAAGACATCATGGCGCAGATTGACCAGTATCTTCCGACGCCAGTGGATGCGCCAACGCCACCCACGGCGGCACCGGCGCCGCCTCCCCCCAAGTCCTCGGGTGAGCCGTCAGATGGGACGCGCTTCCCCCTCGGCAGCCGCGTGTACGTGAATCGAGGTCACGGAGAGGAAGTCTCAGGCTATGTGACGACGTACGATGCCGCCAAGGACTCGTACACGGTGGAGCTCGGAGAGCGTGGCTCTGGCGGGGCGCAAGAGATGTGCTCTGACAAGGATCTGCGCATCGCGGACAGCCCGATTTTAGACAACCGGATTTCGCGCTTCATCAACTCTGCACGCGACAAGGTCGGGAGCCTGTTCTGGGTCAACCCCTTGCGCGAGGGTGTGCCGGAGAACGCCGCTGCCTCCGAGCAGCTGCCACAGGGTTGGGGCTCGGTGACGGATCCGACGAGCGGAAAGACATACTACTATAAGACCGCGACGCGCGAGACGCAGTGGGAGTTCCCGACGAGCGCGGCCGGCGAGAAGGCTGCCTCGGCGGCGAAGCCCAGCCTCACGGGCCACAACTGGAATGCTGCGGCCGAGGGCACGCCGCAGCCCCTGGCGAGCCCAACCAAGCCCCCGCCGCAGCCCCCGCCGCTACGCTTTACACTCAAGGAACGCGTCGAGTGCCGCGACCGCGGCCAGAGCTGGCAAGTCGGCACGGTGATGTCCGTGGAGCCGCTGATGGTGCAGCCCGACGGAGCCGCGTGGACCGCTGGGTACAGGTGGGACGAGGTGCGGGTCCTCAGCCCGGAGGCGGTGTCCAAGCCCACGCCGCAGCCGCCGGTCGCACCCTTGGCCATGGAGCGCGAGAGTCTTACGGGGAAATCCCCTGCCTCCGAGCCCACGCCCGCCGAGATGCAGAGCTATTGCTTTGGGCTATGCTCCGAGTCGGAGGAGGCGTACGCGAAGAGAATGGAGAAGGAGAGGGCGGTGGCGGCGGCGAGAGCGGAGAAGGCCCTGAAGGATGCGCTGGACTCAGGCCTGACGCTGAAGCAGCTACGAGCCAAAGGTTACATCGAGGGGCTCAAGGCGGTGGGGATCACATGCGCCGAGGCGAAGACCGCGGGCTACACGGTGGAAGACGTCAAGCGAGCTGGCTATACAGCACGTGAGGCCAAGGCCGCCGGGTACGAGATCAAGTCGGGCTACATGTGCGCCGAGGTCAAGGCGGCGGGGCTGACAAGCGCCGAGGCCAAGAGAGCGGGCTATACTTTGGAGGAGGTCCAGCAAGCTGGCTATACGGCACGTGAGGCTAAGACCGCCGGGTTTGAGATCAGGGCGTGCTACACGTGTGCCGAGGTCAAGGCGGCGGGGCTGACATGCGCCGAGGCCAAGAGCGCGGGCTATACTTTGGAGGAGGTCAAGCGAGCTAACTATGTCGAGGGCCTCAAGGAGGCGGGCTTTCAGCTGGAGGCCGTCATGGAGGCAGGGTACGTGTTGTCTGAGATCCTGCGCGGCGGCTTTACCAAGGCGGACGCTGCCAATGCTGGGTACGCGGCGGCGCAGCTCCAGATCGCGCTGAAGGTGGCCATGGCGGCGGGCTATGCATGCAAGGACGCGAGGGCGGCTGGCATGCTGTCGACCTGCAAGGACGCGAGGGAGGCTGGGTTCACCTGCAAGGACGCAAAGGAGGCTGGGTTCACCTGCAAGGACGCGAGGGCGGCTGGGTTCACCTGCAAGGACGCGAAGGAGGCTGGGTTCACCTGCAAGGACGCGAAGGCGGCTGGGTTCACCGCGCTGAAGGAGGCTGGGGTCACCTGCA
>Ga0210241_100780_pt1 | contig 27256 bp, 14 predicted proteins | sample ChrtobMetP5a_8mM_FD_155488 | JGI IMG/M metagenome (GOLD analysis project Ga0210241, IMG submission 155488) | Chrysochromulina tobin associated microbial communities from unialgal haptophyte culture, Seattle, Washington, United States - P5a_8mM | ecosystem: Host-associated > Algae > Haptophytes >...
GCGGCGCTACCGACTGGCGCGACATCTTCGGCGCCGACGCCGAGCGCGTCATCAAGCAGCGCGGGCGGTGGCAGTCCGACATCGCCTTCCTCTACCAGCGCGCACTCGCCGAGACCCATCTACGGGGATCTGCCGCCGTCGCCGACGCCGACCACGCAGACCTCGAGTCTCTGTGCCTGGGCTGGGTCCAGCCAGCCACGTTCCGCTGAGCCAGCCAGCCAGCAAGCAGCATCCATCGCATCAGCACAGCATCTGCTCAGCGGGGTGGGGTGCGCCGTTGGCGAGGCACGCTGTGCCTCCCGCTTCGCATGGGTGTCACGGCTTCTCCCCACATCAGGCCACGTGGCCCACGGTTCAGTTTCGTCAATTGACGAATCCCGGCAGCCCCGGGTTTCGTCAATCGCTCGGAGCAGACTAGGGTTACCCGCCAGACTAGGGTCACCGTCATTCACACGTCCGCACCTTCCCCAATCTCTATGAGAGGGGCCGCTACAGAGGCCTTTGCGTCCGGTACAGAGCGTGAACTGACAGGATCAGGCTAATGAGCTTGCTCGTTCGGGTGATGCAGGCGTGGGAGCGTTGTGCCGGTTCACACATGCCTCAGGCCCTCATCCACCCCGGTAGGACCGGAATGTACCGTGTTCTCATCTATCATCTCATCCATCACTCATGCATGCATCAAGCTCATGCATGCGTCCCTCCATCTCCCGTCCAAAGTTTATTTCCTTCTGGACGTCCGCATCTCGCCCCATCTCCACTTTCTTCTCTGCACTCAGCGCTTGTTGGGCTCACCGCCCTCCTCGCCTCGGTCACGAGAGAACAGCAGATGGTCTTTTCAGCTCCCCGCCCCCCATCCCATATTCATCAGCAGTCTCTGTAGCCGCCCCGTGCCTGGGCGCGCCTGGGTGTCACGGCTTCTCCCCACATCAGGCCACGTGGCCCACGGTTCAGTTTCGTCAATTGACGAATCCCGGCAGCCCCGGGTTTCGTCAATCGCTCGGAGCAGACTAGGGTTACCCGCCAGACTAGGGTCACCGTCATTCACACGTCCGCACCTTCCCCAATCTCTATGAGAGGGGCCGCTACAGAGGCCTTTGCGTCCGGTACAGAGCGTGAACTGACAGGATCACCCCGGTTGGGTCCCGTGCTGCGATGACATCTTCGATCTTTGCGATCTGAACCTCGCCCGAGGGGTGCGGAGCCGTCCTTTGAGACAGGACGTGATGATTTTATGACGGAACTGTTTGTCAATCTGTTCACACGACGCCGCGGGGGGCATGCACGTGTTCGCCGCGCTCCTACTGCCCTCGATGGCGGCGGGCGCCACTTCCTGGGCGTCTCTGTACGCGCACGCCCGCGCCGGTCGCAAGTCGCGCGAGTGGTACGGGCGCGGCTCGCTGAGCAACACCGTGACTGGCCAGCACATTGCAGATGTGAGCCTGCTTGAGCGATGCTCACGAGCTTTGCAGTCGTCGGACAAGGCTGGCTTTGTCAGCGAACGCGTTCTCGTGTACTGCGCTGCGGATGGTGCGCGGCTCTCCGAGTACAAAGGACGCAAGGTGCCTGTGCTGCGCTACGTGCACAACGTGTCCCTGCAATCGCACGATGGTGGGCTCATGCTCCGGGCCATTGGTGGCGATGGGCAGCCCATTGCGAGTGCGCACGGCGTGGGCCGCGGACCGATACGTATTGGGCTTCGGACTGGGTTCGAGCTCTCAGTACGCCCGGCCAAGCGCGACGCTGCAGCCGTAAAGCCTCCGCAGCCGAGGCCCATGTTGCCAGGCACGGCCCGCGCTTCTGTACCCAGCACCGGCGGGCCGACCCGCGAAGAGTACAAGCTCATCGAGCCCGTCTGCCCTGGCGGCAGTTGCACCCTTCATTACCGAAGGACGGGACGGTGCCCCTCCTGGTACGGCGGCGGGCTCTGCACGCTCGAGGTGAATGCACGTTCGACACCAGTATGGGCACGCTGGTGGCGACGTGTCCGCGCCGGCGACGCGAGTGACAGTGAGAAATCGCGTCGAGGAACTGCGGCCGACTCGGCGGCTTTGAGCCTCTGACCTGCGAGCTTCGTAGGCGCACACACTGTCCCCAACTTTTTCGAAATCGTTCAACTGGTTAAAACATCTCAACAGCCGAGAGAACTGAAAGTCGCGCGTCCACGACCGCCAGCCTCTCGCGCCCGCTTCGCTTTACGGCGGCGTCGCGCGGCACAATGAAAGCTGTTCACCTCTCCGCTCCTCCCGCCGTGCTCGACCGCAAAGGCGATTCCTCCACGTGGCCTCGCGAGGGAGCGCCATGGCGAGCGCCATGGCGAGTGCTGCTCTAGGCTGCTCCTCTGCCCACCGGCGTCTTCTGTTCATGAGGCGGGATCCGCTCGTACGCCCTCACGACGTGCTCAAGAGTCCGCCCTTACGAGGAGCTCATGAGTACGCCTTGCGCATCGTCTCGAGGTCCTCATCGGCAGGGAGGTCACCGCGACCCTGCGCTTCGATGAGCTTAATGTTGAGCGAATCGATGGCCTTCTGATCAGGCTTGTCAAGGCACATCGTCAGGATCGAGAAGCGGCCCGCCGTAGTGAGCGCGCGCAGGATCGCGAGGATGCGAGGCGCCTCCTCAGGCGCGAAATGGCCGTCGAGGGCCGCGAGGAGCGCCGAGAAGAGCTCCGCAGGCAGATTGTTGCGAAAGAGTGATTCGAAGCGCGACGGCTCGACGCGGCGCACGTAGGCGGCAAACTCAGCGCGATCTGAGCGGAGCGAGCGCCAGGCGCGTTCCACCTCCGCAAGAGTCGTGGGCAGCGGGAAGCTGTCGGCAGTGGGCACAGCGCTCGAGAGCACACGCGGTGGGCGCATCGTGGATGTGGATGCGCCTCCGGTGGCTGTGGCGACGGGCTCGGCGGTGGACGCGGCGACGGCCTCAGTGCTGGCGCTGGAGCTCGCAGGATGCTCGCTGAGGGCGGCGGCCGCGGCACCAGCGATGGCACGCGAGGGTGCCGCGGTGATGCGATGCGTGGCGTCCTCAGGCGGGGGCGGCGGCGCGAGCGCGAGTACAAAAGCGTCGCCGTCGTTGTCGGCGTCGTGCTCTACCTGCTCGATGGAGAGCTTCGTCAGGGTGGGCTTGGGACGTGGCACCTGGAGGCTCTTGAGGCGTCGGCATTCGGCCATCAGCGAGCGCGCGGCGGCGTTGCGAGGCTCGTGCTCGAGTGCCGACTCGAGGTCCGCGAGGGCATGGTCGTACTGCTCGGTCGCGTGCCGCGCCTGCGCGCGGCGCAGCAGCGCCTTGACATTTGCGGGCTCGATGAGCAGGGCAGCGTCGCAGTCCTCCTCCGCCTCTGCGTGCGCGTGCAGCTTCAGAAGCGCGAGCGCGCGATTGGCGTACAGCACGGCCGAGCGCGGCGTGTGGCCAAGCGCGTCTGTGTACAACCCGACCGCCTCTTCGTAGCGCGCGGCGCTGAAGGCCTCGTTGCCTTGCAGGCGCAGTGCCTCCGACGCAGCTGCAGCCGCTGCCGCCTTCTTGCGCTCCTGAGACTGCAGGCGCCGATTCTCGAGGCGCACGACCTCCTTGCGTAGCTGCTCGCGTTCTGCCTCCGTCTTGTCGATCTGCTCGACGATCGCGTCGGCGTCGAACCGCTCCCACTGTCCGTACTTTTGGGCATGCGTGAGCGGCCCCTTTTTGCCGCCGCCGCTGCCGCCGCTGCCGCCGCTGCCGCCGCTGCCGCCGCTCTTAGCCATGGCATCAGGCTTTCCGATTGCTGCCGCCTCGGCATTCTGTTGTAAAGCTAGCTTGCGCAGCTCTTCCTTGGCCTCCTCAATCGCACGCGCCTCCTCCTCCTCGTCAGTGTCGTCGTCCGCAACGCCGCCGCGTTTGCCGGAGCCTGTTGGTGCAGCGACGCCACGGAGCTGTGCGTCGCGCTTGCCAATGTCTCCAAGCCAACTATCGAGCTCGCCGATAGTTTCGTGCATCTTCTCCACGTTGCGGCGCATCTGGAGCTGGATGTCAGCTGCCATATTGGCTACTACGTCGGCCACGACACGCTCTCCCTCTCGATCGTTGACACGCCTCTCGGACACGGGAGGCCGTTGGTTGTTGACTCCACGATGTGAACGATTTCTCAACTACGGAATCAGTGTCGAAGCCGCGGGAGGGTCTCACACGATTCAATGTTAGATGCCGCCTCCAAAATCCCAATTTCAACTCTTGGCGCCCCAAAAAGCCCCACCTCAGAACGCACGCCGCCTCCGAGACGGAGAGTGATCCCTCAAAACCGGAGCCTGACCCTGTGCCGGAGCCCGACCCTGCGCCGGAGCCCGATCCGGTGCCAGAGTCAGCCACGGGCCAGAGCCAGAGCCAAGGCCCAAACCAGCCAGAGGTCATTCCACCGCCGCCAGCCACGTCTCCCCCTCCCAAGCCGGTGATGTCGAAAGGCGGACCAGTACGTACCCTTGAGCTCGTTCGAGCCAAATTTGACAAGCTGCTTGAGATAAACGCCTTCAGACAGACCTTTTATGCCGATGTCTTCTTCGAGTTCAAAATTGTTGGCGGTGCTCTCGACGAGGACCTGATTAGAGAGGGTGACGGGCCGATGTCACAGCACTTTCCAAAAGACACATTGCGGCCGAGCGCGCGGTGGTACCTCAACCAATTCGACTTCTCCAACTCCGTCCACCACACCGTCCACCAAGACACGGTGGCGCAGGTGCGCGGGGAGGACATTTACCTTCGGTACCGCGCTTTCGGCGAATTTGCGGAGCAGCTCGAGCTGGAAAACTTTCCCTTCGACTGCCAGGAGCTCACGGTGAAACTCATCGTTCACACCGTCATCGGCGGCATTGTGGGCGTTGAGATAACTGCGCCAGGCTACGTCGACGAGTATTCCGGGCCCAAAGGCATACGCGCGATCCCGCGGAACATGTACAAATTGCAAGATGCGCTCAAGAAGGAGCCGCAGTCCCTCTCCCATTTTGACATCTTCAAGGTGGACACGTTTCACTTGCACAACGTGTGGACCATGTGCAATAAAGTCTACGGCCACATCGAGGTGCATGCGCATGAATTCCCGCAGCTGGCGATGACGTGCCTCGTGCGGCGCAAGCCCGACTTTTACATGCACAACGTTGTCATCACGATGATCGTGCTGGAGCTGATGATGCTCGCCGCCTTTGCCATCGAGGGCGCCACGACCGAGGGCGAGGCTGGGCGCATCTCTCTCGCCCTCACCCTGGTGCTCACCTGCGGCATCTATCGGCAGACGAACGCGCAGTTCTCGCCGCCAGTCGCGTGCCTGACGCTTCTCGACGAGTACATGCTCGTCTCCTCACTCATCATCGGCGGCTCCGTGCTCGTGCATGCAATTCTGGCTCTCGAATCCCGCTGCTATGGATCGACTGAATGGGAGCCCTTTCTGATCGCCCTCCTGTTCCTGAGCTGTCTCGGCCAGCACGTCTACATTGTCCTCTGGCGCGTGATGCCTGCGGCCGAGGAGGCGCGCGCTCTCGGCTTTACCGACGTGGTGATGCCCCTGGGCTTAACGGAAGATAGCAATAAGAAGCGCATCAGCCTCGTCGGGCTCTTCAGCACTGCTAAATTTTTGAGCCGTGTCGGTCCTCATGACAAAGCGAAGCCGGCCTTGGACTCCTTCAAGAGCCAAAAGACTGTGAAAGTCTATTCGTCGGAAAAGGGAGCCTACACGTACGTCAACCTGGAGGATAGCGGAGCGGGCGCAACAACAGCATGAGTCTTCTTGACAACGCTCGCAGTGTGGGCCCTGTGGGGATGGGTCGTGATCAACGCGGGGTTTTGATTTGCGATCGAGACGCCGGTGTCTGCATCGTACACATGTACTGACGACGATGCACGATCCGTGGACAGGTGCACAGGAAACCCGGGTGCGGATGCATGTGTAAAAAGTTAAATAGCAGAAAGTACAATTGTGTGGATAGTATAGTGATAGTAATTTGGAATTGATAACGGAATATGATTTCTCGGGATGGCAGTTTTTGCATTTTAGGTTGCTGTCGTGTCCACCCCTGTGTCCGGTGTGGGACGTTTCGCTTTCGGCGTCAGGGGCAATTGAACGATCGTATATCTTGTCCTATACACGCTTATTCGTGTTTCAGTCGGGGGGTGGGGAACCGGCTCAGGCCTGGTTACATTTGTTGCCGTGGAAACCCTCTTGAAGACGGAGCGCCGTACTGGACACTCAACGCGATGTACTTTCGCGTTTCGCCTTTCAGGAATTCAGCTGGCTGTCGTTCCTGTGGCCATGCGCATGCCGAGCGGCTTTGACACGACGGCGCCCGCCTCCTGGTTCCACGTCGGGTCAACTGCCCAGTGTGCACTCGCCGCGCTCCAGGTGCGGTTGGCGGACGGGGCACAGCTGGCCTGATTGCTGGCCTGTAGAATTATTGCAGCCAGGCGCTGAAGTGCCATGCCATCTTCACCGTGAAGGTCCATGCGTCGATGCTGAAGGCGCCCGAGGCACTGCCCGTCGCGAGCAACTTTGTTCGGGTCCGTGCACGCGTGCCACAAAGGGCTCTCTAGCATCCTTTTGTAAAGAGTCGAGTGTTTTCAAGGACGATCGTTCCGTCGCAGTTTATGATCGGGCCAAAAGCTCCCTGCTCGAAGAGACCTTGTGTCCGAATTGTGAAAAAATCTTGGCGTTTATAGAGATGCAGCTTGATGTTGAAGCGGTCCTGTCCGAAGCGCTCTGCCTTCGTGAGATTGAATGTAGGCAGCAGCTTTGGCAGGCACTTCGCTAGTGTCGTGTGGATGGCAGGTGAGTGAGTACCAATCTTGAGTACCATCACTTTGGCGGTGACAATGTCGAGGAACGTTCTGTCCTGGCAGAGATTGGCCTCTCCACCTTGAATATCGAGGTCCAGATAGTGGATCACCTTCACATCAGAGCTCGCCGAGAGCAGCGTACTCGTTCGAAAGACATCCGGGAAAAGCTGATAGCTCGTCTCAAAGCCATTGATGGCCGCGACCTTCTTCAGACCCCCCCTGTGTCGTGGATCGGGCTCCCAGAATACGGCACGCGCACGCATAAGAGGAGAGATGAGCCGTGCGAGCGCGAGTCCACGGAAGCCCCAGGTGCCCCACCGTGCGCCAGCCTCAAATATTGCAAGCTCGTATTTGGTATTACTACGAGAGCACCTCGCCACCTTTAGGATGGCCGTGAGCAACATTGCTTGCTCTTCGTACTCTTCGTCGATTAATGGAAGGGACGGTGAGCTGTACTCAAACTTGGACAGAAGGTTGGCGGCATGCAGATTACACGCGTGCCTGCGCGACGGGGCGGCACTGTAGTAGTCGTGTGCAGACCAGGCTTGCGCGCGGTCGATCATCGCACCATCGCCGTTATTATGTCTGCAAGGGATTCCGAAGATGCTTCCGCATAGATTACAGTCATATCGGAACGGGACCGCGAGCCCCGTGAACTCGTACAGCACATCTTTATCTACCGGACAGGACAGGTGAGGCACATGGCAGAAGACATCTGCGTGCTGATAAAAGCGAGATGACTTCAGTGGGTTAACACCCAAGGGCATGTCGTTCCGCAGGCACCCTGGGGTTGATCCATTTGAAATTGAAAGTGAGCACCGTGACATTGTCAGAAAAGCGCGGGTCGAGCCGCGACAGCATTTGAGTCCCTTTCCTTTTTTGGGACGCTCCGCCTAAAAAAAGGTGCTGGAGTTTGCGCTCAGACAGAATGGCCCTTCATCCAATCCGAAGTTTGATTAAATCACTCACACACACTGTTCACTCAAGACGGAGTTTCGCAGAGCGCCGTACTGGACACTCAACTCAATGCGAGGCGTGCTGGACCCTGGTCAGGACGACGCCAGCGCGCCGCAGTTGACGCTGCTGTACCGTACTCACATCCTCAAGCTAGAGGCGGACAAGGAGTCACTGCGGGTTCACTTCCACAACGAGATTCTAAAGCTTGAGGAGGCCCTACAGGAGGCGGAGCAGGAGCGCAATGCCGGCGCTGGTGGCCAGGTCGTGGCAGCTCGCGCGCTTCTCGCCGAGCTGGCGCATGTCGAAAGTACCTTCAGCCGTGCCGAGGCCTCGCGACAGTACGCAGAGGGCCAGCTGGAGGAGGCGCGGGCCAGTGCTGTTGAGGTGAGACGGCAGCTGGCCGACGAGCGCATCGCGTGGACGGCCGAGAAGGCGGGTCACGCACGCGCCCTTGACGAGGCTCGCGAGAACCACGAGCGGCACATGCACTCAAAGGAGGCTGAGCACGAGCGAGCGTGCGAGCAGTATGAGCGACAGCTGCGCTCCGCGCATGCTGAGCACCAGCGAGCATTAGCCACGGCGGCGACGATGGCCTCGGGGGAGGCGGCTGCACGCGATGCGGCCGCTCGCGAGGAAGCAGATGCCGCACGCCAGCGGCTCGAGCAGGCGATGCAGGCGGAGCGCCAGGCGACGCAGGCGGAGCGCAGCCGGTACGAGCGAGCGGCCGCGGACCTGAGCAGTCAGCTCGAGCGCGCCAAGGCTGAGGCGCAGGCGAGGCACGAGGAATGGAGCACGCGCTCAGGCTCGCAGCTGCGTGCGGTGCGCGCGGAGCACGAGCAGCGGCTGCGAGCGGAGCAGGCACGGCACGAGCACGCGCTGCAGCTCGAGAGGGCCGCACACGAGGCGGCTCTCCTCGAGCACGCAGAGCGCGTGCAGGCCGAGCTCAAAGGTCTACACGAGCGCCGACGGGACGAGCTACGCCGGCAGCGCGAGCAGCGAGAGAAGGCCGCCAAGGATCGGGTGGCGAAGCAGAGCGAGCAGCGCGAGCGCGCGGCCCGGGCCAAGGAGGCGCTCGCGGCCAAGGCGGCACAGGCGACAGAGCACATGCACCGGCTCGAGCATGAGCGAGGCACATCGGAGGAGCGCATGCGCGCCGCCCAAGCCGAGGTGGCGCGTCTCGAGCGCGAGCTGCGCTCGACACGGCGCGAGTCGCTCGACGCGCGGCGCGAGGGGTGGGCCAAGGAGCAGCAGCTGCGCGAGGAGCAGCAGCGCGCGCGTGCACTCGAGCGCGTGGCTGCGGAGGCCGCCGACGCCGTCACCGAGTCCTTGGCCGCTCTGCAGCACGAGGCCAGCCACTTGCCGCTCTCGCCCATAGCGGCGCACCCGCACCCAGCGCTCCTCGCGCCGCCGCGGCCCCCGCTGCCGCTGCCGCCGCTGCACGCGAGCGGCCTGCCTGCCGTGTACCTGCACGCTGCGCCGCCCTGGCGAGATGCGGGAGAGCCGCCCTTCGCGCCGCCGCTCTTTCCAGACTGGCCGCCGTCGCCGCAGCCGCCGCAGCCGCCGCGGCCGCCGCAGCTGCTCAGCAACGCCGTGCAGGCGCAGGAGGAGTCGGTCATGCAGCTGTATCACGCTGCGCAGGCGCAGGAGGCGGTCGTGTGCCATGTGCTTCGGCACGAGCTCAGCCGAGCAGAGGACTGGATCGGCGAGTGCGCGCTCGCGCGCCGGCGGCGAGCAGATGCGGAACGGCTGCAGGAGGTCCTCGCGGCGCGTGCCGAATCGCTCGCGCGCCGGATGAGGGCGCTGGAGCAGTCTGCAGCGGCCAATGAGGCGCGCGCGTCCGCAGCCGAGACGGCGGTAGCCCAAGACGGCGCCCCGGCCGCCACCTCACTTGCAGCTGCAGGATGGTCCTTCGAGGCAGCGGCAGCGGCGGCGGCGGCCGCGGCAGGAGATGGAATGTTGACGAGGTTCCGGGGCGCTGCCGAGCCGATCACGTACGCCATGGAGGCGGACGAGGAGATGCGGCTCGTGGCGCGTGCCGCCGCGATGGACGCGCTGGGCGAAGACGCGCGCGAGGCCCTTGCCGAGGACGCGCGCGCTGAGCTCTTCGAGGAGGTCGCGGAAGAGGTGCGTGCGACGCTGCAGCTCGCGTTGCGCGAGGCGTACTGGGAGGAGGCCAGCCACGGCATCGTGCTGCGCAAGAAGCTGCGCGAGGCGGCCGCCGAAACGCAGCGGCTCCTCGCCGAGGTCGCGGGCCTTCGGGCGGACGCTGAGCATGCGAGCGGGCTCAGAGCGGACAAAGACCATGAGAACTCAGCGCTAGTGGAGCGGGTGCAGGCAGAGGGAGCCAAGGCGCTTGCCGAGGCGGCCGCGCGCGCGGAGGCGGCGGACGAGCGGGCGCGATCTGCCGAGGCACGTGGCGAGAAGCTCGCAGCCGAGCTTGCCGAGGCACGAGTGCGCCTCCAATCCGCAGATGAGAGGGCGGCCGCGGCGCGTGCAGGGATGGCTCGGAGCGACGAGCTGTTGCGTCAGTCGCTCGCGAGCCAACAGGCGGAGCACGCGCAGCTCAGCGCGCAGCTCGGCGAGCTGCGGCAGTTGCTGAGCGCATCCCAAGCCAACGAGGCCGGCGCAAGGGCGAGCGCTGACGAGGCGCGCCGCGAGGTGGAGTGGCAGAGCGCGCAGCTGGCCGAGTTGCATGCTGCGTGCGAGGAAGCTAAGGCTGCGGTGGTTCACGAGAGGGCGGAACGAGACCGGGTCGAGGCCCTCGCGGAGAACGCCGCGCGCCAGCTTGGCAAGGCGCGCAACGACGTGCAGCGCGCGCAGCACGAGGCGGCCGCCGCGCAGCGCCAGGCTGCGGCCGAGGCAGCGTGGGCCGCGAGTTTGGCGTCGTCCGAGGAGGCGACGGCGGCGCGAAGGGCCGCGCTGGAGGAGGTGGCGGCGGCTCGCCATGAGGCGGCCAGCGCGTCGGACCGTGCGGACGCGCTCATGCGCGACCTGTCGGCGGCCATCGGGCAGCTCGATGAGTTGCGAGCCGAGAGGGCGGCCTTGCGAGCCGAGGCGCAGTCGGCGCGCGTCGATGCGGAGAGCGCTAAGGCTGCGGCACGCGGGGCCGAGCGGCTGGCGGACGAGGCGGCGGCCGCGGCGGCGGCACGAGAGGAAGCGATGGCTCGCGAATGGGCGCAGCGGGAGGCGGCGATCACGCAGCAGTACGCCTCGGCGCACTTGCATGCGCACGAGCAGTACGCATCCTATGCCGAGGAGCAAGCACAGCAGCGGACGAACACGGTCGTCGCGGCCGCCGTCGCGAGTGCGGTGGCGGAGGCCCAGGGACGAAGCGCGGCACTTCTCGAGGACACCGAGGCGAATCTCGCGGCGGCGCGGGCATCGGAGGCGCAGAGGGCCGTCGAGCTCAGCATGGCCCGAGCGGAGCTCGCGAAGCTCGAGCGCGAGCTGCAATCTCGTGCGGAGCTCGAGTTACAATCTCGTGCGGAGCTCGAGCGCGAGCTACAATCTCGTGCGGAGCTTGAGCGCGAGCTACAATCTCGTGCGAAGCTCGAGCGCGAGCTGCAATCTCGTGCGGAGCTCGAGCTTCAATCTCGTGCGAAGCTCGAGCGTGAGCTCGCGCTTCTCGTCGCCGAGCACGCCGCCATCGATGCGCAGCTCGCTGGTGCCAACCAGGACGTGCAGCGCGCCCGCGCCGAGGCGTCGGACGCAGAGCGGCGCGCCGCGCGGGAGCGGCTCGCCTCATCTCGAGAGGGTGCCGCCGCGAATGCGGCCTTAGAGGAGGACAACCGTTTCTGTCGCGCGTCGCTCGCGTATCTCGAGGCGCAGTATCGCTCGGCGGCGGCGGCGGTGCTCGCCTTCTCACGCGCACAGGCGCACGCAGCTAAGGAAGCTGTGGGGAAGCTCGAGCTCGCCGCAGCCGCAGCGGCCGCGACGTCGGCGGGCGCGAACTCAGCCGCGGCGAGCCGGGCGGCCGCGGATGCGGTAGCCTCTCTCTCCGACGAGGTGGATCCGACATGGCTCGTCGAACCCGATGCCAGCACGCTGCCTCTTGCGGAGGTTGGCGGGGTCTTGCAGGCCGCGCTGCGTGATGCGGCGCGAGCGTTGCGGCTGAGGCTCGAAGCAGACTTGCATCTCGCGCGTGCCGAGCTTGCAGAGCGCATTGCTCGCGAGGCCGCGGTTGAGCGGCAGGTGCTGCAGGGCAAGCTCGAAGAGGCCCTAGCCGCACTGTACCAGCAGCAACAAGCGACATCCACCTGTACAAGTAACGCGCCCGTTGCCGAGCCGCCGTCAAAGCCGCCAGACGTCATCCGCGAAGCCAGCATTGCAGACGCGTGGCCCACTGGGGCGTGGTAGCCACGGTGCCACGACCGAGGTGTTCTTTCCAAAGTAGTTCTTTCGAGCATTTTGTTCCAGTCGGCGCCCGCGACGGCGCTTTCGGAAAAATGGCCCCGACGGACGCTCTCGTCCGCCGTCCGCCACAAAAGCCGTCCCCGAGGGTCCCGCCTCAGGCCACGAAAGCCGCCTCGCCGATGACCACCTCTCAAGCCGCCTCGCCGACATCTAAGAAAACGGCGGGCTCTCCATCCGCCGTGGCGCTCCGCCGTGGTGCCTTACCTCTGGGGCTTGAGTTGGTGGCAGGGACGCAGGCAGCGGCAGCGGCGGCCGATGCTCCGCTGTCGCCGCTGTCGGTGGCGGATGCAGTGCCGGACGAGCGTGCCCGAGGGCGGCGGAGCAGCGGCGCGCCTTCGCCTTACGCTTCGAGTGGCGCGGGATCCGTTACGCCTTCCTCGCCATCTCACGCACATCATGGGGTCCGTGATTCAGACCACGGGATGCGTGAAGGCCAGTGGGGCGAGGCGAACGCATCGCGTCCGCATCGTCATCATCGTACGCACGGCGGCCGCTCTCGCTCTCGCAGCCGGCATCGTCATCGCGACACGACCGCCCACGAGGACGAGGCTGTTGTCACGGCGGGTACAAGCGTAGATGACGCCACGACAGCGGCCAGCAGGGGCGGTAGCGGCCACGGCGCTCACCACGGCGCTCCGACGTTGCCAGCAGGGAAGCCGGACGTCGGTCGGCTGCGCGAGTTCCTTGCGAATCGGCCGGACCTACGCTCGGCACTTGCCCAGGCCCAGCGGCCTGCCGTCGCGCAGCTGTGTGCTCTGATGGCAAGCCGCGCTGACCTCGCCGCCGCGCTCAGCCAAGCGGCCGACGGCCTCGCGAGCAATCTGAACGTCCACGACGAGATTGCCACCATGATCGGCGGTCGGGCAGTCCGCGGGAGTGCGCCTTTCTCGGCGACCGCCGAGGCAGATGCCCTCGCCGATCGCCTCGCCGACGCTCCCCCCTCGAGGCATGGTGGCGATGCGCACGTGGACGTGGACTACTCGGGGGTAGCGGCGCCGGACTTACCCCGCGAGCCTGCTACGCGTGCTCGCGCCGTAGTGAGCGCCTCTCGCTCGCTCGCCGCCTCGCTCGCGTGTGCGGGCGGCCTGAGCGCGGCCGAGGTGGCGGCGATGGTGAGCGCGGACGCGGCGCTCGCCGATGAGGCCGTCGTGGCGCGCGCCGTCGCCGCCTCGGAGCAAGAGCTGGCCCTTCTGCATGCGCACGCGGCGCTGCGCGAGAAGCTCGCTAAGAGCGAGCGCGAGCTGCTCGAGACGCGTGCCGCCCATCGACTGCGCGAAGAGGACCTGCACGTGCTGCACGAGCAAGTGACGCAGCTGAGCGGCGCGCTCGAGGCAGCGCGCGCGATGCTCGAGCGCGCGAACGCCCCGGGCGGCTACTCGGGTCTGAGGCTCCAGTTGGACCCGGCGCTCCAAAGGGAGCTCGGCAACATTCGGGCCGAGTGGGTGGCGGCCGCGTGTCAGGCGGCGGGCGCTGGCGCTCGTGCGTCAGAGGAGACGGCGGTGTCCGCGGTCCTCAAGGGCGAGCTGCGCTTGGCTGAGGAGGTGATGCGCCAGCAGCGCTCGGGCGCGGAGGAGCTCCGCCGGCAGGCCATCAAGGCGAGTCGCCGTGAAGAGGATCTGAGGCAGAAGCTGCAACGCGCGGAAGCCTCCATCTCCGAGCTGCGCGCGAGCCACGGTGTGATCTCCGCGCAGCTCGAGATGGCAAACTCGCAGAGCAGGGAGCTGCAAGGCGCGCTGCACGCCGCTCAAGGCGAGGTGGACACGACGCGAGAGCGACTGGAGGCGCAGCTGAAGGCGTGCGAGCTGCAACGCTCGAGCGAGATGCACGCACATCGAGAGCGAGCGTCACTCTGGTCGAAGAAGCTCGACTCCTTCCACAGCAACCAGGGGTTCGCGCTCGACCTGCGTGTCTTCATCACCAACGACCCGGTGTACCGCGAGCTCCTGGCGACTCTCGCGCGCGAGGAGGCGCTGGCGGCCAGGTACCAAAGCGAAGCGGTCGCGGTCGCCAGCCAGCAGGCGCAAGCAGAGCTGGACCTTCTGCACGGGCGGGTCAAGTCGCTTCTCAAGGCGAATCAGGAGCTGCAGCAGCTGCGTGGGACGGCGGTCGAGGAGGCCCAAGCGCGCGCGGTGGCTGACACGCGCGAGCGGCTCGTCTATCTCGAGCGCGAGATCGAGATCCAGCGCTCGGCCGGCGCAGAGGCGCTCGAGCGGCTGTCCGAACGCGAGCGCTGGGCGGTCGAGCAGGTGGAGCTCGAGCGCCGACTCTTTGCCGAAGCGCTGGTGCTGCTCAAGGAGCGTCATCTGGCGGAGCAGAACGAGGCTACGAGCAAGCTCGCGGCGGCGCGCACACGCTGCATCGAGCTCGCGGAGCGCAACGAGGCGATCCGCGAGTGCCTGGCAAAGCGAGGCGAGTCGGTGTGGCGCCGCCGGTTGCTCAACCTCACGTGGCACGGCTGGAAGGGGTGGATGACGAAACAGCGCCTCTCCCGCGTCGAGTTGGACTACACTCGTCGGCTGCGCCAAAAGGCGGATGAGATCTACCATCAAGAGCTCGCGCAGCATGCGAGAGATCTCTCGGGGGTGCGTGCACACGCGGACGCGCTCGCCGCGCAGCTGGCCGAGGTACGCGCCGCGCAGCGCGACGAGGCCGACGAGGCGCGGCGCGAGCTCGGCGAGCGGGTGCGCAAGGCGCATGCCGAGGTGGAACGGCTGCGGTCTTCTGCGGAGACGGAGGCGGCCTTGCGCCAGCGCGAGGTGCTCGCCGAGCGCGAGCGGCACGAGATGGCGGCGAGTCGCGTGAGCTCGCTCCAGATGCAGCTCGCTGCGTCCGAGGCCAGAGTGGTCGCCGAGCGTCGGAACGCCGATGCAAGGGTGAACGCCGTCGAGGAGAAGCACGCGGCGCTCAGGGCAACGCTCCAGGCGCAGCAGCTGCACGATCACTTGCTTGAGGTGAACAAGGAGGCAAGCGCACACGAGAAGCAGCGGCTGCTCAGGCGCGTCGAGGAGGCGGAGGCGGCGCATCAGCACGAGAGGCGGGACGCGGAGCACAGTTGGCAGGAAGAGCGCACGCGGTTGCACCGACGGCTCCAGGCGCTGCAAGAGCATGTGCGCCTCGTCGAGGACGAGCAGCAGGCGGGGATCGCACTGCATGCGAAGGAGCTGCAGCAGGCGCGCCATCGGCATGAGCAGCAGGCGGCGCAAGCCGAGCGCGATCTCGCCTCGCTTCGCGAGGCAGTATGCATCGCCAACCTCGCCGCAGAGATCGCGGCCGAGCGGCGCGACAAGGATCTCGCGAAGGCGAATGCGGCCCTCGCCTCCTTGTCCAAACGGAGTGTCGTCCATCGCCTCGACGAGCGCTGGAATGCGATGCTTCTAAAGACCACGTGGTACGCGTGGCGCCTACTCCACGCGCACACGCATGCGCACGCGCACGCTGCGGGCGCACAGTCCTTGCTTGAGCGCCATGTTGGCGCCAAGGCGGGCGCGAGCTCACCGGGAGCGGGGCGAGCGCTGAGCCCGAGCCGCCAAGCCAACTTCAAGGGCGGCACAGCACAGCCGGCCGGATATGATGGCGAGGACTATGACGGCGATGGAGAGTACGAGTACGACGACTACTCGAGTGCGCTCAGCAGCCAAGCTCCGTGGAAGCTGATGGGCAAGCTGGACGAGGAGCTGCGAGTGACCTGACACGGCGATCTTTCTCCCCGGATTAACGTCGATGAACAGATTTCGAGACCCTCCGACGCTGCCCCTATGTCTACCGTCGAATGTCCACGTGTGATCAGAGGAGCGTCGGCGCGCGGCATGGCGCGCGGGGGGGAGGAGGGCATACTCTCTCTAGCCGAGCCGAGCGCAGTAGCGATTAGCGTACTAGGCCAAGCGACCAGGGTAAGAATGCGAGCAAACCCCCGCGGGAACCCCGCGTCGGGGACGGTAGTATTAATAAAGCCAAACGTGGCACCCTGGCACCGGGCGCACCGCGGACACGCGTCGCGCTCGAGCGAGCGCGACGGGGGCGGGCCACCCACATCCGCATGCACATCCGCGTCAGGCGCGCGCGATACACTGCAAATGCGTCGGGCGCGGTATGCCGCGTGGCGCGTGCCGGTGGCGAGTTCAGTCGAGTACAAGCGCGAGGGCCGAGGCGGATTTTGGCAATCGTTTTCAGCGAATACCGAATTCAGCACGCTCGATCGCGAAACCGGAATGCAAATCCAAATGTGCCCGGAAATGCGTCGAAATCGATAATCGTGCGGCGGCCGTTGTCCCGGCTAACGTTTCTCCGCGATGTATAACAGGCGAGATTCTCGGCTGTGTAAAAGGAGTAAGCGAATGTCTTACATGTAATGCGAACGTGCCCAGAGAGGACAGGCGCTCACCTCGACACGTGCGGCAACTCGGCGGATCGCATGATCGGTTGATCGCATCCTCATGCTCATCTCTTCTCACGGATACTGTACCGCGCCATAGCCCATCCCCATCGGTTCGGGCAATTATACATGGGTGGACGCACGCGACGGATGCACGGATTCTCCGGCGCCGAATGGTTGTATTCGTTCCATCTGAGCACCCGAACGAGACCTTCCTGCTCGGCCTTCCGCAAGGCGTCCCCGGGCCCATGTTTACCGCTGATGTCGTCGATCAGCAGTATCGCATCTGGCTTGGCGAGCTCGCGCATGTTGACAATGTCACGATACGCGCCATTCGCGCTGTGATCGCCATCTACCAGCAAAATGTCGCAAATGCGGCGGCCCTCTGATGCGGCAAAGGCCGGCACTGTGCGTTGAGAATCACCCTTGTGATAATGGAAGCGACTCGTGCCAAAGTAGAGCGTGACCAGGTTTGCGGCGTGGTCGGTGTATGGGCCATTCGTACCAAGTTCAAACGCGTGCGCCACCAATGACGGGCTGGCGAGCAGCATCGCCGCCATACCATGTCCACCGTTGAAGCCGATCTCGCAGTACGTCAGGTTTTGGCTGCCGCGCTCCGACACAAGGCGCGAGTATGCGCTCAACTGATCTGGCCGGATGTAGCCGAATGGCGTGCCCGCACCATGAGGCGCCAGGTTTTTCTCGATGTTCCGATCGAGCAAGTTCCACAGCGTGAGCACTGCGCTAATGTATTGACCCCATGTTTTGGGCTCGAAGCGGTTCACGTGCAGCGGCGCCATCTCTCGCCAACCGAATTCGCTCTGAAGCAGCTGTGGAAGCGGCACTTGAGTGTCTGGCGCGAGCGAGAGCCGCCCAGAATGGCTTCGCTCGACGAAGAGCCGCTCATGTGTGCGGCGCGACATGCCGCGGCGGAAAATGCGCGCGACCGAGCGCGACGATGTGGCTTAGTACCGGTACTTTCAAAAGTTCAAAGCACCGCGTCAATTGCGTCTGCCATTAGCATTCTTTGAGCGACGCGGTGCGCGCTGATTACCTTGTGTTGCTGCAATGAGTGTTTCCAAAATTGTCCAAATGGAGAGTTCACTGTTGAAGGGCGCGAGCTTCAATCAGCAGCCGCGCCCGGGGCGAAGGTGTGTTAACTCATGCTGGTCGCGATGCTACGGCGGGACGTACCGCCGTGGCGGTCGCTGGCCGCGCTGCTACGGCAGCAGCAGCAACAGGGCGCGCCGCGGTAGTGGGACGCGTTGCTATGGCGGTTGCCGGGCGCGCCGCGATGGCCGTCCCGGCGGCCGGCGCAGGGCTCGTGACCGTGGTGGCGGCTGGGCGAGTAGCTGTAGCCACGACGGCGCCTCCTGGGCGAGTAGCTGTGGCAGTCGTCGGCCTTGACGCGACAGCAGCTGTGGCAGTCGCAGTCGTCGGCCTTGACGCGACAGCAGTTGTGGCAGTCGCAGTCGTCGGCCTTGACGCGACAGCAGTTGTGGCAGTCGCAGTCGTCGGCCTTGACGCGACAGCAGTTGTGGCAGTCGCAGTCGTCGGCCTTGACGCGACAGCCGTTGTGGCAGTCGCAGTCGTCGGCCTTGACGCGACAGCCGTTGTGGCAGTCGCAGTCGTCGACCTTGACGCGACAGCTGTTGTGGCAGTCGCAGTCGTCGGCCTTGACGCGACAGCTGTTGCGGCAGTCGCAGTCGTCGGCCTTGACGCGACGGCCGTTGCGGCAGTCGCAGTCGTCGGCCTTGACGCGACGGCCGTTGCGGGCCTCGACGCAACCGCCGTCGTCGGCCTTGAGGAGGTGACCGCCGTCGTCGCCGTCGTTGATCGCGATTCAGGGGAGAGGCTTCCACTTCGAGGGGAGGCCACCGCCACAGCCGCCGGCCTCGTAGAGGAGGCCACCGCCACAGCCGCCGGCCTCGTAGGGGAGGCCACCGCCGTCGCTCTCGCGCTGCCCGGGCGCGAAACTACCACCGCCGTGCGCGACGGCGAGCGCGGCTCCTCGGGTGGCGCGCCGGGCAGCTCTACCTGGAAGGCCTGGCCAGCCCGTAACCCACGCGGGACGTCCACCTCGTACTCCTTGCCGTGATGCGTCACGAGCAGCGGCTCGCCTGGCCGCAGGGTCGAGGGCACGCGCACCTCGACCGTCTCTGGCGGCGGCTCAACGAACCGATCGTCACTTGCGCGATTCCCGGGACGGTCGAAACGCGGATGCTCCCCGAAGCGCTCGCGCCGCCGTGTCGACTCGTCACGCCCTCGGAGGCCCTCTGAGGAGCGCGTCGCGGCGGCGGTCTTGGCCTCCTCTCCCCATCGCCGTCGCCGGCTCGCAGGCGCCTCGTCGCCATTGTACCCATCGAAGCTGTCGCCATTGTACCCATCGCGCCCATCGCGTCCGTCGCGCACGTTGCGCCCGTACTCGCCACCGCCGCCGTCAGCCCTCGCAAGCGCTGAGCGTAGGTACCGATTCTCGTCAGCGAGCTCCTGGTTGCGCTCCCGTGCCTCGGCCAGCTGCGTGAGCTCGGTGGTGAGTCGTGCCGCCTCCAGCTGCGCCGCCTGCGCCGCGTCCCGTTGCACCTCGATGGCTGCGCGCAACTCCGCAGCCGCGACCTCATGACGCTCTGCTGCGCTCGCGAGCGCGTGCTCCTTCTCCGTACCGGCGGTTCGCTTGGCAGCCTCGAGCTCTGCGGCGGCCTCGGCCTGAACCTGCGCGCGCTCCGCCGCGGCTGTCGCGTCCGAATTCGCGCGCTGCTCCGCCGCCGTGCGTTTCGCCTCGTCGAGTGCCGTCCGTGCCGCCTCGAGCTGTGCCACAATCGCGCGAAGCTGCGCGTCGCCCTCGGCGCGAGCGACGCTCACCGCCGCTTCCTTGTCCGTGGCCGCCGCCTTTTTGGCCGCTTCGAGGGCCGCCCGAAGGCCGTTTGCCTCCGATGCCTGCGAGGCCGCCGCGACCGCGCGCACCGCCTCGAGCTCTTCGACCGCCATTCGCTTCGCCGCCTCGAGAGACGCCGCCGACTCCGCGCGCACCGTCGCCAACTCGGCGGCGGCCGCAGCCTTGGCAGAGGCTGCCTGCTCACGGAAGGCCGCCAGCTGGGCCTCGAGGCGCTCGATTCGTTGGAGGCGATCTTCGGCCTGGTGCTCGGCGTGAAGGCGGCTCGCTGCCTCCGAACGCAGCCGCGTTACGAGTGCATCGAGCTCCGCATTGCGGGCGCGCAGCTGCGTCGCCTCAGCGGCGTACGCGCTCAGCCTCGCATTCTCGCGCGAGAGCGTTATGGCGCGGCTCTTCAGCTCCCGCATCGCACGGTTCTCGTTCTCGAGACGCTGTTGATTATTCAGCAGCTCTTTGTTGCGCAGAGAGAGTTCGTCATTGCGCATGCGCGTCTCCGCAGCCGCACTTGCCCCTAGGAGGAGGAGCTGCGTCTGCATGTATTCGTTGCGGCCCGACTCTGCCGCGAGCGCCTTGAGCGCAGTCTCGAGCGGAGGTGCCATCTCGTCTTCGAAGCCGCTGCCACCGCCATCCTCGTCCATGAGCGCATGCGCCGGAAGATTATGCAGGGGCCCACGGCGGCTTCGCCGCCGCGTCGTCGTCGGGTACGGCTGCTGCTGCTGCTGCTGCTGCTGCTTGGGCGACGATGGATGCGAGGAGGTCAGCGGTTCCGGCCACGCCGAAGAGCTCGCGGATAGCAAGACGTCGACGCTCGCATCAATCATCGCTGCGTCGCTTCACTGCTCCGGTGCCGGTGTGGGACCAGTCCTCATCGTCGGTGCGGAATTCTTCCAACGCTTTGTCGCCCGACGCGCTGGCTGCTGCCGCTGCAGCTGCTCCTGCTGGCGAACCCATGTTGGAAAAGAAGTACCTCTTCCTCCTACTGCTGATCGTTCAGAACACCTCCAAGACCTTGATCATGCGCGCGGCGGTCGGCGGCAAGGCAAACTTTCTCTACTCGGCTGCCGTGCTGGCAACTGAGGGGCTCAAGGCGACTGCGAGTGCCGTGTGGGTGTTGAACACGGGCGGCAGCCCGGCGAGCATCGTACATTTCCTGCGCAGCGAGTGGCGTACGTCCGTACGCGTGATGGTGCCAGCCGCTTTCTACAACGTGCAGCAGGTGCTTGAGTATGTCGCGCTCTCGAAGCTGGACGCTCCAGTCTTCGCAGTGATCGTGCAGATTAAACTGCTTACGACAGCACTCTTTTCGTGGATCATGCTCGGCAAGCAGCTGCGCGCCGTGCAGCTCGTTGCGCTCGTGCTGCTCATGGTGGGCGTCATCCTCGCGCAGATGAAGGATGGCCAAACCAACCACCTCGACTTTGATGCGACGACGTCGGTGGGCGTGTCCGCCACGCTCACGATCGCGATGTTCTCTGGATTCGCCGCCGTGTACACGGAGAAGGTGCTCAAGCACGCGCCGCTCGTTGCGCATTCAACGAAGGACGACTCCGTCCTGCCGTACATGCAGATCCAGATGGCGCTCGCATCGCTGCTGATCATCGGCGTCTTCGCGCTCGTGTCCGACTTCCTTGTGATCGTCGAGTACGGGCTGTGGCGCGGCTTCGACGGGCGCGCGATCGTCGCCGTCATCTCCTCGGCGCTCGGCGGTCTGATTGTCTCCGCCGTGCTCAAGTACGCTGATGCGGTGCTCAAGGGGTACGCGACCGCCACCTCCGTCATCCTCACGGGCATCCTTTCCGCGCTGCTCTTCGGCACGACGCTCGACCTGCACTTTGTGCTCGCGGTCGTCAACGTCACCTGCTCGATCCTGCTCTACGGCTCGCTCGGGGGAAGTCCTAGTCCGACCGCTCCGGCAAGGCAAGGCACGAGCGAGGTCAGAGCGACCGCCGATGAGCGCGCGCCCCTACAGAGCACCAGCCCCAGCCAATGCAGCGTCTCCGACAAGAAGTTGGACCCGGTATGATGCGCCGGCTACGCGTGGTTGCCCGGGTCGCGCCCCAGGTGCCCGCGCTGCACCTACAAATATGCATCATAGTCAATTTAGGCGCATGCTGTTTACAACGGAGTCAACAGTGCTCAGCTGTCGCGGAGAGATGCGCAGCTGCGCGGCCTGTGCGCAAGGCTCACTCAGGGCGGACGAGGGACGTCGCCTCGAGACGGCGGGCCTTACCCGCTCGCTTAACCTGTACGCGATTTTCGTGTCTCTTCCGAACTCAACTGAGCTCTTAATAAACTGTGACGCCACAATCGCCCGGCAGTGCGTGCGTACACCGATCACCGCGGTCATCGGTTACTTTCGCATCTCGTCTACCATCTTTTCGGAGCCTGCCGGCGGCTGCGGGATGGAGCGGGGACGCTCAGGTCACGTCCGTCAAGCATCATCCGCCACCCTCGCCGCCGCCGCCGACCGATGGAACCCGCGCGTAAACGCACGCACGCGATTTACGGTCGATCCCTGGGTCGGGCGGTCGCGACATCAGGCGACTCCCTTTTAGGGGTAATTACGCTCCCGGGGTCGCCCTTGTCCCTCTGCAGCGCCTCGAGCAGCCGACGCAGCAGCGTGGATTTGGCTCCCACCACGGCAAGCTGGCGGGCCCGGAGCTCGGCCTTGAGCTGCGGCACCGTGAGCTGAGTCACCTCGCCCACGCTTCGCGTCCCCATCGTTCGCAGCATCACGCTGCCAGAGAGCCTCGCGCCGCCGCGCCCGCCGCCGCCAAAAGCGCTCGGGCTCTCATCGTTGGGGTCGGCGGCGCCATCGGCGGCACTACCGCGAGAGCCGCCGTCTGGCGCGCCGCTCTCCTCGCTGCTGCTGCGTCGCGCGGAAGCTCGCTGCGCCTCTTTTGTCGCCAACTGCTCCTCTGCATACCGGTCCAGCTCGTCCTCGAGCATTTGGAGCAACGAGCCATCGACGAGCAGCGCGCCGTCGCTCCGCCCCCGTTCCTGCCACGCCGTGCCTTCCTCACGTGTATCCACGGCCGCGCGGGCACTCGCCTCAATAGCAGCTGCTTCCTCGTCGTCGACGATGTCGTCATCGAACTCGTCGTCTACGGCCCAGGCGGTGGCGGCGGCGGCGGCGGCCGCGGTGCCTAGATTGGATTCGATGCGCTCGTCCTCGGAGCGCGCGGCAACGGCCTTGGACTGGACCACCACGGACGCCTCCGAGGGCAGCACCTCGCTTCCAGGCGGCACACCCACCGCAAACTCGGCCTCGAAGAGCTCCAAAAAGGGGGCGAGCCCGCCAAATTCATGATTAACGTAATCAGCGGCGGAGACGGCTCCAAGAGCGACCTCCCCCAGATGGGCCTGCAGCTGCGCCATACTACTCGTGCCGGCCGCGCACGTCTGCAAGTAGTCGTCAACGACTGTGCACAGGAAGCGCGCCATCGCGGGCCGCTCGTTGAGCAGCGATGGGTGGATGGGGGTGACCAGCTCGTCGAGATGGTCATCGAGCCACAGCACACCAAAGTCCTTCACGTTGGCGGCCGGGTCTTCGTACTCCTTAGAGGCCGAGTCTCGCATGGAGCAGACGCAGACGCGCTTGCCCTTCTGGCGCGTCCGGACAAGCGCCGGGATGAAGTCGCGATCGCCCGAGACGAGGACGGCCACGTCAAACGCGTTGGGCACCGTCGCGTAGTGAAGCATGTCGACGGCCAGCGCGATGTCGACGCACTTTTCCTGGCCACCAGCGAAGTCGCCTAGATGCACCTCATAGTGGAGCTCCTGCATGGCGCGGAACATGCGCTGGCGCGGCGAGATGAGCTCGGCCTCGTCGGCACGGAACGACGAGAAGACGAGCACGCGCACCACCTCGACCGCGCGCTGCGCATACGGCTGCGTGCGCATGAGCTCGGCCGACACGTGATCTGAGATGAGCTGGGGCAGGCGCGAGTAGTCGATGTGGTACCGGTCGCCCCAGCCGTCGCCGTACCGCTGCGTGAGCTTGCAGTGCTTCCCGTTCCCAAACAGCTGGTAGTACAGCCACGTGCCGTCGATGAAGACCATCACCTTGGTCGGGATGAGTGTGACGAGCTGCTGGACCATACCGCGCTCAATGCCGTCGGCTGCGCCACCGCTCCTCACTCGGCCGCCGCTGCTTCCAACGACAGCGCGCCCCGCGCCTTGGATGTCATACGAGGACGCATACGACGCACCGCCGCTGCTGCATGCACCGCTCTCGCTGCCGGCGTACCCGTTGCTGCTCCTTGGGATGCCACTGCCTGTATCATACAACGGAAGAGCCCACGACGGCGGCGCCGGCGGCGACGCGAACTCTCCGGGTCGCTGCCTGCGGCTCGACGTGGATTGCCGTGGCGCACGCTCGCGGCCGCCGGGACGCTTGCCCTGCGAGGTCGCGGATGGCGAATTGTAAGCAGTAGCATCCAATTCGTCAATCTCGCCAAGGAACGCGCTCATGCCCTCGGCCTCAGCCACCGCGATAGCTGCATCCTCCTCGGCGCGCAGTCCAGCGAAGATGCCATCGTATCCGGACGAGAGGCTGACGGCGTCCTCGTTCTCCTTGCCGAGAAGTCTCGCGCGGCGGCGCTCCTGCCGCCAATGCTCAGCATTATCTGCTGCTCCGCGCAGCAAAGGAACGGCTGCGCGATGCGTCGACGCGCCTCCGACTGGTATAGATTGTCCACTGAACCAGGAGGTCACGGAGACGATCAAAGCACCTGCGAGCATGCCAAAGATAGCGTAGAAAACATTAGTTACAAAGCTCTCAATGGCCGCCCAGTCGGTCGAAACTGAATTGTTGTGTGGGGAATGCTGCTGGGATCTTTGGCGCCATTTCGATCACTCGGACGGAGAATGCGGAAGGCGTTCAATCGCAATCCTCGAGACGCTTTCACGGCGGACCAAAAGAAGATCCTCTGCGAGTTCTTTGCCCACAGCGCGCGACCTACCGACAAGCAGGCGCAAGAATTGAGCGAGCAACTCGGCTTGACCACGCGCCAGGTCCAGGTGTGGTTCCAGAACCGACGGGCCCGCTTCAGTGATGAGGTGGCGAGGGGTACTGCCGGGAGGAGCTCTTTCTCAGATCCCGCGCACCCCTCGCTCGACGACCCTCCGCCGCCATCTCCGTCACAGCTGCAGGCTAATCAGCGGCCGCGAGCAGCCCGAGGTTGCAACAAGGCCGGCAGCAGCAGCAGCGAGTGCGGCGGCGAAGGCGCCGCTGGCAAAGGCCGGCGGCAACGGCTGTCGATAGGCGCGCTCGCGCCCCACGTGGTCAACGTGCACGCCACGCCACCCATCGCCCGGACGCCTGAAGAAGAGCTCCCGCCGGAATGGTGGCAAGACGGCGAAGATGATTCGCGGGCCGCGGAGTTGATCTACACGCTCTTCGGCGGCAAGTTGAGCGCAGGGCTACAGAAGGACATCGAAGATTGGGTGGTGCGCGACAACGTGGTAGCTCGCGAGGCCTTCCCGCACGTCTCTTTCTGGAAGGAGCTCGACATTAGGTATCTTCGATGGTCGTGCGAGGAAGGCGGCGTCGCAGAGGCGCTTCGTAAGCTCAAGGCCGCGTTCGCCCGCGGCGAAGGCCACCTGCGCTACGTCTCCGTCGATCGCCAGGGCGAGCAGCGCCCGCGAGGGCGCCGCAGCGCCGCAGAGGAGGCGGGTCCAATCGAGCACCCCGTGCGGTCTTTGCGATGAGCGCGCACTAGGGCGCCTCGGCTCAGCAGACTCCGGACGAAGTTGGTCGTTGCACTCGAGTGCTGCGTTCATTCGATGCGCTAATTTGGCTCATCCCTCAAGCACCATCTTCTCTGAGATGGAGGCAGGCCGTTGCTGGGCGCCGGCGGCTGGCGAAAGGTGCAGCTGGCGAAAGGTGCTGCTGGCGACAGCTGCTGCTGACGGCGGCGCATTCACCGCCGCCAATGTATGCATGGCAGGAGGCAGGAGCATGCTGGCGCGACCATGACGCATCGCATCAACACATCACATGTGTATCTCGTAGGTAGGGGCTGCGCGTCCAAGGAGGACGAGGATACCGGAACTGGCACCCGTACCACGGACCAGTAGATTTACCTCATCGTCCCTGACGCAGGCGGGTGTGTTGTATCTAGCCGTATAGCCCAGGATGGTACTTACTGTTTCAGTCGCCTGCGATGGATGTGGTCGGTGTGAACCCTTTCCGGACCGTGTGTTTGGTGTCGCCAAGAACTCTCGTGAGAACTCGAAGAGCAAAAATTTCGTCGCCAGCCATGCCTTCCTACCCTAAATTGCCTCCACCCGCCTATGCGACCGCCGAGCCGCCGCCCACCTATTGGAACGCGCCACCACCCGTCTGGACTGGCGGCCACTTCTATCATAATCAGCCGATGGCTCATCCTGCCCCTGGTGGCAACGGCGTCTCCTGGGTGTCCATGCAGAGCCCAGAAGCGCGTAAGCCAATCGTCGCTTCAAAGCCTCGCGGTAAGCAGAGCGCGCCGGCTGCGCACGCCATCCCACCGCCTCCTGTACCTGCCAACAGGCAGCAGATGCCGGCGGCTATGGCGCCTGCGACGTACAACGCATCGGCGGCGGCGCCAAGTCAGTTGCCGACAACAGCTGCTTCAACCTCGGCAGGCGTCAATCCATCCCTAGCGGGCGTCGACCCCGCGCTGGTGCGGCAACTATTGAACGAAAATGACTCTCTGTACCGCGAGAACGACGGGTTGCACATGCAGATGGCGGAGCTGCGACGGCAGCTAGCTGCGGCAGCAGACGAGGCGCAAAAGCTGCCGGCGCAGAAGCAGCAGGCGCAGAAGCCGCAGACTCGCAGCTCACCCCAAGCGGCGCCTTCCAAGACGGCCTCCATCTCGCCGCGGAAGGTGACGCTCGCGCCGGCGCGCCCTCCGCCTGTGGCGGTCCCAGCGACGCCCAAATCCGCGACAAAGCGAGTTGGCGCGGCGGCGGCGGCCAATGATACCGAAATCGCGGAGCTCGGCGAGGAGGTGGCACGGCTTCGCGCGGAGGTCGGGGCACTGCAGCGGCAAGCGACAGATGAGCGAGCGGCACTTGAGCAGGCGAGGCGGCAGGTGCACGAGCAGCTGCGAGCACTGGCAGAGCTGCGGCAGGCGAAGGCCACCCTCGAAGTGGAATGCGAGGAGAGCCGCCAGCGCACAGCGGAGGAGAAGCAGAAGGCTCAGCTATATCAACGCCAGTGGGAGCAGCTGCAGCGGCAGCAACAGACGGCAGCAGAGGTCGCGGGCGGTGGCGCGGCGGTGGCGATGGCAGCCGCAGCAACCGCCGCGATGAGCGCAGAACTAGCAGAGCTGCGCGCACGGCTGGCTGCTGCCGAGACGGAGGTGAAGGAGGTGCGGCGCACAGAGTCAGAGTCGCAGCGCCAAGTGGACGGTCTACACCGTGAGCTCGAAGCTCTGCGCACGCAGGCGGACGACGAGGCGGCGTTGCGGGAGGCGACACTGCGGATGCAGGTGGCCGCCAACGTGCTGCTCTCGCCTGGTGCGGAAAGTGAGGCGGCCTCGCCTGGTGCGGAAAGTGAGGCGGCCTCGCCAGGTGCGGAGAGTGAGGCGGCCTCGCCTGGTGCGGAAAGTGAGGCGGCCTCGCCAGGTGCGGAGAGTGAGGCGGCCTCGCCTGGTGCGGAGAGTGAGGCGGCCTCGCCAGGTGCGGAGAGTGAGGCGGCCTCGCCTGGTGCGGAGAGTGAGGCGGCCTCGCCTGGTGCGGAGAGTGAGGCGGCCTCGCCTGGTGGCGCATCGCAGGGCGGTGAGGCCGAGGAGGAAGATACGGCGGAGGGCGAGGAGGGAGAAGATGGCGAGGAGGGGGAGGAGGGCGAG
>Ga0210241_100797_pt1 | contig 27024 bp, 15 predicted proteins | sample ChrtobMetP5a_8mM_FD_155488 | JGI IMG/M metagenome (GOLD analysis project Ga0210241, IMG submission 155488) | Chrysochromulina tobin associated microbial communities from unialgal haptophyte culture, Seattle, Washington, United States - P5a_8mM | ecosystem: Host-associated > Algae > Haptophytes >...
AGGATACATATCCCTAGGTAAGATACATTTCATATGATAGCCGAAGAGACAGATACAAATGTATCTTGTTGTATCTCAATGTATCTTGATGTATCTGAACGGGACACATCGAAATACATGCAAGATACATGCAGGATACATGCAGGATACATCAGGATACGTATTGTATAGGAAACCCCCCCCAATTTGTATAGGAAACCCCCCGTCACCCGGGGACCCCCGGACCTCAATTCACAGTTTCACACGCTTTCCGACGCGACTTAACCCGGTACCTCGGGGAGCGGCCGAGTATTAACACCACCATTCACAGCCAATTTTTGTAACATAGATGTAGCGTGGCCGGGACGGGGGGTGGGGGCCGGATCCTTGAAAATCCTCGCCGGTGTGTTAGTCCACCGAGCGACGCGACCACTGCGTGGCAGTGTTTTGCGTGGTAGTGGCTGGTCGGTACCTTGTGTGTCGATTCAACTGACCCTTTCTCAAAGAACAGCGAATGTTCGTGGGGAAAAACGTGCGCCACGACCGCACGACCACGAGCGAGGACAGGAACCCCGGACGGAACCTCAAATCACAGTTTCACACGCTTTCCCCCAGACCGAGTATTAACACCAGATCACCAATTCACAAGGACAGGAGCGTGCATGAAGCGACGTCGGATCGGCGGCGGCGGTGACAGCGGCGGCGGCGACGTCAACGGCGGCGACGGCGACGATGTGAGGGTGCGAAGCGCCGAGGGCGAGGTGGTCGCGTGGTCCCGTTCGGCCGCGGCGCGATCGGCGGCGCTCGCCAACTGGGTGAGCGACACGGGCGGCGCCGAGGGGGCGTTCGCCACTCTGGTGCCTGCGGCTGCGCTCCGCACGCTCTCGCGCGTCGCCGAGGGCGGTGCGGAGGAGGGCGGGGCGCTGGAGGGGTGCTCGCTCGCGCAGCTCGCGCAGCTGTTGCACGGCGCGCACTTTCTCGACGTGGACGTCGAGCTCCTCCGACTCCTCTCGCGTTCCCTGTGCACCGGCCACCTCGCCGGCAAGAGTGGCCCGGAGCTCGGGCGGCTGCTGGGCGTCGTGAGCGACTTCCCCACCGAGGCGGAGCGGCAGGCGGCGACGGAGGAGCCGCTGTACATGCAAGACGCTCAGCACGACGCCACTGCACCGCGAGCGGCCGACGCACCCACACCGCCAGCGCCCGTGTGCTGGCTCTCGACGCAGCTCGTCAACGAGGACGCCCTCGAGGACGCCCTCGCGGACGCTGACGTTCCGACGCTGCGCGCGCTCAAGGGCGTGAGCCTCGCGTGGCGCGCGCGGGCGCGGCGCGTCCTGTGCACGCGGCTGTGCGCACGCATCGGCCTGCCGCTCACGAGCAACCTCGTCGAGGTGACCGAGCTCGACCTCTCGGACAGCCGCACCACCGGTCGCCTCATCGCCGACGCGGTCGACGCATCGCGCGGGCTGCCCAACCTGGCAAAGGTGACGGGGCTGGGCGGCTTCGAGGTGGACGTGGCCGCGCTGAGGCGCGTGGCGTCTTCGGATGTATCGGAAGAATATGAAGATGGTACGCAACCGTATCCGATGGCAGGGGTGCGCGCGTGCATCCGCGGCGAGGGCGAGGCGTCGATGGAAGTGCTGCTCGCCGCGTGCATGCTGCGCGACGGTGAGGCGCACGTGCCGGTGAACGCGTTCTTCGGGGACACGTCGATGACGTCGATGGCGCTGCCCGCAGGCCTCACCAGCATCGGTAGGAGCGCCTTCGATTGCTGCTCCTCGATGACATCGATCCAGCTGCCCGCCGGCCTCATGAGCATCAGTGAGTACGCCTTCGCTAACTGCTCCTCGATGACGTCGATCGCGCTGCCCGCCAGCCTCACGAGGCTCGGTGGGGGCGCCTTCTATGGCTGCTCCTTGTTGACGTCAATCGCGCTGCCCGCTGGCCTCATGAGCATTGGTGTGAACGCCTTCTACAGCTGCTCCTCGTTGACGTCGATCGAGCTGCCCGCCAGCCTCACGAGCATCGGTGAGCGCGGCTTTTCTGGCTGCTCCTCGATGACATCGATCCAGCTGCCCGCCGGCCTCACGAGCATCAGTGAGAGCGCCTTCGAGGACTGCTCCTCGTTGACGTCAATCGCGCTGCCCGCCAGCCTCACGAGCCTCGGTGGGGGCGCCTTCCGTGGCTGCTCCTCGATGACGTCGATCGCGCTGCCCGCCAGCCTCACAAGCCTCGGTGAGCGCGCCTTTTCTGGCTGTTCCTCGTTGACGTCGATCCAGCTGCCCGCCGGCCTCACGAGCCTCAGTGAGTACGCCTTCGAGGACTGCTCCTCGATGACGTCGATCGCGCTGCCCGCCGGCCTCATGAGCATCGGTGAGGGCGTCTTCTGGGGCTGCTCCTCGTTGACGTTGATCGCGCTGCCCGCCTGCCTCACGAGCCTCGGTGGGAGCGCCTTCTCTGGCTGCTCCTCGATGACGTTGATCGAACTGCCCGCCGGCCTCACAAGCCTTGGTGTGTTTGCCTTCGCTGGCTGCTCCTCGTTGACGTCGATTGCACTGCCCGCTGGCCTCACGAGCCTCCGTGGTTATGCCTTTGATGGCTGCTCCTCGTTGACTTCGATCGAGCTGCCCGCCGGCCTCACTAGCCTCGGTGTGGGCGCCTTTCGTGGCTGCTCCTCAATAACGTCGATTGCGCTGCCCGCCGGCCTCACAAGCCTCGGTGTGTTCGCCTTCGCTGGCTGCTCCTCGTTGACATCGATCAAGCTGCCCGCTGGCCTCACGAGCCTTGGTAATGGTGCCTTCTATCGCTGCTCCTCGTTGACGTCGATCGAGCTGCCTGCCGGCCTCACGAGCCTTGGTGATTATGCCTTCGATGGCTGCTCCTCGTTGACATCGATCGAGCTGCCCGCCGGCCTCACGAGCATCGGTGATCATGCCTTCCATGGCTGCTCCTTTGTCGTTGATCGAGATGCCTGGAGAGCTTTGATGACAGCACTCTGAGGTCCGCCAGAGTGCCTCCCACGCAGCGCCATCCTTTGCTTTGCACTAGCTTCTGCCATCGAAAACAATGGTCACATGGAGTGACCCTTAAGCCACATGCTGGCTACAGAGTACACATGCGGGCCTCGCACAGGGCTGGTAGGACGATTGTACCGGTATGTGCTGTGGTGCTGTACTGTATTCCATCTGTAATGAGTGCTTCTACTACCGCGACCACTACGGGAGTGTTGCTGCGACACGAGAAGTGTTGTCTTGTCTTGTCTTGAGGGGGGGGGTCTTGAAACTTGATTTCCCCACGAAGTTCCTCCAGTAACATGATGTGAGAGAGGAGGCGACGCGCCCCCGCCCCCGCCCCCAGCCGCCGCGCGCCTCCGCCCGCTCGCCATTTCCCATGCAGCACAGTGGGCCAGCGTGGTTCCGTGACCTCTTCGGCTTCGACGAGAGCAGCACGTGGGGAGAAAACGTAAACCACTTCCAGATGGATGGCGATACGCTCGTGTGCAGGACCGCTCCGCAGTTTCCAAGGCAGTTCGTTGGGCGTTTCGAGTGCCCGTCTGTCGCCGAACTGCGCAGCAAGCTGGCCGCCGCACCGGGTGCGGCGGCGCCTTCGGCTGGCCTTAGTTTCGCGCACCTTGCCGCGCCGGCGGGCGTCGGGCCGCTACACTACGAGCCGAGTAATGCCGGTGCAGTCTTCCAGGCGGCCAGTCAGTTCAACTGCCTCGAGATGACGAGCCCCAGCGTGTCGCCCGCTGCTGGCGTTGGCATCTACATCAACGACAGGACCCAGGGCCCCGCGTGTGCGCTCGCGTGCCCGGCCGCGACCGTGTATCGCAACTACCTCGTGCAGCACGAGGGCAACACAGGGCAGTACCCCGTGCAGATTGACACCCTGAAGGCGGTGGGCGTGGCCGTCGGCAACGGCGACGGGCGCTACTGGGTCATGCAGAACGGCTACGCGATGCCGGTGGGGCGCGACTCGTTGACCGAGCTCGCCGCACGCCTGAGGACGGAGCCCAACCTGGTCGAGCAGGCCGAGGCCGCGCTGCGCGTCGGCGTGCACTGGGAGACCTCGGTGGCGCCGCCGCTCGAGCACCGCGTGTGCCAAGTGTACGCGTCCGCGCTGCCCTGCGCCTACGCGCGCGGGCCGCCAGAGAGCGACTGGGAGCCCTTTGCGCGCCTCGTGCTGCGCGCTGCGTACGAGGCCACGCTCGCCGTCGGAGCTGTACGCTCCTTGGAATCTGGAGGTGCGCGCGTCAAGTGCTACCTGACAGCCCTCGGCGGCGGCGTCTTCGGCAACCGGTACGAATGGATCCGCGATGCGATCCTCGATGCGCTCGATCGGTACCAGGGCTGGCCGCTCGATGTGGTCCTAGTACACTTTGGCTCACACGTCGATGCGAACTGGGCCCAAGACTTGATACCAAGGGAGCCGGCGCTCACCACGGCGCTCACCCAGAGTGGTGGTGCCTCGCGGGGCATGGCAACCCCGCACGCTTCGATGCCATACACTGCACCGGCACTCGGATCGGCAGTCGGTGACTTCCTTCGCGGATCCAGCAGCAGTACTTTGGAACCGCGGCGATCGAGTTCAACTGGATCTTCACACCCTTCTGAACTGAATTCACGAAGGAAGGAGAGCTGCTGCGTGCCAACGCGCCAGAGCAGCTTGCCTACCCCTTCAGAGCTTGAGCAGCGCTTTGCACGCCTCGCAAACGGAGATGGAGATCACGGAGATCTGGATGATCTTCATGCTCGGCGCCAGGCAGAGCTGGTCAGTGGAGCTGGCTTTGGCACCACGCCTAGGCAGCTCAGCCGCTTTGACTATGGAGTTCGTCTTCCGAATCGGGAGCATGTCTATCACGGCAAGGAAGGCGTACGCCAGCGTGTGCTCCTGGAATGTCTCGAGCGTCTGGAAGAAGCGAGCCCCACCGCGCGCTACCACAAACTTGCCCAGCAGAACTTGCGGCGTTGGTCTCAAGTGGCTGCCCGTGCTCGTGCTGGCCTGCCGCCGACGCCAGCGCCAACGTTGAATGGCGCGTCGTGCACGGTGCGTGTCTTGCCTGGTGACTGGGGCCAGGTGACCCTCGACATGACGCGTGAGTACGGCGTGATCTTCGCAAGCCTGAACATGGCAAATGCGTACAGCCCGGGCGGCGACTACACCTTTGGCGCTGTTGCCCAGGAGGAGAACATGTTTCGCAGAACAGATTGCCACTTCTCACTGGAGTGCAACCTCATGGACATCTTCCGTGCAGACGGTCGCTCCATGTACTCGGCAGGGATGACGTCGCTCATTAGCGGCGGCAGGGGTCGCGTGTATCTGGACAAGAGACCGCGCGTGTGCATCCGTGGCCCTGAGGATAGCTCGCGTGCCGATTTGGGCTACCCATGGCTCGCTGATGACGAGGTCTTCCCTTTCTATGAACTGCGCGCCGCAGCGGTCGATTTGCGTGGAGAGCAGGCCTTCGATGCAAACGAGGCGGCGCGGCGCGTCGCCGCACAGCTCGACACGCTCATCGAGCATGGAGTGCGGCACGCCGTTCTGAGTGCCTTTGGCTGCGGCTCCTTCAGAAATCCCGCCGACCAGGTTGCCCGCATCTACCGGCAGGAGCTGCTCAAGCGTGCGACACAATTTGACGTCATCGCCTTTGCTATCTTCGACGCTGGCTACGGCCCGGATAACTTCATGCCCTTCGAAATGGTCTTTGACGGTCGGCCTGCTGGCACCACCTCGTACCCGTTCATGCGCCAAACAGAGGCCCTGCCGACATTAAGCAGCACTACGGCCGCCGTGCCCGCGCCGCCTCCTGCTGCGTCGTCCCATACTCCCCGAAACACACATCAGGTACAGGACCGTAGTGGACTAATGTCGAGCTCTCCTCTCGGGGAGATCGCATCTAGACTTATGTCGAGCTCGCCTCTCGGGGAGATCGCATCTAGACTAATGTCGAGCTCTCCTCTCGGGGAGATCGCATCTAGACTAATGTCGAGCTCTCCTTCCGCCGAGAATGCGCCATGGCCACTGACGAAGTCATCGCCGCCGCCGACTGCAGCATCGCCATCTTGCATTCTGGTCACCACTGGTGCCATGAACCCACTGCACAAGGGACACGTTGCCATGCTGCACCAGGCCGCAGCGCGTGTCAGGCAAGTTGGTTTTCATGTGTGTGCCGCATACCTGTCGCCCTCGCACGATGGGTACGTGCAGCCAAAAGCACGAAACCTCGGCACCATTGGACTGAGCGCCGCCTTCCGACTTGCTCTGGCACGAAAGGCCGTTGCTGATGATCCTCTCGTGGCCGTGGCGTCCTGGGAGGCTGAATTTCCGGGCAGCTGGCCAGACTTCCCAGCCGTGTGTCAGGCCGCGCAAACAGAGCCGCGGATCGCCTCTTTGGCCCACGTACAGCGGGTCTTCTACGTGTGCGGCACGGACCATGCGTCCAAGTGCGGACTGTGGCAAGGGAAGCGCGATTATGGCGTCGTGGTCGTGCCGAGGGCTGGCGATGCGCTCGGCCGAGAGAGTCCAAGCGACGGGGTCTACCTGGCAGCTCCGGCCGCGGGAGAGGTGGCCACCTTCTCATCTTCAGGGCTCCGTGCTGCACTTGCTCGTCATGATGAGGGTGCCATCGCGTCCATGATGTCGCCACAGGCGGCACGAATGCTCCTCCGCCCTACAGCCGCCGAACACGCGGCTTTCGCCTCAGATTACCGCCAGTTGGGCGTGGCGCCTTTGATGGCGGCCAGCGTCTCATCGCCTGCCTTTCCGGCTGAGGATGCCTCAGATTACCGCCAGTTGGCGAATCGGAGTCATCGGAGTCATTGATGGCGGCCAGCGTCTCATCGCCTGCGTTTCCGGCCGACTCGGGGGAGCCCGGGACGGCGCCCGTGCCACCTCCGAGGATGCCTCGAGCGCACCGATCGCCAGCGTCGCTTTGCCTCTCGCCATCGGTATCACTGGAAGGACACTGGAATGACATTTGAGTGCCTCTCGCCATCGGTATCACTGGAAGGACACTGGAAGGACATTTGAGTGCCTCTCGCCATCGGTATCACTGGAAGGACACTGGAATGACATTTGAATGCTTCTCGCCATCGGTATCACTGGAAGGACACTGGAATGACACATTGCAGCTGCATGCGTGACCCCGGGTGGCAGGCGGACGTGCGGAATGTGTACACATAATTCGTGACATCTTTGGCACACGTGACATCAAATGGTGCTGGCGCAGTGAGTTGCTTGTGCGCATGTGCGGCGCGTGCCTCAGCGCGTCCGCGCGATTGGCGTGTACGCGCGGCCCACATGGCAACACGCGGAGGGGGGAGGATGAAAACGCAATTCATAGCAGATATGTTGTGGGAAGAGCTGAACACTCCCCTGTGGGTCGGTCTTGTACAACCTGTGATCCTGTGTGCGTGCGTGAACGTTAACTCGACAGACGCGACAACCGGTGGCGGCGCGAGATTTTGACCTTGGGGGAGGGTTTCAACACTCAGGTAATTACCCTATGGTGTTTCTACATAGTGGGGCGCGAGATTTTGACCTTGGGGGAGGGTTTCAACACTCAGGCAATTACCCTATGGTGTTTCTACATAGTGCGGTGCTGTGCAGCTGTGCACTCATGCATGCCGTCGGAGATATCCGGAGTTAAAAACTACATTCCATGTGTGGTTTTAATCCTGGGACTTCTCTGAAAACTAAGTTGTCCATCGTACCATGGTGTACGGACTTTGTCGTAAACCCTAACGAGAATGGCCCCGGCAGAGCGATGTACGACTTTTCTGTGTGACGGCGTCCTTCTTGTAGAGCCGCCGCGCCTCCGCCCAAAGTTGCCTTGCTCGCCCCAGAAGACAACCAATCTAGCGCCTCTGTCGTTAATACTCACCGTCAGCGTCACGTTGCGCACGATATGTGCCGTGCCCCGGAGGCCGTCGGACAGCCCATGCAGGTGGGTGTGGATGGCGATCCGCTTCGCGAGTCGCGCGTGCTGGGGCGTGACAGTGAACGCGGGTTACCAGTCGTCGGGTGTGTGGATGCGGATGAGCGCTAGTGCGATGGGGTCGAGGATCTTGATAACGTTTCAGGGCGCCGCGTGGGCCGCCTGAGGCATGCTGTGGCCTGGACGGTACGGCGGGGGCTGAGGTCGGGCCGGAGGCTACTTGGGACTCCCACGGGTCTACTTGGGGGCGCCTCTTGGCTACTTGGGGGCGCCTGGGCTCGTTGGGAGCGCCTTGGCTCTACTTGGGGGCGCCTTGGCTCCGTCGTAGACCCGTGGGAGTAAGAGCCTTGTTGGCTCCGTCCACCGCCCGCAGGTGGTGCTCGAGAGCAGCGGCGAGCTCCGCTTCCACCGCGGCGGACGTGCCATTCTCCGCGAGCTCGAGGGAGCGCAGCGTGCTGCGCGCGGGCATTGTCGCGAGCGCGCGGAGCATCGAGCGTACGCCCTCGTCGCCCAGCTTGCACCCATACATGTCGAGCGTCCGAAGGGTGCGATTCGACTCGAGGCACTCCGCCATGAGCGCGCCGCCCTCGGCGCCGATGCGCCAATTACCGGTCAGGCTCAGGTCGAGCAGGCACGTGTTGTGAGCGACGAGTGCGCTGATGATGGCCACCGAGGCAACGCCAAGGCCCTGAACGGATAGGTTCAGAACGGTCGGTGGCGCGCCGGTCTGCTGGCCGGTCTGCTGCGCTGAGCGTGAGGCTCTCAGGGCGATCCTGATGAGGGAGGCAATTGAGGGAGACCTTCAAGAATGCCATGCTGGATGCCATCGGGCACATGGAGTTGGGCATGCGATCAGGGGATGGAATCAGGGGATGAAATCTGATGCAATCAGGTTCATCAGCAGCACTCACCCCTTGAGGGGGAAGATGGGCAGCGCGAAGTCGCTATCGATGCGCAGCTCCGCCAGCGTCCCATTCAAGCGGAGCGCCGTGCCGAGCGCGCGCCCGCCAATGGCGCTGAGGGCATTGCCGCGGAGGTCGAGCGACACGAGCCCATAGTCGGGTGCGGCCATCGGCATCGCGAGGACGGCCACGTCGGCATCGCTCAGCCGGTTGTCCCTCAGTCGGCCGACGACGCACGCACTCAGCATCCGTGCGAGTGCGTGGAGGGCTGTCGGCCGGTGGCTCGCGGGCAGCTCAAGCGTACACCGATCGCCGAGCAGGCAGGTCGGGAGCGGACCTGCCTCCACCTGACCGAGCCGCAGCAAGTTCTCGCTGAACGGGCGCCCGAGCGTCGCGCCGAGCAGGAGCGTCCCCGCCCACTGCGGGCCCCACTGCCACGGCGGCGCGACGCGCCCATTTAAGAGCTCGGGCAGATGGCTGACCAACGTGCCATGGCCGACTGCCTGGGCAATGAGGAGGGACTGCAGCGCCGGATGCGAGGCGGTGAGCTCGAGTGGCTGGGCTTGCTGTAGGCTGAGCACGGGGAGCTTTGTCGGCAGCTGGGCGTGCAGAGCGCACCTGTGGAGAGAGGGCGCCGTGGTGAGCATTTGCATGCAGCGGGGGAGCCTTGTCGGCAGCTGGGCGTGCTGAGCGCACCCTACCACCCATCGAAGGGACTCGGCCACGCCCGCAGCTGGAGCGCCGGCGTGCTTCACAAGAAGACGACAGGCAAGCTGCAGATGCTCCACGCGCACTACCGTGCTGCTGCTGCTGCTGCTGCTGCTGCTGCTGTCGGGCTCCATCCGCTCGCCACGGCGCTCGAAGCTCGCACGGTGCTGCTCCGCCACCTCCTGAAGCTGCTTGCCCGCCTCGGCTCGGCTCTGTCCCAATTGCGCAATCAAGAAGGCGTGCCCCAGCAGCCTCGTCGTGAGCGCCGCAGGCTCAAATTGGTCATCACCCTCCCCCTGCTCCCGCCCCCCCTGCTGCCGTACGATGCTCGGACGGACGGAGGGGGTACTGCTCTCGAGCTCGTGCGATCTCGGCAGATCTCGGCAATCTCGGGCGTTGCTCAGACGGACGGCCGTTACGCTGCTCGGACAGACGGCTGACGAAACCGTTGCACTGCTCGGACGGACGGCTGACGAAAGCCTCGGGGCGGCCGCTCGCTCGAGCACCTCGACCAACGTCGGCCAGCGAGGCTCAGTGTCGTGAGCGTCGTAGTGGCGTGCATCGCCCGTGCTGACCACTCGGTGCTTGCGGCTCGCGAGAGGGCCAGGACCTCCTTGTCTGTGATGGTCAGGGCCTCCTCCTGGTCTGGGACTGGGCGGACTTGCAGCCTGACGCTGCGGACTCTCCGGCGAATGACGCGGCTCCATTCTGCCCGCGTGCCGCTGTACCATGGCAATGACCGTCGTCAGCAGCAGCGGCGTGGACAGCAGCGAGCGCGCCTCGTCGTTGACGCGCTGCGGCGAGCGCGCCTCGTCGTCGACGCGCAGCTCAGGCACCACGACAGCGCCCGCGACGACGCGCTCATCGGGCGCCACGACAGCGCCCGCGGCCGCTGCCGCTGCTGACGGCGCAGGCGGCGCTGACGGCGCTGACGGTGATTGGGGGGGTACGAGTATTGACCGGGTACTTTCCTGGTACCTGAACTGTGCGGGTGCCACTGCGGGTGGCACCAGTGCGGGTGGCACCACTTTTGTGGAGAGGCTCTGAGCATCGAAGGGGGAAGCAGGCCAGACGGAGCGGAATGAGGTGATCAGTGACAGCGCTTGTTCCTCGATCAGGCCCCCTTGCACCATCATCTCTATCTGTAACGCCTCGGTGCACGGACGCAGGGAGACGTGCTGAAAGGTCGCCAGCACCGCTTCTCCCACGCCACTGGCCGCAGCTGCAGAGCCCTTGGTTCTTCCGAAGTCGGCGGAGCGAGCCGTCACGACCATCAGGTGGCCTTGCTGCGCGAGCACCTCGCCCACGTGCCGCCGGATGCGATCGCCCACGATGGTGCCGCCTTCATCGAGCCCGTCGATGAGCAGCAGCGCACGCCGCGCGAGCATCACCTGGCGCAGCATCATGTACGTCTCGGACCTCACGCCGTGCTCCTTGGCTACGTACGCATCGACAAAGTTCCACGCTCGCCCAAAGGCGGCGCTGTCCTCATCAAGCCAACGTGCAAGCTGAGCCACGCTGATCACAATTGGGACGAGATTCGGACCGGCGTCACCCTGCGTTCGCTGTGCCGCGAGCGTGGCGAGGGTGTGCACTGCGAGTGTCTTGCCGCCGCCCACGCCCGCCGTGAGCAGCACGTTGTGATCCGCCTCCTGAGGCGTGTCCGCTTCGCTCGTGCACCACGCCGCGTGCCGAGCATGCAACCACTCGCTGAGCGCGCCCACCGTTTGCGCCGCGCCCAAGAACTTGTGGGGGTCTTTCAAGGCTCTGTTATCGGCGCACGGGATGACGCGGATTGATAGCAGCTCGAGGCGCACACCCAGCGCAAGAGAAAGTCCCGTGGCCTGGCTGCCGCCCTCGGCACCTCGGCTATTGCTGCCGCCTCCTTCCATGAGCAGGCTCTGCAAGACCGTCTGCAAGTAGCCCAGCCGCAATGGCTCGATGGCAGCGCGTCCCACGAAGCGCGGCGCGTGATTCCACGGCGTGAGCTTGAGCGTGAGCTTGATCGGTTCGCCCCCCGCAGAGGACGGAAGCAGCAGCACATGGCCCCCGGTCGGCAGAGCGTGCGACACGGCGCAGTCCACCCACTGCCCTCGCGCAGCACTGCCCTCCTTTGACTGGAAGACCATCAACGGCTGTTCCGCGCCGTATCGGCGCAGCCCGAGGCCCCCCTTGACGCGCAGCCCTTCCGCGGCCAGCGCATCGAGGTCGAGCAGGCCCACGCTATTCTTCAATGCGCGCGCGGCCGCCATGAGCCCCGTCACGTCCGCGAGCGCGCGATGCGATTTGCTCCCCGCAGCGTGGGTCGCGTCGCGTAGCCATGTGACCTCTGGCAGCGCCTCGACCGCCGCCTTGAGCCGAGCGGACTGGAGCGTAGCCACTTCGACGAGCATCGCGTTGCTGGCGGCGAGCGCCGCCTTGGACGCCACCTCGACCATCTCCATCGCCACGGCGGCCGCCACGTTCGCAGCGGCCACGGCGGGCCCCAGCGCGGCTGTCTGCGCCTCCAGTCGCTCCTCGAGAACCCCCTGTGGTTCATCTGGCAGCGCCTCTGGCGGCGGCTGATCGCTTGGCCCATGGATGGGGCGACGCGCGTGGGTAGGGCGCTGCAGCGCATCCTTGGTGACGTCCATGGCCGCGCGCAATGCGACCACCTTCAGCTCAGCTTGGCGCGCCTCCGCGCACTTGAGCTGCAGCTGGGTCTGGTCGATGAGCTCGCCGCCAAACCCGGGCGGAGCAGCCTGCACGGCCGACTCGATTTGAGGCGGATTATCGTCCTCACCTTCGCGTACCTTCGGATACTGCTGCTGCAGGTGCCGACCGATGCGCGCGAGCACCTTCGCGTCGTGCGCCGCTTGCTTTACGGCCTGCAGCGCGCTGTCCAGCTTCTCACGCCGCGGCCACGGGTACACAGATTGGTTCGCACCATCGATCGTCAACGGATACGTCCTGATGGGCTCGCCGAGCTTGCTTGTGGCCCGTTTGAGTTTTTGGCCCGACTCGTCCACCACGCCAAGCACCCATACGCCCTCGCCTCCGCTCTCGCGCCCGCTTGCACAGTGGAAGAAGAGGAACACTTGGCCCGGGGCATAGCACAAGTACCGCGAGGGCTTGGTCTCCTCGGGAGGACGTGGCGGCTGCGGCCTCTTTGTAGGCGTCGTCAAAAGCGGTGGTGGGCTGCGCCCCGTTGGCGTGCTGAGATTCGATGGCGCACTCCAAGGCCGTGGCGCATCGCGCCACGCAGGCGTGCTGGCCGGTGCGAAGCTGCGCTCTCGCGCGGTTTGAGGCCGCGACCGTGGCGTATTGCCAGCAAGTATGAGCTTGGGTGATGATCGCCGGTGCGGGCTGATCGGCAAGGGAGGGCTCACCCAGCATGCCTCCATCGAAAATATCACCGGCCGCCAGAGACGCCCTTGGCGAAGTCCAAGGGATGATGTCCTCCCTTTGTAGCCCTGGACGCCGAGTTCGTGTTCGTTCACACCGGAGTTTTTCTCGCGCAGCGGGGCCATATCAAAAGGGGCAAAATTAATGGCGAGCGCAATCGGCCCGAGCCCGTTGTCTGTACTAGCGCGACGCGCCTTTTGGGGGATTGAAACGTCAACTCCTCGTTTGAGTCGAGGTGCAAATTCCGCAAGAGGGTGATGACGGCTGCGAGCGGCACCGCACGGCGCTCCCTCCGCGACCTGATCGCCGCGAAGCGCGCCGCGAGAGCGCCGCCACCCGCGCCCGAATGCAGCAGTAGAGGCGATGGCAGCAGCGCCCTGGGCGTCTCCGAAGCGATCGCGCGGCTAAGCCGCCGCCGCCAAAGTTCTTGGGTTGAAGGATGGTCGGCGCCGTCGGCGGCGACGGTGGTCGAGATACCCGACATGGCGTCGGTTGCGTCCTGGCACGCGTTTGCGCGGCGTTTTGGTCTGAGTTGCACGACGGAGTGTGCGCCCGAAGAAAGGCCTGCTGACGGCGGCCCGTATGCCAAGGCCTCGCGCTGCAAGGCAGTGCGCAAGGCGCTTTGCACGGACGGTTATATGGAGCTCGAGCCGTCGTGGGACACCGACAGCGCGCGCCTCGAGCGCACAACCGCCGCCCTCGACGCCGCCCTCGATGCCCTCGACGCCGCCGGACTGCCGTCCATCTTTCTGCTGGCGTTCGACGAGGTGTGGGATACGGTCGAGCGGCTGCGCATGGTTGTTGAGACGGCGCTGGGGCGCGCGGTGTCGGAGACAGGCACTCAGAGGCCATCGGCAGAGCTCAAGAAGGCAGCCACGAGAATCCAGGCGCGGGTCAGGGGCAGAGCGGCACGGCGGGCTCCCAGGATGTCCGTGGTGCTCGAGATGGCGCTCGCGCGACAGCGGCTACTGAACGCGCACTCACCCTCTCGGCACGCGGCGGAGGAGCTGGGGCGCCAAAAGCGGCTGCATGCGCTCGAGACGGCGTTGGCACTTCAACGGGAGCTCGAGCTCGAGGCCGAGCTCGAGCAAGCGCGGCAGAAAGAGGATGCGCTGCGAAAGCGCAAGGAGAAGAAAGAGGAGGAGGAGACACCACCTCCACCTCCACCTGATGATCATGATCTCAGGTACACTCTGACCTACGAGTTTGACGTTTCCTCAGTGCGACCGGGCGCTGCAGGCTGGCCCATGCGTCGGGAGCGCGCGGGAAAGGGAGCCAAGGGAGCGTTTGAATCGGCGAGCGGCCTTCCTGCACATACGACGGTCTGGCTTGCGCTGACGGAGATGTCGCCCAAGACGAGCTGCATGTACGATGAGTGCCACTGCGCTCTGCGTGTCTTGGAGTGTCTTGGAGTGCCTCTCAGTGCCTCTCAGTGCCTCTCAGTGCCTCTCAGTGCCTCTCAGTGCCTCTCAGTGCCTCTCAGTGCCTCTCAGAGTCTCTCAGAATGTCTGATGATCATGCATTCGCCATGATTGTAATCGATGACTCTTGAGTGCCACTGATGGCCCCTGTGGCTCTCCCATCAGGTATGTGCTGCCAGCACGTGCCGACCCAGGCTACAGCACTTGGTCAGCCCCCGCTTCGCCCGATCCGACGGTTGATGAGGAGGACGTCATCCACTCGGTCGTCGCCAGAGGTCATCAGAGGTTATCAGAGGCAATTCACGAGACTCACCTGGTTGATGATGAGGACATCCACTCGGTCGTCGCGGCCCGCCATCAACACATCCGTGCGTTGCCGATGCTGCCCGGTACGGCGCTCATCGGGTCGCACCGGCTGATTCATTGGGGCTCAATGCACGCAAACAGCCCCATGTATGCGAACGGCTCTGCAACAGAATGGGAGCGCCCTCGGCGGATGCTCGCCTTTGGCCTCGCAGACGCTCGCTTTGAGCCTCCCCTATTGCATGCCGACCTAATTAGGCAACGTGCTAGCCTCCGTGGCTGGCGCCCACCGCTCGGCGCGCGCCTCGCCCTTGTCGCACACGTCCTAGTCCGATCCCATTTTGAGGCGAGTCGCCTGTTGCCCCTCCGGCCACGGACCGTGCTGCTCGCGCTGCGGCTACTGCGTGAGCATGCGGGCAGCCTTGCTGACGAAGCACTCGCATGGAAATCGAGTGGGGCTAACGAAGCTCGAGGGGGGGCTGACGATGCCCTCGCATGGCACTCGGATGGGTATGGCCCCCGGCTACAGCTGACACTTATCCGGTTGTACCGCTTGCAAGAAGCAATCAGTGGTAATCAACAAGCATGTCAGCCAAAATCAGCCGGCACTCCGGTGCAGTCAGCATCGCTATCGGCGCAAGCAGCCGGCACTCCGGCGCAATCAGCGTCGCGATGGCTCATGTACGCCATGGCACAGGACGCCGCCTCAGCCTATCCCTCCTTCGACGACGCATCCGCCGCCGCCGCCGCCGCCGCCGCCGCCGCCTCCACCTCCACCTCCGCCTCCGCCTCCGCCTCCGCCTCTGCCTCCTCTGCCGCCGCCGACGACGACGCAGATTCGGTGGTGCTGATTTGGAGGCACCAAATTAGGGAGGAGCTGACTGCGCTCGTTCTGTACCTCAGGAGCCGCCGTGTGACGATCTCGCGCGATCTCGAGGCACTGCTCGAGGACAATCTCAAGGACGATCTGTCGCCGCCCCCACCCCCCGCCAAGCCGCCCCCGCCTGCCGCGGCAACGCTCGCTGGGCCTCCAACGGCACCGGCAGGTGAAGGCACACAGCCAGCCGGGCAGCTTCATCAGCCCCCCCTTGAGTTTCGTCAGCCGCGCGGCACGCAGCTGGCCGAGCAGCCGGCGGAGCTGACGCTTCAGATGCTGGCCGAGGCGGTCCAGGAGATGCGATCGCAGATGCGCGAGCTCAAGGAGGAGAATCGACGGCTGCACGACGACGTCCAGCATCGCTCACCGGTTCGTGGGACCCTGGTGGCTATCCGATCTCCCTCGGGAGCTATCTGATCTTCCTCGGGAGCTATCTGACACTTTCGTCAATCGTCAAGGCGTGGGTGGAGTGCCGAGCAAGTGAATCTGTACGATCTATGAAGCTTTCAGTGCGCCATTAGTCTTGTATTAGTCTTCTTCTTGCATTCGCTTTGCGACTCACCTGGCTCCTGTGGAGGCTGCGCTGGCAGGTTAGTGGCGGCGTGCTGGCTGTTGCATGTTTGAGACCTTTAGTGGTTACCGCTTTACGCGTTCGGTTGAGTATCGTCGGCATTAGTAAGTCACACTGTGTAGAATTATATTAGTACATAGTAGCGTAGTCGGTAGAAGCACTCGTCATTACAGATGGAATACAGTACAGCACCACACTCCACAGCACATACAATCGTCCTACCTGCTACCAGCCCTGTGCTAGGCCCGCATGAGTACTCTGAACACTCTGTAGCCAGCATGTGGCTTAAGGGTCACTCCACATGACCATTGTTTTTGATGGCAGAAGCCAGTGCAAAGCGAAAGATGGTGCTGGGAGGCACTCCGGCGGACCTCAGAGTGCTGTCATAGAAGCTCTCCAGGCATCTCGATCAAAGTCAAAGGAGCAGCCAAGGAAGGCGGACTCACCGAGGCTCGTGAGGCCGGCGGGCAGCGCGATTGACGTCATCGAGGAGCAGCCACCAAAGGCCCACCCACCGATGCTTGTGAGGCCGGCGGGCAGCTCGATCGACGTCATCGAGGAGCAGCCAGCGAAGGCGTACCTACCGATGATCGTGAGGCCGGTGGGCAGCTCGATCGACGTCATCGAGGAGCAGCCAAGGAAGGCCCACTCATTGATGCTCGCGAGGCCGGCGGGCAGAGCGATCGACGTCAACGAGGAGCAGTAAGAGAAGGCGCGCTCGCCGATGCTCGTGAGGCCAGCGGGCAGCTCGATCGACGTCATCGAGGAGCAGCCACGGAAGGCGCCCTCACCGATGCTGGCGAGGCCGGCGGGTAGCTCTATCGATGTCATCGAGGAGCAGTCGCGGAAGGCGCCCCCACCAATTCTCGTGAGGCCGGCGGGCAGCTCGATCGATGTCAACGAGGAGCAGTCACAGAAGGCGCCACAGCCGAGGCTCGTGAGGCCGGCAGGCAGCTCAATCGACGTCATCGAGGAGCAGCCATAGAAGGCGCCCTCACGGATGCTTGTGAGGCCGGCGGGCAGCTCGATCGACGTCATCGAGGTACAGCCCCAGAAGGCCCTCTCACTGATGCTCGTGATGCCGGCGGGCAGCTCGATCGACGTCAACGAGGAGCAGCCAAAGAAGGCACTCTCACCGATGCTCGTGAGGCCGGCGGGCAGCGCGATCGACGTCAACGAGGAGCAGCCACAGAAGGCAAAACTGCTGATGCTTGTGAGGCCGGCGGGCAGCTCAATCAACGTCAACGAGGAGCAGCCAAAGAAGGCACTCTCACCGATGCTCGTGAGGCCGGCGGGCAGCGCGATCGACGTCAACGAGGAGCAGTCCTCGAAGGCACCCTCACCGAGGCTCGTGAGGCCGGCGGGCAGCGCGATCGACGTCATCGACGTGTCATCGCGGAACGCGTTCGCCGGCACGCGCGCCTCGCCGTCGCGCAGCGCGCACGCTGCGAGCAGCATCTCCATCGGCGCCTCGCCCTCGCCGCGGATGCACGCGCGTACCCCTGCCATCGGATACGGCCGCGTACCATCATCATATTCTTCTGATACATCCGAAGACGCCACATGCCTCAGCGCGGCCACGTCCACCTCGAAGCCGCCCAGCCCCGTCACCTTTGCCAGGTTGGGCAGCCAGTGCGACGCGTCGATCGCGTCGGCGATGAGGCGACCGGCGGTGCGGCTGTCCGAGAGGTCGAGCTCGGTCACCTTAGCGAGGTTGCTCGTGAGCGGCAGGCCGATGCGTGCGCACAGCCGCGCGCACAGGACGCGCCGCGCCCGCGCGCGCCACGCGAGGCTCACGCCCTTGAGCGCACACAGCGTCGGCACGTCGGCGTCTGCGAGGGCGTCCTCGAGGGCGTCCTCGTTGACGAGCTGCGTCGAGAGCCAGCACATGGGCGCTGGCGGTGTGGGTGCGTCGGCCGCTCGCGGTGCAGTGGCGTCGTGCTGAGCGTCTTGCGTGTAGAGCGGCTCCTCCGTCGCCGCCTGCCGCTCCGCCTCGGTGGGGAAGTCGCTCACGACGCCCAGCAGTCGCCCGAGCTCCGCGCCACTCTTGCCGGCGAGGTGGCCAGTGCACAGGGAACGCGAGAGGAGTCGTAGAAGCTCGACGTCCACGTCGAGAAAGTGCGCGCCATGCAACAGCTGCGCGAGCTGCGCGAGCGAGCACCCCTCCAGCGCCCCGCCCTCCTCCGCGCCGCCCTCGGCGACGCGCGAGAGCGTGCGGAGCGCAGCCGCAGGCACCAGAGTGGCGAACGCCCCCTCGGCGCCGCCCGTGTCGCTCACCCAGTTGGCGAGCGCCGCCGATCGCGCCGCGGCCGAACGGGACCACGCGACCACCTCGCCCTCGGCGCTTCGCACCCTCACATCGCCGTCGTCGCCGCCGTTGACGTCGCCGCCGCCGCTGTCACCGCCGCCGCCGACCCGACGACGCTTCATGCACGTTCTGTCCTTGTGAATTGGTGATCTGGTGTTTACTCGGTCGGGGGGAAAGCGTGTGAAACTGTGAATTGAGGTTCCGTCCGGGGGTCCTGTCCTCGCTCGTGGTCGTGCGGTCGTGGCGCACGTTTTTTCCCACGAACATTCGCTGCAAGGTTGGATGAACAGTCACGATTCCCGGTTGAACGACGAGCAAAGACACCGAGGAGCCGCGGACTCCGGGACTCACACATCACACGAGAGGTTGTAGCGTTGTGGCGACGACGAACGACGAGCGCTCGAGCGGAGCGTATTACTTAATTTACGCGCGATCGTGAGCGCTAGCTTCGCCTCATTATATGGCTTCGCTTGACTCTTACTGTCCAGACTGAACACAGTCTCGATGAAGTCTATGATAACATGTGTCCCGCGACTCTGAGTGTGCGCTCGTGGGTGTTGACGACGCACCAGGGGCCATGAGGCAGCCGCCACAGCCGCCAGCACGGCCTCCTGGACCTCGGTTCGACGTGCTTTTCTCCACGCGTCCACGGCCTCGCGCGCTGATCGTCATCCGTTCCCTCGCTCTGCGCTGGGCAGGGCGGTCCGCGCCGGTCGAAGCCTAGGGCGGAATGCCAAGGGCGGGTCCAACTGAGGGAATCAGAGTCGGTGAGGTCGCTCAAAAGTCGTGGTCCTCGTGCATGCAAGTGCTCACCACGACGCTCAGAAGTCGTTGTCCTCTTCGTCGTCCTCGTCGTCCTCCTCCCCAAACTCGCCGTCGACCTCGGCGGAATCTCCGAGGCCGCCGGCGCCCTCGTGTGTGAACTCCACCTGCCCATCCGAGTCCTCGTCGTTCTCGTCCTCGCCCCCCTGACCGTCCCCGTCCTCGTCCTCGTCCTCGTCTTCGTCCTCCTCCTCCTCCTCCTCGTCGTCGAGCGGCGCCATCGCTCCATACCTGTGGGGAAGAGGGGCGCGCGCCGTGGTGAGCACTTGCATGCCGACCCGAGTCCATCAAGCGGCGCCATCGCTCCGTACATGCCACCGCCGTTGCCAAAGTCGTCGCCGCCGCCCGAGCCGCCGCGCCCGTCACGGCGCGTCGTCGCAGCACCCGGCCGCTTGATGGCCTTAGCGCGCTCGTCGCCGTCGCCGGTCATCAGTGCCTCGTCGAGCGCGCGCTCATCCACCTAATTAGGGAGAGCGGGGCGCCGTGGTGAGCACGTGCATGCAAGGCAGGGGCAGGTCATCAGTGCCTCATCGAGCGCGCGCTCATCTACCTTGGTCTGCTCACGCAGGAGATCGCAATCAGACTCATTACGAACGCAATCAGACTCAATACGATCGCAATCAGGCTCATCTACCTTGGTCTGCCCACGCAGGAGATCGCAATCAGACTCAATACGATCGCAATCAGACTCGTTACGATCGCAATCAGACTCATTACGAACGCAATCAGACTCATTACGATCGCAATCAGACTCATTACGAACGCAATCAGACTCATTACGAACGCAATCAGACTCATTACGAACGCAATCAGGCTCATCTACCTTGGTCTGCCCACGCAAGATCCGAAGCTCCTCCTCTCGTAGCCGGCGCTGCATCTGGTGCATCTGCCGATCGTTCTCGGCGATGCGCTCCTCCTGCTCAAGGGCCAAAGGCGCTCCGTTAGAGGAAATCCGAGGCAATCCGAGGCCATCCGAGGCCATCCGAGGCCATCCGAGGCAATTGACGAGACTCACCTCGAGCGCGTGGATCGCGTCGAGCTCGCTCTCGAGATACGAAAGGTTGCGCCACGCCTGCACGTACATCGAGTACTGGACGGAGAGCTCGCCCTCGAGACGCTCGTACTCGTCCATGAAGGCTGGGCGCACCGTCTGTAGCGAGGCGAGGCGCTTCTGGTGGCGGTCGAGCTCTTGCTTCCGCTTATCGATCTTCTGTTGTAGGTTGGCCTCGTCGGCCTCGAGGTTCGCGAGCATGCCGCGCATCTGCTCTGTCTGCTCGGTCACCTGGCTCACCATCTCGTGCAGCTGCCGCTGCAGATAGTCCACGTCGAAATTCTTGCCGAGCGCGCGCGACGCCGACTCCTTGGCCTCAGCGTGCCGCCCGAGCAGCTCGTGCAGCCGCGCTCCATATTTGGTAATGTCGGCGGCGAGGGAGCGGGTGAGCTTGACGTCGGCAAACTTGTGCCCGGGGCCGATGTCCGCGGGCAGCGTCTCGTCGCCCTCCTCCGCGTCCGCGGCCGCGTTCTTGTGCGCCTCATACAGAAGCTGCGCCACCTTGAGGAGCTCGCGCACGGCGAAGCCGTTGGACGAGTACAGATTCTTCAGGTTGAGCTTGACGCGCGCCTTGACGAGGAGCTGCTCGGCGACCGATTTGAGGAACGCCACACGGTCGTTCTCCGTGCGGATCTCGTCCAGGATCTCCAAGTTCTTGTCGTAGCGGTGGCACAGCCACACGAGGATGTCGGCGACGAGCTCAAAGTGGGGGACCTTGAAGTTCTCGATGGAGATGAGGCGCGGGTAGCCCAGCGTGCACATGATCTCCTTGAAGTTCCGCAGCTCGCGGAACGACATGGGAGCCCGGCGACGGCGGTGTCGGCGGCTGTGGCGAGCGGGCCAGTGCGCACAGGACCGTTGACTACCGTCAAACGTCGTCGTGAGCGCCGTCGTCGGCCACACTCACACCGCATTCGCTGCATAGACCGAGAGAGGATCATATCACCTGAAGGTCAAGAGCCGCCGCGCCAGAATGCCAGCGTTACTTGACTTGACTTGTCTTCACACGAGAGGACCCATGGGGAAGGGGCCGTCATGCAAGTCGTCCATCCGCCTCCTCATCGTCGCCGCCAAGCTGCTGGCCGCGGCACGGCCACTCATACCCGAGCCGCAGCACCGCTGCACGCGCCGAGTCGCCCTCGCCTCCTCCGCCGCCCTCGCCTCCTCCGCCGCCCTCGCCACTGCCTCCTCACCCGTTGCCGCCCTCGCTGCCAACCCTGCCGCCGGAGCCTTCGCCTCAGCGGCGCAGCAGCCTCCGTCGATTGGCCTAGGCACGTGCTGCGACGAGCCGGAAGCCGCCGCCGCCTCCGTGCGCGATGCCCTCCGCTTGGGCTATCGCCTCATAGACACCGCAGCGCACTACCCGTCCGAAGCGGCCGTCGGCGCGGCACTCGCCGATGCGCGTCAAAATCTCATCGGCGTTGACGGTGGCACCGGCAGCGGCGACGGCGGCGTGCACGTTGTGACCAAAATTTGGTTTGATTCCATGGGCTATGAGCCCGCCCTCGCCTCCGCGATGCGCAGGCGAGATGAGCTCTGATTGCGCCTCTGATTGCCTCTAATTACGGCGGGCGGGAGGAGATGCAGGCGAGATGAGCTCTGATTGCGCCTCTGATGGTCTCGATTTGCCTCTGAGGACCCCTGATGACCTCTGATTGCCTCTGATCGCCCGCCCTTGCCTCGGCGATGTGCAGCCTGGCCAACTTGCAGATGGATCAACTCGACACCCTCCTGATCCACTTCCCTGGCGCCCCGGATGCCGTGCAGAGCCCCGCCGCGAACCGCAAGATTCGTCAAGAAACGTGGCGCGCCCTCGAGCGTCTCCAGGCGGATGGACGCGTACGGGAGATTGGGGTGAGATTGTCAATGATTGCCTCCCTCATCAGCCTCCAGTCGGATGGACGCGTACGGGAGATTGGGGTGAGATTGTCAATGATTGCCTCCCTCATCAGCCTCCAGTCGGATGGACGCGTACGGGAGATTGGGCTGAGATTGGCCCATGATGACCTCTGATGACCTCTGATGACCTCTGTCAACCTCTGATGACCCTTGATGGCAGGTGAGCAATTGGTCACTTCGTCATTGGCGCGAGACGCTCAGCACGTGTACAGTGGTGCCGCAGGTCATCGACCTTGGATTGACCTTGATGGACCTTGATGGACCTTGATTGACACTCAGCGCGTGTACGGTGGTGCCGCAGGTCCTGCAGACAGAGCTGCACCCTCGGCTGCCGCAGAGCGAGCTGCTCGAGACGGCGCGCGCGGCGGGCGTGCTCAAAGTCATGGCACACTGCCCCCTCGCACACGGCGACCCAGCGCTGTTGCGGGCACCTACCCTCTTGAGGCTCGCAACGGCACGGGGCGAAGGCTGCACGCCTGCGCAGCTCTGCCTACGCTGGTCCCTCGATCGAGGGCTGGTGCCGATCCCGAAGGCGTCGTCTCGAGCGCGACTCGTCGAGAACCTCGGCGCGGCGTCGCTCGCGCCGCTGAGCGAGGTGGAGAGGGCGGCCATGGACGCGCTCGAAGCATCCGACGGGCGTGTGAGCTTCGACCCGGCGTTGATCGTGTGATTGCTTTTCAGAGACAATTTCCAGCCATTAATAACCACCACATGAATTCGAACACTCTATAGCTACGGGGACTGGCGACTGGCCATGTACAGCTGTCTCTCGGGATTCACGGTATCCTAGTTCCTACAATCACGACATATGTGTCACAACGGATCCTGTGCGGCTGGGCGGCCTTGTCGCCTGTGGAGGCGCAGGAGGGCGGTGTGCGGGGCCAAGAACCCGACGTCCATACTGGGTGAGGTTTTTGTGGTTAGTTAGGGTCAGAACCGCCTTAAATGTTCGATTTCATTCCACGTGGAACCCATGCGTGGAGCATGCCCCGTGCGTTGGGGAGATTGAGAATACACGAGTTTCATGAAACCGTGTCGCGAGCCTTCGGCGCGCACTTACAGAGTATAGTTAGGTGCAGAACCGCCAAAAAATTTGGGTGGCACCCATGCGCGGCGGGCGCTTCCTGCTGCAATTCCTGCTCGTCGGAATGGCCCTCATCCTATTCGATACCTTCTCCATCGCGCCCATGTTTGCGACGGGCGCCTCGTCGGTCAAGGTCGAGCGTCATTTGGCGCCGGAGCCCTTGGCGGACACCTCTGCCTCGCCGAGCCCTAATGCGTCAACGATCGTGGGCACGGAGCTCACCCACAGCTTCGACGACGAATCCGCGTTCCTCGTGTGCATCTCGGCCGCCGACTTGCCTCTGGCGGTCCGCCTCACGGCGTGCATCATCAACGACGGCTCGTGCCCGAACACGATGTCATGCCCGTACCTGTCCACCGCGGTCGACGGCACTGGCCTCTACCGCATCCCGGCTGGCAACTCCACCATCGACCCGTGCGCCTTCTGCCGCGGTGCCGCGAGCACGCGCGCCGGGCGTCGTGTCGGGCGTGACTCTGCCGCGAGCACGCGCGCCGGGCGTCGTGTCGGGCGTGACTCTGCCGCGAGCACGCGCGCCGGGCGCAACTCGATGACGGCCGACGACGGGCTGCGCAAGGGCGCGCGCCGGGTCTTTGAGGTCGCGCTCGAGGAACCCTTTTTCGAGGGCAAGCTCGGGGACGCCGACCTCAAGTACGAGTACTCGTTCCCGTACGGCCAGACGGATGTGAATGAGGATACGGCGGGCGACCCCGTCGAGGAAGCGGCGAAAAGGGGCGGGGTGCCTATGCGGTGGGTGGAGCGCTTCGACGGCGCACTCGTGCTGCTTGGGCTCGGGTTGCTCAGGTTCATCTTGGTTGCAGGTTACTCGGAGCAGGATCGGTGCAGACCAAACAAGCACTCCGCGAGTTGGTCGAAAACCAATCGCTCCTACCGTAACAAGTGGTTCGAACTGGCCTTGCTCGCGCACTTGGTCCCGCGCGTCGCCGACGCACAGAGCAGCGCCTACTTCACGGTCACCTCCGGCCCATGCACCGTCGATCCGAGCGCCCCGAACTGCATTCAATCGCCCAACTTTCCGTCGTATTACGGCATCAACCAGGCGTGCTCCATCACGTCGACCGCACTCGCCATTGGAAGGCCCCTGACAGCGACCTCTTTTAATACGGAGCCATTTATCGACTATCTCGCCGCCCCTTCCCACCCGTCAGGGACGTTGACGTATTTCACAGGATACTATGGGCCTTCCAATTTCATCTTGGGCCCGGGGACGATCGAATGGTGGTCAAGCCCTTCGAACAACGCCTACACCGGCTGGCGAGTGTGCGTGCCGCTGGCGTCGCCGCCGCCATCGCCGCCGTCGCCGCCACCGTCGCCGCCGCCGTCGCCGCCGCCGCCGTCGCCGCCGCCGTCGCCGCCCGACGTTGGGTTCTCCCCCTCGACCATCGCGCCGAACACACAGATCACCCTCAGCGTCCTCGGCACCTTTGCATCCCCAGGCGACACCCTCGTCCTCCTCCCGGCCGGCACGCCCGACTGCACCGGCGCCGTCCACGCCTCCTCCACCACCGGCGGCCTCGTCAGCTCCTCGAGGACCCTCGTCGTGACCTTCGGGGTGAGCGGCACGTACAAGACGTGCATCTCGCGCCTCACTGGCCCAACGCTCGACTCGCAGTTCATCTACCTCAACGGGCCTCGGCTGATCGTAGAGAGCGCCTACTTTACCGTCACCTCTGGCCTATGCACCGTCGATCCGAGTGCCCTGAACTGCATTCGCTCGCCCAACTTTCCGTCGAATTACGGCGTCAACCAGGGGTGCTCCATCACGTCGACCGCGCTCGCCATTGGAAGGCCCCTGACTGCAACCGCCTTTAGTACGGCGCCTGGTTGGGACGTACTCCGCATACCTAGCCACCCGTCGGGGACGTTGACGAGCTTCTCAGGAGGAGGCGGGCCTTCCAATTTCATCTTGGGCCCGGGGACGATCCAATGGTCTTCAGACGGCAGCGTCACCTATACCGGCTGGCGAGTGTGTTCGTATCATCTGTCGTCGCCGCTGCCGCCGCCGCCGCCGCCGCCGCCGCCCTCGCCCTCGCCGCCGCCGTCGCCGCCGCCGCCGCCGTCGTCGCCGCCGCCGCCGTCGCCGCCGCTGCCGCCGCCGAGCGAACAGAGCGCCTACTTCACCGTCACCTCCGGCCCATGCACCGTCGATCCGAACTCCACGAACTGCATTTGCTCGCCCAACTTTCCGTCGAATTACGGAGCCAACCAGGCGTGCTCCATCACGTCGACCGCGCTCGCCATTGGAAGGCCCCTGACAGCAACCTCCTTTAGTACTTGGGGTGGATACGGGCACATTCTCCGCATACCTAGCCACCCGTCGGGCACGCTGACGAGCTTCTCAGGAACAACCGGGCAAACCAACTTCCATGGAGGAGGCGGGCCTTCCAATTTCATCTTGGGCCCGGGGACGATCCAATGGAATTCACCCCAAAACGTCCCCAATACCGGCTGGCGAGTGTGCTCGTATCCGTGGCCGCCGCCGTCGCCGCCGCCGTCGCCGCCGCCGCCGTCGCCGCCGCCGCCGTCGCCGCCGCCGTCGCCGCCGCCGCCGTCGCCGCCGCCGTCGCCGCCGCCGTCGCCGCCCGACGTTGGGTTCTCCCCCTCGACCATCGCGCCGAACACACAGATCACCCTCAGCGTCCTCGGCAGCTTTGCATCCCCAGGCGACACCCTCGTCCTCCTCCCGGCCGGCACGCCCGACTGCACCGGCGCCGTCCACGCCTCCTCCACCACCGGCGGCCTCGTCAGCTCCTCGAGGACCCTCGTCGTGACCTTCGGCGTGAGCGGCACGTACAAGACGTGCATCTCGCGCCTCACCGGCCCAACGCTCGACTCGCAGTTCATCTACCTCAGCGGGCCTCGGCTGATCGTTGCGATGCCGACGTCGCCAGCGGCTGCCACGTCGGTCGATGCCCTCGCTCAACAGGTTGCCGCTCTCTCTGCCAATGTAGCAGCTCAGAGCAGTGCTCTTTCGACTCTGTCGACTCTCTCTGCCAATGTAGCTGCTCAGAGCAGTACTCTCTCGACTCTCTCTGCCAGTGTAGCTGCTCTGTCCCCTCTCTCTGCCAATGTAGCTGCTCAGAGCAGTACTCTCTCGACTCTCTCTGCCAATGTAGCCACCCTTTCGGCAGCCCTCTCTTGCGGCGCGGGCGGCCGCCGACTGGAAACGGACACGTCATTCATGCCATCAGAGCCATCGGATTCCAACTCCGCAACATCGATCGTGGACGACCCCCCGAGCCGCCGCCCAGACCTTGCCGGCACGCTCACCGCGGAGCAGCGAGCGGGGATCGAGGAGCTCGGTCAGCATTTTGGGCAGCCGGCGCTCGCGTAAGGCGATCGAGCGTCGGCATCCCACCTCCGCCTACCCCGTCCGTCGTGACATCCGCACTCGCTCTATCGGCAGCGCTGGTGCCCCGCCGTCATCTTCAGGGGAGTACGTGCCCGCTCGCCGCTCTTGCAAGCCGATGCTCCTGCGGACCGTTACCCTCGCCTACGTCGCCTAGACCGTCACCATTGCCGCCGCCGCCGCCGCCGCCGCCCTCACCGCCGCCGAGGCCACCCTCGCCGCCCTTGCCACCCTCGCCGCCGCGGCCCTCGCCCTCGCCTCCGCCACCCTCGCCCTCCTGTGCACCGCCCTTGCCGCCATACCCTCCCTTCGGCGCGCCGTCGCCGCCGCCGTCGCCGTCCCCGCCACCGCCGCCCTCCCCCCCCCCCCCCCCCCTCCCCCCCCCCCCCCCCCCCCCCCCCCCCCCCCCCCCCCC